>VFQO010000046.1_pt1 | contig 158773 bp, 155 predicted proteins | sample 3512331 | NCBI WGS metagenome assembly VFQO01 (sample SAMN10412371, study PRJNA504923) | tailings metagenome | isolation source: Replicate 3 from Balatoc abandoned mine | place: Philippines: Itogon, Benguet | collected 2017-08-28 | reverse complement strand
ACGACGCGGTTGCCATCGGCACCGGCCACCTGCACCGCCCGCGTGCGCACCGTGCTGCTGCCGGCGTCGAATACCCACACCATGCTGCCCTTGCGGTCGCCCTCGGTCGATTGCTGGATCGCGCTGGTGGGCAGCGTGATGGCGGCCATGCCGCTGGCCGGCGTCTGCAGCGTCACGTAGGCGGTGGCGCCCAGCGGCAGCGCGGCGTCGGCCGGCAGCGCGAGCTTCACAAGAAAGGTGCGCGTGGCCGGATCGGCGCTGGCCGCCACCTCGCGCACCGTGCCTTCGATCGGCTTCGCGCCGGGAGAACCGGCCCACGGCCGCACCGTGGCGGGTGTGCCCGGGCGCACCAGCGCCAGCCGGTCCTCCGGCACCGCGAACACGACGTCGCGCGCCCCGTCCTGCGCCAGCACCACCACCGGCGTGCCGGCACTCACCACCTGCCCCACCTCGGCCTGCACCGCCGTCACCACGCCGGGGGCGTCGGCCACCAGGCGCGCGTAGGCGGTCTGGTTGCCTTGCACCAAGCTCTGCGCCTGGGCCTGCTTCAAGCCGGCCTCGGCAGCGTCCAGCGTGGCCTGGCGGCGGTCGATTTCGGCGCCGCTCACGAAGCCCTGCGCCAGCAGGTTCTTGAAGCGCTCCAGGTCGGCGCGCGCCAGGTCGCGCTGCGTGCGCGCGGCGGCCACCGCGGCCTGCGCGGCCTGGCTCGACAGCGCCAGGTCCTGCGCGTCCAGGCGCGCAAGCAACTGGCCGGGCTGGACGCGCTGGCCCGGCTCGGCCGGGCGCGCCAGCAATTTGCCACCGACGCGAAAGCCCAGGCGCGATTCGACCTGCGCGCGCACTTCACCGGCATATTCCGCGTTCGCTTCGAGCGCATCGGGCGCCACGGTGATCAACTTCACCGAGCGCACCGGCTCGGGCGCGGGCTCTGGCCGGGCGCACGCGGCCAGCAGAACCACCGCGGCTGCGCTCGTCACAATGCGGACAAAATGCGTCGCTTTCATGCGATCAACCCCTTGGATAGGCCGGTTCGGCACCCGGCAAAATTAATGACTGACCGGTTAGTAAGCGAAATTCTAGTGCATACCCCCGCCCCTTCCAGCACCTCCCATCCGGGCGGCGCCGCGCCCACGGCGGTTGCCGCCTTCGGCGCCTCGGTCGATCACTACGAGAACTTTCCCGTCGCCTCCTGGCTGTGCCCGGCGCCGCTGCGCCCGGCCGTCGCCGCCATCTACCGCTTCGCGCGCCTGGCCGACGACATGGCCGACGAGGGCGAGCACAGCGCCAGCAAACGCCTGGCCGAACTGGCCGCCTACCGCGCCGAACTCGATGCCGCGCTGCAGGGCCACCACACGGCGCGCTGGCCGCAGGTGTTCGGCCCGCTGGCGCAGGCCGTGCAGCGCCACGCGCTCGACCCTGCACTGCTGCACGCCCTGCTCAGCGCCTTCGAGCAGGACGTGCGCCACACCGACAGCGGCCACCGCTACGCCGACCTGCCCGAGCTGCTGGACTACTGCGCGCGCTCGGCCAACCCCGTCGGCCGCCTGCTGCTGCAGTTGTGGAACGTGCGCCACGACGAGGCGCTGGAGCGCAGCGACCGCATCTGCAGCGCGCTGCAACTCATCAACTTCTGGCAGGACCTGAGCCGCGACCTGCCGCGCGGGCGCATCTACCTGCCCACCAACGTGCTGCGGCGCCACGGCGCCCGGGTGGACGACTTCCAACCCGGCGCCAGCAGCCGCGACCGCGAGCGCAACGCCGTGGTGGCCGAGCTGTGCGCGCACGCGCGCGGCCTGATGCAGATGGGTGCGCCCCTGGTGCACGAGGTCGGCGGGCGCGCCGGCTGGGAACTGCGTCTGGTGGTGCAAGGCGGCCTGCGCGTGCTCGATCGCATCGCCGCCATCGAGCACCGCAGCTGGGCGCAGCGCGTCACGGTGGACAAGACCGACCTGCCGCTGCTGGCGTGGCGCGCGCTGTGGATGTGAACGCCGCTCAGCCGCCGGTTCGCTGCGGCTGCTTCGGTTGCGCCACCCGCGGCATGCGCCGCAGCGGCTGCTCAAGCGGCGGCGGCAACACCAGGTCGGCCAGCGTCACCGCGTCCAGCTTGGCCAGGTAGGCGCCCAGCGCGTCGGCCAGCACGTGCTTGAGGCCGCACAGGCCCGCGATGCGGCACTGGTTCGCGGCCGCGTCGAAGCATTCCACGAGGTTGAAGTCGGTCTCGGTCTGGCGCACCACCTCGCCCAGCACGATCTGCTCGGCCGGCACCAGCAGACGCAGCCCGCCGCCGCGCCCACGGGTGGTCTCCAGGTAGCCCAGCGCCGATAGCGTCATCACGATCTTGGTGAGGTGGCTGCGGGAGATGCCGTGCGCCTCGGCGATCTCGCTGATCGTGACCGGCTGCTCACGCTGTTGGTGCACCGCGCAGTACATCAGCACGCGCAGGCTGTAGTCGGTCCATTGGGTCAGGCGCATGGGCGGGGCGAGCGCGCAGGGCGCGCCGACAAAAGGTTCATCTGCCGTGCATTTTAGTGGTTCAATAGATGCACATTGAATGAATCTTTAAAGGAGCCCGTCATGACGTTGACTGTCGACACCGAACGAACACCCGACCTTGCCACCCAGAGCCTCGGCCACATCGCCGTGCACCGCCCCGGCGCCACCGCCATCCTGCGCCGCCACAAGCTCGATTTCTGCTGCGGCGGCCAGGTGAGCCTGGCCGATGCGGCGGCACAGAAAGGCCTGGCGCTGGACGCGCTGGTGGACGAACTCGAAGCCCTGCCCCAGGGCAACACCGCGCCCGACGCTCGCACGCCGCCGGAACTGATCGAGCACATCCTCACGCGTTACCACGCGGTGCACCGCGAACAGTTGCCCGAGCTCGCGCGCATGGCGCGCCGCGTGGAGGCCGTGCACCGCGACCACCCTGCCGTGCCGCGCGGCCTGGCCGAGCTGATCGAGACCATCGAACAGGAAATGCTCACGCACATGGCCAAGGAGGAGATGGTGCTGTTCCCCGCCTTCGAACGTGGCAGCCACCCGATGGTGGGCGGGCCCATCACGGTGATGCGCGACGAGCACACCGAGCACGGCGCGCAGCTTGAACGGCTGGCCGAACTCACCAACGACCACACGCCGCCACCCGATGCGTGCAACACCTGGCGCGCGCTCTACGCCGGCACGCGCCAGCTCACCGAGGATCTGATCGCGCACATCCACCTCGAGAACAACGTGTTGTTCCCGATGTTCGAGCAAGGCTGCGAAACCGCGGGCGGTTGCGGCTGCGCATGACGGCGCATCACGCAGACGCGCCGGCCGCACAAGCCATACGGGCGGCGTCACAGGCATCGCAGGCATCACACGCCGCGGACCTGATGCAGCAGGCGCTGGCCAGCGGCATGCGCCCGCTGCGCCTGCGCGGGCGCGAACTGCTGCCCGTGGTGCAGGGCGGCATGGGCGTGTGCGTCTCGGCCTCGCGCCTGGCCGGCAGCGTGGCCGGGCACGGCGCACTGGGCGTTGTCTCCGCGGTCGATCTGCGCCGCCTGCACCCCGACCTGATGGCGCAGACCGCGCACCTCACCAAGGAAACCGACGCCCGCGCCCGCATCGACGCCGCCAACCTGGAGGCGCTGCGGCGCGAGATCGCCCGCGCCCGGGCGCTGTCGGGCGGGCGCGGCCTGCTCGGCGTCAACGTGATGAAGGCGGTCTCGGCCTACGAGCCCCTGGTGCGCGAAGCGCTGGCCAGCGGCATCGACGCGGTGGTGGTGGGTGCGGGCCTGCCGCTCGATCTGCCCGACCTCGCACGCGAGCATCCGCAGGCCGCACTCATCCCCATCCTGTCGGACGCGCGCGGCGTGCAACTGCTGCTGCGCAAATGGGAGCGCAAGGGCCGCCTGCCCGACGCCATCGTGATCGAACACCCGCGCCTGGCCGGCGGCCACCTGGGCGCCGCGCGCGTGGCCGACCTGGGCGACGCGCGCTTCGATTTCGAGCAGGTGCTGCCCGCCGTGCGCGCCCTGCTCAAGGACATGGGCGTCGAATCCGACGTGGCCCTCATCGCCGCGGGCGGCATGCACGGCCCGCAGGATGTGCTGCGCATGCAGGCCCTGGGCGCCGACGCGGTGCAACTCGGCACGGCCTTTGCCGTCACGCGCGAGTGCGATGCCGACGAACACTTCAAACAGGTGCTGGCCGGCGCGCAGCCGCAGGACATCGTGGAGTTCACCAGCGTGGCCGGCCTGCCCGCGCGCGCGGTGCGCACACCCTGGCTCGACAAATACCTGCGCGTCGAAGCCAAGCTCAAGGCCGCCGCCCACCCCAAGCGGCGCTGCAACATGGCCTTCGACTGCCTGAGCGTGTGCGGCCTGCGCGACGGCATCGCCGACATCGGCCAGTTCTGCATCGACCAGCAACTCGGCCACGCCATGACCGGTGACGTGCAACGCGGTCTGTTCTTCCGCGGCGCCGGCCCCCTGCCCTTCGGCCGCGAGATCCGGCCCGTGGCGGACCTGCTGCGCTGGATGGTGGGCAGCCCCCTGCCGGCGTGAAGCCGGCCTGAGCCTGAAACCGGGCCGAAGCCGCCCGGAAACCCCGCCCTTGGGCGGGGCACTTCCGTCCCCATATGCTTCTCTCCTGCCCCGGGGCCGCCGGGGCAAGCCCAGCCAGGAAAGAAGCCATGCTCAAGCAGATTCAGGGTGTTTACAGCGCCCCCCGCCCGCACTGGGTGGGCGACGGTTTCCCCGTGCATTCCATGTTCACCTACGGTGACCACGGCGCGCAGCTCAGCCCGTTCCTCATGCTCGACTACGCCGCGCCTTACCGCTTCGAGCCCGCGGCACGCCCACGCGGCGTGGGCGTGCACCCGCACCGCGGCTTCGAGACCGTGACCATCGTGTACGAAGGCGAGCTGGCGCACCGCGACTCCACCGGCGCGGGCGGTGTCATCGGCCCTGGCGATGTGCAATGGATGACGGCCGCATCGGGCATCCTGCACGAGGAATTCCACTCGCCCGACTTCACCCGCCAGGGCGGCACCATGCAGATGGCGCAGCTGTGGGTGAACCTGCCCGCCAGCGCCAAGATGAACCCGCCGGGCTACCAGAACATCCTCAACGCGCAGATTCCCGACGTGGCCTTGCCCGACGGCGCCGGCCGCGTGCGCGTGATCGCGGGCAACTACGCGGGCCAGGCGGGCGCGGCACGCACCCACTCCCCCATGGACGTGTGGGACCTGCGCCTGAACGCCGGCGCAGGAACCACGCTGCCGCTGGTCAACGGCCACACCGCTGCCCTGGTGGTGCTGCGCGGCACCGTGCTCGTCAACGGCGACGCCGTGGTGCGCGAGGCGCAGATGGTCACGTTCCAGCGCGACGGCGAAACCATCGAGATCGAAGCCAACACCGACGCGGTGCTGCTCTTCCTGGGCGGTGAACCGATCAACGAACCGGTGGTGGGCCACGGCCCGTTCGTGATGAACACCCGCGACGAAATCATCCAGGCGTTCCACGATTTCCAGAGCGGGCGCTTCGGGCAGATGACGCAGAGCGCGTGATCACCCGGGCGGCGGCCTGGCACGGGCCGCCGCTACAGTGCGCCGCATGTGCACTCGCTACATCACCCCCGACCAGGCCGCCATCGAACGCGAATGGGAGCTCGGCCGCCACAACAGCGATGCCTGGCTGCGCCAGGTGTTCGGGCGCGAGCTGTTCCCGCGCCAGAGCGGGCCTTTCGTGCGCCGCGCGCGCGACGACGCGGGCTACAGCCGCGAGCTGGTGGTCGGCCGCTGGGGCCTGATCCCGCCGTTCTCGGCCACGCCGGACGTGAGGTTCGCGACCTGGAACGCGCGCTCGGAGGACATGGCGCGCAAGGCCAGCTTCAAGGAGGCGTGGGCGCGCGGGCAGCGCTGCATCGTGCCGGCCACGGTGTTCTTCGAGCCCAACTGGGAGACGGGGCGCAACGTGTGGTGGCGCTTTGCGCGCCGCGACGGCGCACCCTGGGGCGTGGCCGGCCTGTGGCACCGCTGGGTGGACAGAAGGACCGGCGAGGTGCACGAGTCGTACACCCTGCTCACGCTCGGCGCCAACGAACACCCGCTGATGGGCCGCATGCACAAGCCCGATCTGGACCCCGCCACGCGCCAGCCGCTGCCGCCGGATCAGCAGGACAAGCGCAGCCTGATCGCCATCGAGCACGGCGACATCGACCAATGGCTCGCGGGCACGGTGGCGCAGGCGCAGGAACTGCTCCGGCTCACGCCGGCCGAGGCGTTCGACGCCGGGCCGGAACACTGCCCAGCCCAGCCATCGCTCATGGAACCCCCTACTGCCCCGCGCGCAGCAGCATCGCCGGGCTCAGGCGCATCTGGCCCAGCAGATAGCGCGCCCCCAGGCCCAGGCTCAGGCCGCTCACCAACAGGGCGGTGAGCCCGCCGCTCCAGTAAAGCCCGGCCGGGCTCATGTCCAGCCGCCACTGCAACAAGGCCGTGGCCAGCGCGCTGCCGGCCAGCAGCGCAAAGCCCGCCGTCACCGCGGCCAGCAGCAGGTATTCCCACACCAGCACCTGGCGCAGCAGCGAATGGCGCGCGCCCAGCGCGTGCATCACCGTGGCATCGTAGAGCTGGCGGCTGCGGCTGGCGGCCACCACGCTGGCCAGCACCAGCAGGCTGGCCGCCAGGCACACGCTGGCCACCACCACCAGGCCGCCGCTGGCGCGGCCCATCAGCGCGCGCGTCTCATTCAGCAGCGCCTCGGTGCGCGCGGTGGCGATGTTGGGCGCCGCCGCGGCCAGGCGGTCCTGCGCGGCCAGCGCCTCACCGGGGGGCATCCACGCCGCGCCCACGTGGCGCGTGATGAAGGGGTCGAGCACGCCGTCGCTGAAGATGGCCTCCAGCCACAGGCGCGACTGCATGCGCCGCTGGCTGTAGATGGCACTCAGCGTGACCTCCACCGGCTGGCCCAGCACCTCGAAGCGCAGGCGGTCGCCCACGCGCAAGCCAAGCTGGTCGGCCTCGCGGTCTTCCATCGCCACCAGGGGTTCGCCGCGGTGGCCGTCGGGCCACCAGGCGCCGCGCTCAATCACCACGTCGTCGAAGTTGCCGCTGCGGTCGCTCAGCTTGTGCTCGTCGAGCGATTCGCGCGCGCGCTCGCCATCACCGCTTTCGCGCAGCGCCTCGCCATTGACGGCCACCAGCCGGCCCAGCACCAGCGGCGCGGTGCGCACCGCCTGCACACCGGGGGACGCGGCCAGCGTTTCCTGCAGCAGCGGGATCTGTTCGGTCTGCACGTCGTGGAACACCAGCGCCGGCGCCTGCGTGGGCACGGTCTCGTTCACGGTGCGCAGCAGCGTGGCCACCACCAGCGTGCAGGCCACCAGCAGCGTGAGCGCCGAACCGAGCGAGAGCAGCGCCGTGCGCAGCGGCGAATGCGTTTGCTGCAGTCCGGCCAGCGCCAGCTGCATGGGCAGCGGCAAGGCGCGGTGCTGCTGCAGGCGCGCGGCAACGCGGCGCAGGCCGCGCGTGGCGGCGTCCAGCACCAGCAGCACCAGCGCGGTGGTGGCCACGAAGGCGAGGCCGAAACGCGGGTCCGGCAGGCTGAGCACCAACAGCGCCAGGGTGATGCCCGCCGCCGCCGCGGTGAGCCCGCGCGCCAGCCGCGGCGTGCGCAGCGCCGCGCCCTCGATGCCGCGAAACAGCATCGCCGGCGACACCGACAACGCACGCCCCAGCGCCGGCAGCGAGAACGCCAGTGCCGTGAGCAGGCCGAACATCAGCGCCAACAGCGCCGGCTGCCACAGGCCCTGCAGCAAAAAGCTCACGGGCAGCCGATCGGCCGCGAGCTGCGCGCCCGCGAGCGCCAGCGCCACGCCCAGCACCACACCCGCCGCGCTGGCCAGCAGCGCCAGCAACAACACCTGCAGCAGCACGAAGGCCGCGAGCCGGCCATCGCGCAGACCCAGCGCGCGCAGCGTGGCCAACGTGGTGAGCTTGCCCTGCAGGTAGGCCTGCACGCTGTTGAACACGCCCAGCCCGCCAATGAACAGCGCCGAGAAGCCGATCAGCAGCAGGCCCGAGCCGATCTGCCCCAGCACCTCGGCCATGCGGTCGCTTCGTTCGTCGAAGCTGCGCACCTCGGCGTCGATGGCTGGGAAAGCGGCAATGAAGGCGTCGCGCCAGGCGGTGGCGGATCGCGTGTCGTCAGCACCCCCTGCCCCACCATCCACCCGCGCGCGGTAGTGGTATTCCACGCGGCTGAGCGGCTGCACCAGGCCGGTGGCCATCAGCGCGCCCTCGGCCACCAGCACCGGCGCGGCGCCCCAGTCGGCGCGCAGGCTGCGGTCGGGCTGGCGCACGATGAGCGCGCGCACGGTGAGGTCGAGGTCGCCGATCGACACCCGGTCGCCCACCCGCAGGCCCAGGCGCGTGGCGAGCGCGCCGTCGATAGCGGCGCCCCACTGCCCGCCTTGCATCGCCAGCGCCTCGGCCAGCGTGGCCGCGGGTTGCAGCGTCACGCTGCCGTAGAGCGGGTAGGCGGCGTCGGCGCTCAGCAGTTCGATGAGTTGCGCGCGGCCGCTGTCGGTGCGCAGCATGGTGCGCAGTTCGATCACGCGCGACACGGTGCCGCGCGCCTGCATCCAGGCCAGCGCGTCGGCCGGCAGCGGCGCGGGCGCCTCCACCTCCACGTCGCCGCCGAACAGCAATCGCGCGTCGTGGCGCAGGGCATCGGCCACCTGGCGGTACAGGCCGCCGCCGGCGGCCACCAGCGACACGCCCAGCACCAAGCAGGCCACGAAAATCCACAGCCGCCGGCCGCTGGCGCGCAGGTCGCGCCAGGCCAGGTCAAGCAGAAAGGGCATGCGCCGCCTCCGCGTGGCCGGGGGTCATCGTGGAAGGCGGCGTCTCATGCAACTGCCCATCGTGCAACCGCAGCACGCGGTCGCAGCGCGCGGCGAAATCGAGGTCGTGCGTCACCAGCACCAGCGTCGTGCCCAGCTCGCGGTTGAGCGCGAACAGCAGCTCGCGCACGGCCTCGGCGGTGTGGTCGTCCAGGTTGCCGGTGGGCTCGTCGGCCAGCAGCAGGCGCGGGCGGTGCACCAGCGCGCGCGCAATCGCCACGCGCTGCTGCTCCCCGCCCGAGAGCTGGCTGGGCTTGTGGTGCAGCCGCTCGCCCAGGCCCACGCGCTGCAGCATGGCGGCCGCGGCCTCGCGCGCGCCGCTGGCGCCGGCCATCTGCAGCGGCAGGGCCGCGTTGTCCAGCGCGCTCAGGCTGGGCAGCAAATGAAAACTCTGGAACACGATGCCGATGCGCTCGCGCCGCAGATCGGCCAGGCCGTCGCTGCCGAGCGCGCCCAGGTCCACGCCGTCGATGCAGATGCGCCCGGCCGCCGGCCGCTCCAGCCCGGCCAGCAGCAGCAACAGCGAAGTCTTGCCCGAGCCGGAAGGCCCCGCAATGGCCACCCGCGTGCCGGCCTCGATGCGCAGGCTCACGTCGCGCAGCACGGCCACCTGGCGCGGGCCCATGGCGTAGTGCATCGACAGGCCGTCGGCCTCGATCAGCGCGTGCGGGGGTTGTGGGGGGCGGGGGGTGGTTGGGGGTGGGGTGGAAGAAGGCATGGGCGGTGTGAGCGGCGGCATGGGGGGGCAAGTTCCGGCTGGGCGTGCGCGGGCATAGGCGGCATCATGCACAGCAGGCCCTGCCCCTGCGCCACGCCTATGAACCCCACCCCACCCGGCCTCGACCGCTTCGTCACCGCCCAGGCGCGCGATTACCCGCAAGCCCTGGCCGAGCTGCGCGCCGGCCGCAAGCGCACGCACTGGATCTGGTACGTGCTGCCGCAACTGCGCGAACTGGGCCGCAGCCAGATGGCGCGCGACTACGGCATCACCGATCGGCAAGAAGCCAGCGACTACCTGACCCACCCCGTGCTCGGCCCGCGGCTCATCGAATGCGTGCACGCGCTGCTGAGCCACCCCGACAAAACCGCGGTGGAGATGCTGGGCGAGGTGGACGCGATGAAGCTGCGCTCGTGCCTGACGCTGTTTGCCGCCGTGGCGGACGGGGAGCCGTGCTTTGCGAACGCGCTGGATGTGTTCTATGGCGGCGAGCAGGATGCCGAAACGCTGCGCCTGCTGGGCCCGCCCCCGCCCGCCCCCGGCGAGCGCAACCTGGACACACTGCTGCAACAGATGACCCCCGAGGTGCATCCCGAGGTCTTCAGCTACTGCTGCTTCCCCGACAACCAGCTACCGCCCGGCCTCACGCCCGTGGGCACCTTTCACGAGGCCGAAGGCCTCACCGCCATCGTGCCGCTGGAGCAGGCGCAGGCGCTCGGGCTCCCCCACCAGTTCAAATGCCGCATGGTCACGCTCACGGTGCACTCGGCGCTGGACGCGGTGGGGTTTCTGGCGCGGATCAGCGCGGCGCTGGCGGCGGAAGGGATCGCGTGCAACGTGGTGTCGGGGTTTTGGCACGATCATTTGTTTGTGCCAAGCGAGCGCATCGAAGACGCCCTTAACGCACTGGCCGAACTGCACCGAAACGCCTGAGAACGCAGAAGGACTGGTGGCAGGGCGAATCGACAAGACCGAGGCGCAACATCGTTGAACCGGTCACGCAATCGGACAACCAGCGGCAAATGCGCGAATGCCCGGGAATTGAAAGTGGTGATCCGTCGGCTATAAGACGCGCTGTCACAACCAACACGGGGAGGAGAAGTCGTGGACTTCATTGATCAACTGCGGGTGCTGGCCTCGCGCATCTCGACCACGAAGGACTTGATCCAGACCGAAGAGGCAACCAAGAACTCAATGGTCATGCCCTTCATCCAGATTCTTGGCTACAACCCGTTCGACCCCCTGGAGGTCACGCCGGAGTTGGTCGCCGACGTGGGCACCAAGAAGGGCGAGAAGGTCGACTACGCCATTCTTCGCGACGGCAAGCCCATCATGCTGTTCGAGTGCAAGAAAGCAGGTGGAGACCTCAACATCAACCATGCCGGGCAGTTGTTTCGCTATTTCCATGTCACTGCCGCGCGCTTTGGCGTGCTGACCAACGGCTTGGTCTACAAGTTCTTCACCGATCTCGAACATCCCAACAAGATGGACGAGAAGGCCTTTTTCGAGTTCAACATCCTCGACTTCCGCGAGCGAGACGTCGAAGAACTCAAGAAATTCGCCAAGTCTGCCTTTGACGTGGACACCATCCTCACCACGGCGAACGAGCTCAAATACACGCGGTCCATCCAGAACAAGCTCACCGACTGGTTGACCAACCCGCCCGAGGAGGTTGTTCGATTGCTGGCGGGTGACCTGATCGGCAACAAGAAATTCACCGCCACGATAAGAGAGCAGTTCACGCCGATCACCAAGCGCGCGTTCGAGCAACTTATTGGAGAGCGGATCAATGCTCGCCTCAAGGGTGCAATGTCACCAGAGGCTGTTTCGGTCGTAAGTCTTCAAAGTGCGCCCAGTGATGCATCATCCGCGCCCGCCAACGACCCAACACCACTGGCTGCAGCAGACGCGCAGGCACAGATTGCAACGTCGCTGGAAGAGCTTGAAGCCTTTCACCTGATCAAAGCCATTCTTCGAGACGTCGTGTCACCGAAGAGGGTCTTCATTCGCGATGCTCAGTCCTACTGCGCCGTGCTGCTGGATGACAACAATCGAAAACCAATCTGCCGACTTCGCTTCAACAACCCTCAAAAACTCCGCCTTGGACTTTTTGATGCGAACAAGGACGAGGAGATCGTGAACATCGATTCGGTGGATGATGTGTTCAAGCACGCAGAGCAGTTGAAATCCTGCGTTGAGGCCTATCAAGGCAAGTAGATGGCGCGAACGCTGCGAGCATTGGATCGAGTCGCAGCCTACTCGAGTCCTACCTCGATCCGTCCAAACACCCCGTACTCCGCCACCACCCCATCCCCCTCCCGAACCTTCAACGGCACCATGCAGGTTCCGCACGAGGCCCAGTCGCCAGCCTTCAGGCCGATGCCCAGCGCGGACAGTTCATTGGCCAGCCAGGTGAGCGCGGTGCTAGGGTCGCCGAGCAGTGCCCTGCCCTCGCCGTCGCGCGTGTAGCGGGGCTGGCCATCAGCGCCCGTGACGGTGGCGTGCACCGGGTGGGCGGCCAGGTCCATGCTGCGCCAGGCTTGCGGCGCGGCGGGGCCGAAGAGGAAGCGGCCGGCGCATGAGTCGTCGGCGATGAGTTGCGCCTTGCCGGCGCGGGTGAAGTCGGCGTAGCGCGAATCGGGCAGTTCGTAGGCGGGGTGCAGGGTGGCGACGGCGGCCAGCACTTCTTGCTGGGTGTAGGGCGCGCTGCGTGGCGGCAGGTCGGTGCCCATGCGGAAAGCGAACTCGGGTTCGACCACGCGCATGCGGTTGCCCTGCAGCGACAGCGTGCTGCCCATGGGGTGCACGAAGCGGCTGAGGATGCGGCCGGCAAGCGGGCCGTCCACCTGGATGTGGGCTTGCCCGGCGGCGCTGGTGGCGGCGATCTTCCAGCCGACCACGGTGTCTTGCGCCACGGCGGGCAGCGCGGCCTGGATGGCGTGGCCTTGCGCTTCGGTGTGGGGGCGCAGTGCGTCGGGCAGTGCGTCGATGACGATGCCTTGCTGGCGTGCGGCCCACAGCAGGAGGGCAGCTTCATGGGTGATGGGGTGCATGTGGGGCGCCCTCAACCCACGGCGCGTGCCAGCGCCTGATCGACATCCCACAGGATGTCCTCGATGTGCTCCAGCCCCACCGAGATGCGGATCATGTCGGGCAGCACGCCGGCGGCAAGTTGTTGCGATTCGTCCAGTTGGCGGTGCGTGGTGCTGGCGGGGTGGCTGATGAGGGTGCGGGTGTCGCCGATGTTGACGAGGTGGCTCATGAACTGCGCGCCTTCGATGAAACGCACGCCCGCCTCTGCCCCACCCTTCACGCCGAATGCCAACAGGCCCGACGCGCCGCGCATCTGGCGCTTCATGAGTTCGTGTTGCGGGTGGTCTTCCAGACCGGGGTAGTTCACCCAGCTCACGCGCGGGTCGTCCTTCAGGTACCGGGCCAGTGCCAGCGCGTTGCTGCAGTGGCGTTCCATGCGCAGGGGCAGTGTTTCCACGCCCTGCAATATCTGCCACGCGCTGGTGGGCGCAAGCGATGCACCGAACACGCGCAGGCCTTCCATGCGGCAGCGCATGGTGAAGCCGAAGTTGCCGAAGGTCTCGTAGAACTTCACGCCGTGGTAGCCGGGGCTGGGTTCGGTCATGCCGGGGAACTTGCCGTTGTCCCACGGGAAGGTGCCGGCCTCCACCACCACGCCGCCCAGGGTGGTGCCGTGGCCCGCCAGGTACTTGGTGGCGCTGTGGATCACGATGTCGGCGCCGTGCTTCACCGGGTTGCACAGGTAGGGGCTGGGCACGGTGTTGTCCACGATGAGGGGCACGCCGTGGGCGTGGGCCACGTCGGCAATGGCCTGGATGTCCAGCACCACCATGCTGGGGTTGCCCAGGGTCTCGGCGTACACGGCGCGCGTGTTGGGGCGCATGGCGGCGGCAAACGCCTCAGGCTTGGTCGCGTCCACGAAGGTGGTCTCGATGCCGAACTTGCGCAGGTTCACCGCGAGCATGGTGACGCTGCCGCCGTAAAGCGCACCCGCGGCCACCACGTGGTCGCCGCTTTGCAGCAGCGTGGTGAGGGCCAGGGTTTCGGCGGCCATGCCACTGGCGCAGGCCACCGCCGCGCGTGCGCCTTCCAGCGCGGCCACACGCTCTTCCAGCGCGGCCACGGTGGGGTTGGACAGGCGCGAATAGACGTTGCCGAAGGTCTGCAGGTTGAACAGGCTGGCCGCGTGGTCGGCGCTGTCGAACACGAAGCTGGTGGTCTGGTAGATGGGCAGCGCGCGCGCGCCGGTGCTGCTGTCGGGGATCTGGCCGGCGTGGATGGCCAGGGTTTCGGGGTGGAACTGGCGGTCTCTCATCACAGCAACCCCATCACACAGGCCGTCTGGCCGAGATGACCTGCGTGTTCACGCCGGCCCAGTTGAGGCCGCCGAACAGGCGCGCGTGTTCGATCTTCACGCAGCGGTCCCAGATGCTGTCCAGGCCGGCGGCGGTGGCGATGCGGTCGGCTTCCTCGCTCTTCAAACCAAGTTGCTGCCACAAGCATTTCGCGCCGATGGCGACGGCGCTTTGCGCGATGGGCGGGATGTCGGCCTCCTTGCGGAACACGTCGACCATGTCGATGGCGAAGGGGATGTCTTCGAGCCGTGCGTAACTCTTCTCGCCCAGGATCTCGGGGTACCTGGGGTTCACGGGCACGATGCGGTATCCGTGCTCCTGCATGTACTTGGCCGCAAAGTAGCTGGGCCGGTGCCATTCGGCCGAGAGGCCGACCACGGCAACGGTGCGGCAGGCCTTGAGCACGCGCCGCAGGGTGGGGATGTCGTCTTGCATGGGTGGGAGATTGATCAGTCAGATACGTGCAGCACCACGTTGCCCACGGCCTGGCCGCTTTCCACGCGTTCGTGCGCGGCGGCAATCTCGTCCAGCGGCAGGCGCTGGTCGATCAGGTGTTGCAGCGCGCCGCGTTCCAGCAGGCGCGTGAGGGTGCTGGTGGCGCGCGCGCGGTCGGCCGCCGTCAGGTGATAGACCATGAAGAACTTGAGCTGCAGGTTCTTCACGATCAGCGGGTAGAAGGGCACCGACATGGTCGACGCCCCGCTGCCATACACCACGCACTCGCCGTTGGGCTTGAGCATGTCCAGGTTGGCGGCGGCGTTGGCGGCCATGTCGAGCTCGATGATGCGGTCCACGCCCTGCCCTTGCGTGAGCTCGGCCACGCGCTGCACCAGCGGCTCGGTCTTGTAGTTCACCACGTCGTCGGCGCCGGCCTCGCGTGCTATTGCTGCCTTCTGCGGTGTGCTCACCGTGCTGATGACACGCGCCGCGCCGAGCTGGCTGGCCATTTGCACTGCGTAGTGGCCCACGGCGCCGGCGCCGCCGGCCACCAGCACGGTTCTGCCGGCCACGCCGCCGTCCATCAGCACCGCGTGCAGCGCCGTGAGCGCGGGGATGCCCATGCACGCGCCGGCCTCGCCGCTCACGTTGTCGGGCAGGCGCACGGCCTGCTGCTGCGGCAGGCACAGCGCCTCGCAGGCGGTGCCGTGCGGGCGGCCCCAGGCGGCGTTCCACACCCACACGCGTTCACCGATGCGCGATCGGTCCACGCCCTCGCCCACGGCGTCAATCACGCCGCTGCCGTCGCTGTGCGGCACGATGCGCGGGAAAGGCAGCGTCTTGCTGCGCAGGCCGGCGCGGCTTTTCACGTCGGACGGGTTCACGCCCGACCACTGCACGCGAACGCGCACCTCGCCGGGGGCGGGTTGCGGTTCGGGCGTGTCGGCAATGCGTAGGACCTCTTTCGCCGGGCCCACGGCTTCGTAGAAGGCAGCTTTCATGCGCGCGCTCACCAGTTCGGCTTGCGCTTGTCGATGAACGCCTGCACGCCTTCCAGCGCGCTGGCGTCCATCATGTTGCAGGCCATGGTGCGGGCTGCGTCTTCGTAGGCGGCGGCGATGCCGGTTTCCAGTTGCCGGTAGAACAGGCCCTTGCCGGCGGCGATGGCCACGCGCGGTTTGGCGAGGATGCTGTCGACCAGCTTCGCCACCTCGGACTGCAGTTCACCGGCGTCCACCACGCGGTTGATGAGGCCTTTGTCCTTTGCTTCGTCGGCGCTGATGAAGCCGCCGGTGACGAGCATCTCGAACGCGGCCTTGCGGCCGAGGTTGCGGCTGAGCGCCACGCTGGGCGTGCTGCAGAACAGGCCCAGGTTCACGCCGCTCACGGCGAACTTCGCCTCGCGCACGGCCACGGCCAGGTCGCACATGGCCACGAGCTGGCAGCCCGCCGCCGTGGCAATGCCCTGCACCTGCGCAATCACCGGCACCGGCAGTTGCTGCATGGCCAGCATGAAGCGGCTGCATTGCGCGAACAGGCGCTGGTAGTAGTCGAGCGAGGGTTCGGCGCGCATCTGCTTCAAGTCGTGCCCGGCGCAGAAGGCCTTGCCTTCGGCGGCGATCACCACCACGCGCGCGCTGTCGTCCGCGGCCACGCGCTCCATGGCGGCCTGCAGCGCGGCCAGCATGCTTTCGCTCAAGGCGTTGAAGGCCTGCGCGCGGTCAAGCGTGAGGGTGATGACGCCGCGGGCGTCGCGCTCGTAGCGCAGCGGCTCGCTGGCGATGTCGGGATTGAGTCGGTCGTTCATGGTCGTCTCGCGGTGTGTCTCATTCGATGGCGTTGGAGCTCTTGGCGCGCTGGCGCAGCTCGAACTTCTGGATCTTGCCGGTGCTGGTCTTGGGGATGGGCTCGAAGCGCACCTCCTTGGGCACCTTGTAGCCGGCCAGCAGCGTGCGGCAGTGGGCGATCAGGTCGGCGGCGCTCACCTCGGCGCCGGGGCGCAGTTCCACATAGGCCAGCGGGCTTTCGCCCCACTTCGGGTCGGGCCGGGCCACCACGGCGCAGGCCATCACCGCGGGGTGGCGGTAGAGGGCGTCCTCCACCTCGATGGAGCTGATGTTCTCGCCGCCGCTGATGATGATGTCCTTGCTGCGGTCCTTGATCTTCACGTAGCGGTCGGGCTCCAGCACGGCCAGGTCGCCGGTGTGGAACCAGCCGCCCTCGAAGGCCTTGGCGGTGGACAAGGGGTTCTTCAGGTAGCCCTTCATCACGATGTTGCCGCGGAACATGATCTCGCCCATGGTCTGGCCGTCGGCGGGCACTTCCTGCATGGTCTCGGGGTTCATCACGGTCATGCCCTCCTGCAGCGGGTAGCGCACGCCCTGGCGGCCGTTCAGGCGCACCTGCTCGCCCAGGTCGGCCACGGCCCAGCTCGGGCGCGCCACGGCCACGGACGCCGGGCCGTACACCTCGGTCAGGCCGTACACGTGGGTGATCTGGAACCCCATGCGCGCCATGCCCTCGATCATCGAGGCCGGCGGCGCAGCGCCCGCCACCATGCCGCGCACGGCGCCGATGCCGTCTTTCAGCGACGGGTCGGCCGCGACGGCGGCAATGAGCCCGTTGTGCACGATGGGCGCGGCGCAGTAGTGGTCAACGCCGTGCTCGCGCATGGCGGCCAGGATGACCGCGGGCTCCACGCGGCGCAGGCACACGTGCACGCCGGCCTGCATGGCCACCGTCCAGGGGAAGCACCAACCGTTGCAGTGGAACATGGGCAGCGTCCACAGGTAGCGCGGAAACTGCGGCATCGTCCAGGTGACGACGTTGCTCACCGCGTTGAGGTAAGCGCCGCGGTGGTGCGTCACCACGCCCTTGGGATCGCCGGTGGTGCCGCTGGTGTAGCTCACGGCGATGGCGTTCCATTCGTCGGTGGGGCCCTCCAGGCGGGCCAGCGGTTCGTGCGCGGCCAGCAGGGCTTCGTATTCGTGCGTGCCCAGCGTGTCGCCCGGGCCGGTGTATTCGCTGTCGCACACGTCGATCACCACCACGCGGCGGCCCATCTCGGCCAGCGCGGCCAGCGCCCTGGCCACCACCGGCGCGAACTCGCGGTCGGTGATCAGCACCTTGGCCTCGCAGTGGTTCATCTGCCAGGCCAGCAGCGGCGCGTCGAGCCGGGTGTTGAGGGTGTTGATGACCGCGCCCAGTGCGGGAATGGCGTAGTGCGCCTCGGCCATCTCGGGGGTGTTGGGCAGCAGCGTGCTCACCGTGTCGCCCTGGCCCACACCCAGCGCACGCAGCGCCGCGGCCAGCCGGGCGGAGCGATCGCGCACCTGCGCCCAGGTGTAGCGCCGCGCCCCGTGGACAACCGCGGGCATGTCGCCAAAGATCTCCGCCGTGCGCTCCACGAAGCTCACGGGCGACAGCGCCACGTGGTTGGCGGGGTTGCGGTCCAGGTGCTGGTCGTAGATGTTCATGGGCTTCATCGTAGTGAGGCCGCACGCGGGCGGCAGCGGGGCTTTCCCGATGGACGGCGAGACACGCTGTCGAAACCCGACGCAACGCCCCGTCGAGCGGATGATGGCGCCAGAATGGCTGGCGCCGCTTCACTCAGGAGACTGCAATGCGATTCATGGTCATGGTGCATGCCGATGCCGACACCGAAGCGGGCGTGATGCCCACCGAAGCCGAGTTTGCGGCGATGGGCGCGTTCAACGAGGAGCTGGTGAAGGCCGGCGTGATGAAAAGCGGCGACGGCCTGCACCCCAGCGCGCGCGGCGCGCGCGTGGTGTTCGACGGCAAGGGCACGCGTGTGATCGACGGGCCGTTCACCGAGAGCAAGGAGCTCATTGCCGGCTTCTGGATCTGGGAATGCGCATCGCTGGAAGACGCCGTGGCCTGGGCACGGCGCTGCCCCAAACCGACCAACGGCCCGCAATCGGTGCTGGAGATCCGCCGCATCTACGAGGCGGAGGATTTCGGCGAGAGCTTCACACCCGAGCTGCGCGAGCAGGAAGACCGGCTGCGCGAGCAGATCGAGGGTGGGGTGAAACGCGGCTGAGCGGCCGCCGGACCGGCCCGCCTTGCGGGGCTTGATGCCGGCGAAGCACGGTGCTACAAGCCGCAGGGACATGCAAGCCACCACCGAGGCCCTGACCGAGGCCATCTACGACGCCGCCCTGGACCCGGCCCACTGGCCCGCGGTGCTGGCGCGCCTGAAGGCGGCCTTTCGCACCGAAGCGGAAACCTTCTACGTGCTGGACTTCCACACCCACCAGGTGGGCGAGGCGCACCTGGCGGGTGTGGCGCCCGAGTGGCTGGCCCGCTTCAACCGCTGCTACTTCGCCGCCGACAACCCCTGGAACGTGCACTCGACCTCGCTGCACCGCCTGGGCATGGTGCGCACCAACGAGCGGCTGGAGCGTTTCACGCGCCAGCCCGGCGTGCTCTTTCGCTCCAGTTATTACAACGAGTGGATGCGGCCCCAGGGCTTTCACCACAGCATCGGCAACACGCTCACGTCGGACCGGCAGGCCATTGCCAACGTGACGCTGCTGCGTGCGCCCGACCTGCCCCGCTTCAACCGCCGCGAGGTGCGCCTGTTCGAGCAGCTCAGCGTGCACTTCGTGCGCGCGCTGCGGGTGCGTCAGCACCTGGAGGGCTTGCAGGTGCAGCGCGACGGGCTGGCCCGGGCGCTGGACCAGGTGGGCGACGCGCTGCTGCTGCTCGACGACCGTGGGCGGCTGCTGCACGGCAACCGCGCGGCCCTGGAAAGGCTGGCGCACCGCGATGGCCTGCAACTGCGGCAGGGCCAGGTCGAGCCGACGCAACACGCGCTGCGCGCGCGCTTCCAGGCCTGGCTGGTGGCCCACGCGGCGGGCTCGGGCGCCGCGGCCTGCGTGCCGGACACGCTCCTGCTCGGCCGCGCGCTCAGCCGCCTGCCCCTGGCCTTGCGGGCCTCTGGGTGGACGCTGCCGATCTCGTCCTGGCACGGCGCCCGCCGTGGCGTGCTGATCTCGATGAGTCCGCCCGCCGCGCAGCGCACGCAGAACAACGCTGCCGCGCTGCGCGGGCTCTATCAGCTCACGCCGGCCGAGGCGCGCCTCACGCAGGCCTTGTGCGACGGCATGAACCTGCGCGAAGCCGCCGAAGCCCTGGACATCACCTACGGCACCGCCCGCACGCGCCTCAAGGCGGTGTTCGGCAAGACAGGCACGCACCGCCAGGCGGCGCTGATCGCACAGGTGCGCCGCGACCTGCCGCCGCCGCACACGCCCCACTGAGCGCCCCGCAAGTCCCATTTGGGAGCTGCCACGTCGAGCGTGGCGTCCTATCGTGAGCGCCGTCGACCCAACCCCGGCGCAACCATGGCACTCACCACCCTCTCCGGCACCGTCAGCGGCATTCGTCACTCGTCCGAAACCTCGGGCCACATCGGCAAGAACGGCGGCAACGTGCACACCAAGCAGGTCATCGCCTTGCGCGTGGACGGCAAGCCCGCGGAGATCAAGCTCATGAACATGCCCGACGTGCAGGACGGCGAGCGCGTCACCCTGGCCGGGCGCATGAAGAATGGCAGCTTCCGCGCCCTGGCCATGCGCAACGAGAAAACCGGCGCCATCTACCGGATGCCCACCACCCTGGCCTACGTGTTCGGCGCGTTGCTGGTGCTGGTGGGGCTGCCGCTGTTGCTGGTCGTCGTCGGCGTGCTGTTCATCGGCGCCGGCGCATGGACGCTGTACGAAGCCTGGACGCACACGCAGGCGGCGAAACTGCTCGCCGGTTGAGGCGCACTCAGCGCGTTGACCACGCCGCCCCGCCGGGCCGCTCGAAGCGGTAGAACAGGTTCGGTTCGGACAGCACGAACAGCGCACCGTCGTCACCCAGGGCCAGACCTTCGGGTTGGGGCACCTTCTTCTGCAACCCGTGCAGCCCGCGCCACAGCGGCAGCATACTCACGGGCGTGCCATCGGGCGCGTACTCCACCACCATGGCCGACTCTTCGCTGAGGAGCAGCAAGTGGCCGGTGGGTTCGTGAAAAGTGAGCGACGACAGGTCGCTCATGAAGAGCGTGGACGCCGAGGACGATTTCCACTCGGTGATGCTTACTGAAAATCCCTGCCCTGTCATGGCTTCCTGCAGCCCGGTCATCACCAGCACGCGCAGCGGCAGCTTTTCCTTCACCACGAACAGCCGGCCGCCCTGGGCATCCCAGGACACACCCTCGAAGCTGGCGTTGTCGACCACATCGATGCCCAACTGGAGCCGGGGCTGACCCTGCAGCGATAGGCGCTTGGTGTTCTCGTCGATGCGGACCCAGGTGAGGCTGTGGCTGTCCTCGTCGGAGATCACGTAGCGCTCACCCGCCACGTGCGTGATGCCTTCGGGGTCGTTGGCTCCTTCGATGGGAATGAGCCGCAGCAGTTGCCCATCGCGCGAGATTTCGGCCACCTGCGGCGGCCGGTTGATGACGGTGAACAGCGTGCCCGTGGTGGTGTTGAACGTCAGGCCCGACGCGTTGCGCGTGAGCCCTTCGATAGGCAAGTGCTCGATCACTGCCCGGTACGACGACAGATCAACCGAACGCCCGGCCCATTCGGGGGACGCCAGGTGTGTGCGGACCCAGTAAAAGCCCAGCGCAGGCAGCTTGAAGTACCAGCCCGCGGCCAGCAAGACCAGGGCAACGGCCCAGAGCGCCTTGCGCATCACCCGCGCAGCGGCAGCGCGGCGCCGATGGCCATGAACACCCCGCCGCAGGTGCGGTTGAACGCCTTGCCCACGCGCTGCAGCCAGGGGCGGATGCGGTGCGCCGCGCTGGCAATGAACAGCTCGGTGGCGATCTCCACCAGCGCGAAGGTGCCCGCCATCACCACGAACTGCAGCCACAGGCTGCGCGCCGGGTCGATGAACTGCGGCAGGAAGGCGGCGAAGAACAGGATGCCCTTGGGGTTGGTGACCGCCGACAGCAGACCCTGGCGGAACAGCACGCCCGCGCGCGCCTGCCCGCTGGCGGCCGCCAGCGTGGTACCCAGCGGGGGCGAGCGCCACACCTGGATACCCAGCCACACGAGGTAGGCGCCGCCCACCCACTTGAGCACCGTGAGCCACAGCAGCGAGGTCTGCAGCAGCGCGCCGATGCCGAACATGGACAGCGCGATCAGCACCACGAAACCCAGCGCCCCGCCGGCGATGGTGAACAGCGTGAGCCGGCGCCCGTGCAGCGCGCCGTGCGTGAGCGCGAGCAGTCCGTTGGGCCCGGGTGAAAGCGACAGGCCGACCGCCGCGATCAGGTAGATGAGCCAAGTGTTCAGGTCCATCGCGCGATGCTAAGGAAGGTCTGCATAACCCTGCCGCCACCCGCGTGATGTGAGACATTGCCGACATGAAGCAAATGAGCCTGGGCGAGAGCGGATACGAGCGCAAGACCAAGCGCACGCGCAAGCGCGAGTTCCTCGACGAGATGAACCTGGTGGTGCCGTGGGCCGAGCTGGTGGCACTGATTGCGCCGCACGCACCGGCCCCCGGTGCCAAAGGCGGTCGCCCGCCGTTTGCGGTCGAGACGATGTTGCGCATCCACTTCCTGCAGCAGTGGTTCAACCTGTCGGACCCGGCGATGGAAGAGGCGCTGTACGACACGGCGCTGTTTCGCGAATTCGCCGGGCTGGACATGGGCGAGGACCACCTGCCCGACGAGAGCACCATCCTGCGCTTTCGCCACCTGCTGGAGCGCCACCAGCTGAGCCTGCAGTTGCTGGCCACGGTCAACGCCACGCTCACGGCCAAGGGACTGCTCTTGAAGAGCGGCACCGTGGTGGACGCCACGCTCATTGCCGCGCCGAGCTCGACCAAGAACAGCAGCGGCGAGCGCGACCCCGAGATGCATCAGACGAAGAAGGGCAACCAGTGGCACTTCGGCATGAAGGCGCACATCGGGGCGGACGCCGACTCGGGCCTGGTGCACACGGTCATCGGCACGGCGGCCAACGTCAACGACGTGACGCAGGCCGGTGCGTTGGTGCATGGCCAGGAGAGCGATGTGTTCGCCGACGCGGGCTACCAGGGCGTGAGCAAGCGAGAAGAGACGCGGCACGTCGAGGCCAACTGGCATGTGGCGATGCGCCCGGGCAAGCGCAAAGCTCTGGACAAAGCCACGCCCATGGGCGCTGTGCTCGACAAGCTCGAACACGTCAAGGCCAGCATCCGCGCCAAGGTCGAACATCCGTTTCGGGTCATTAAGCGCCAGTTCGGGCATGCGAAGGTGCGCTACCGCGGCTTGGCCAAGAACACGGCGCAGCTGCACACGCTGTTCGCGCTCTCCAATCTGTGGATGGTGCGACGACCGCTTTTGCAGGGGGCCCGGGGATGAGTGCGTCCGCAGCGGCCGAAAGGGTCGACAACGGGGCGCGAATCGGCCCTCGAATGACCCGAATCACGCCGCAGTTGCCGCCATCTGAAAACTCGCGCATCAGCACTCGTCGCAACGAGCGTTGTGCAGACCTTCCCTAAGGGCTATCGCGGCCATAGGCATTGACCTTCACGGAATGCGGGTCTGCCGCAATGCAGACCTGATCGCCTGACGTTAGGATGTTTGTTGGCATGCCTACCGACCTATGCCGGCGGACACGCCACAACGAACAACTCGAACCTTCAGGAGACAACTCATGATCAAGTCCCTCGCCCGCCCGGGCGTGCTGGGCACGGTGGCCGCGCTCGTGCTGTCGGCCTGCGCGCAAAAGGCCGCCCCGCCCGCGGCCGCACCGGCTGCCCCAGCCGCGGCCGCGCCGCAACCCGCGTGGAAGCAAGGCATGCCCTCGAGCATGGCCAGCTCCACACTGGCACCGCTGGCCGGCAAGATGACGGTGACGCCGGCCGACCAGATCCCGATCAACCGCATCAAGCTGCCGCCGGGTTTCAAGGTCGAGATCTGGGCCACCGGCCTGCCGGGCGGACGCGCCATGACCCTGGGCGACAACGGCAAGGTCTATGTGGGCACGCGCGGCATCGGCCGCGTGTACGAGGTCAGCGACACCGGCAGCGCGCGCAGCGTGCGCACCGTGGTCGACAAGCTCAACCAGCCCGCGGGCGTGGCCTACCGCAACGGCTCGCTCTACGTGATGGCGATCGACAAGGTGCTGCGCTTCGACGGCATCGCCACCAACCCCAACGCCCAGGCGGTGGACATGACCGCCGCCTTCAAGCTGCCGAAGGAGCAACACCACAACTGGAAGTACATCGCCTTCGGGCCCGACGGCAAGCTCTACGTGCCCTTCGGCGCGCCGTGCAACATCTGCGAGCTGCCCACGCCGGAGTACGCGCAGATCCGCCGCTACAACCCCGACGGATCGGGCATGGAGGTGGTGGCCACCGGCGTGCGCAACTCGGTGGGCTTCGACTGGCACCCGCAGACGCGCGAGCTCTGGTTCAGCAACCACGGCCGCGACTGGATGGGCGACGACAAGCCGAACGACACGATGCACCGCATGCGCGCCACCGGCCTGAACCACGGCTTCCCGCATTGCCATGAGGGCAAGATTCCCGACCCGGACGTGAAGAAAGCCAACGCCTGCGCGGGCGTGGAGCCCCCGGTGGCGCTGATGGGCCCGCACGCCGCCAGCATGGGCGTGACGTTCTACACCGGCACCATGTTCCCGCCCGAGTACCGCGGCGTGCTGTTCAACGCGCGCAAAGGCTCGTGGAACCGCACGAAGAAGATCGGCTACGACGTGGTGATGGTCAAGGCCACGGCCGATGGGAAGAACGCGCAGGTCGTGCCCTTCATGACCGGCTTCATGAACGAGGCCGACCAGAGCTTCTGGGGTCGCCCGGCTTACCTGCTGCAGATGAAGGACGGCTCGCTGCTGGTCTCCGATGAGCAGCTCGGTGCCATCTACCGCGTGAGCTACGGCCGCTGATGCGGGGCGCGCTGATCCTGATCGGCGCGCTGCTGGCCTTCGCGGCAGGCAGCGCCGCGGCGCAGACGCTCCCCGAGCGCCTGGCCGCGTGCGCGGCCTGCCACGGGGCCGATGGCGCCCCCGCTCCGCTGGCCAACGCGCCCTCGCTGGCGGGCCAGCCACTGGTGTTCCTGGAGAACCAGCTCGTGATGATCCGCGAAGGCTTGCGCGACATCCCGTCCATGAAGGGCCAGCTCGACGGCGTGAGCGATGCCGACCTGACGGCGATGGCGAAGCACTTCTCGACGCAGACGCTCAAGCCGCAACCCGCCCCGCGCGACGCGGCGCTGTATGCGCGCGGCGAGCAAGTGGCCAACGGCAACCGCTGTGCGAGCTGCCACCTGCCCAGCTACCTGGGGCGCGAGCAGATGCCGCGCCTGGCCGGCCAGCGTGAGGACTACCTGCTGCACAGCATGCGCGCCTTCCAGAGCGGCCAGGCCACGGGGCGCGACACCATCATGGCCGCCTCGCTCTATGGCCTGAGCGATGCCGACCTGAAGGCAATGGCGCATTACCTGTCGCAGCTGACGCCCTGACTTGGCGCCCTGAACTGGCGCCCCGGCCTCGGGGTAATCCCGGGGCCTGGCGCGCAAGCGCACGCGGGGCGGCTGTGCGAGCATGGCACCTGACGCCCGCCGCCCAGGACCGCCGCGCCATGCACCTGCTGCCCTACGCCAACGACGTCCGCCTGCTGGCGGCGCTGCTCATCGTGGCACTGGGGCTGGCCTTTCTGTTCAACGCCAGTCGGCCGGCCTGGCCGTATGCGCGCTGGCTGGCGGGCTCGGCCGTCATCTTTGGCGGCTCACTCATGCTCTACCGCGTGGGCGAGATTGCCGGGCTGATCGAACCCACCGTCACCAGCATCGCCCTGCCGCTGAGTTCGCTGCTGGCCATTGCCACGCTGGCGGCCGGGTTGCAGGCGCGGTTTCGCCCGCACGGGGTGCCGGCGCGGCGCGTGTTCTATGCGGTGGCGGTCATCACGCCGCTGGTGATCCTGAGCGTGAACGCGGCGCTGCCCTACCAGCCCTACGCCGGCCCGATTGCGACCGCGGTGCTGTTCGTCGCCGGCGCCATCTGGATGCTCTGGCTGTGGCGACGCGACCGCTGGGGCGGTCAACTCGTGTTCGCGGCCGTGCTGCTGGTGCACCCTGCGCTGGTGTTGTTCGGCCTGTGGCACGGGCTTGATCTGAAGCAGGTGCGCGAGCTCATGCCGATACCGCTGGCGCTGGCCTATGTGTTCGTGATGACGCTGATCCTGCAGCGCGACGCGCAGTTGCTCGACAGCGAACTGCAGCAGCGCGCCCGCGCTGAAGAAGAACTCCAACGCATCGCCGCGACGCTGGAGGACACGGTGCAGGAGCGCACCACCGAGCTGCACGAGCTGGTGCAGGGCCTGCAATCCTTCGCGGGCATGGTCTCGCACGACCTGAGCGGCCCGCTGCGCAACGCCGGCGCGCTGACGCACATGGCGCGCAACGCACTGCAACGCGGCGACAAGGCCGAGCTGCACGAAGCGCTGACACGGCTGGAGCGGGAAACGCAGCGCGCCCAAAGCATGGTGAGCGACCTGCTCAGCCTCTACCGCGTGGAGCAGTCGCCCATCGAACCCACGCCGGTGGACCTGCAGGCGCTGTGCGACGACTGCGTGCAATCGCTCGCGGTGCAGCACCCCGACGCGGGCGACATCGTTCAGGCAGATGGCCTGCCGGTGCTGCTGAGCGACGCCGGCCTGCTGCACCACGTGCTCATCAACCTGCTGGGCAACGCGCTCAAGTTCGGCCAGACGCGCCGCGACCTGCGCGTGTCGGTGCGCGCGCAGCGCGACGGCGCTTTCTGGCGTTTCACCATCGCCGACAACGGCCCGGGCTTCGACCCGGCGCAGGCCGAAGCGCTGTTCCGCCCGTTCTCGCGCCTGCAGAACACACCGGCCAACGGCACCGGCCTGGGGCTCACGGTGGTCAAGCGCGTGGTGCAGCGCCTGGGCGGCGAAGTCGGCGCCACGGCCTCACCCGGCATCGGCGCCACGTTCTGGTGGACGCTGCCGGCCGAGCCGACATAAGGCCGCGCGCGCGCACGCGCACGCCTCAGATGTTTTCGTCATAAACAACCAACAACGTATTCGTTCCTTCTTGCGTGCGTTCCCGGGAACATCGCGGCCTCGCTGCACCGGGCAGCCCCGCAACCCGAACAAGGAACGCCTCATGACCTCCCGCCGCCACCTCATTCATGCCCTGGGCGCCACCGCGCTCGCGATCACCGTGGGCACTGTCCACGCCCAGCCCGCGCCCGTCACCTTGCTGAACGTGAGCTACGACCCGACGCGCGAGCTCTACGTCGAGATCAACGCCGCCTTCGCGAAGCAGTGGAAGGCAAAGACCGGCCAGGACGTGACCATCAAGCAGTCGCACGGCGGCTCGGGGCGCCAGGCGCGCTCCATCATCGACGGCCTGGACGCCGACGTTGCCACGCTGGCCCTGGCCGGTGACACCGACGCGCTGCACAACAACGGCCAGTGGATCCCGAAGGACTGGCAGAAGCGCCTGCCGCAGAACAGCTCGCCGTACACCTCCACCATCGTGCTGGTCACGCGCGCGGGCAACCCCAAGAACATCAAGGACTGGGACGACCTGATCCGCCCGGACGTCAAGGTCATCACGCCCAACCCCAAGACCTCGGGCGGCGCGCGCTGGAACTACCTGGCGGCGTGGGAGTTCGCCAGGCGAAAGTACGGCAGCGACGACAAGGCGCGCGATTTCGTGGCCAAGCTCTACGCCAACGTGCCCGTGCTCGACACCGGCGCCCGCGGCTCGTCCGTGACGTTCGCGCAGCGCAACCAGGGCGACGTGTTCATCAGCTGGGAAAACGAGGCCTACCTGCTCGAGAAGGAGTTCGGCAACAAGGTCGACTTTGTCTATCCCTCGCTGTCCATCCTGGCCGAGCCCGCGGTGACCGTGGTCGACAAGAACGTGGACAAGAAGGGCACGCGCGCCGTGGCGCAGGCCTACCTGGAATACCTCTACACCGAAGAAGCGCAGGACATCATCGGCAAGCACTTCTACCGCCCGCGCTCGGAAAAGGCGCAGGCCAGGTACGCCAAACAGCTGCCCAGGCTCAACCTGTTCACCATCGACCAGGCCTTCGGCGGCTGGGAGCAGGCGGCCAGGGTCCACTTCGCGGACGGCGGCAGCTTCGACCAGATCTACACGCGCAAGTGAGCCCATGAGCTCCGTGCTCATCGTGCCCGGCTGGCGCAACTCGGGCCCGGGCCACTGGCAGACCTTGTGGGCCGAGCAACTGCCCTGCGCACAGCGGGTGGTGCAGGACGACTGGTTGTGGCCACGCCGCGAAGCCTGGGTGCAGCGCCTGGCCGCCACCATCGAGGCGCAGCGCGAGCCGGTGGTGCTGGCCGCGCACAGCCTCGGTTGCATCACGGTGGCCCACCTGCCCGCGGCCCTGGCGCCGCGCATCGCAGGTGCGCTGCTGGTGGCGCCAGCGGACCCGGAACGCCGCGGGCCGTTGGCCGATTTCGCACCGGTGCCGCACCACCGACTGCCCTGGCCCAGTGTGCTGGTGGCGAGCGACAACGACCCGTTCTGCCCGGTGCGCCTCGCGGGCGCCTACGCCCGCGCCTGGGGCAGCGAGTTCATCCGCATCGATGGCGCGGGCCACATCAACGTGGCCTCCGGCCACGGTGAATGGCCGCTCGGGCGCGAGCTGCTGCGGCGCCTGCGCACGCGCACCGACGCCCGGACCAACCTGCTCAGTACCACCCCATGACCACCCTCACCTCCGCCCTGCCGGCAGCGCCCGGCGCGCGGCGCGCCACGCGCCGCGTGCTGCCGGGCTTTCACCTCACGCTGGGCTACACGCTGTTCTATCTCGGGCTGATCGTGTTGATCCCACTCTCGGCCCTGGTGTTCAAGACGCTGTCCATGGCCTGGCCGCAGTTCTGGGAGGCCGTGGCCTCGCCGCGTGTGCTGGCCTCTTACCGCCTCACCTTCGGCGCCTCGCTGATCGCGGCTGCCGTCAACGTGGTGTTCGGCTTGTTGGTGGCCTGGGTGCTGGTGCGCTACAGCTTCCCGGGCAAGAAGGTCGTCGACGCCCTGGTGGACCTGCCGTTTGCGCTGCCCACCGCGGTGGCCGGCATCTCGCTTACTGCGCTGCTGGCCGAAAACGGTTGGGTGGGGCAGTGGTTTGCGCCGATGGGCATCCAGCTCGCGTTCAACCCCAACGGCGTGGTGATCGCACTCATCTTCATCGGCCTGCCTTTCGTGGTGCGCACGGTGCAGCCGGTGCTCGAAGACACCGAGAAGGAGCTCGAAGAGGCCGCCAGCAGCCTGGGCGCCACACGCTGGCAGATTTTCTGGCGCGTGATCTTCCCGAGCATCGCGCCCGCGCTGCTCACCGGCTTTGCCATGGCCTTCGCGCGCGCGGTGGGCGAGTACGGTTCGGTGATCTTCATCGCCGGCAACATGCCCATGGTGTCGGAGATCACCCCGCTGATCATCATTGCCAAGCTTGAGCAGTACGACTACGCAGGCGCCACCGCCGTGGCCTCGGTGATGCTGGCGATTTCCTTCGTGCTGCTGCTGATCATCAACGGCCTGCAGAGCTGGCAGCGCAAGCGCAGCGGTGGAGCGATGGCATGAGCGTTGTCCGAACCGAGGCGCCATGGGTGCGCCGAACGCTCATCGCCGTGGCGCTGGTCTTCATGGCGCTGTTCCTGCTGCTGCCGCTGGCCGCGGTGTTCACCGAAGCGCTGCGCAAGGGCTGGGACGCGTACTGGCAAGCGCTGAAGGAGCCCGACGCTTGGTCGGCGATCCGCCTCACGCTGATCACCGCGGCGGTGGCCGTGCCCTTGAACCTGGTGTTCGGCGTGGCCGCGGCCTGGGCCATCGCCAAGTTCGAGTTCCGCGGCAAGGCCTTTCTCACCACGCTGATCGACCTGCCCTTCTCGGTTTCGCCGGTGGTGGCGGGCCTGATCTACGTGCTCGTGTTCGGCGCGCAGGGCTGGCTGGGGCCGTGGCTGGCGGAGCACGACATCAGAATAGTGTTCGCCGTGCCCGGCATCATCCTGGCCACCATCTTCGTCACCTTCCCGTTCATTGCGCGCGAGCTCATTCCGCTGATGCAGGCGCAGGGCAACGAGGAGGAGCAGGCCGCGCAGGTGCTGGGCGCCAGCGGCTGGCAGACCTTCTGGTACGTCACGCTGCCCAACATCAAGTGGGGCCTGATCTACGGCGTGATCCTGTGCAACGCGCGCGCCATGGGCGAGTTCGGCGCGGTCTCGGTGGTGTCGGGCCACATCCGCGGCCAGACCAACACCATGCCGCTGCACGTGGAGGTGCTCTACAACGAGTACCAGTCCGTCGCGGCCTTCGCGGTGGCCTCGCTGCTGGCGCTGCTGGCCCTGGTCACCCTGGCCATCAAGACCGTCGCCGAATGGCGCATGGAGCGCGAGCTCAAGGCCCTGGCCGAGCTGCCGCCCGAACGTCCCCGCACCGATGCCGTTGCCACAACGGCAGGAGCCCCCGCATGAGCATCAACGTCCAGAACATCTCCAAGCACTTCGGCAGTTTCCACGCGCTGAACGACATCTCGCTCGACATCGAGAGCGGCGAACTGCTCGCCTTGCTGGGCCCCTCGGGCTGTGGCAAGACCACGCTGCTGCGCATCATCGCGGGCCTGGAAAAGGCCGACGCCGGCCAGATCGTGATCAGCGGCGAGGACAGCACGCACGTGCACGTGCGCGAGCGCAACGTGGGCTTCGTGTTCCAGCACTACGCGCTGTTCCGCCACATGACGGTGGCCGACAACGTGGCCTTCGGCCTGCGCGTCAAACCGCGCGGCGAGCGCCCGGGCGAGAAACAGTTCCAGGCCAAGGTGCACGAGCTGCTCAAGCTGGTGCAGCTCGACTGGCTGGCGGAGCGCTACCCGGCGCAGCTCTCCGGCGGCCAGCGCCAGCGCATCGCCCTGGCGCGCGCGCTGGCGGTGGAGCCCAAGGTGCTGCTGCTCGACGAGCCCTTCGGCGCGCTCGACGCCCAGGTGCGCAAGGAACTGCGCCGCTGGCTGCGCCGCCTGCACGACGAGCTGCACGTCACCAGCATCTTCGTCACGCACGACCAGGAAGAGGCCCTGGAAGTGGCCGACCGCGTGGTGCTGATGAACCACGGCCGCATCGAGCAGGTGGGCAGCCCGCGCGCTGTGTGGGAACACCCCGCCACGCCCTTCGTGGCGCGCTTCCTGGGCGGTGTGCCACTGGTGGGCGACGGCACGCGCCCGCTGCGTCCGCACGAGCTCGAGGTGCGGCGCCTGGCACCCGGCGAGCCGGCCGATGGCGGCGTGGTGGCCACGCTGCGCCGCGCCCTGGTGCTCGACCCGGTGGTGCGCCTGGAGCTCGAATGCACGTCGGGCGATCACGAACTGATCGAGGCCCGGCTGGGCACGGCGCAGTTCGACGCGCTGGGCCTGCGCGAGGGCGACACGGTGCGCGTGACGCCACGCGCCCGATCGAAAGCCGCCTTGGCGGCGCAGGCGTGAGGCCGCCCGCGCCGCCAGCGTTCACTTCTCCCAGTCGCGCTCGGGCTTGGCGCCGCGGGCCTTGACGGCGGCCACGTACTGCGTGAGCAGCGCCTTGGCCTGCACACCGCGGGCTTCGTTGTTCTTCACCCACTCGGCCGACAGGTTGGGCAGGTTGTCGATCCACTTGCGGCGGTCGGCGTCCGACATGGGGGTCACCGTCACGGGCGGGTTCTGGCTCTTGCCGAGCTCGACCATGCGGTTCATCGCCATCTGGTGGCGCTGCACCAGGTCCTCGCCGTGGCGGCGGGTGTACTCGGCGCCGGATTCGCGCATGGCCTGCTGCACCTCGGGCGGCAGCTTGACCCAGCTGTCCTTGTTGATGGCCACGCCGCCGGAGAACACCACACCCATGTTGACCTTGGTGACGTAGGGCGCCACCTCGTACACCTTGGCCGGCAGGATGCCGGTGGCCAGCGAGACCACGCCTTCGCTCACGCCGGTCTGGATGTCGGTGTAGTAGGTGGTGAGGGCGCCGTCGACCGGCGTGGCGCCCACGCCGCGCAGCCACAGGCCCAGGATGCCGGGCGCGGAGAGCTTCCTGCCCTTGAGGTCATCGACCGATTTCACCGGGAACTTGGTCCAGATGTCGTAGGTGTCGGACCCGGTGGCGCCCAGGAACACCAGGTTGTACTTGTCCCACTCGGCCTTGAAGGCGGGGTTCTTCTCGATCAGCTCGGTCATGGCGCCGAGCACGATGCGCGGGTCGCTGGTGGTGAAGGGCGTGTGCGCGGAGAGCTGCGCCAGCGGCATCCTGGCCGGCTCCAGGTAGCTGAACACCCAGCCGATGTCGGTGATGCCCTGCTCCACGCTGGTGAGGGTGGCGTTGGCCTTGTAGAGCTGGCCGCCGAAGGCCTCGCGCCACTGGATCTTGTACTTGCCGCCGGCGGCCAGGCGCTTGTCCACCTCGGGCATGAACACGTCCTTGATGAACCCGACCCAGGGAATGGTGGTGGGGTGGCTGGACGCCACCGTGAGGTTGATGACCTGCTGGGCCGAGGCGGCCAGCGGCAGGGACATGGCGGCCGAGGCCGCCAGCGCAAGGGCCGAGAGGCGGACGAAAGTCGAACGTTTCATGCTTGTCTCCAGTTGTGGTGATGGTCTGACGGGAACACGGGAACGGGGAAAACAGGGAAAACGGATCGGATGGAAGAGTTCAATCCACCTGCGCGCCGGACTGGCGCACCAGCGCAGCCCACTTGGTCACCTCGCTGCGGGCGAAGGCGTCCATGGCGTCGGGGCCGAGCGGGCGTTGCTCGACCCCCTGCGCGGCGAGCTTGCCCGCCGTCTCGGCCTTGGCCAGCGCCGCGGCCGTGGCCTGGCGCAGGCGGGCCACCACCGGCGCGGGCGTGGCGGCGGGCGCGTACAACATGAACCAGGCCACGAGGTCGAAGTCGGTGCCGGTCTGCTCGGCGATGGTGGGCACGTCGCGCGCGGCGGCGCTGCGCTGCGCGCTGGACGCACCGAGCGCGCGCAGCTTGCCGCCCTGCATGTGCGGCAACACCGCGGCCGGGTGATAGAACATGAAGTCGGCGCGGCTGGTCATCACGTCGTTCATGGCCATGCCGCCTTCCTTGTAGGGCACGTGCAGCATCTGCCCGCCCAGGCGCGCCTTGAGCAGCTCACCCGCCAGATGGCCCGAGGTGCCGTTGCCGGCCGACGCGAAAGTGACGCCCTGCCCTTGCGCGGCCTTGGCCTTGAGGTCGGCCAGCGTCTTCAGGGGGCCGTCGCCCGCCACCACCAGGAAGGTGGGCGTGTAGCCCACCAGCGCGATCGGTGCGAAATCCTTGATCGGGTCGTAGCTCAGGCTCTTGAACAGCGTGGCGTTGATGGCGTGTGTGCCCACGGTGCCCATGAGCAGTTGGTAGCCGTCGGCCGTGCCGCGCGCCACCTGGGCCGAGCCCACGGTGCCGCCAGCGCCGGCGCGGTTGTCCACCACGATGGACTGGCCGAGTTCTCGACCCAGGCCCTCGCCCACCACGCGCGAGATGATGTCGGTGGTGGTGCCGGCACCGAAGGGCACCACCAGGCGCACGGCGCGGTCGGGGTAGCTTTGGGCGGCAGCGGGCAGCGCCAGGGCGGCGGCACCGGCGCCCAGGGTCAGCAGGGCGTCGCGGCGGTTGGGCAATCGGGGTTCGGTCATGTGTTGGTCTCCTTCTCGGGGGTGTGGTCGGGTTCGGGCCAGCCGTTGGCGTACATCGTGTTGTGTTCGCCCAGCGTGGGCGGCGGGTTCACGTGCAGGTTGCGCTGGCCGTCGAAGCTGATCGGCGAGCGCACGGTGCGCGACGGGCCCATGGTGGGGTGGTTGGTTTCCACGAAGAGCTGCAGGTGCTTTGCCTGAGCGTCTTCGGGCACCTCGTCGGTGCGGTACATGGGGGCGTGCGGCACATCCTGTGCGAGCAGGCGTTCGCACCATTCGTTGCGCGTGCGGCCCTTGAAGATGTCGCGCAGCACCACGATGAGTTCGTCCTGGTGTGCGATGCGCGCGAAGCGGTCGCGGAAGCGCTCGTCCTCGAAGATGTCGGGCTTGTCCATCGCGATCGCCAGGCCCTGCCAGAACTTCTCGGGCGAGGACATGTGCAGCGCGATCCAGCCGTCGCAGGCGCACTCGAGCACGTAGCTCTGCGACACGCTGGGCCGGCTGTACGGGCCCATCACCTCGCCCACCGAGAACAGGTGCGTGAAGGCGTCGAGGTTGAAGTGCGACATGGCCTCGAACATGGACACGTCCACGCGCCGGCCCGCGCCGGTGGCATGGCGCTCATGCAACGCGCCCAGGATGCCGAAGGCCGCGTAGTAGCCGGTCATGGCGTCGGCAATGGCCGGGCCCACCACGCGCGGGTTGGCCGGGTTCACCAGCAGGCGCAGGTAGCCGCTGGCGGCCTGGGCCACGGTGTCGTAGCTCGGGCGGCTGGCGGCGGGGCCGTCCTGCCCGAAGCCGCTGATGGCGCAGTAGATGAGGCGCGGGTTCATCTCGCGCAAGCGCTCCTCGCCGGCCTGGATCTGCTCCGCAAAACCGGGACGGAAGTTCTGGATGTAGACGTCCGCGCCCGCGATGAGTTTGTCGAAGGTGGCGCGGTCCTCGGGCTTGCGCGTGTCCAGCGCGACGCTGTGCTTGTTGCGGTTGTAGGTCTGGTAGTGCGGGCTGTAGAGGCCGCCCTTGAAGGCACGGAACGGGTCGCCCGTGCCGGGCAGCTCCACCTTCACCACCTCGGCGCCCATGTCGGCCAGGATCATCGAGGCCGCGGGGCCCGTGATGAAGGTGCCGTGCTCGACCACGCGCAAACCCTTGAGCACTTGTGTCATGGCGTGGCCCTCAGTCGATTTTCTGCACCGGCACGAAGCCGGCAGGCACCGGGCCGGTGTAGCGCTCGTCGCGCGTGGCCTGGTAGGAGAGTGCGAAGCCGATCGGCGTCTCCAGCTCCTCGCTCATGTGGGCTATGAGGCCGGCGCAACGCGCCAGCATGGGCACGCCCTTGAGCGCGTTGAGCGGAAAGCCCACGCCCAGCAGCACCGCGGGGATGGCGGCCGACACGTTGAGCTTGAGCGCCTTGCCAATCACCTCGGGCAGCACGGCCTCCACCGCTTCGGCGATCTGCACGAAACGCTGGCCACCGCCGGCCTGGCGCGACACACGGAACAGCGCGGCCACGCGCGGGTCGCGCTCCTTGTGCACGGGGTGGCCATAGCCGGGCACGGCCTGCTTGCGCGCGCGCCACTCGGCCACCACGGCGCGGGCCGCGGCGTGCAGATCGCCACCGTGCGCAGGCGCGGCGCGGTCGATCTCGTCGAACAGGCGCCCGGCCGTCTCGGAGGCGCCCAGGATCACCGAGCCGCAGCCCAGGATGCCCGCGGCCACGGCGCCCTGCAGCGCGTCGGGCGCAGCGGCCAGCGTCATGCGCGCGGCCTGCACGCTGGGCACCAGGCCGTGCTCGGCGATGGCCACCAGGGTGGCGTTGAGCACGGCGCTCGCCGGCGCATCGGGCTTGCGGCCGGTGAGCAGCAGGTAGAAGTAGTCCGCGAAATTGACCTGGCCGATGAGCTCGTTGCACAGGTCCTGGCCGCGCACCACGATGGCTTCGGGGTTGTGGGCGCAGATGGCCGATTGCGGCACGGTGGCCTTGCCGATCTTCAAGACGGATCTCCGGTGAAAGCGGGGGAAGGGGTCAGCGGGCCGGCACGAGGCGGAAGTCGTACGTGGCGCTGTGGTAGGGCTTGTCCATCACGCGGCCGTCGGGCGCGGTGCCCGCGGGGTGCTGCGTGAAGGGCACGATGAGGCTGTTGCGCACGCCGAACACGGCGTCGGAATCGAGGTAGGGGCTGTCGGCCACGAACAGGTTCGTGGTCACGGTCTGGTGGCCAGGCGCGTACACCTTCATGTGGATGTGCCCGGGCCGGTTGGGGTGGCGCCCCATCTGGCGCAACATGCGGCCGACCGGTCCGTCGTCGGGCACCGGGTAGTAGCTCGGCTTGATCGACCAGAAGCGGTAGTTGCCCTGCGCGTCGGTGTGGAAGCGCGCGCGCAGGCGCATGCCGGCGTCCTCACCCATCTGCATGTCGTACACGCCTTCGCCGTCGCCGGACCACACGTCCAGGCAGCAGTTGGCAATCGGCTTGCCCTCGGTGTCGGTGATGCGGCCGTGGTAGTACGCCGGCTCGCCGGGCATGTCTTCGCCGATGTCGGCGCCCAGCGGCAGAGCGGGTGCGCCCTCCCAGTAGAACGGGCCCTGCACGGTGGCCTCGGTGGGCTTCTCGGCGCCGCCACCGCCCTTCTGGAACGCGCGGGCCGCCTTGATCTGGTTGAGCGCCACCACCAGCATGGAGATGCCCAGCGTGTCCGACAGCAGGATGAATTCCTGCCGCTTGTCGTCGCACATCTTGCCGGTCTCGGTGAGGAAGAAGATCGCCTTGATCCACTCTTCTTCGCTGAGCTCCACCTCGCGGATGAAGGCGTGCGCGTGCTTCACGAGCGCGGTCATGACCTGCTTGAAGCGCGGGTCCTGGCACTCCGTCATGCGGTCGATGACGGCCTGGGTGATGTCTTCGGCTTCGAGCTGAGCCATGGGGTCTGTCTCCTGTCGTTATGGGCGCGAAAATCGGAAAAGCCAACGCAGTCTAGGCATCCGTCGATCGCGATGGAAGTGATGAATTTCAACGGCTATCATCGATGCCATCGATCGTTGATCCGGAGATTTCGGCCATGGAACTGCGGCACTTGCGCTACTTCGACACCCTGGCCGAAACGCTCAATTTCACGCGCGCGGCCGAGCGGCTGCACGTCACGCAGTCCACCCTGTCGCACCAGATCCGCCAGCTCGAGGAAGAGCTCGGCCTGGTGCTGTTCGACCGCTCGAACAAGAAGGTGGCGCTCACCGAAGCGGGCGAGTTGCTGCGCAGCCATCTGGTGCCCGCGCTGCAGCAGATCGACCGCGGCCTGCAGGCGCTGAGCCACCCGGGTGAGGCCTTCGCGGGCGAGTTGCGCATCGCAGCCACGCACAGTTTCAACACACGCCTGGTTCCCATGTGCGTGTCGGCCTTTCTGGCCTACCACCCGAACGTGAAGGTGGGCGTGGAGGAGCTTTCGGCTGAGTTGATCGCGAAGCGGCTGTCCAGCGGGCATCTGGATCTGGGCGTGTCCTACCGGCCGGCCGATCGGCCCGAGCTGTGGTTCGAGCCGCTCTACAACGAGGAGCTGCGCCTGTGTGTGGCGGCCTCGCACCCGCTGGCCAAGCGGCGGCGAGTGCGCATGGTGGAATTGCACCAGCGCCGGCTGGTGCTGTTGCCGTCGCAGTTCAGCACGCGCGGCTTGCTGGACGAATGCTTCGAGGCGGCGGGCGCGCAGCCGCTGGTGGTGGCCGAGCTGAACTCGATCGCGCCGATGATCGAACTCATCCGCCAGACCGACCTCGCCGGCATCATTGCCGAGACAGCATTCACGCCTTCGCCCGATCTGCGGCTGATCCCGCTCGAAGACCCTTCGCCGATCCGCACGCCGGGGCTGCTGTGGAAGAAAGGCGTGAACCGTTCGCCGACGGTGAAGCACATGGCCTCGGTGATCCGGCGGGCGGCGGCGGGGCATGCGGGGTGACCTTGTTCGTGCGCCTGCTTTTGTGGCGGGTGTCAGGGCAGTGCCCCTGGCTTTGGGGGCGCAACTGCGGCGGTCCTCGCTGCGCGAGGACTTCCCTGCGGTGCTCGGGCGAGCGGTCCGCGGCATAACTCACTGCGCGAGCTTCGCTCGCTCCGTTCAAACAGATGCCGCGAGTCAGTCATTGATGCGCGCTGCGCGCGCGACCGCTCGCCCTGCGCTCCTCGGCGCCGCACATGCGCCCCCAAAGCCAGGGGCACCGCCCTGACGCAGGCACTGTTGGTATTCCACCGGTGGCGTGCCGATACCTCACTGGCCGAGGGCTTGGGCTGTGTGGACGGGGGCGCCTGTGCGCTGGCGAGGAGCACAGGCTGCGTGGCCGCGCGCGCAGCGCGCTTCGTTGACTGACTCACGGCATCTGTCCGAGCGGAGCGGGCGCAGCCCGCGCAGCGAGTTATGCCGTGGGCCACGCAGCCGAGCACCGCAGCGAACCCCGAAGGGGCAGCGCAGTGAAGCCCCCGGCCACACAGCCCGAGCCCTCGGCCCGCCACCCTATGGGAGCGAAACGATCAGAGCACCCGGCAAGCCTCATCAAAGCCCAACCGCGGATTGCGCTTGAACAGCAGCGAATCGTCCCCGTACCCGAGGTTGATCAGGAAGTTGGTCTTCCAGCGGCCATCGGGGAAGAACTCGGCGTCGACCTTGGCGATGTCGAAACCACTCATGGGACCGCAGTCGAGCCCCAGCGCGCGCGCCGCGATGATGAAGTAGGCGCCGCCCAGCGTGCCGTTGCGCGTGGCGGTGGCGCTGGCGAGCGCAGCGTTGGCTTCGAAGTTCTCCTTGGCGCCCTCGCGGTGCCATACCTTCGGCATGTACTCGTAGAACCTGGTGTCGGTCGCCACGATCACCGTCACCGGTGCGCTGCGCGTCTTGTCCAGGTTGCCCGGCAGCATGGCCGGCAGCAGGCGCTCACGCGCTTCCTTGGTGTTCAGGAACACATAGCGCGTGGGCTGCGTGTTCATCGACGTGGGGCCGAGCGCGGCGATCTCGTACACGCGGCGCAGCAGGTCCTCGGGCACGGGCTTGTCGAGGAAGCCGTTGGCCGTGCGGGCCTTGATGAAAAGCGTGTCGAGCGCGGCGGTGTCGATCGGGTTCACGGAGTCGGGTCCTTTCGGTTGGGCAATGGATGTGGGGGTGATCAGGTGGGGAAGTAGTCCACCTGATGACGGGCGATGCGCAGGCCTTCGAGCTCCTGGCGCACACGGGTGTGTTCGGGGTGCGTGGCGTAGTCGGCCAGCGCCTGCGCGGACTCGAACTCCGAGTAGAGCACCACGTCGCAGGCGTAGTCCACGCGGCTCACGTCCACGCCGATCTCCAGCGTGAGCAGGCCCGGGATGCGGCCGCGGATGCCTTCGAAAGCGGCCTTCAGGCGTTGCGTGTTGCGGGCCTTCTCCTCGGCGGTGTCGCCGAGGATGTTCCACATCACGATGTGTTTGAGCACGGGCATGGCGGCTTCAGGGGGTGGGCGGAAAACCCGCCTTCTGCGGCCACAGGTTCTGGAACGCGTGCACCGCCACGCTGGCGTACAGCCCCGCCTTGGTGAAGGGCTCACCAGCCTGCCACTGCAATGCGGCCTCGCGGCTGTCGAAGTCGATGGCCAGCACACTGCCCACCATGGTGGTGCCGTCGTCGGCCAGCAGCGGGCCGGCAAAGGCGATGCGGTCGGCCACCGCCGCGAGGTAGGCCTTGTGCTCGGGCCGCATGCGCTGGCGCAGCTCAAGGCCGTGGGGTTTGTCGAGCAGGTGGAAGACGTAGATCATGGAAGATGGATCACATGCGGGCCAGCCAGGTGGACAGGCCCGGGAAGATGGCGAGAATGAAGAGCGAGAACACCATCACCATCACAAACGGGAAGGTGCCGGCGAATATGTCCTTGATGGTGATGGATGGGTTGTTGAGCGCGCTCTTGACGGTGTAGACGGACACCCCGAACGGCGGCGTGAGCAGGCCGATCTCGACCGCCACCACAGTGAGCACGCCGAACCAGATCTTGTCCATGCCGAAGGCGTCGGCAATCGGCAGCACGATGGGCAGCATGATCAGCATGATCGAGACGGAGTCGATGATGCAGCCGAGCGCGATGACGATCAGGAGGTAAGCCGCCAGGAAGGCCCAGGGTCCCAGGCCCATGTCGGTAATCGCGGTGGTGATGGCCGCGGGCATGCCGGTGAGGGCCAGCATGCGGCTGTAGAGCGAGGCCGCCACGATGAGGAACAGCACCGCCACCGAGACGTAGCCGGTTTCTGTGAGCACGTTCCACAGCTTGCGCCAGGTGAGGCGGCGGCGCACCAGCGCGATCACGAAAGCCCCAGCCGCCCCCACCGCACCGGCTTCGGTGGGCGTGAAGAAGCCGCTGTACAAACCACCCAGCACCAGCACCACCAGCAGCAGGATGGGGAAGAACTTGATGGCGGCACTGCGCCAAGTCTCCGAATCGTGCCCGGCGTCCGGCGCGGGCGCACCGGCGGTGTAGATGCTGGATGGCCGCAGGTAGGCCAGGCCGAGGATGAGCGCGCAGAACAGCAAGGCCAGCAGCAAACCGGGCAGGATGCCGGCCAGGAACATGCGCCCGATCGACTCTTCGGCGATCACGCCGTAGATGATCATCAGCAGCGACGGCGGGATCAGCATGCCCAGGATGGACGAGCCCGCCACCACGCCGACCGAGAAGCGCGGCGTGTAGCCGTGGCGCATCATCTCGGGCGTGGCCACCTTGGTGAACACCGAGGCCGAGGCGATGGAGATGCCGGTGATGGCCGCGAACACCGCATTGGCGCCCACGGTGGCCAGTCCCAGGCCACCGCGCAGCCTGCGCAGCAGCCACTGGAAGACATCGAAGGTGTCCCGCCCCACCCCGCTCACGCTCACGAACATGCCCATGAGCACGAACAGCGGCACCACGCCGAACAGGTAATCGCGGATGGCGTCGTTGGCGGCTGCGCCCACGAAGCGCGCCGAGATCTCGGGCGAACGCATGAGCCAGACAGTGGCAAACGAGGTGACGATGAGCGCCACCCCGATGTGCATGCCCAGGATGATGAAGACGAGCATGCCGCCGATGGCGATGAAGCCCAGCATCAGGTCACTCATGCCGCGCTCCTTGGGCGATGGCGGGTGCGGCGCTGCTGTCGCGCCAGTCCTGCCAGGCCAGCAGCGCGTACTGCACCGCGGCCAGTGCCGCGCCGGTGAAGACCACGATGCGCATCGGCCAGGTGGGGAAGGTGAACACGCCTTCGACGCCGAAGAACTCGTTGTTCGTCCACGCGCGCTGGAACAGCGGCCATGTGGCGTAGGCGATCACGGCGCAGGCGAAGACGCCCGCGAGCGAGAACAGCGCCCGCAGGCGCCGCCCCGCGCGCGGGCGCTTGAGCATGAACGGGTCGATGAACAGGTCGGCCCGGCTCATGCGGCCATGCCGCAGCGTGGCCGGCAACTGCAGGAACACGATCACGATGATCGAAGCTGCCACCATCTCGGCCACGCCGTCGATGGGCTGATTGAACGCGTTGCGCATGAACACGTCGGCACACATCAGCACCATCACGAGCGCGATCACGATCGAGCCCAGGCCGTTGAGCCCGTCGATGACATGCCCCAGGGGGCTGGACGGCGCCGACGGTGCCGGCGCCGCCTCCAGGTCGGTGTTGGCTTCGTAACTCATGGGTGATCAAAGCTCTTTGTCCCAGTCGCGCAGGGGCTTGGCGCCGCGCTTGCGCAACTCTTCCATGTAGGTCTTGATGATCTGCGCCGACGGGCCGCGCGAGGCGTTGGCCTTGACCCAGTCGCCAGCGATGTTGGGCATGGTTTTCGCCCACTTCTCGCGCTCGCCGGGGGCCATGGGCGCGATCTTCACCGGCACGGCTTGCCTGGCGCCCTGCTCGCCGATGGCCTTGAGCGCGGCCTCGTAGCGCTGCATGAGCGTGTCACCCAGCACGCGCGAGTATTCGAGGCCGACATCCTTGACGATCTTCTGCACCTCGGGCGGCAGCGCGCCGAAGGTGTCCTTGTTGATGGCCATGCCGCCGTTGTAGAGCGCGCCGATGTCCACCGTGGTGACATAGGGCGCCACCTCGTACACCTTGCTGGGCAGGATGCCGGTGGCAATCGAGATCGTGCCCTCGCTCACGCCGGTCTGGATGTCGGTGTAGTAGCTGGTGAGCGAGCCGTCCACCGGCACCGCACCGGAGCCCTTGAGCCACAGGCCGAGCGCGCCCGGCGCGGAAATCTTCTTGCCGTTGAGTTCGGCATAGGTGCTGATGGGGGCCTTGGTGAACAGGTGGTAGGTATCCACACCGCTGGCGCCCAGGAACACCACGTTGTTGCGGTCCCACTCGGCCTTCAGCGCGGGCACCTTCTCGTTCATCTCGTTGGCCACCTGCAGCAGGGTACGCACGTCGCCCGACGCAAACGGCGTCACGGTGGCGAATTGCGTCAGCGGCATCTTGGCCGCTTCGAGGTTGGCGAACACCCAGCCGATGTCGGCGATGCCCGAACCCACGCTGCTGAGCGTGGCGTTCATCTTGTAGAGCTGGCCGCCGTAGGCTTCCTTCCACTCGATCTTGTAGCCCTTGCCAAGTGCCTCGACGCGCTTGGTGACCTCGGGCACGAAGAGCGTGCTCATGAGGCCCACCCAGGGCAGCGTGGTGGGGTGGCTGGAGGCGATGGTGAACTTGAAGGTCTGCTGCGCGTGGGCGCTGGAGAGGCCGGCGGCCATCAGCGCAGCGGCCAGAGCGGTGGTCACGAAGGTCCGCTTCTTCATCGTCATGGTCTTGTCTCCTGTTGATTGACGGCCGCTTCAGGCCGCTTGGGTTGCCACGGGTTTGCCAGTTGCGGTGCTGGCGGCCGTGGTGGGGGCCAGCACGAAGTCGAAATCGAGGGTGAAGCGGCCGTCGGGCTGTTCCACCCAGTCGGCCAGCAGCGAACTGCGCACGCCGAACACGGCGTCGGAGTCGAGGTAGGGGTCGCCGTTGCGGAAGACGTGCGTCACCAGCGTCTGGTAGCCTGGCGCCTGGATGCGGAAGTGCAGGTGCGCGGGGCGCCAGGGGTGGCGCTTCGTGGCGGTGAGCATCTCGCCCACCGGCCCGTCGGTGGGAATGGGGTACGGCTCGGCCACCACGGTGCGGAAGTGGAAGCCGCCGTCGGCGCCGCTGCGCAGCACGGCGCGGCCCTGGGCGTGATCGAGTCCCTCGCGCTGCACGTCGTACAGGCCGTCGGCATCGGCCTGCCAGACGTCGAGCACGGCGTCCGCAATCGGCTCCCCCTTGGGCCCGCGCACATGGCCGCGCACCTCGCAAGGCTTGCCCGGCGCACCGTTGGCCACGTCGGCCCCGTGCGGCACCTCGGGCGCGCCCTCCACATGGAAGGGGCCGAACACCGTGGCCTCGGTGCAGCCCGCGGGTTTCTGGTTGTTCAGCGCCACCGTGAGCATCGACAGGCCCAGCGTGTCCGACAGCAGGATGAATTCCTGGCGCTGGTCGTCGCAGGTGTGGCCCACGCGGGTGAGGAAGTCGATGCCGTAGGCCCACTCGGCCTCGGTCAGCTTCACCTCGCGGGCGAAGGCGTGCAGGTGCTGCACCAGGCTCGTCAGCACCTGCTTCAGGCGCGGGTCGGGCGTGGCCGCCAGGCGGGCAATGACCGCTTGCGTGATGTTGTCCTGATCGAGGTTCCTCACCGTCTTGTCTCCGCTTCGGTGCGCATGATGTGCACCGTGGCGGCAGAATGTAGGCGGCTCGAAATGGAAAACCAATGCCGGGAACCGAAAAGACTTTTCCACCCGGCGCAAGAGCATCAGGGACAACCCGAAGAACACCACAAGAGCACCGAGACAAGCCATGGACCGCTGGACCGAGATCGAACTGTTCGTGCAGGTGGCCGAGACCGGCAGCCTCTCACGCGCGGCCGAGGCCCTGAACCTCTCCAACGCCAGCGCCAGCCGCCACCTGGCCGCCCTGGAAGAGCGCCTGGGTGCGCGCCTGGTGGAGCGCAACACACGCCGCCTCTACCTCACCGACACCGGCCAGGAGTTCTTCCAGCGCGCCCGCAACATCCTGGCCGATCTGCGCGACGCCGAGTCCGACGTGAACGCCGCCGCGCTCAACCCCACGGGCGTGCTGCGTGTGACAGCCTCGCTCAGCTTTGCCATGCACCACATCGCGCCATTGCTGCGCGAATTCACCGAGCGCTACCCCAACGTGAGCGTGCATGTGGAGGCCGCCAATCGCTACCTGGACATCATCGACAACAACATCGACGTTGCCATCCGCACGCGCGAGTACGAGCCCGACAGCAACATCACCATCCGCCGCCTGGGCGAGACACGGCGCGTGCTCGCGGCCTCACCCGGCTACCTCGCCAAACACGGCTTCCCCAAGGGCCTGGATGACCTGCAACGCCACAAGCTGCTGGTCTACCTGCACGCCAACACGCCCAACGAACTGCGCTTCACCCACCTGGCCAGCGGCGAGCACAAGACGATCCAGATCAAGGGCCTGCTCGAGACCAACGACGGCCAGATCGTGCGCGCCGCCGCGCTCGACGGCATGGGCATCCTGATCCAGCCCAGCTACATCGTCTACGACGACATCGTGGCCGGCCGCCTGGTGCCGGTGCTCGAAGACTGGGACCTGCCCCACCTCACCATCAACCTCGCCTACCCCAGCCGCAAGCACCTCAGCGCCAAGGTCCGCGCCTTCATCGACTTCATGGCCGGTCACTTCGCGAAGATGGACTACGAGAGGAAGTGGACGGGGCGGTTTGCGGTGTATTGAGTCCGGGCGCCGCCCAGCTTGACGGGCGATCGCCCATCGGGCTTGCGGGTTTTCGGTGACACTCCGGACACACCGCCATGCACTCCCATCTGTCACTCATCAACACGATCGCCGCCGGCCTGGGGCTGGCGCTGATCTTCGGCTTCCTGTGCGCCAAGGCCCGCCTGCCTGCCCTGGTGGGCTACCTGCTGGCGGGCGTGATCATCGGGCCCTACACGCCGGGCTTCGTGGCCGACGCGGCCATTGCGTCGCAGCTGGCCGAGATCGGCGTGATGCTGCTGATGTTCGGCGTCGGCCTGCACTTCTCGCTCGACGACCTGCTCTCGGTGCGCAAGATCGCTCTGCCCGGTGCGGTGGTGCAGATGGTGGTGGCCACCTTGATGGGCTACGGGCTGGCGCGCTGGTGGGGCTGGGGCCACGGGGCGGCGCTGGTGCTGGGCATATCGCTCTCGGTGGCGAGCACGGTGGTGCTGCTGCGCGCGCTGGAGGGCCTGGGCCTGCTGGGTTCGATCACCGGGCGCATCGCGGTGGGCTGGTTGGTGGTGGAAGACCTGGCGATGGTGCTGGTACTGGTGCTGCTGCCGCCGCTGGCGGGTTTTCTGGGGGGCGCGTCGCCCGACGTTGGCGGCGGTGAGACGGTGCTGGGCACGCTGGGCATGACGCTGCTGCGCGTGGGCGGCTTCGTGGCGGTGATGCTGGTGATTGGCCGCAAATTCTTCCCCTGGGTGCTGTGGCAGGTCACGCACACCGGCTCGCGCGAGCTGTTCACGCTGTGCGTGGTGGCCGCGGCGGTGGGCATCGCCTTCGCGTCGGCCGAGCTGTTCGGCGTGTCGTTCGCGCTCGGCGCGTTCTTTGCCGGCATGGTGCTGCGCGAGTCCGAGTTCAGCCACCGTGCGGCGCAGGAGTCGCTGCCGCTGCGCGACGCCTTCGCGGTGCTGTTCTTCGTGTCGGTGGGCATGTTGTTCGACCCGAACGTGATCGTGGAGCAGCCGCTGCATGTGCTGGGGGTGGTCGCCATCATCCTGGTGGGCAAGTCGCTCGCGGCGGCGGCGCTGGTGCTGGCGCTGCGCTACCCGCTCAACACCGCCCTCACCGTCTCGGCCAGCCTGGCGCAGATCGGCGAGTTCTCGTTCATCCTGGTGGGCCTGGGCGCCAAGCTGGGGCTGTTGCCCGACGTCGGGCAGAGCCTGGTGCTGGCGGGCGCGCTGATTTCCATTGCGCTCAACCCGCTGCTGTTCCGGGCCATCGAGCCGCTGCAGGCGCTGCTGCGCGAGCACTCCCCGCTGGTGCGCCGGCTGGAGGCGCGCGACGACCCGCTGGCCGAGTTGCCGCGCAGCACCGAGGCCAAGTACCTCTCGCGCCAGGTGGTGCTGGTGGGCTACGGCCGCGTGGGCCGGCGCATTGCCGCGGCGCTCAAGGCCGCGGGCCAGCCCTTCGTGGTGGCCGAGCAGAACCGCGAGATCGTCGAAGCGCTGCGCGCGCAGGGCATGGCCGCGGTGGTGGGCAATGCCGGCGAGCCCGAGGTGCTGATCCAGGCGCACATCGCCAACGCGCGCATGCTGGTGGTGGCCACGCAGGACACGCTCTCGCTGCCGCAGATGATCGACACGGCGCGCACCCTCAACCCCGAAATCAGCATCGTGGTGCGCTCGCACAACGAGGACGAGGCCGAGCGGCTGAAGCATTCGGGCGTGGACACGGTGTTCCTCGGCGAGGCCGAGATCGCGCAGGCCATGGCGCGCCACGTGCTGGCGCCGGCGGCGTCGGCCACGGCGGCGGGTTGAGCGGCGGTTGAGCGGCGGAGTGCGAGCGTGTCCGTAAAATCGCGCCCATGCGCCGCTGGCTGATCGCGCTTTTTGCCGTTCACTTCCTGATGGGGGTCATCGGCTTCGCCATTCCCGATCACGTCGTCGACCTGCCTGTCGCGGGCCTGACCGCAGGCGACGCCGAATCCCCCGCACCGAGCCAGAAAGGCCTGGCCGACCTCGAGCACGCGCTCGCGGATGAGTTGCCCGACCTGCCCGACACACTGCAACGCCACGCCGCACCGGCACTGGCCCATGTGCTGGTGCCGCTGAACGCGCAGTGGCGCGTCGGCGCGCTGCCCGCACCCGTGCTCGAAGAGCCCTTCCGCCCGCCCCGCCGCGGCTGAACGGCCTTTTCTGCCCCTCTGTACGCCGCCCACCCGCGCCCCACGACGGCGCAGTGGCGGGCCGCCCTCCGCACCGACCCCCTCCCGCACCATGGAAATTGCCTTATTGATCGCGCTGATTCTTCTCAATGGCGTTTTCGCCATGTCGGAATTGGCGCTCGTGACCGCGCGCAAGGCGCGCCTGCAGAAACTCATCGACGAAGGCGACGGCGCGGCCGCCGCGGCCGTCAAGCTCGGCGAAGACCCGAACCGCTTCCTCTCCACCATCCAGATCGGCATCACCTCCATCGGCGTGCTCAACGGCATCGTGGGCGAGGCGGCGCTGGCCGGCCCGCTGGCGCTGTGGCTGCAATCGTTCGGCGCGCCGGTGCAGGCCAGCCAGATCGGCGCGACCGCGCTGGTGGTGGTGGTCATCACCTACTTCTCCATCGTGGTGGGCGAGCTGGTGCCCAAGCGCCTGGGGCAGACGCACCCGGAGGCGCTGGCGCGGCTGGTGGCCCGCCCCATCGACTGGCTGGCCGGCGCCACCAAGCCGTTCGTGATGCTGCTGTCGTTCTCCACCCGGGCGCTGCTGCGCCTGCTGGGCGTGAAGGAGAACAGCGCCAACGCCGTGACGGAGGAGGAGATCCACGCCATGCTGGCCGAGGGCACGAGCGCGGGTGTCATCGAATCGCACGAGCACGCCATGGTGCGCAACGTGTTCCGCCTGGACGACCGGCAGATCGGCTCGCTGATGGTGCCGCGCAGCGACGTGGTGGTGCTCGACATCGAGGAGCCCTTCGAGGTGAACATGGCGCGTGTGGATGGCAGCGACCACTCGCGCTTTCCGGTGGTCAAGGGCAACCTGGGCAATCTGCAGGGCGTCCTCAACGCGCGCCAGTGGCTGGGGCAGGTGCTGCGGGGCGGGCAACGCGGCCTGGAGCAGCAGCCGCTGCAGCAACCGCTGTACGTGCCCGAGACCATCACCGGCATGGAACTGCTGGACAACTTCCGCCAGTCCGATGTGCAGATGGCGTTCGTGATCGACGAGTACGGCGAGGTGCAGGGCATCGTCACGCTGCAGGACCTGATCGAGGCCATCACGGGCGAGTTCCAGCCGCGCGACCCCGAAACGTCCTGGGCCATGCAGCGCGAGGACGGCTCCTGGCTGCTCGATGGCCACATCCCCGTGCCCGAGCTGAAGGACCGGCTCGACCTGGCCAGCGTGCCCGACGAGGAGCGCGGCCGCTATCACACCTTGAGCGGCATGCTGATGCTGCTCACCGGCCGCCTGCCGCGCGTGGGCGACCACGCCACCTGGGAGGGCTGGCGCCTGGAGATCGTGGACATGGACGGCCGCACCATCGACAAGGTGATGGCGACGCGGCTGCCGGCGCCAGGGGCTGACGAGGACGGCGCAAAGGCATGAGCGAAACACCGGCGATCCTGCCCACCGGGCTGCACGGGCAGCCGCTCTCGCTGGTGCTGTTCCGCCTGGCGCACGAGGGCACGTCCGCTCGCATCAGCATCGGCGACCTGCTGGCCGCGCTGGGCGACCGCGCCATCGGCGCGCTGATGTTCGTGTTCGCGGTGCCCAACGTGATGCCGGTGCCGCCCGGCGTGTCGGCCATCCTGGGTGCGCCGCTGATCTTCCTGGGCGCACAACTCATGCTGGGCATGCGGCCCTGGCTGCCCGGCGTCATCGCGCGCCGCTCGCTCGCGCGCGACGACCTGCAGACCCTGGTGCGCCGCATCCGCCCCTGGCTGGCGCGGGCCGAGAAGCTGCTGCGCCCGCGCTGGGGCTTGCTCACGCGCCCACCGCTGGAATACGCCATCGGGCTGCTCTGCCTGGTGCTGGCGGTGGTGCTCTCGCTGCCCATCCCGCTGGGCAACACGCTGCCGGCACTGGCCATCAGCGTGCTCGCGCTCGGCGTGCTCGAACGCGATGGCCTGTGGGTGCTGGCCGGCACCGCCACCGCCGCGTTTGCGCTTGCCGTGGTGTCGGGCGTGGTGTGGGCGATGGCGCAGGCGGCGCTGTACTTCGTGGCGCGCCTGTGGTCCTAGTTGGGCCGATCAGTGCGTGTGGGCGTTGGGCTCCTGCGCCACCTCACCGGTGGCCAGCTCCCGGCGCGCCTGGCGCAGCACGACCCAGCCGCCTTGCAGGGCCAGGGCGGCCATGAGGCTGGCCACCAGCAGGTCGGGCCAGGCGGTGCCGGTGCCGAACACACCTAGCGCGGCACCCATCACCGCCAGGTTGCCGATGGCGTCGTTGCGGGTGCACAACCACACCGAGCGCATGTTGGCGTCGCCCTCGCGGTACGCATACAGCAGCCAGGCCACACCCAGGTTGGCGGCCAGCGCGAGCACGGCCACCGCGCCCATGGTCATGGCCTCGGGCACCGCGCCGTGCCACAGGGCCCACAGCGCACGGCCGAGGATGAACAGGCCGAAGGCCATCATGCTCACGGCCTTGAGGATGGCGGCGCGCGCCCGCCAGGCCAGCGCCGAGGCCAGCACCGCAAGCGAGACCGCGTAGTTGGTGGCGTCGCCCGCGAAGTCGATCGCGTCGGCCAGCAGCGAGAGCGAGCCGGCCTGCACGCCGGCCACGATCTCCACCGCGAACAGCGCGGCGTTGGCGATCAGGGCGATCCACAGGACCTTGCGGTAGCGGGCGAGGCTGGCGGGCGCCAGGGTTTGCGCAGAAGGCGTTTCGTGTTCGCAGCAATGGGCCGACATGGTTTCTCCAGGGAATGGAGGCATTGGAAACCCTGGAGCAACTATAAAGTCAAGCCCCACACCGGCAAAGGCACACGGCCGGTGCGGGCATCGGCCGCGAAGCGTGCCGCCGCGCGCTGCGAACCGCTCAGGCCGGCCGCGCGCCTTCCCACGCAGCCTGCAGCAGCTCGCGCAGCGCACGGGCTTCCAGAGGGCGAGGGTTGGGGTACTGGTTCTGCAGCGCGATCTCGCACGCGCGGTCGAGGTCGTCGCCCTTCATGCCGATGTCGCGCAACGCCACCGGCGCGCCGTTCGCCTTCGCCAGGTCGAACACGGCCTGCGCGGCATGGCCGTCGCTGCGACCCAGCGCGCGCGCGATGCGCTGCATGGCCTGCGGTGCGGCAGCGGCGTTGTAGGCCAGCGCGTGCGGCAGCACCACGGTGTGGGTTTCGGCATGCGGCAGATTGAAGCTGCCGCCCAGCGTGTGGCACAGCTTGTGGTGCAGCGCCATGCCCACCGAGCCGAGCACGATGCCGCACAGCCAGGCGCCGTAGAGCGCGTCGCTGCGGGCCTCCACATCCTTGGGGCTGGCCACGATGCGCGGCAACGCGCGCCCGATGGCGGCAATCCCCTCCTCGGCCATGAGGTCGATCACCGGGTTGCCTTCCACCGAGTACAGGCCCTCGGCCGCGTGCGCGATGGCGTTGATGCCGCTGGTGACGCTCAAGCCCACGGGCAGCGTGAGCGTGAGCTCCGGGTCGTAGAGCACGCTCTTCGGCAATACCTTGAAGTCCTTGCCGGTCTTTTTCAGGCCGGCCTCGGTGATACCGTAGATCGGCGTCATCTCCGAGCCCGCGTAGGTGGTGGGGATGGCGAGGATGGGCAAGCCCGAGTCGAGCGCGATGGCCTTGCCCAGGCCGGTGGTGGAGCCGCCGCCGATGGCCACGGCGCAATCGGCACCGAGTTGCCGCGCCACCTCGCGCGCCTCGCGCGCGGTCTCGATCGGCACGTGCATCACCGCGCGGTCGAAGATGCCGGCGGCGCGATCGCCCAGCAGTTGCGCCACGCGCTCGGCGCTGGCGCGCTGCTCGGGCGTGCACAGCACCAGTGCGCGCTGCGCGCCCATGGCGGCAATGGCCTGCGGCAGTTGTGCGAGCGAACCCGCACCAAACACCACGCGGCTGGGCAGACCCTGGTAAACGAACGATCGCATGCGGTTTCCCTTAGTCGACACCCAGGCCGGATGCCCGTTGCAGCACGCGGATGATGGCGGCGTAGTCAAGATCGCCATCGCCCTGCGCCTGCGCGGCCGCCATGAGCTGGCGCGTCGCCGCGGTCTGCGTCAGCGGCACCTGCAGGCGCGCACCCTCACCGAGGATGAGGTCGATGTCCTTGTTCATCTGGCCGACGGTGAAGGTGGGCGTGTAGTCGTGCTTGCCGAGCTGCACGCTCTTGGCCTTGACGATGGGCGAGGCCACCGCGCTGGCGCCGATCACGCTCCACATGTCGTCCCAGGCCAGGCCGCCCTTCTGCCCCAGGCTCAGCGCCTCGGCCAGCATGGCGCTGGTCTGCGCGATCATGAGGTTGACCACCAGCTTCATCAGCCGCGCCTGCTCGGCCTCACCGAGCCAGAAGTGATTGGGGCCCCAGCAGCGCAGCAGCGGCAACAAGCGCTCATGCAACGTCTTCGGACCCGAGGCCATGACCGTGAGTTGCGCCGCCTCGGCCATGTGGTTGTTGCCCGAGACGGTGCAGCGCAGGTGCTGCACACCCGCCTGCCCGCAGGCCGCGGCCACGCAGGCCGAAGCACCCGGCGACACCGTGCTGGTGTCCACCCAGGTCGCGCCCGCCTCTCCCTTTCCGGCGTGCGCGGCCACGCGTTCGCCCACGGCCAGCAACGCGCCGTCGTGCGGCAGCGACGAGACGATGACCTCGGCCTCAGCCAGGCCATCGGCCACCGCGAGGCCGGCCTCGCGCGCCAGCGCCAGGCGCTCGTCCGCCGGGTCTTCCACCGTGACGCTGTGCCCCGCGGCGAGCAGGTGGCGCGCCATGGGCAGGCCCATCTTGCCGACGCCGATGACATGGATCTTCATGCGAGGACTCCCTGTGGTGCGCCGATGCCCATGGCACGCGTGATCTTCTCGCCCGAGGCGCGCAGCGCGGCCAGCAGCGGCGGCAGATTCACACCGAGCAAGCGGCCTTCGCGCTTGCGCCACTGGCCGGCCACCATCACCGAATCGATGTTGGCCAGCGAGGCCTGGAACACCACCGCGCTCACCGGGTCGTGCACCGGCTGCATGTTGAGGTCGTCGGCGCGGATCAGCACCAGGTCGGCCTGCTTGCCGGGCGCCAGCGTGCCGATGCGGTGCAACTGGCGCAACATGCGCGCGCCTTCCACCGTGATCCAGGCCAGCGCCTCGCGCGTGGTGATGGTCGAAGTGTCGGGAATGCTGCCATGCGCCGCGCGGTGCGCCACGTTGTCCAGGCTTCGCTGGATGCCCAGCGCAATGCGCGCCTGGCTGATCATGTCGCCGCTCATCACGCTCTCCAGATCGACGCCGAGCGATGGCGCGCGGCCGAGCGCACGCAGCCGCCCGGTGAGCGGGTGGCCGTGGCCCTGCGACATCTCGCTCTCGGCAGCGGCCGAGAAGCTCATGCCAAGCTCGCAGAAGCGCTTGAGTTGCTCGTCGCTCAGCGCATGCCCGTGCACGATGTTGATCTGCTCGCCGAGCAGGCCCAGTGCCTCCAGCCGCTCCCAGCCGTCGGGCGTGCGCGCGGGGCCACCGCCCTGGTGCAGCGAGGCAATAAGGCCGAGATCCTTGGCCATGCGGAAGTCGTGCACCGCGACGTCGAGCGTGCTGTAGTGCGGGCCCAGCACGGCGGCGTGGATGTCCAGCAGCGGCTGGCCCTGGTGCGCCTTCAGCAGGCGCTCCACCTCGGCGCGCGGGTGCGGCACTTCCCAGAACGGCGTCTGGCCGGGCTTCGGGTCGGGCTTGGGCGTGCCGTGGAAGAAGGCCGCGCGGATGCCGGACTTGAGCAGCGCGTCCACCGCCGCGTCGTTGTGCGCGGGTGTGGGGTTGTTGTGGCACCAATCGACCAAGGTGGTGGTGCCGCAGTTGAGCTGGTTGAGCGCGCCCACCAGGGTGGCGATGTGCAGATCCTCCGGTGCGAACACGGTGGCCAGGCCGGCGTGCATGTTCTTGAAGTACTGCAGCAGCGTCCAGTTGGCGGCCACGCCGCGCAGCGCCGTCTGCCAGGTGTGCATGTGCGCGTTGACGAAGCCCGGCACCAGGATGCAGCCGGTGGCGTCGACCACCTGCGCGTCGTCCGCCGCGAGTTGCGGCGCAATGGCCTCGATGGTGTCGCCAGCCACCAGCAGGTCACCCATCGGCAGGTCGCCCTGCGCGTCCATGGTGACGATGCTGGCGCCGCGGATGAGCGTGCGCTGCTGTGCCATCGCTCGGCCTCAGCTGCTCAGGCCGTCGCTGACGTCGACGTTCAGCGGCGCGATGGTGAGGCCCGCGTCGGCCGCGGTTTCCTGCAGCAGGATGGCGAAGTCCACGTCGTCGTGCCCGCGGCCCACCATGCGCGCGATGCTCTCGCGCGTGGCCGCGGCCGAGGGCATGGCCACGCCGTGCGCCTTGGCGGCGCCCAGGCCGAGGTCCATGTCTTTCAGCAGCAGTTTGGGCGTGAAGGTCACCTGCTCGAAGTTCAGTTTGGTGAGCACCGGCGTCTTGTAGCGCGTGTACATGCTGCCCAGCACCGAGTCGTTGATGCTCTCCAGGAACACGTGGCGCGGAATGCCCGCCTTCTCGGCCAGCACGGTGATCTCGCACAGGCTCTGGATGATGACGCCGAACATGGTGTTGTGCGCGATCTTCCAAACGCGGGCCAGCTCGCCCTCGCCCACCCACATGGCCTTGCGCGACATGGCGGCGAGGTACTTCTCGTTGGCGTCGTACAGCGCCTTGGGGCCGGACGCCACCAGCAGCAGCTTGCCGGCCTTGGCCACCTTGGCGTTGCCCGACACGGGCGCACACAGGTAGGCCACGCCCATGGCTTCGAGCTTTTCACGGATCTCGGCGGAGCCCTCCTGCGAAATGGACGAGCTGTCGATCACGGTCTTGGGCTTCTTCGCACCCGTCATCACGCCGCCGGCACCGAACAACACCTCCTTCAGGTCGTCGGTGGTCGACACCATGGTGAAGATCGTGTCGCAACCGGCCAGGTCGAGCTTGCTGTCGACCACTTTGGCGCCGTACTCGGCCAGCGGTTCGGCCTTGCTGCGGGTGCGGTTCCACACCTGTACGCCGTGCCCGGCTTGCAGCAGCTTCTTGACCATCGCCTCGCCCATGCGGCCCAGGCCGATCCATCCCAGTGATTGGCTCACGTGCTTGTCTCCATCGGGTTGTTCGAAGCGGCCGAGTGTGTGTAAGGCCCGCCTTCGACGGCAACCCAGCAGGCGGAAATCAGTTTTTCATGGGGGGTTTTGGGCGGGTGTCAGGGGAGTGGCTGCCTCTGCGGTGGCTTCACTGCAGCGCCCCTCGCTGCGCGAGGGGTCCCTTGCGATGCTCGCGCAGGCGGCGTGCGGCATAACTCACTGCGCGGGCTGCGCCCGCTCCGTTCAAACAGATGCCGCAAGTCAGCTCACGAAGCGCGCTGCGCGCGCCGCCGCCCGCACTGCGCTTCTCAGCGCTGCTCAGGCGCCACCGCAGAGGCAGCCACTCCCCTGACGCAGACGTGGTAGGCATTCCACCGGTGGCGTGCTGACACATCGGCCCGCCACCCAACCAGGCGCAAAACACTACCCCCGCCCCGTCTGCGCCAGCAACGAAGACACCTCATCCGCCGCCGCCCGCAGCTTCGGCAACAGGCTGTCCTTCATCACCGTGGCCGAAGTGCGGTTGGCCTGCCCCGACACGTTGAGTGCCGCCACCACCGCCCCGGCGCGGTTCTTCACCGGGGCGGCGATGGAGATGAGGCCTTCCTCCAGTTCCTGGTTCACCAGCGCCCAGCCCTGGCGACGCACCTGCTGCACGCGGGCCAGCAACTCGCCCACATCGGTGGCGGTGTGCCGCGTGTTGGCGCGGATGTCGCTCGCCTTCAGGCGCGCCCTCACCTCGGCATCGTCCAGACCCGCCAGCAGCACGCGGCCCAGCGAAGTGCACCACGCCGGCAGGCGCGTGCCGACGTTCAGGTTGATGGCCATGATCTTGTGCGTGTGCACGCGCAGCACATAGACGATGTCCGTGCCGTCGAGGACCGCGGCGGAGCAGCTCTCGCCCACGTCGTCGACCAGCCGCTCCATCACCGGCTCGGCCAGATTCCAGATCGGCAACGCGGTGAGGTAGGAAAAACCCAGCTCCAGGATGCGCGGCGTCAGGCGGTAGTGCTTGCCATCGCTGTGCACATAGCCCAGGGCCTGCAGCGTGAGCAGGATGCGCCGTGCCCCGGCACGCGTGAGGCCGCTGCGCGCGGCCACTTCCGACAGCGTCTGCACCGGCGCCTCGGCGCTGAACGAGCGGATCACCTCCAGCCCGCGCGCGAAGGACTGCACGTAGCCATCGCCGGGCGCGGGGGCGTTGGGTTCGCGACGGGCGCGGGTTGCCATGGTCTGGGGTGGACGTCTAGAATAGTTCGCTAATCGAACACTTGTTCGTCATTAGAACACCAACCCCTCACCGGAGACAAGTCCCGTGATCAACAAGATCGCCGCCTCGGTGGCCGAGGCCCTGCACGGTGTGCGCGATGGCGCCACCGTGCTCATTGGCGGCTTCGGCACCGCCGGCATTCCCAACGAACTCATCGACGGCCTGATCGAACAGGGCGCGCGCGACCTGACCGTGGTGAACAACAACGCTGGCAACGGCGACCACGGGCTGGCCGCGCTGCTCAAGGCCGGGCGGGTGCGCAAGATCATCTGCAGCTTTCCGCGTCAGGCCGACAGCCACGTGTTCGACGGCCTGTACCGCAGCGGCGCACTGGAGCTGGAGCTGGTGCCGCAAGGCAACCTGGCCGAGCGGCTGCGCGCGGCGGGCGCGGGCATCGGCGCCTTCTTCACGCCCACCGGCTTCGGCACCGAACTCGCGAAAAACGCCGATGGGTCGCCCAAGGAGACGCGCGTGATCAACGGCCGGCCCTATGTGCTGGAGTACCCGATCCACGGCGATGTGGCGCTCATCAAGGCCGAGCGCGGCGACCGCTGGGGCAACCTCGTCTACCGCAAGGCCGCGCGCAATTTCGGCCCGGTGATGGCCACCGCCGCGAAGCGCACCATCGCCAGCGTGTTCGAGATCGCCGAGCTCGGCACGCTCGACCCGGAAGCCATCGTCACGCCCGGCATCCACGTCAGCGCGGTGGTTCAAGTGCCGCGCACCGTCACCCAGGCCGGTGGCTTCAAGGAGGCGGCATGACGAACATTGACCCCCACGCTCCGCCGCTGCGCGGGTCGCTGCCCCCCGAGGGGGCTGAGCCGTCTTGGGGCGGCCCGGCGACGGCTCGCGCCTACGTGAAACGCACCAAGGACGAACTCGCGAAGCGCGTCGCGCAGGACATTCATGACGGCGCCTACGTCAACCTCGGCATCGGTCAGCCCACGCTGGTGGCCAACCACATTCCGGCCGGGCGCGAGGTGATCCTGCACAGCGAGAACGGCATTCTGGGCATGGGCCCGGCGCCCGCCGCGGGGCTGGAGGACTACGACCTCATCAACGCCGGCAAGCAGCCGGTGACACTGCTCGCCGGCGGCGCCTTCTTCCACCACGCCGACAGCTTCGGCATGATGCGCGGCGGCCACCTCGACATCTGCGTGCTCGGCGCCTTCCAGGTGTCGGCCACGGGCGACCTGGCCAACTGGAGCACGGGCGAGCCCGGCAGCATTCCGGCCGTGGGCGGCGCGATGGATCTCGCCATCGGTGCCAAACAGACCTGGGTGATGATGGATCTGCTCACCAAGAAGGGCGAGAGCAAGATCGTGGCGCAATGCAGTTACCCGCTCACCGGCATCGGCTGTGTCAAGCGCATCTACAGCGACCTCGCCACGCTCGAATGCACGCCGCAGGGCTTGCGCTTGATCGACGCGGTGGACGGCCTGTCGCTCGATGAGTTGCAGAAGCTGGTCGGCCTGCCGATCGCTCACCCCTGACTTTTATTCCGGAGACCCCATGACCACCCGCCAAGCCTTCATCTGCGACGCCATCCGCACCCCCTTCGGCCGCTACGGCGGCGCGCTCTCCAGTGTGCGCACCGACGACCTCGCCGCCATCCCGATCAAGGCGCTGATGCAGCGCAACCCGAATGTGGACTGGGCCACCGTGACCGACGTGCTGTACGGCTGCGCCAACCAGGCCGGTGAGGACAACCGCAACGTGGCGCGCATGGCCGCGCTGCTGGCGGGCCTTCCCATTGACGTGCCGGGTGCGACCATCAACCGCCTGTGCGGCTCGGGCCTGGACGCCGTGGGCAGCGCGGCGCGCGCCATCAAGGCCGGCGAAGCGGGCCTGATGATTGCGGGCGGCGTGGAGAGCATGAGCCGCGCACCCTTTGTGATGCCCAAGGCCGAGAGCGCCTTCAGCCGCGCCAATGCGGTGTACGACACCACCATCGGCTGGCGCTTCGTCAACAAGCTCATGAAGGCGCAGTACGGCGTCGACTCCATGCCCGAGACGGCCGAGAACGTGGCCATCGACCACAAGATCGAGCGCGAAGCGCAGGACCGCATGGCCCTGGCCAGCCAGCTCAAGGCGGTGGCGGCACAGAAGGCCGGGCATCTGGCGCGCGAGATCGTGCCCGTGACCATTCCGCAGAAGAAGGGCGACCCCATCGTGGTGAGCCAGGACGAGCACCCGCGCGAGACCAGCCTGGAATCCCTTGCGAAGCTCAAGGGCGTGGTCACGCCCGAGGGCAGCGTGACCGCCGGCAACGCCAGCGGCGTGAACGACGGGTCGTGCGCGTTGCTGCTGGCCGACGAAGCCAGCGCCGCGAAGAACGGCCTCACGCCCAAGGCGCGCGTGGTGGGCATGGCCACCGCCGGCGTCGCACCGCGCGTGATGGGCATCGGCCCCGCGCCGGCCACCGAGAAGGTGCTGGCCCTCACCGGCTTGAAGCTCGATCAGATCGACGTGATCGAACTCAACGAGGCCTTCGCGGCGCAAGGCATTGCCGTGCTGCGCATGCTGGGTTTGAAGGACGACGATGCGCGCGTGAACGCCTGGGGCGGCGCCATTGCGCTGGGCCACCCGCTGGGCGCCAGCGGCGCGCGTCTGGTCACCACCGCGGTGAACCGCCTGCACGCCACCGGCGGGCGCTACGCGCTGTGCACCATGTGCATCGGCGTGGGGCAAGGCATTGCGCTGGTTGTCGAAAGAGTCTGACCGGAGAACGGCCGTGCGCCGCCCCGCCCTGCTCGCGCTGTTGCTGCTTGCCACAGCCGCGCATGCACAGGGCTGCAGCGAGGTGCTGTCCATCGCCACCGCCGCATCGGGCGAACTGCGCGCGGCCTACGTCGCGCCCACGGCGCAGCCGCCCGTCACGCTGGTGCTGCTGCCCGGCGGTGGCGGCCACGCCGATCTGGATGCGCAGGGCTGCGCGCAGCAGCTCAAGGTCAACTCGCTCAACCGCTCGCTGCCGCTGTTCCAGGCGCAGGGGCTGGGCACGGTGTTCGCGGCCGTGCGCGCCCGCACCCGTGGTGCGGTGTGGCTGGTGGGCACCAGCCGCGGTGCGATCTCCGCGGTGAACGCGGCCGCGCGCCTGCGCGGCGAGGACGCGCCCGACGGCGTGGTGCTGACCTCGGCCGTGGTGCTGGGTGACCCGCGCGCGCGCAAGCCCTGGGTGGCGCATTCGGTGTTCGACCTGCCGCTGACCGACATCGCCCAACCCTTGCTGGGGTGGTGCACGCGCAGGACAACTGCGTGCGCTCGCCGCCCACCGAATCGCAACGGCTGATTTCCGCCACGCGCAGCGTGCGCGCGCAGGCCGTCACCGTCACCGGCGGCCCTGGCGTTCGCACCGCGGATCCGCTGCAGGCCTGCGAAGGCCGCTCGCCGCACGGCTTTGCCGAGCTGGAAGCGGACGTGACCGAGGGCATCGCGCGCTTCGTGCGCGGCGGGCGCTACTAGCCGTTCAACGCACCCAGGCGTCGAACTGCTCGCCGCTGGCGAGCCCGCGTTCCAGCGCAAGTTCGCGCAGCGGGCGCCCCAGGGCCTGCGCTTCGCGGTACAGCACCGCCGCCTCCTCGTGCCCGATGTGCCTGGCCAGCAGCGTGGCCTGCAGCATGGCCGGTGACAGCGCGGCCTCCATGCGCTCGCGATTGGCCTGCATGCCGCGCACGCAGTGCTGCTCGAAGCTGCGCATGGCGTCGGCCAGCAGACGAATGCTCTGCAGCAGGTTGAGCGCGAGCACCGGCTTGGCCGCGTGCATCTGGAACTGCGCCAGCGTGCTCGCGAAGCCGATGGTCACGTCGTTGCCCATCACCTGCGCCGTGACCATGAGCATCGCTTCGCACTGCGTCGGGTTTACCTTGCCCGGCATGATGGAGCTGCCAGGTTCGTTGGCCGGCAGTAGCAGCTCTCCGAGCCAGGGGCTGCCCATCCAGCGCATGTCATCGGCGATCTTGCGCAGCGCCACGGCCAGCACGCGAAGGCTGGCATGCAGTTGCACCAGCGCGTCGTGCGCGGCCTGCGCGGCAAACGGGTCGTCGGCGCGGCGCAGGCTCAGGCCGGTGGCTTCGCTCAGCGCGCACGCCATGCGATCGCCGAACTGCGGGTGGGTGTTGGCCCCGCTGCCCACCGCCGTGCCGCCGATGGCCAGCCCCTGCGCGACCACCATCGCGTCGCTCACCGCGCGCCGCGCTTGATCAAGCTGCGCCGCCCAGGCCCGCATCTCCTGCGCCAGCGTGAGCGGCAAGGCCCCCTGCAGGTGGGTTCGGCCGGTCTTGAGGACATCCCGCACCCCCTCGGCCTGCGCCATCAGCGCATCGCGCAGCCCATCCAGCGCGGGCAGCAACGCGCGCTGGCAGCCCAGCAGCGCGGCCACGTGGATGGCGGTGGGCACCACATCGTTGGACGACTGGCCCAGGTTGACCTCGTCGTTGGGGTGCACCGCGCGCGCCGGGGTCGAGGCCAGGTGCGCCAGCACCTCGTTCATGTTCATGTTGCTCTGCGTGCCCGAGCCGCTTTGCCACACCGAGAGCGGAAAGGCGTCGGGCCACTGGCCGGCCATCACGGCGTCGGCCGCGCGCACGATGGCCTCGGCCACCGGCGCGTCGAGCCCGCCGAGTGCGGCGTTCACCTGCGCCGCGCAGCGCTTGACCAGCGCCAGTGCGTGGATCAACTCGGACGGCATGCGTTCGGTGGAGATCGCGAAATGCCCGATCGCGCGCTGCGTCTGCGCGCCCCAGGGCGCGCCGGCCGCAATGGCGATGTCGCCCCAGGCGTCGTGTTCGATGCGGGTGGAAGCGGGGTCTGGCTGCATGGTGACTCTCCGGTGGCCAGGTGCAACCGTCGCCCAAGCCTTGACGTTCGTCAATCGTCCACAGGAGTGACCATGCTGCAATGCGGCACATGCCGGACGCCGCCCCTGCCGCCCCTGCCGTCTTCGTCGCCCGCGGCCTCACCAAGACCTACGGTGAAGGGTCCACCGCGGTGCACGCACTGCGCGGCGTGGACCTGGACATCCGCCGCGGCGAATTCGCGGTGCTGCTTGGCGCTTCGGGCAGCGGCAAGAGCACGCTGCTCAACATCCTGGGCGGGCTCGATTCGGCCAGCAGCGGCTCGGCGCAATGGACGCACGAGGGCGAGGCGCACGAGCTCACCGGCGCCAGCGACGCCGAGCTCACCGCCTACCGGCGCGAGCACGTGGGCTTCGTCTTCCAGTTCTACAACCTCATACCCAGCCTCACCGCGCGTGAGAACGTGGCGCTGGTGACCGAACTGGCCCCCGAGCCGATGGCGCCCGAGGACGCACTGGCGATGGTGGGCCTGGGCGAGCGCATGAACCACTTTGCGGCCCAGCTTTCGGGCGGTGAGCAGCAGCGCGTGGCGATCGCGCGCGCCATCGCCAAGCGCCCCGCGGTGCTGCTGTGCGACGAACCCACCGGCGCGCTGGACTGCGCCACCGGCATCCGCGTGCTGCAGGCCATCGAATACGTCAACGCCACGCTGGGCACCACCACGGTGGTCATCACGCACAACGCGCCGATCGCGCAGATGGCCCACCGCGTGCTGCGCCTGGCCGATGGGCGCATCGTCGAGGACCGCACCAACGCCACGCGCCTGCCGGCCGCGGCGCTGCAGTGGTGAGGGCCACCGCGTGCGTGCACTGAACACCAAGCTCTGGCGCGACCTGTGGAACCTGCGCGCGCAGGTGCTCACCATCGCGCTGGTGGTGGCCATCGGCGTGGGCGGCTTCGTGGGCCTCTTCTCGGTACACGCCTCGCTGCTGCAGGCGCGCGACGATTTCTACCGCAGCCACCACTTGGCCGACGTGTTCGTGAACGTCAAGCGCGCTCCCACGGCACTGCGCGAGCGCATGGGCGCCATCGATGGCGTGGCCGAGGTGCAGACCGGCCTGGCGTTCGACGCGCAGATCGACCTCGGCGATCCCGGCGCACCGGTGACGGGCCGTTTCGTGGCGCTGGACCTGCGGCGCGCACACGCGGGCACGCAGGGCCTGAACGCCCTGCGCCTGCGCGAAGGCCGCTGGCCCGAGGCAGGTGCAGCGCTGGAGGCGGTGGTCAACGAGAGCTTTGCCCGTGCGCGCCAGCTGCGCCCGGGCGACAGCGTGCGCGCCGTGCTCAACGGCCGGCTGCAGCCGGTGCGCGTGGTGGGGCTTGCGGTGTCGCCCGAGTACGTGTTCGCCGGCAGCGGCGGTGCGCCCGATGAACACAGCTTCGGCATCTGGTGGGTGGATGCACAACGCCTGGGCGAACTGCTCGACCTGCAGGGCGCCTTCAACCAGGCCGCGCTGCGCCTGCAGCCCGGCGCCAGCGAGCCCGCCGTCCTGGCCGCGCTGGACCGTCTGCTGGAACCCTACGGTTCGTTCGGTGCGGTGGCGCGACGCGACCAGCTCTCGGCGCGCATCGTGGACGACGAGCTTGACCAGTTGCGCGTGATGGGCACCGTGCTGCCCGCGATCTTTCTCGCCGTGGCCATGTTCATCCTCAACGGCGTGCTGGCGCGCCAGATCGCCACCCAGCGCGCACAGATCGCCTCACTCAAGGCGCTGGGATACGACGACATGGCGATCGGCGTGCACTACATGCAGCTCGCGCTGGTGGTGGCCGGGCTTGGCCTGCTCGGTGGTCTGACGCTCAGCGGTGTCATCGGGCGGCTCATGCTCGGCCTGTACGAGCCCGTGTTCCGCTTCGACGCCCTGGCCTACCGGACCACGCCGGCGCTGGTGGCGGTGGCGGCCGCTGTGGCAGCGGGCGCAGCACTGCTGGGCACCTGGAGCGCCATCCGCGCGGTGGTGAGGCTGCGCCCGGCGCAGGCGATGCAGCCGCCCGCGCCGCCGCGCTACCGCCGCACACTGGCCGAACGGCTCGCACCGGGTGGCAAGGTCAGCGCGCGCTTGCTCATGATCCTGCGCGACGTGGAAAACCGCCCCTGGCGCAGCGCCTTTACCGTGGGCGGCGTGGCCATGGCCATGGCGCTGCAGATCGCGGGTGCCTTCTGGCTCGACGCGATCGCCTACATCGAGGATGTGCAATTCCGCCAGGTGCAGCCGGGCAACGTGGTGCTGCACTTCGAACCGCACGCTGGCCCGCGGGTCGAATCCGAACTGCGCCGTCTGCCCGGCGTGCTGCAGGCCCAGGCGTACCGCAGCGAGCCGGTGCACGTGGTGCTCGGAACGCGGCGACAGGAGGCGTCCGTCACCGGGCTGCCGCCCCATGCCACGCTGCTGCCGGTGATCGACGCACGCTCGGGTGCCGTGGCCTTGCCCGACGAGGGCATCGTCCTTTCGCAATTGCTGGCGCGCGCCATCGGTGCGCGGGTGGGCGACGCGGTCACCGTCGAGTTCCGCCTCGGGCATCGCGCCCACGTTCAGTTGCCGGTGGTGGGCGTGGTGCACACGCTCATGGGCCAGCAGGCCTGGATGGCACTGCCCGCGCTGCACCGCGCCACGCGCGACGGCGCCGGCCTGTCGGACGCCGCGCTGCTGGTGGACGACAGCGCCCTGCCCGCTTTCTGGGCCTCGGTGAAAGCCACGCCGGCCGTGGCCGCGGTGTTCGACAAGCGCTCGGTGCAGCGCGCATTCAATGAGCGCACCAGCTACAACATGGGCGCCTTCAGCGCCATCCTCACGCTGTTCGCGGTGGCGATGGCGATCGGCATCACGTACAACGCCGCGCGCATTGCGCTCTCCGAGCGTGCCTGGGACCTGGCCAGCCTGCGCGTGCTGGGCATGACGCGCGGCGAAGTCTCGGTGCTGCTGCTGGGCCAGCTCGCGGTGGAGTTGTTGCTGGCGCTGCCACTGGGCATGCTCGCCGGCTACGGCCTCGCCACGCTGCTGATGCGGCTCATGTCGTCCGACAACATCGATTTCCCCGTCGTGATCGCGCCCGATACCTACGCCTGGGCCGCGCTCATCGTGCTGGCCGCCGGCGCGGCCAGCGCCCTGCTCGTGCGCCGCCGCGTCGACCGCTTCGACCTGGTGGCCGTTCTGAAGGTACGCGAATGAAGACCAAGAACCCGAATCACGCTTCCGGGCGTCGCTGGCTGTGGGCGGCAGGCGCTGCCCTCGTCGTGCTCGCGGTGCTCGCCTGGGTGCTGCGCCCGGCGCCGCTGCCGGTGCAGACCGCCCCTGTGGCGCGCGGCGCCTTCGAGCAGGTGATCGAGGAAGACGGCGTGCTGCGTCTGCTGCAGCGCTACACCGTGGCCTCACCCACCGCGGGCGAACTGCAACGCCCAGGCCTGCGCGTGGGCGACGCGGTCGCCGCCGGCGAAGCGGTGCTGGTGCTGCGCCCGGCGGCGCCCGGGCTCATTGACGCGCGCACGCGCGCCGTGCTGCAACAACGCCTGGGCAGCGCGCAGGCGGCGCGCGCCGCGGCCGAGGCCCAGGTGGCGCGCCTGCAGGCCGCACTGGCGCAAGCGCAGCTCGATGTGCGGCGCCAGGAAGCGCTGGCGCAGGCGCAGTTCGTCTCGCCGGCCGCGCGCGAGCAGGCCGAACTGGCGCAACGCCAGGCGCAGCAGGCCGTGGCCGCCGCGCAGGCCGAGCGCCGCGTGACCGACTTCGCGCTGAGCGAGGCACGCGCCGCGCTCTCGCTGGCCGACGGTGGGCGCAGCGACAACGGCCTGTGGGCGCTGCGCAGCCCGGTGGCCGGCCGCGTGATCGCGGTGCACCACGAAAGCGAGGGCCCGGTGGCCGCCGGGCAACCGCTGCTCGACATCGGCGACACCGAACGCCTGGAAGCCGTGGTCGACCTGCTCTCGGGCGACGCCGCGCGCGTGCCCGAAGGCGCGCCGGTGACGCTGCAGGTGGGCGTCGGCCTGCCCGCGCTGCGCGCGCACGTCGCACGCGTCGAGCCGGTCGCCTTCACCAAGGTGTCGGCACTGGGCATCGAGGAGCAGCGCGTGAACCTGCACATCGCGCTGGACGAGCCCTGGCCCGCGCGCCGCACGCTGGGCGACGGCTACCGCGTGGACGCGCGGATCGTGACCCTGGCACTGCCGGACGCACTGCTGGTGCCCACCGCCGCGCTGCTGCGCGCCAACGGACAGTGGCAGGTGTACGTGGTGGCGGCCGACGGCCGGGCCCGCGCGCGCAACGTCACGCCCGGCCCGCGCGGCAACGAATTCGCGGTGGTCGAGGCCGGCCTGCAAGCCGGCGAGCGCGTGGTGCTCTACCCTGGCAACGGCGTGCGCGAAGGGCAGCGCGTGGTGGAGCGCTGATCGCGCACCTCAAGCCCCGCGCAAGCTGGCGCGGATCTCGCGCACAAGCGCCTGCGCGGTGTTGGACAGCACGCGCCCGCGCCGGGTGACGACGCAGATGTCGCGCGAGACGCGCGGGCCCGACAGCGGCCGCACCACCAGCTCGCCCGCTGGCGCCACGCGCGCATAGGCGGCAGGCATGATGGCCACCGCCATGCCGGCGCGCGTCATCCACAACGCCGTGGACAGAAAGGTGACCTCGTGCACCACGCGCAGGCGCACGCCGGCGCGCGCGGCGCTGGCGTCGATCAGCGGGCGCACGCCGTAGCCCGGGCGCACGGTGATCAACGGGTGGCCGTCCAGGTCGGCCCAGCGCAGCCGGGTGCGCGCGGCCAGCGCATGGCCCGCCGGGCACACCAGTGCCAGGTGGTCGCGCACCAGCGTTTCGGTGTCGACGTCGGCGCCGGCCTGCTCGGGCACGCCGATGCCGAAGTCCACCTGCTCGCCCACCACGCGCGCCACGAACTGATCGGGCGCGCAGTCGCTGATGTCGATGTGCACGCCCGGGAAGCGCTCGCGAAAGCGCTCCACCGCGGCGGGCAACAGCAGCTCCGCCAGCGTGGGGGTGATCGCCAGGCTCACCCGGCCGCGGCGCAGTTCGGACAACTCCAGCGTGCCCGCCCCCAGCGCCTCGGCGTCGCGCAGGATGCGCTCGGCCAGCACGATGGCCTCGTGCGCGGCCTGCGTGGGCTGCAGGGTGCGCGTGGTGCGTTCGAACAGGCGCGCACCCAACCCCTCCTCGAGCTGCCGCAGCGACAGGCTCACCGCCGACTGGGTGACCGACAACTGCTCGGCCGCCGCGCTCACCTTGCGCAGGTGATATACCGCGGCAAAGGCGCGCAACTGGCGCATGCTGGGCAGGAAGCGGCCATCGGTATTCATGAGTTCAAATCATAAATCGTTCGATAAGTTTTACTTTACGCATGAATGGGAAGCCGGTTGAATGCGCGCTGCCTTCCCACACCAGAACCAGGAGACAAGCCGATGAAGACCCCCTTCCTGCGCCGCGCGCTGTGCGCCGCGCTTGGCGGCGCAGCCTTGCTCGCGCTGGCCGCCCCCGCAAGCGCCCAGGACGCGGCGTGGCCGACCAAGCCGATCCGCGTGATCGTGACCTTCCCGCCCGGCGGCAGCGCTGACGCCATCGTGCGCGCCATCAGCCCGCGCGTGAGCGAACGGCTCGGTCAGCCGCTGGTGATCGAGAACCGGCCGGGCGCGGGCGGCAACATCGGCCTGACCGCCGTGGCCAAGGCCGAGGCCGACGGCTACACGGTCGGCCTGGGGGCCGCGGGCGCGCTGTCGGCCAACGTGAGCCTGTATCCCCAGATGCCGTTCGACCCGGTGAAAGACCTCAAGCCGGTCTCGCTGGTCGCGGCCATCCCCTTCGTGATCGTGGGCCACCCCTCGGTGGGCGTGCGCACGCAGGCCGAACTCATCGCGCTGGCCAAACGCGATCCGAGCAAGCTCACCATCGGCCACGGCGGCAACGGCACGGCCATGCACCTCACCGCCTCGCTGTTCGACCAGATGGCCGGCGTGAAGATCGTGCAGGCGGCCTACCGTGGCTCGGGCCCGGCCGCCATGGACGCCCTGGCCGGCCAGATCCCGCTGGCCGTGACCGACCTGCCGGCGGCCATTCAGCACATCCGCGCCGGCAAGTTGATGGCCTTCTCCGTCACCGGCAGCCGCCGCGTGCCCGCACTGCCCGAGGTGCCCACCGTCGCCGAAGCCGGCCTGGCGGGCTACGAATCGGTGGGCTGGTTCGGCATCGTGGCGCCCGCAGCCACGCCGGACGCCATCGTCAACAAGCTCAACGCCGCGATCGTCGAAGCGCTCAACGACCCGGCCATCCAGACCAACATCCGGGGCATCGGCGTCGAGCCGGCCCCCTCCACGCCGCAGGCCTTTGCTGACTACATCAAGTCCGAGACGGTGAAGTGGGGTGAGGTGATCCGCAACGCGGGCATCAAGCTCCAATGACCACTGCCCCGATGACCGCAGCGCAAGAGCCGTTCGACACCGATGTGCTGATCGCCGGCGCGGGGCCGGTGGGCCTCACGCTGGCGATGGATCTCGCCGGGCGCGGCGTGCGCGTGACCATTGCCGAGCCGCGCGCGTACCGCGAGCCGCCGAGCGTGAAGTGCAACCATGTCTCGTCGCGCACCATGGAGCGCTTTCGCCAGCTTGGCGTGGCCGACAAGCTGCGCCGCGCCGGCCTGCCCGACGAACACCCGAACGACGTGGTGTTCCGCACCGCGATGACGGGCATCGAGCTCACGCGCATTCCGATCCCGAACCGGCTAGAGCGCTTCGTGGACAACGGCGGGCCGGACACCTGGTGGCCCACGCCCGAACCGCCACACCGCATCAACCAGATCTACCTCGAGCCGATACTGCTGGAGCACACCGCCGCGCTGCCCGGCGTGACGCTGCACAACCGCACACAGCTGGAGTGTTTCACGCAGGACGACGCCGGCGTGACCGCCACCCTGGTGGGCGTGGACGATGGTGCCGAACGCAGCGTGCGCGCGCGCTTCCTGGTCGGGTGCGACGGTGGCTCCTCCGGCGTGCGCAAGGCCATCGGCGCGCAGTTCGAGGGCACACCCGTGATCCAGCGCGTGCAGTCCACCTACATCCGCGCGCCAGGCCTGCTCGCGCGCCTGCCGGGCAAACCCGCCTGGTGCTACTACGCGGTCAACCCGCGCCGCTGTGGCACCGTGTTCGCCATCGACGGGCGTGAGACCTGGCTGGTGCACAACCACCTCAACCCGCACGAGACCGAGTTCGACTCGGTCGATCGCGACCAGAGCATCCGCCACATCCTCGGCGTGGGCGACGACTTCGCATACGAGGTGATCTCGAAGGAAGACTGGGTGGGCCGCCGCCTGGTGGCCAACCGCTTTCGCGACCGGCGCACCTTCATCGCCGGCGACGCCGCGCACCTGTGGGTGCCCTACGCCGGCTACGGCATGAACGCCGGCATCGCCGACGCGCTCAACCTCTCGTGGCTGCTGGCCGCGCAGGTGCAGGGCTGGGCCGACCCGGCCATGCTCGACGCCTACGAGGCCGAGCGCCAGCCGATCACGGAACAGGTATCGCGCTTCGCGATGGACCACGCACAGAAGATGATCAAGGCGCGCAGCGCGGTGCCGCCGAACATCGAGGCCGACGACGCGGCCGGCGCCGCGGCGCGCGCGCTCATCGGCGACGAGGCCTACCGGCTGAACGTGCAGCAGTTCTGCTGCGCCGGGCTGAATTACGGCTACTACTACAGCGGCTCGCCGATCATCGCCAGCGACGGTGAGCCGCCACCGCCGTACAGCATGGGCGATTTCACGGCATCGACCGTGCCCGGTTGCCGGGCGCCGCACTTGCGGCTGCGCGACGGGCGCTCGCTCTACGATGCTTTCGGCCCGGGCTACACCTTGCTGGTCACACAGCCCGCCACCGATGCCACGCGACTGCTGCAGGCGGCCGCCGACGCAGGCGTGCCGATGGTGCTGCTCGACCTCTCGGCCGAGCCACATCGGCCCGCCGAGTACCGCCACGCGCTGCTGCTGTGCCGCCCCGACCAGCACGTGGTCTGGCGCGGTGACGCGGTGCCCGCCGACGCCGCGGGCCTGGTGGCCTTGCTGCGCGGTGCGCGGCCGGCAGATGCAGCGGCCGCACCCGGGCTGGCGGCCGCGCTCTCGGCCTGAGCGGCGCCGCGTTCACCCCCGGCAACGCCGTGTTCACCGGGCGTTCACGGGGGTGAACGCCCACGCGGCGGCCACATGCGCAAGTCATTGATCTGAAAGGACTTGCGCCGCCCGCGCATGCGGGCACGGCGTTTGCACCGCAGGGACGGTCTGCCCTCCGCCCCTGCCCATGTCACTCACGCTGCTTGTTTTCACTGCCCTGCTTGCCGCCCCGCTTCTGTGGGCGCTGCTGCGCTGGCGCGCGCCGCTGGCCGGCCTGGCCTGGTTGCTGCCGGCCGCGCTGTTCGCCGGCTTCGCCAGCCTGTGGCCGGCCGTTCAGGCCGCGGGCCACCACACCGAGGTCTGGCCCTGGATACCGAGCCTGGGCATCTCGCTGGCCCTGCGCGCTGACGGCCTGTCGTTGCTGTTCGCGCTGCTCATCACCGGCATCGGAAGCTTCATCTTCCTGTACGCGGCGCGCTACCTCAGCGGTCACGCCGACATTGCGCGCTTCTTTGCGCGGCTCACGCTGTTCATGGGCGCCATGCTGGGTGCCGTGCTGGCCGACGACCTGATTGCGCTGCTGGTGTTCTGGGAACTCACCAGCCTGGCGTCGTTCCTGCTGATCGGTTTCACGCCCGAGCAGGCCGCGTCGCGCCGCTCGGCGCAACAGGGCCTGCTCATCACCGTGGGCGGTGGCCTGGCCTTGCTGGCGGGTGTCATCTTGCTCGGCCACAGCGCCGGCACGCTGCGCATCTCCGAGATCGTGGCGATGGACGGGCTCGCGCAACACGCCAACGCGTCGTGGGTGATCGCGCTCGTGGCGCTGGGCGCGTTCGCCAAGTCGGCCCAGGTGCCGCTGCACGCCTGGCTGCCCAACGCCATGGTGGCGCCCACGCCGGTGTCGGCCTTCCTGCATTCGGCCACCATGGTCAAGCTTGGCGTGTACCTGCTCGCGCGCCTGAACCCGGTGTACGGCGAACACGCGCTGTGGAGCGGGCTGCTGCTCACCGCGGGCCTGGCCACCATGCTCACCGGTGCGCTGCTCTCGCTGCGCGAGACCGATCTAAAGCGCGTGCTGGCCTACTCCACCGTGGTGTCCCTGGGCACGCTGGTCACGCTGATTGCACTGCCGCACCCGCTGGCCGCCACCGCCATGGCCGCGTTCCTGGTGGTGCACGCGCTCTACAAGGCCTGCCTGTTCATGGTCGCCGGCATCGTGGACCACGAGGCCGGCACGCGCGATAGCACGCAGCTCGGTGGCCTGGCGCGCAAGATGCCGCTGACCGCGGCGATCGCGTTGCTGGCCGGACTGTCGATGGCCGGGCTGCCGCCCTTCGTGGGCTTCGTGGCCAAGGAGCTGGTGTACGAGGCCAACCTCAGCGCCACCGCCTCGTGGCTGCCGGTGGCGATCGCCATCTTGGCCAATGCGGTGATGGTGGCGGTGGCCGGCGTGGTGACCGTTCGCACCTTCTGGGGCCCGCTGCGCCCGACGCCGCAGACGCCGCACGACCCGCCCGCCGCGATGTGGATCGGCCCCGCTTTGCTGGCCACGCTGGGCCTGCTGCTCGGCCTGGCCCCGGGGCTCGCAGGCGCGCTGGTGGAAGGCGCGGCCGGCGCCATCGCGGGGCGCCCGATGGACACCGCGCTGTCGCTCTGGCACGGCCTCACGCCCATGCTGGCGCTCAGCGCGCTCACGTTGGCGCTTGGTGTGGCCGTGTACCGCGGCTGGGACCGCCTGCACCGCGCGCTCGTGGGGTACGAGGCCATTACCCACCACGGCCCCGACGCCGGCTACGACCGCGCCATGACCGGGCTGCAGCGGCTGGCGCTGTGGCAGACGCAGCGCATCCAGCACGGCAGCCTGCGCCGCTACATCGGCGCGACGCTGGTCGTCGTGGGCGGCGCCGTGGGGCTGGCGCTGTTCGCGCGTGGCGGCCTGGCCTGGCCGTCGCTGCAGGGCGCGGCCTCGCTGTACGCAATGCTGCCGGCACTGCTGGTGCTGGCGGCCGTGGCGGTGGTGCGTTCGAAGGGTTTTCTGCGCGGCATCGTGGCCGCGGGCATGGCGGGCTTCGGGATGGCGCTGGTGTTCCTGTTCCACGGCGCGCCCGATCTCGCCTTCACGCAATTCGCGGTCGAGGCGGTGGCGATCGTGGTGCTGCTGGCAGTGGTCTCGCGCATGCCCTTCGGCGGCACCGATGCACGCACACCGGGCCAGCGCCGCCGCGACGCGGTCATCGCCACCGGATTTGGCGCCGTGGGTTCGCTGCTGTTGCTGTCGGTGCTGTCCACGCCGTTCGATGACCGCGTGTCCGAGTTCTTCCGCGCCGCCAGCGTGCCCGAGGCCAACGGCCGCAACCTCGTGAACGTGATCATCGTGGACTTCCGCGCGCTCGACACGCTGGGCGAGATCACGGTGCTGGCGCTGGCCGCGCTGGCCGCCGCCGCGGTGCTGGCCGGCACGCGCCAGCGCCGGGCAGCCGACCAGGAGCCCCAACCATGAACTCCCCCATCCTCACCGTTGCGGGCCGCGCGCTGCTGCCGCTGGCCCTGCTGTTCTCGCTCTACCTGCTCTGGCGTGGCCACAACGAGCCCGGTGGCGGCTTCGTGGGCGGGCTGGTGGCGGCCGCGGGCTTCACCGTGCACGCGCTGCCGCGCGGGCGCGACGCCCTGCTGCGCGCCTTGCGCTGGCCGCCCACGGCCATCGCCTCCACCGGCCTGCTGATCGCCCTGCTCTCGGGCCTGCCAGCCCTGCTCGGGCAGTCACCGTTCCTCACGCACCAGTGGCAGGTCTGGGACAACGGCTTTGCCATCGGCACGACGCTGCTGTTCGACATCGGCGTATACCTGTCGGTGCTGGGCGCGGTGTGCGCCTTCGTGGGGTTCTACCTGGGCAACGAGCCCGAGGCCTGAGACATGGAAACACTCTACGCACTGACCTTCGGCGTGCTGCTGGCCGCCGCGCTGTACCTGCTCATGTCGCGCCACCTGCTGCGCATGGTGCTGGGCCTGCTGTTGCTCGGCAACGCGGTGAATCTGGCCATCTTCGTCGGCGGGCGGCTCTCATCCGTGGTGCCGCCGCTGGTGCCGGCGGGGGCCACCAGCCTGGCCACCAGCGCCAACCCGCTGCCGCAGGCGCTGATCCTCACCGCGATCGTCATTTCCTTCTCGCTCGTGGCCTACACCGTGGTGTTGTTCGAGCGCGCACACCGCGCCCTGGGCACCACCGACCCCGACGCCATGCGTGAGGCCGAGCCCGCCAGCGAGGGGCGCGCATGACCGCACTGAACCCCCACCTGCTGCTCAGCCTGCCGGTGGCCGTACCGCTGGCCACGCTGGCGCTGTGCGTGCTGCTGCAGCGCCAGCCCGTGCTGCAGCGCGCGGTGAGCCTGCTCGGCAGCGCCGCCCTGCTGGTGGCCAGCCTGCTGCTGCTGGCCGCCGTGCTGGACGGCACCGTGCTGGCCACCCAGTTCGGCGACTGGGCCGCGCCGTTCGGCATCAGCTTCGTGGCCGACCTGTTCAGCGCCGCGATGGTGGTGATCACCGGCCTGATGGCGGTCACCGTCTCGGTGTACGCGCTGGCCAGCGGCGCGAAGGAGCGCGAGCGCGCGCTGTTCCACCCGCTCTACCACGGCCTGCTGCTGGGCGTGACAGGTGCCTTCCTCACGGGCGACATGTTCAACCTCTACGTCTGGTTCGAGATCATGCTGATCGCGTCCTTCGGCCTGCTGGTGCAGGGCGGCACGCGCGCGCAGCTGGACGCCGGGGTGAAGTACGTGGTGCTCAACCTGCTGGTCACCACGTTGTTCCTGCTGGGCGTGGGCCTGCTCTACGGGCTGACCGGCACGCTCAACATGGCCGACCTGTCGGTGGCGCTGCCGCAGGTGGAGAACCAGGGCCTGGTGGGCACGCTGGCGGTGCTGTTCCTGCTGGCCTTCGGCGCCAAGGCCGCGGTGTTCCCGCTGTTCTTCTGGCTGCCGGCCGCGTACCACACGGCCAGCGCGCCGGTGGTGGCCATCTTTGCGGCGCTGCTCACCAAGGTGGGCGTCTACGCCATCCTGCGCTGCTTCACGCTGGTGTTCGACAGCACGCTGGGCTTCATCGGCCCCATCGTCGGTGTGCTGGCCGCGCTCACCATGATCACGGGCGTGCTCGGCGCGGCGGCGCACTACGACGTGCGGCGCATCCTGTCGTTTCACATCATCAGCCAGATCGGCTACATGCTGGTCGGCCTGGCCGTGGCCACACCGCTGGCCATCGCGGGCGCCATCCTCTATGTGCTGCACCACATCGTCGTCAAGGCCAACCTGTTCCTGATCGCGGGCGTGGTGCGGCGCGCCGGCGGCTCCTGGGATCTCAAGCGCATCGGCGGCCTGCACCGCAGCGCACCGCTGCTGGCGCTGCTGTTCGTGGTGCCCGCGTTGTCGCTGGCGGGCCTGCCGCCGCTGTCGGGCTTCTGGGCCAAGTTCGTGGTCATCCGCTCCAGCCTGGAGGCCGGGCACGTGGCGCTGGCAGTGGTGGCGCTGGTGGTGGGCGTGCTCACGCTGTACTCCATGCTCAAGATCTGGAACGAGGCGTTCTGGAAGGCGCCGGGCCCGCTGTCGCAGCAGGCCGCGACCGAGTGGCGGGCGGCGGGTGCGGGCCGTGCGCTGATGCTGGCGCCGGTGGTCGTGCTGGCCGCCATCACGCTGACCATCGGGCTCATGGCCGAGCCCTTCGTGGACTTCTCGCTGCGCGCGGCCGAACAGATGCTCGGGCGAGGAGCCTATGTGCAGGCGGTGCTGGACGGCGCCGCGCCCGAAGTCGCCCGCGTTCCCTTGCAGGAAGGAGTTGCCCCATGAACAACGCATGGCGCCGTGCCCGCGCCTGGCTGGTGCTGGCCGGTCTGTTCGCACGCGAACTCGTGCTGTCGGTGAGCGACGTGGTGAAGGCCGTGCTGCGGCCCGACCGGGTGCAGCGCAGCGGCATCGTGGCGGTGCCGCTGGCGTTGCGCACCGACACCGGCATCGCACTGCTGGCCAACCTGGTCACGCTCACGCCCGGCACCACCAGCCTGCATGTGTGCCCGCAGCGCCACCTGCTGTACGTGCACGTGATGAACCTGGGCGACGACACCGTCGCGCAGATCCGCAACGGCTTCGAACGCCGCGTGAAGGAGACCCTGGAATGAATGAAACCCTCCTCAATGGCGTGTACGCGCTGGCTGCGCTGCTGCTGGCGGCTGCCGTGCTGGCCGCCGGCGTGCGCATCGTGCGCGGCCCCGGCGCGGCCGACCGCGTCATCGCCCTGGACATGCTGGGCCTGATCGGCGTGGCCGCTGCCGGCCTGGCGGCGCTGGTGTCGGACACCCCGGCCTTCGTGGACATCGCGCTGGGCGTGGCATTGGTGGGCTTTCTCACCACCGTCGCCTTCGCCGGCTTCATCGCGCGCGGCACCATCGCCAGCCCGACGCCGGGAGAACGCTCATGAACGAATGGCTCGGGGCCTTGCTGCTGCTCGGGGGCGCCATGCTGTGCCTCACCGCCGCGGTGGGCGTGCTGCGCCTGCCCGATTTCTTCATGCGCATGCACGCGGCCACCAAGGCCGGCGTGGCCGGCAGCGGCCTGGTGCTGCTGGGCGTGGCCGCGCTGCACGGCGACCCGGCCACCTGGGTCAAGGCCGCGCTGGCGGTGCTGTTCCTGCTGATCACCACGCCGGTGGCGGGCCACCTGATCGGGCGCGCCGGCTACGTGAGCGGTGCGCCGCTGTGGCGCGGCACGCGCGAAGACGCCCTGGCCGGCGTGCTGCCGCGCGGCGAGACGCCGGCTGCGCAGGACGCGCCGCCAGGCCGCGTGCTGCTGGCGCTGGCGGCGGGCCCGCACATGGATGCCGCCATCGCGCGCGCGGTGGCGCTGGCGCAGCGCCATGGCGCCGAGCTGTGCGGCGTGGCGGTGATCGACGTGCCACGCCTGCAGAACGTGGGGCCGGTGCCCATCGGGGCCGGCTGGCATGCCCAGTGCATGCGCGAGCGGCGCATTGCACAGGCGCGCCGCGCCGCGGCCGACGTGATGCAGCGCTTCGAGGACGCGGCGCGCACCAGCGGACTGCGCTGGTCGGCCCGGCTGGAGGAAGGGCGCCCGCGCAACGTGCTGCGCGCGCTGTGCGACGACAGCACCCAGCTGCTGGTGGCCGCGGATGGCTGGTTCGACCAGGGCGTGCTCGATCTGCGGGTGGACGTGGCCAACCGGCTCGACCTGGCGCTGCGTCGCCCGCTGCAGGTGCTGCGCTGAGCGAGCGTCTACGATCGGGGCCATGCCTCGATCTGACCTGGTGAACTGGCTCGCCCGACTGCCCATGACCGCACGCTTGCCGCTCGCGGTGGTCACGGTCGTGCTGGTCACGGCCTTCGGCACCACCAAGATCGCGCTGCAGGGCCTGGAGCGCCAGGTGGAGCGCCAGATCGAGCGCACCGGTCAGATCTACCTGGACGGCCTGGCCGCTGCGCTGCTGCCGCCGGTGATCACCGACGATAGCCAGGGCATCGAGCGCGCGCTGGACGAGGCGCTGCGCATGCACCAGGGGCTGGTGGATCGGCGGCTGTTCCTGCTCGACCCCGAAGGGCGCCCGATGGCGCGCGCCGACCGTGCCGGCCTGCCCGAGGTGGCGTTGCCCGACCCGGTGCGCCAGAGCGCGCGCGGCAACAAGATCGACACCGAAGACGGCAGCTACTGGGTGTGGCGCCCGTTGAGCGACGAACGCATGGGCGCGGGCACGCCCACCGACGCGCTGACCGTGGTGGCCAACCTGGACGTGGCGGAGTACGTGGCCGAGCGACGCGCCATGTGGTGGCGCGTGGCGGCATTCAACCTGGGCCTGGGCCTGCTGTGCGCCTACCTGGGCCTGCTGGTGTTGCGCCGCCTGCAACAACCGCTGGACCTGCTCACGCACCAGTTGCAGCAGGCCGGCGAAACCGGGCCGGCGCCGGTGCCCGAGGACAGCATCCCCAAGGCCGACCGCGAGACCGCAAGGCTGCTGCAGGCGTACAACCGCATGGCGGTGGCCGCCGGCGAGCGCGAGGCCCTGATCACCCAGATGGCCGAGCAGGAGCGCGAAGCCGTGCTGGGCCGCATGGCGGCCACCATCGCGCACGAGGTGCGCAACCCGTTGGCCGGTGTGCGCACCGCTGTCGAGACTTTGCGCAAGTTTGGCGATCGGCCCGACACCCGCGCCGAGGCACTCGATTTCGTGGAGCGCGGCCTGCGCGTGCTGGGTGGCGTGGTTGACGCGACGCTGGCCACGCACCGGGGCAGCAATGCCCAGGGCAGCTTCGGACCGCAGGATCTGGCCGATGTTGCGCGCCTGCTGGAGCCACAGGCAAAGCGGGCCGGTGTGGTGCTGGTGGTCGAGTCCGACCTCGGGCAACCCGTCGCGCTGGCCGGTGGCGAGGTGCGCCAGGTCCTGCTCAACCTCGCACTCAACGGCATCAAGGTGTCGGCGCCCGGCGCTCGCGTGACGCTGCGCTGCGAGGCCCGGGAACGGCAACTGCGGCTGGAGGTGATCGACCAGGGGCCCGGCCTGCCTGCGCCGCTGGCCGCCAGCCTGGAACAGGGACGCGCCCCCGCCCGCGCCGGCGGCCTGGGGGTGGCGGTGGTGGTGCGCCTGGTGGAGCAGTTGCGCGGGCGCGTGACGGTGCACGCCGACTCGGGCCGCGGCACGCGCATCGTGCTGGAACTTCCCTTGCAAGGCACCGACCCCGCTGCCGACCTGCGCAACGACGACAACGAAGGCACTCCGGTCGACACCCCTGAAACCCGTGACACCTCCGACGTCGCCAACGCCGCGGCCGGCCACCGCACCACCACCCCATGAACACGGCCGGCACCCCCATCCACGTGCTGCTCATCGAGGATGACACCGTGCTCGGCGGCGCGCTGGTGCAGCGCCTGCGGCTTGAGGGGTTCGCGGTCGAGCACGCGGCCGACTGCGCGCAGGCACTGCAGGCCTTGCGCCGCGCACGGCCCGACTTCGTGCTCAGCGACATCCGCCTGCCCGACGGCTCGGGTGAGGATCTGTACCGCCAGGCCCTGCCGCACCTGGGCGACACGCCGATCGTCTTCGCCACCGCTTTTGCCGACGTGAGCCAGGCCGTGCGGCTGGTGCGCGCAGGCGCCGACGACTACCTCACCAAGCCCTTCGATGTGGACGCGCTGGTGCGGCGCATCCGCGAACTGGTGGCCCTGCCGCACGCCAGCGCGGCCGCGGCGCAGGGCCTCGGCCTGTCGCCGGCGACCTCGCGCCTCGCGGCCGACCTGGAACGCCTGGCCGACCGCGACGTGCCGGTGCTGCTGCGCGGCGAGACGGGCGTGGGCAAGGAAGTGGCCGCACGGCAATTGCATGAGCGCTCGACGCGCGCCGGGGAACCCTTCGTGGCCGTCAATTGCGGCGCGGTGCCGCGTGAGCTGATGGAGAGCCAGTTCTTCGGCCACGAGCGGGGCGCCTTCACCGGTGCCAGCGGGGCGCACGTGGGCTGGTTCGAGGAGGCCGGCGCCGGCACCCTGTTCCTCGACGAGATCGGCGAGCTCGACCCGCGCCTGCAGACCGCCCTGCTGCGCGTGCTGCAGGACGGACGCTTCCGGCGCCTGGGCGGCCGCCAGGATCAGGTGTTCCGCGGCCGCATCGTGGCGGCCACCAATGCCGACCTGCCAGCGCGCATCGCCGCGCGCCAGTTCCGCGACGATCTTTACTACCGCCTGGCGGTGGTGGAGCTGGTGGTGCCGCCGCTGCGCGAGCGCCCGGACGAAATCCTCCCGTTGGCCCAGGCGTTCGTGGAGCAGGCCGCCGAGCGGCAGCAACTGCCCTGCCCGGCCTTGAGCGACGACGCACGCGCGGCACTGCTCGCGCACGATTGGCCCGGCAACGTGCGCGAGCTGCGCAACCGCGTGGAGCGCGCCATGGCCTTGAGCGAAGGCGAAGCGCTCGGTTCGGCCGACCTGTTCCCCGAGCGCACACTGGACGAGCCGGCGGCGGCCACGCTGGCCGACGCGCGCGAGCGCGCCGAGCTGGCGCAGATCGAGCGCGCACTCGAACTCTCCGGCGGCCGCCTGGCCGAGGCCGCACAGCGGCTGGGCATCTCTCGCACCACGCTCTGGAAGCGACGCAAGAAGCTGCTGGGCGACGGCGCGGCAGACGACACCGGCTGAGCAACGAGCCGGGAAATTCCCGGCTCGGGTGGGCCGGGAAACTCATCCACTAGACTCGGGCGCATGTCCCTTTTCCTGTTGATTCTGCTGCCGTTTGCTGGCTGCGTGGTCGCGGCGCTGTTGCCCACGAACGCACGCAACCTCGAATCGCTGTGGGCCGCGCTGGTGGCCCTGGCGGTGGCCGTGCCGCTGGCCTTGCTCTACCCCGAGGTGCGCGATGGCACCGTGTTGACCGAACGCGTGGCGTGGCTGCCCTCGCTCGGCATGGACCTGATCGTGCGCATCGACGGCTTCGCCTGGATGTTCGCGATGCTGGTGAGCGCCATGGGCCTGCTGGTGATCGTCTACGCGCGCTACTACCTCTCGCCAGACGATCCGGCCGCACGCTTCTACTCGCTGCTGCTGGGCTTCATGGGCGCCATGCTGGGCGTGGTGCTGTCGGGTCAGCTGGTGCAGCTCGTGGTGTTCTGGGAACTCACCAGCGTCTTCTCCTTCCTGTTGATCGGCTACTGGACGCACCGCAAGGATGCGCGGCGCGGCGCGCGCATGGCCTTCACCGTCACCGCCACCGGTGGCCTGTGCCTGCTGGCTGGCGTGCTGCTGATCGGCCACATCGTGGGCAGCCTCGAACTCGACGCCGTGCTCCAGGCTGGCGATCAGGTGCGCGGGCATGCGCTGTACACGACCGCACTGGTGCTGGTGCTGCTGGGTGCGCTCACCAAGAGCGCGCAGTTCCCGTTCCACTTCTGGCTGCCGCACGCCATGGCTGCGCCCACGCCGGTGTCGGCCTACCTGCACTCGGCCACCATGGTCAAGGCTGGCGTGTTCCTGCTGGCGCGGCTGTGGCCGGTGCTCGCCGGCACACCCGAGTGGTTCTGGATCGTCGGCGGCGCGGGCCTGGCCACGCTGCTGCTGGGCGCCTATGCGGCCATGTTCCAGAACGATCTGAAGGGCCTGCTCGCGTATTCCACCATCAGCAACCTCGGGCTGATCACGCTGCTGCTGGGTCTCAACAGCCCGCTGGCCGCGGTGGCGGCGGTCTTTCACATGATGAACCACGCGACCTTCAAGGCCTCGCTGTTCATGTCCGTGGGCATCATCGACCATGAAACGGGCACGCGCGACATGCGCCGCCTGGACGGCCTGTTCCGCAGCATGCCCATCACCGGCACGCTGGCCATCGTGGCCTGCGCGGCCATGGCGGGCGTGCCGCTGCTCAACGGCTTCCTGTCGAAAGAGATGTTCTTCGCCGAGACCGTGTTCGTGAGCGCCAACCCGGCGATCGAGTTCGGGCTGCCCGCGCTGGCCACGCTCGCAGGTGTGTTCGCGGTCGTCTATTCGCTGCGCTTCGGCCACGACGTGTTCTTCGGCGACCGCCCGGACTGCCCGCGCCAGCCACACGAACCGGTGCACTGGATGCGCGTGCCGGTGGAGCTCCTGGTGCTGGCCTGCATCGTGGTGGGCACGCTGCCGGCGTGGTCGATCGGCCCGCTGCTGGCCACCGCAGCGCAACCGGTGGTGGGTGGCACGCTGCCCGCGTACAGCCTGTCGGTCTGGCACGGCTTCAACACCCCGCTGGTGATGAGCCTGATCGCCACCGCCGGCGGCGTTGTCGTGTACCTGCTGTTCGCGCGGCGCCTGAAGATGCGCGAGCACAGCCTGGCGCCCGGCCTGCTCGGCCTGAACGGACGGCGGGTGTTCGAGGGCCTCATGGCCGTGTTGTCGGACGGCGCTCGGCGCCTGGCGCGCTGGCTCGGCACGCGCCGGCTGCAGCCGCAACTGCTGTGGCTGGTGGTGATCGCGGGGCTGGCGGGCCTGGGCTCGGCGCTGATCGTGCCGCTGTCCTGGGGCGACCGCCCGCGCGTGCCGGTGACACCCGAGTTCGTGCTCCTGTGGGTCATCGGCGGCGCCTGCGCGGTGGGCGCGGCGGTGCAGGCCAAGTTCCACCGGCTGGCGGCGCTCATCATGCTCAGCGTGGTGGGCCTGGCGCTGTGCATCACCTTTGCCTGGTTCTCGGCGCCCGATCTGGCACTCACGCAGCTTGCGGTCGAGGTCGTCACCACGGTGCTGTTCCTGCTGGGCCTGCGCTGGATGCCCAAGCGCCTGGAAGACGACCCGCGCACCGAAGCCCGCGCCTGGTGGCGGCGCCGGCGCGATTTCCTCATCGCGCTGGCCATCGGTGTCGGGCTGGCGGGGCTGTCGTACGCCCTGCTCACGCGCCAGGCGCCGTTGTCGATCTCGCCCTTCTTCATCGAGAACGCGCTGCCCGCTGGCGGCGGCACCAACATCGTCAACGTCATGCTGGTGGACTTCCGCGCCTTCGACACGCTGGGCGAAATCACCGTGCTCGGCATCGTGGGTGTCACGGTGTACGCACTGCTGCGGCGCTTCCGCCCGCCGATGGAGGTGATCGACCAGCCGGCGCAACAGCGCGTGGTGCCGCAGAACGTGGAGAGCGACCTGATCTCGCGCGACGACAGCGACACGCCACAACCGTACCTGGCCGTGCCCGCCGTGCTGGTGCGCCTGCTGTTGCCGGTGGCTGCGGTGTTCGCCTTTCACCTGTTCATGCGCGGCCACAACGAACCGGGTGGCGGCTTCGTGGCCGGCCTGGTGGTGGCCATCGCCTTCATCGCGCAATACATGGTGAGCGGCACGCGCTGGGTGGAGAGCCACATGCGCCTGCTGCCGCCGCGCTGGATCGCCTTCGGCCTGGCGGTGGCGATGGCCACAGGCCTGGGCTCGCTCGCGCTGGGCTACCCCTTCCTGACCACACACACGGCGCACGTCACCTGGCCGCTGGTGGGTGAGGTGCCCCTGCCCACCGCGGCCTTGTTCGACCTCGGTGTGTTCGCGGTGGTGGTGGGCTCCACCCTGCTGCTGCTGACCGCGATTGCGCACCAGTCCCTGCGGGCGCAGCGCCGGCAGGAAGCTCATGAGGACGTCGAACAACGCCACGCAGAGGGAGGCCGCTGATGGAGCTCGTCGTCTCGATCGCCATCGGCGTCATGACCGGTGCCGGCATCTGGCTCGTGCTGCGTCCGCGCACCTTCCAGGTGCTCATCGGCCTGGCCCTGCTGTCCTACGCGGTCAACCTGTTCATCTTCAGTGTCGGCAGCCTGTCTGTCGATGCCGAACCGATCGTGCGTTCCGGTGTGCCGGCCGATCTCTCGCACTACACCGACCCGCTGCCGCAGTCGCTGGTGCTCACAGCGATCGTGATCGGCTTTGCCACCACGGCGCTGTACCTGGTGGTGCTGCTGGCCCTGCGGGGGCTGTCCGGTGGCGACCACGTGGACGGTGAAGAGGAGAAGCCATGAACCTCCCCACCGAACACCTGTTGGTGGCACCGGTGTTGCTGCCGCTGGCCACGGCCGCCCTCATGCTCATGCTGGGTGAAGGCAACCGCCGTCTCAAGGGACCGATCAACCTCGTCTCCACAGGCCTGGGCCTGCTGCTGGCGATCTGGCTGATGTTGCGCGTGCACAGCGAAGGCAACGCCGCCTTCGGCATCTACCTCCCGGGCAACTGGCCTGTGCCCTTCGGCATCGTGCTGGTGGCCGATCGCCTGTCCGCGCTGATGGCGGTGCTGGCCGGCGCGGTGGGCCTGGCCGCGCTGCTCTACGCGCTGGCCCGCTGGCAGCACGCCGGCGTGTACTTCCATGTGCTGCTGCAGCTGCAGTTGATGGGCCTGTATGGCGCCTTCCTCACGGCCGACCTGTTCAACCTGTTCGTGTTCTTCGAGGTGCTGCTGGCCGCCAGCTACGGCTTGCTGCTGCACGGCGGTGGCCTGGCGCGTGTGCGTGCGGGTCTGCACTACATCTCGATCAACCTCGTCGCATCGCTGTTGTTCCTCATCGGCGTGGCCGTGCTCTACGGGGTCACGGGCACGCTCAACATGGCCGACATCGCCGCCAAGATCGCGCTCATCCCCGAGCGCGACCTGGGCCTGTTGCACGCGGGCGCGGCCATTCTGGCCATTGCATTCCTGGCCAAGGCGGCGCTGTGGCCGCTGAATTTCTGGCTCACGCCGGCTTACGGCGCGGCCAGCGCGCCCGCCGCGGCGATTTTTGCCATCCTCACCAAGGTGGGTGTGTACGCCATCCTGCGCCTGTGGACGCTGTGCTTTCCAGCCGGCGCGGTGGGGGCCTCGGCGGGCTTCGGTGGCACGGTGCTGATCTGGGGCGGCCTGGCCACACTGGCCTTCGGCGCCATCGGCATGCTGGCCTCGCAACAACTGGGGCGGCTGGCGGGCTACAGCGTCATCGCGTCCTCCGGCACGCTGATCGCGGCCATCGGCTTCGACGTGCCAGCCCTGAGCAGCGGTGCGCTGTTCTACCTGGCGAGCTCCACCCTTGCGGGTTGTGCGCTGTTCCTGCTGGTGGAACTGCTCGAGCGCGCGCGCCAGGCGCAGGAGGGCCCGCAGGACCTTGACGACGGCAACTACGCACTGCCCGCCTTCCTGGACGCCGAGCCGCCGCACGGTGCCAACCTCGACGACGACGAGGAGGTGCTGATCGGGCGCGCCATTCCCGCGGCACTGGTGTTCCTGGGCGTGGCCTTCACGCTCTGCGCCATGGTCATTGCCGGCCTGCCGCCGTTGTCAGGCTTCGTCGGCAAGCTCGGCATGCTCACCGCCCTGCTCGATCTGGGCACGGTGGCCGCGTGGACGCTGTTCGCGCTGCTCATCGTCTCCGGCCTGTTCGCGGCCATCGCGCTCATGCGCGTCGGCGTGCGCCACTTCTGGACCACGCAAGACCGCCCCGCGCCACGCCTGCGCGTCGCCGAGACGCTGCCTATCGCGCTGCTGCTGGGCGCTGCCGTGCTCCTGGTGGCGCAGGCCGAGGCGGCCTTCGGCTACGCGCGCGCCACGGCCGATGCGCTGCACGAACCGCAGCGCTACATCGACGCCGTGATGGACGCACGCACCGTGCGCTCGCCGCATGGAGACCCCCAATGAAGAGGCTGTTCCCTTCTCCCTGGTTGTCGCTGGGCATCTTCGGCGGCTGGCTCTTGCTCACGCGCAGCGGCAGCGCCGGCCAGGCGCTGCTGGGCCTGCTGGTGGCCGTGGCCGCACCGCTGCTGATGGCCCCCTTGCGCCCCACGCCCGGCCCGCTGCGCGCCTGGGGCACGCTGATCCTGCTCATCCTGCGTGTGGGCCGCGACGTGGTGCGCTCGGCCATCGACGTCGCCGCCGGCGTGGTGCGCACCCGGCGTCGCCCGCCGAACGGTGCCTTCGTGGCGGTGCCACTGGACTTGCGCGACACGCACGGCCTGGCCGCGCTGTCCATGATCACCGCGGTGGTGCCCGGCACGGTCTGGAGCGAACTCGCCCACGACAGCAGCGCCTTGCTGATCCACGTGTTCGATCTCGACGACGAGGCCGCCTTCATTGCCCACTTCAAGGCCGACTACGAACGGCCGCTTCTGGAGATCTTTGAATGAGCCCGTTCCTCTCAATGGCCATCGGCCTGACGCTGGTGCTCTACCTCGTGGCCATGGGCATCGGCCTGTTGCGCCTGATGCGCGGCCCCAGCGCCCAGGACCGCGTGCTGGCGGTCGATTTCCTCTACGTGGTGGGCATGCTGGTGATGCTGGTGCTGGCGATCCGATACGACAGCGAGATGTACTTCGAGGGCGCGCTGCTGATGGTGCTGTTCGGCTTCATCGGCTCGGTGGCGCTGGCCAAGTTCCTGCTGCGCGGGGAGGTGATCGAATGACCATGCCGCCCTGGCCCGAACTGCTGGTGGGTACGCTGCTGCTGGCCAGCGGCGCGGTGGTGCTGATCGCCGCGCTCGGCCTGCACCGCCTGCCCGATTTCTTCTCGCGCATGCACGCACCGGCGCTGGCGTCCACGCTGGCCGCCTGGATCGTCACGCTCGCCTCCATCCTGCATTTCAGCCTGCGCGGTCAGGGCCTGGCGCTGCACGTGTGGCTGATCATCATCGTGCTGTCGATCACCGCGCCGGTGACCACCATCGTGCTGGCGCGTGCGGCGCTGTTCCGCCGCCGCCAGGCGGGCGATCCGTTGCCGCCCCCGCTGGGCGGCCGACGCTGAACGCCCTGTCCACAGGGCTGCCGGCCCCTGCAGCAGGAGCCCAAGGCCAACGCCCAGGGGGTCGCGCATACCCACCGCCGATGTGACCTGCGCGCGGGTGTACATTCGCGGGCCCGCACGCCACCCGCCCACACCCATGGAACTCCCTGCCCACCAGTTGAGCATGACCGTGCTCATGACGCCCGACATGGCGAATTTCTCCGGCAACGTGCACGGTGGCACCATCCTCAAGCTGCTCGATCAGGTGGCCTACGCCTGCGCCAGCCGCTACGCCGGTCGCTACGTGGTCACGCTCTCGGTCGATCAGGTCATGTTCCGCCAGCCGATCCACGTGGGCGAGTTGGTCACCTTCCTGGCCTCGGTCAACCACACCGGCACCTCGTCGATGGAAGTGGGCATCAAAGTGCTGGCAGAGAACATCCGCACGCAGGAGGTGCGGCACGCCAACAGCTGCTTCTTCACCATGGTGGCGATGGACGACGACGGCAAACCCGTGGCCGTGCCGCCGCTGCGTGCCTTCACGCCCGATGAACGCCGCCGCCATGCAGCCGCTCAGGTGCGCAAGCAATTGCGCCAGGAATTTGCCGCGCGCACCGAGGCGCTGCGCGTATCGGGCTGAGCCCGACGGACCGACCTCAGCCTGCCTTCTTCACCCAGGCGCTGCACCAGCCCTTGGCGGACACCTGCTTGCCGGGGAAGATGCCGCACGGCCCGCTCGCATCACCGGCCTTGCCGGTATAGAGCTGGCAACCCGAACACGCTTGTGTGGCGGCGTGCTTGGGGAATTTCTTCTGGTCGACCTTGCTGGTATCGGCTGCGTAGCCGAGCGCAACGGCCTGAGCATCGGTCTCGCTCAGCATCGGCGCGCCCTGCGCCTGGGCGACACGGCCGGCCGCCAGCACGGCCGAGCCGGCGACGACCTGCAACATGAAAATGCGACGGTTGTGGGATGACATGGCGTGCCTCGTGGGGGAATGAACACAGCTGCTTCATGCTGCCACGGATACCTGGGTCTGTACACGAATGTCCGGGCGCTTCGCGCAACTCAATGTTCGTTTAAGGATGCACAGGCGAGCACCCGGCGCGGCGGCCGTGCGGCACGCTCTGCGTACACTCCCCTCACCCCATGACGCCGCAAGACTACGTCCAGCAAAAGGCCGCTGCCTCGGGCAGCAGCTTCTACTACGCCTTCCTGTTCCTGCCGCCGGAGCGGCGCGCGGCGATCACCGCGTTCTACGCCTTCTGCCGCGAGGTGGACGACGTGGTGGACGAGGTGAGCGACCTGGGCGTGGCGCAGACCAAGCTGGCTTGGTGGCGCACCGAGGTGGCGCGCGCCTACGAGGGATCGCCGTCCCACCCGGCGACGCAGGCACTCATGCCACTGGCCGCGAACTTCGACATCGAAGCCCGGCACCTGATGGCCGTGATTGACGGCTGCCAGATGGACCTGGAGCAAAACCGCTACCTCGACTTCGCCAACCTGCAACGCTACTGCCACCTGGTGGCGGGCATCGTGGGCGAGGTGGCGGCGCGCATCTTCGGCCAGCAAGAGGCGCGCACCACCGAGTACGCACACCGTCTGGGTCTGGCGCTGCAGCTCACCAACATCGTGCGCGACGTCGGCGAGGACGCGATGCGCGGGCGCATCTACCTGCCGATCGACGAGCTGCAGCGATTCGACGTGAAGGCCCACGAGTTGCTCAAGCGCGGGGCTTCGCCCGGCGCCGATGCAGCGAATTTCGAACGGCGCTTTCGCGCGCTGATGGACTTTCAGTGCAAGCGCGCGCTGCACATCTACGACGAAGCCCTGGCCTTGCTGCCCGATGCCGACCGGCGCAGCCAGAAGCCCGGGCTGATGATGGCCAGCATCTACCGCACGCTGCTGCGCGAGGTGGCCGCCGACCCGATGGCGGTGCTCACGCAGCGCGTGAGCCTGACCCCGCTGCGCAAGTTCTGGCTTGCCTGGAAGGTGCAAGCCCTGGGGCGCCTGTGACGCGCGTGGCGGTGGTGGGCGGCGGCTGGGCCGGCCTGGCCGCGGCGGTCGCGGCGACCGAGGGTGGCGCACAGGTGACGCTGTTCGAGGCCGCACCCACGCTGGGCGGACGGGCACGCCGGCTGGTGCTGCAACGGCCCGACGGTCTGGCCTGCCCGGTTGACAACGGCCAGCACATCCTGATCGGCGCCTACCGCGACACGCTGACCCTGATGCAGCGCCTGGGTGTCGACCCGCTGGACGTGCTGCAGGTGCAGCCGCTGTCGCTGCGGTTTGCCGATGGCCGCGGCCTGCAGGTGCCGCCCTGGGCGGTGCGCTGGCCCGCGCCGCTGGACGCGCTGGCCGCCATCGTCACCGCGCGCGGCTGGGGCTGGAGCGACCGCCTGGGCCTGCTGCGCGCCGCGCTGCGCTGGCGCGCCAGCGGTTTTGCGTGCGAAGCCCACGCCACCGTGGCCGATGTCTGCCGCGGCGTGCCGCCGCGCGCCATGGCGGAGCTCATCGAGCCCCTGTGCGTGTCGGCACTCAACCTGCCGGCGGCCAAAGCCAGCGGCACCGTGTTCCTGCGTGTGCTGCGCGATGCGCTGTTCGGACAGCCCACCGCCGGCATGGCCCCGGCTGCCTTGCTGCTGCCTCGCACCGATCTGTCCGTTTTGCTGCCGGATGCCGCCGCGCACTGGCTGCACGCGCGCGGCCAGGCGGTACATACCGGCGCGCGCGTGGACGGGCTGCGGCGGGAAAACACGCAGTGGCAACTTTCGCTGGCCGACGGCACGCAGGCGACGTTCGATCGGGTGTTGTGGGCCACCGGCGCGACGGCGGCGGCGCGGGCGATGGCTGCCGTTGCGCCGGCCTGGGCCGGCACCGCGGCGGCCATCGGGCACACCGCCATCACCACCGTGTACGCCTTCGCACCCACCGCACGACTTCCCTCCACCATGCTGGCGCTGCGCGGCGGGCCGGCGCAGTTCGCCTTCGACCGCGGCGCATTGAATCCGCGCGAGCCGGGCCTGCAAGGCGTGCTGGCGCTGGTGATCAGCCACAGCGACGGTGACCGGGAGGCCCTGCAGGCCAGTGCACTGGCGCAGGCGCAGGCGCAACTGGGTCTGGTCCTGCAACCGCTGCAGACCGTGAGCGAGAAGCGCGCCACCTTCGCCTGCACACCCGGACTGCAACGCCCGCCCGCGGCGGTGGCGCCGGGTCTGTGGGCCGCAGGCGACCATGTCGATGGCCCTTACCCGGCCACGCTCGAAGGTGCCGTGCGCAGCGGCCTGGACGCCGCTCGCCGGGCGCTCGGCGAGCGCATCCGTTAAATCTTTCCGGTACGCGCGCCCGCTGGCCCCCGCGCGTGGCTGGTACCCTCGGGGTACCCCGACAGAGCGCCGGGGTCCTGATCCACCGTTCTGCCGCTTTTCCGAGGAAAGGAGCTCTCCCATGTTCGCCGTCGCCCGCCCCCTTCGCCGCACCCTGCTCGCCCTGTGCCTGGGCACGGCAGCCCTTGCCCAGGCGCAGGAGATGGTCAGCATCGCCGGCAACACGGTGAACATGCGCGAGGAACCGAGCCTGAACAGCACCGTGCTGTGGGAGTTGCAGCGCGGCTACCCGCTGCAGGTGACCGATCGCCGCGGCAACTGGCTCGAGGTGAAGGATTTCGAGGACGACACTGGCTGGGTGGCGCGCTCGCTCACATCCAGCGATCCGTACCACATCGTCAAGAGCCAGACGCTGAACCTGCGCAAGGGCCCGGGCACCGAGCACGAGATCGTCGCCGAACTGGCGCGCGGCGAATTGCTCAAGACGCTGGAGAAGCGCGACGACTGGGTGCGCGTGGAGCGCTACGACGGCGCCACCGGCTGGGTCGCGCGCCGGCTGGTCTGGGGCTTCTGATCAGCCCTCGCGGCGCAGGGCCACATAGGCCGGGCGCGCCACACAGCGCTGCACCCATTCGTGCAGGAGCGGGTGCGACTGCATCAGCGCCCGCGAGGCCCGCGCCCACATCAGCACACTGGCCACACACAGATCGGCCACGGTGAAGCGATCGGCCGCCAGCCACGTCTGCCCGACATCGCGCTGGCGCTGCAGATGCGCTTCGATCACGCGCAATGGCACCGCGAGTCGCTTCTCGGCCGCCTCGGCCAGTTCGGGCTTGCGCCGTTCCTCGGGCATGGCCACGCGGTGCATCAGCACCGTGAGCGCGTCGGCCTCGCATTCGGTGATGGCCCAGAAGCTCCAGCGCAGGGCCTCAGCCTCCTCACGCGGCGTGGCGGGGGCGATGGACGCACCGTCGGCGCGACCATGCACGCGCGCCAGGTACAGCGCACAGGCCATGCTTTCCCAGACCACGACCTCGCCCTCGGGCCGCGCGTCGACCAGCACCGGGATATGCCCGATGGGGTTGAGCGCGAGGAATTCCGGCGTGCGCGTCGCACCGCCGCCGTAGGGCGTGAGCACATGCTCGAAATCGAGACCAAGCTCGGTGGCGGCCCACAGGGGGCGCAGGGCGCGCGAGGCAGCGATACCGTGGATGGTGAGCGACATGTCGAATACAACTCGAATTCAAGGCTGCGCCACGCATGACGGGCTGCCGCCCGGAGACACCACGGAACCGGCTTTGCCGGGCCGTAGGTGTCGCCCCCTTGAGGGGGTCGCGCGCAGCGCGGCGGGGGTGTTCACACCAGCTTGTTGCACAAGGTCATGAGGTCCGGCACCGTGGTGTGCGGCATGAAAGGCGCATGCTCCCAGGCCTGCCCGCCCCGGTTCAGCCAGGCCACCTGCAGCCCGGCCACCAGCGCGCCCAGCGCGTCGAGTTGGGCGTCGTCGCCCACGTGCAGCACTTCCGAGGGCCGCACGCCCGCGGCTTCGGCCGCGGCGTGGAAGATGCGGGCATCGGGCTTGCCGACACCGAACTCGCGCGCACTCAGGGCGGCATGGAAGTGCTGGCCCAGGCCCACCCGGTGCACGTCGGCGTTGCCGTTGGACACCGCCACCACCGGGTAGCGGCTCGACAACCATTCGAGGGCAGGCAAGGCGTCGTCGAACAGTTCCACGCGCTGACGCTCGGCGAAGAACACCTCGAACGCGGGTTCGGCGAGCATCGGGTCATCACCCGCCTTGAGCAGCACGAAGCGGATCGACTCACGACGCAAGGCGCTCAAGTCATTCGAGAGATCGGGCCGCTTGATCTGCAGGTAGTGGCGCGCCTCGCGCAGCGCTTGCGGATTGCCCGCCAGCTCGGCCGTGGCCGGCGCGTGTTCGCGCAGCCAGGCAGCCAGCGTGGCCTCGGCGCGTTCGATGGTGGGCCAGATCGGCCACAGCGTGTCGTCCAGGTCGAGGCTGATGGCCTTGATGCGCGCGGGATCGAGCGTGGCGGGCGGGATGGATGCAGGCCCGTGGGCCGGGCTCGAGGGGGTATTCATGCTTGCGTGAGAATAGCGCATGCCCTTTGCCGCCGAACCGCCCTTCTCCCACGGCCAGCCGCTGCGCACGGCCGTGATCCTGGTCAACCTCGGCACGCCCGACGAACCCACGCCCGCCGCCCTGCGCCGCTACCTGGCCGAGTTCCTGAGTGACGCGCGCGTGGTCGAGATTCCGCGCCTGTTGTGGTGGCCCATCCTGCACGGCGTGATCCTGCGCGTGCGACCGGCGAAATCGGCCGCCAAGTACGCCAGCATCTGGACGCCCGAAGGCTCGCCGTTGAAGGTGTGGACCGAGAAGCAGGCCACGCTGCTGCGCGGCCACCTGGGCGAGCGCGGCCACGCGCTCACGGTGCGCTACGCGATGCGCTACGGCAACCCGTCCGTTGCTTCGGTACTCGACGAAGTGAAGGCCGAAGGCGCGACGCGCGTGCTGGTGTTGCCGGCCTACCCGCAGTACAGCGGCACCACCACCGCGAGCGTGATCGACGCCGTGACCGCCTGGACAGCGCGCCAGCGCCATGTGCCCGAGCTGCGCTTCGTGAACCACTACCACGACGACGACGGCTACATCCAGGCACTGGCGCGCTCGGTGCGCGCGCATTGGCAGACGCACGGCCGCGCGGACAAGCTGGTGATGAGTTTTCACGGCGTGCCCGAGCGCACGCTGCACCTGGGCGATCCGTACCACTGCGAATGCCACAAGACCGCGCGGCTGCTGGCCCAGGCCCTGGGGCTGGACGCCAGCGGCTATGTGCTCACCTTCCAGAGCCGCTTCGGCAAGGCCAAGTGGCTGGAGCCCTACACCGAGCCCACGCTGGTGGCGCTGGCACAGCAGGGCGTGAAAAGCGTGCAGCTGATCTGCCCCGGCTTCACCGGCGACTGCATCGAGACGCTGGAGGAGATCGACATGGAGGCGCGCGAGGCGTTCACGCACGCCGGTGGTGAACGCTTCGAGTACATCGCCTGCCTGAACGACCGGCCGGAGTGGATCCGCGCGCTGGCCGACATCGCCGAGCGCCACCTGCAGGGCTGGCCCACGCGCCATGCCGTCAGCGAAGACGAGCGCGCGATCTCCCGCGAGCGGGCACTGTCGATGGGCGCGCAGCGTTGAGCCGCTGCCCGAAAGGACTCAGACCGTCGAGCGGGCTTCGCTCAGAAAGCGCTGCACGAGTTCGAGCTGATCGGGCACGTTGAGCGCGGGCGCGTGGCCGCAGCCGGCAATGGTGACGACGAGCGCGCGCGGCCCGCGGTCGCGCATGGCCTCGGCGGTCTCGGCCAGCAGCAGGTCGGAGTCGGCGCCGCGCAGGCACAGCACGGGCACGTCGATGCGGTCGAAGGTGGGCCAGAGCTCGTAGTCCTGCGGGTGGTGCTCGAACTGCATCACCATCGCCGGGTCGTAGTGCGGCGTGACGCGGCCATCGGGCAGGCGGCGCGCCGAACTTTCGGCCAGCAGCCGCCACTGCGCGTCGGGCAGGTAGCCGTAGGGCTTGTACACGGTACGGAAGTACCGTTCGAGCTCGCCCATGGTGTCGAAGGCCGCGGGGCTGCCCGCGTAGCTGCGGATGCGCTGCACGGCGGGCGCGGCCAGTTGCGGGCCGATGTCGTTGAGCACCAGGCGCTCGATGCGCCCCTGCAGCGTGCCGGCGGCGCACACCATGCCGATGGCACCGCCCATGGAGGTGCCCACCCAGTGAAAGCGCTCCAGGCCGAGTTGGTCGACGAGGGAGCGCGCGATGCGGGCGTAGAAATCGAGGCAGTACTCGGCCTCTGGCCGCGGGCTCCATTGCGACAGGCCGCGGCCGATGGTGTCGGGGCAGACCACGCGCCAGCCCTGCGCGCACAGGTGCGCGGCCAGCGGGTCCATGTCGCGCCCGGTGCGCGCCAGGCCGTGCCAGGCCACCACCACCGGCCCGCCGGCCTGCGCGGGCACCCAGTCCATGAAGTGAATCTCACGCCCCTCGCACACCAGGTAGCGCGAACGGGGCTCGACAGCGGCGAAGTTCATGCGCCCTCCTTCATCGGCGGCGTGGCCTTGAGCGAACGCAATGCCGTGCGTTCGCGCAGCTTGCCCACGATGCCTGTGGGGAAGTGGTAGACCGAGAGCACGAAGAACAGGCCCAGCCAGAGCAGCCAGCGATCGGGCGTGAGCAGTGCGGGCAGCAGCGGCACCCCCTCGGCCAGCCCGCCGAGCCAGCGCAGCAAGTCCTGCAGGTAGCTCTGCGCCACCAGGAACAGCACGCTACCGATGATGGCGCCGTACAAGGTGCCCATGCCGCCGATCACGACGATGAGCAGGATGTCGAGCATGATCTCGAACGACAGCGAGGTGTCGGGGCCGTTGTAGCGCAGCCAGAGCGCGAGCAGGCAGCCCGCCAGCGTGGCGAAGGACGCCGCGATCACGTTGGACAGCGTGCGATAGACCACCGTGCGGTAACCCAGTGCCTCGGCGCGAAAGTCGTTCTCGCGGATGGCCTGCAGCACGCGGCCAAAGGGGGAGTTCACGATGCGCAGCATCACCAGGAACATGGCCACCACCGCCGCAAACAGCAGGTAGTAGGTGATGAAGCGGCCATTGAGCGTCACCGGGCCGAATGGGCCCTGGAAGTCCTCCTCCATCAGCCTGAAGCCGGGCGAGAGCAACTCGGGCAGGCGGAACGTGAGGCCGTCTTCTCCACCGGTGATGTCACTCAGTTGCGAGGCCAGCGTGAGGAAGGCCGAGGCCACGGCGAGCGTGATCATGGCAAAGAAGATCGCGCGCACACGCAACGAGAACAGACCGATCAGCAGCGACAGCAGCAGCGAGAGCACCAGCGCACCCACCGCGCCCACGAACAGCGCCCACCAGGTGGGGCCGAGCGCGCTGGCCGAGATGGCGATGCCGTAGGCACCGATACCGAAGAACATGGTGTGCGCAAAGCTCACGATGCCGGTGTAGCCAAGCAACAGGTCGAAACTGACCACCAGCGCAATGAAGATCAGCACCTTGGCCGCGACATTGAGCGCCTTCACACCGGGGAAGAGGAACGGCGCAAACGCCAGGCCGAGCACGATGAGCGCGAGCACCACCGCCAGCACGCGGCTGCGCGGCAGATCGTGGGAGAGCAGACGGGACAACATCACATCGGCTCCTTATCGGTTCGCCACCGGGTACACACCCTGCGGCCGCCACAGCAGGATGGCGACCATGAGCGCGATGTTCGAGAACAGCGCGACCTTGGGCATGAGGAAGCCGGTGTAGTTGGCCATCAGCCCCACCAGCAGCGCACCCACCAGCGCGCCCAGCGTGGAGCCCAGGCCGCCGATGATGATGACGATGAAGATCAGCACGTTGACCTGCGCGCCCATCTGCGGCAGCACGGTCTGCTGGTACAGGCCCCACATCACGCCGCCCAGGCCGGCCAGCGCGCTGCCCGCCACGAACACACCCACGAACAGGCGGTGGATTCGGTAGCCGAGCGACTCGACCATCTCGCGGTCCTGCACGCCGGCGCGGATCAGCAGGCCGACCTTGGTGCGGTTGAGCGTCCAGACCATGGCGGCGAACACCGCCAGGCCCACGGCCATGGCCAGCAGGCGGTACTTCTCGATCGAGGCATCGCCGATGATGAAGCTGCCGCGCAGCGTCTCGGGCAGGGGCAGTGCGAGCTGGCCCGGGCCCCAGATCACCTTGATGAGCTCCTCACCGATGATCATGCCGCCCATGGTGATGAGGATCTGCTTCAGGTGCTGCCCGTAGACCGGACGCACGATGTAGCGCTCGAACACCAGGCCCAACGCACCGGCCACCGCCATGGCCACGAGCATGGCCGGCACCAGCGCCACCAGGTTGAGCCAGAAGCTGTCGGCAATGGCGTAGGCATTGAGCGCGCCGAACACCGTGACCGCCACAAAGGCGCCCAACGCAATGAACACGCCGTGGCCGAAGTTGAGCACGTCCATCAGACCGAACACGAGCGTGAGGCCCGAGGCGATGATGAACACGATGAGGCCCATCGCCAGGCCGGCCACGGTGAGCGTGAGCCAGGTCGACGGGCTGCCCACCGCGGGCAGCGCGAGCGCGGCCAGCAGCGGCACCAGGGCCACGGGCTTCCAGTCGAAATCCCTGAGCGCTTGCCAGCGAGCGGTGGGGTTGGTGGCGGTGGCGTTCATCACCGTGGTGTTCATTGATGCGCTCCCAGCGACAGGCCAAGCAATCGCGCCTGCATCGAGGCGTCTTCGGCGAGTTCGGCCATCGCGCCGCTGTGCACCACGCGGCCGTCGTCCATCACGGCCACGTTGTCGCCCAGCTGGCGCGCGAAGTTGAAGTTCTGCTCGACGAGCAGGATGGTGGTCTGCGCGGCCTTGAGTTCCCTGAAGGCCGCGATCATGTTCTGGATGATGGCCGGCGCCAGGCCCTTGCTGGGCTCGTCGATCAACAACAGGCGACGCGGCTCGACGATGGCGCGGGAGACCGCGAGCATCTGCTTCTGCCCGCCCGAGAGCTTGCCTGCGGGGTGCAGCCAGAACTTCTTCATGGCCGGAAACATGTCGAAGATCCACTCGAGGCGCTTCGTGTCGATGTCGTCGAGCGAACGGGCGCTGCGCGCGGCCAGCAGCATGTTCTCCTTCACGCTCAGGTCCGCGAAGATGCCCATGTTCTCGGGCACGTAGGCCACACCGCTTTGCGCGATGTCGGGCGTGGCTTTGGCGGTGATGTCTTCGCCCGCGAGCGTGACGCGCCCTTTGCTGGCATGCCAAAGGCCCATGATGGTGCGCAGCGTGGTCGTCTTGCCGGCGCCGTTGCGGCCCAGCAGCATGGTCAATTCGTTGGCGGGCACCTGCAGGTCCACGCCGTGCAGGATGTGGTACGCGCCGATGTGGGTGTGCACGCCGTCGAGCGTGAGCAGTGCGTTCGCGCGATCCGGCGCCGGACCGCCCCAAGCCGGATCAGCCCCCTCGGGGGGCAGCGACCCGCGCAGCGGTGGAGCGTGGGGGCTCATACAGTGACTTCCTCTTCCGGGTTCACGCCCAGGTAGGCCTGCTGCACCACGGGCGAGGCGATCACCGCCTCGGGTTCGCCGTCGGCCACCAGCTCGCCGTTGTGCAGCACGATGATGCGGTCGGAGAGTTCTCGCACCACGTCCATCTTGTGCTCCACCAGCAGGATGGTCTTGGACCGGTCGGCCTTGAGACCGCGGATGAGGTTCAGGATCACCGGCACCTCGTCCACGCTCATGCCCGCGGTGGGCTCGTCGAACATGTAGACCTTCGGGTCGAGCGCCATGAGGATGCCGACCTCGAGCTTGCGCTGGTCGCCGTGCGGCAGGCTGGCCGCGCGGGCCTCGGCTTTGTCGGCCAGGGCCACCGTCTCCAGGATGCGGTCGGCCTGTTCGATCAGATCCTTGCGGTCGCTCCAGACGCGGAAGAAATCCAGCCCCGCACCCGCGCGCGCCTGCACCGCCATGCGCACGTTCTCGCGCACGCTCAGTTGCGGAAACAGGTTGGTGAGCTGGAATGCGCGGCCCAGCCCGGCGCGCGTGCGCAGCGGCGCACTCAACGTGGTGAGGTCTCGCCCATCCAGCGTGACGGTGCCCGCCGACGCCTTGATCTGCCCCGAGATCAGGTTGAAGTAAGTCGTCTTGCCCGCGCCGTTGGGGCCGACGATGGCGGTCAACGTGCCCGGCGCGAACGCACAGGAGACAGCACTCACCGCCACGTGCCCGCCAAAGCGAACTGTGAGGTTGGATGTTTGAAGCATGAAGACTCCGCTACGACAGAGGGGGAGTCGGTCGCCGCAAGTGCGGCGACCTTCCAGGGACACCGCGGAACCGGCTTCGCCGGGCCGCAGGTGTCGTCCCCCTTTCCAAGGGGGAAGCCGCGTCAGCGGCGCAGGGGGATCACCGCTTGTTCCGGACCGGAATCGCCATGTCTTCCGGCTTGATCTCGCGGACCAGCTCGGGCACGCCCCAGGCGAACGCCGGGTCGGCCTTGATCCGGAAGTGGTACATGCTCTGCATGGCCTGATGGTCTTCCTTGCGGAAGGTCATGGTGCCCTTGGGCGTGTCGAAGCTCATGCCCTCCATGGTCTGGATGAGCTTGTCGGTGTTGGTGTCGCCGTTGGTTTTCTTGAGCGCGGTCACCACGGCCATCGCGGCCGAGAAGCCACCGGCGGTGAAGAAGTCTGGCGGCGCCTTGAACTCACGGTAGTGCTCGGCCACCATGTGGTCGTTGATCGGGTTCTTGGGGATGCCGAAGTAGTAGTACAGCGCGCCCTCCATGCCCGGGAACTGCTTGTAGGCCACCATCGCCGGCAGGATGTTGCCGCCAGTGGCGAGCTTGATGCCGTAGCGCTTGTCCAGCTCCATCTCGGCGATCTTGGGGAACGGCGTGGGCGCACCCGACCACACCACCGAGATGAACTTGTTGCCCGGCTGGTCCTTGAGCTTGTCCACCAGGCGCAGCAGGCCGGCGGTGAAGTCCGTCGTGCCCACGGGCAGGTATTCCTCGTGAACGATCTTGGCCTTCTTGGTGAAGTCCTTGGAGGCCTTCACGGCGTCGCGGCCGAACGCGTTGTCATTGGCCAGCACACCGATCACGTTGTTGGCGTTGTCCAGCGCCACGGCGTTGGCGGCGGCGTCCTGGCTGCTGTTGCGGCCGGTGCGGAAGATGTACTTGTTCCACTTGTCGCCGGTGATGGAGTCGGCCACGGCGGGCTCCACCAGCAGGATCTTGCGGTACTCCTCGGCCACGGGGAGCATGGCCAGCGCCACCGGCGAGGCGGTGGGGCCGATGGCGAGGTCGACCTTGTCGTCGGCATAGGCCGCGGCCAGCAGGCTCTTGCCCACGTCGGGCTTGCCCTGGTCGTCCTTCTCGATCACGACGATCTTCTTGCCCGCGACGGTCATGGTGCCTCCGGTGGCGTAGCTCAGGCCCATCATCAGGCCCGTGTGGGTCTGCTTCGCATAGGCCTCGAGGGGGCCCGTCTTGCTGTGGATGTGGGCGATGCGGATTTCGCCCTTGTTGGCCTGGGCAAATGCGAACGTGGCCGTGCAGGCCATGGCGATCACCGCCAGACGGCGGGTGGCGTGGAACATGTCGTGTCTCCTCAAGGGGGTGGGTCGCGGCGCGGCGCGCCGTCCCAGTGCATTGCAGAGACCGTGCCAGTCTCGCATGCCCTTGATATCAAACGACTTTCTTCACATTCTGGATTGATGTCGTCTGATTTTCAGACAGTCGAAAGAAGGCAATCGTCTGATATTCAGGCGATTGTCTGAATATCAGACAGTTCGGGCAACGCGGCCAATCGGTCGTACAGGCTGGCGCGCGAGATTCCCAGCAGGCGCGCTACGGCCGTGCGGTTGCCCCCGGTGCGGGCGAGCGCAGCCGCAATGGCGCGGCGCTCCAGTTCGGCAATCTGCTCGGGCAAGGGGCGCAAGTCGGCACCCTCGGTCAGCCCGCCCGACGCCAGCCCGTTCATGGCGCGCTCGATCGGTGCCAGCGCAGGCAAGCCGGCCTCGCGCAACACCTCGGCCACGTCTTCGGCGGTGATCAGGGGCGAATCGGTGCGCAGAGCAAGTTGTTCCAGCGCGTTGCGCAACTCGCGGATGTTGCCGCGCCAGGGCTGCGCGGCCAGCACGGCCTGCGCTTGCGGGCCGATTTCCAGCGGCGCGCCGCCGCCGCGCGCGGCGATGTCCTCGCACAGCGCCTCGATGAGTTGGGGGATGTCGGCACGGCGCTCGCGCAGCGGCGGTACGCGGATCGGCAATACGTTGAGACGGTAGTACAGATCTTCGCGAAAGCGCCCTTCGCTCACCATCTGCGGCAGATCGCGCGAGGTCGCGGCCACCACGCGCACGTCGCAACGCACGAGCTGGTTGGAGCCCAGCGGCTCGATCTCGCCCTCTTGCAGGGCGCGCAGCAGCTTCACCTGCATCGCCATCGGCATGTCCCCGAGCTCGTCGAGGAACAACGTGCCACCATCGGCCAGCTTGAACTTGCCGTCGCGACCGCGCCTGTCGGCCCCGGTATACGCGCCTGGCGCCACACCGAAGAACTCGGCCTCCAGCAGCGACTCGGGCACCGCCGCCATGTTCACACCCACAAATGGCTTGCCCGCGCGCGGCGACGCGGCGTGGATCGCGTGCGCCAGCAGCTCTTTGCCGGTGCCGGTTTCGCCCAGCAGCAGCACCGGGCTGGTGGACATGGCGGCGCGGCGCGCCTGGCGCTTCACCTCCACCGCCGCGGGACTCGTGCCCACAAAACTCGCAAAGGTGTACTTGCTGCGCCGCTGTGTGGCGAGCTGGCGCTGGGCTTCCTTCAAGTCCTGCTCCAGCCGCGCGAACTTGGTGATCAGCGGCTGCAGCGTGGTCTCGGGGTGGTCGAACAGCACGATGCCCAACACACCGATCACCTCGCCGGCGTCGTCGCGCAGCGGGATGCGGCTGACCACAAAGGTGCCGGCCCGGTTGTCGAGCAGGTCGATCAGGATGGGTTTGCCAGTGGCGAGCACGCGGTGCATCTGCGTGTTGTGCACCACGCTGCTCACGGGCTGGCCGACGAAATCTTCCTCGCGCTCGAAGCCCAGGGCTGGCAGAAAGCGGCGGTACTGGTCGTTGATCCACACCACCCGCGCATCGCGGTCCACCAGCATCATCCCTTCGCTGGCGTTGGCGAAGAGATTGAACATGGAACGCGCAGCCAGCTCCAGGATGCTCTGGGCGTCGCGTGGCAGCGGGTCATGCTGGGACATGCACCGGATGGTACCCCCACCCCGTATGCCCCCTACCCCTCAGGTTCAGGTCGGCTCGGGGGGTGCCGGTTCGGCGCGTGGCTGGCGCAGCGCCAGCAGCCGGGGCAGCACCAGCATCGCGACGATCACGATCAGCAGCGCCAGGGACATCGGCCGGTCGATGAACACACGCCAACTGCCTTCGCCGATGGACAGAGCGTTGCGCATCTGCGCCTCCGCCAACGGCCCGAGAATGAGGCCCACGATCACCGGTGACGTCGGGAAGTCATAGCGACGCATGACGACACCCGCCAGCCCGAGGCCGAACATGAGGTACAGGTCGAAGGCGCTCTGCCGCATGCCGTAGACGCCCACGGTGGCAAAGATCAGGATGCCGGCGTACAGCTGCGGGCGCGGTATTTTGAGCAGCTTGACCCACAAACCCACCATGGGCAGATTGAGCACGAGCAGCATCACGTTGCCGATATAGAGCGACGCGATCAGCGCCCAGACCAGGGTCGACGAAGTCTGGAACAACTGGGGCCCGGCGTTGATGCCGTAGTTCTGCAACGCAGACAGCAGGATGGCGGCCGTCACCGAGGTGGGAATGCCCAGGGTGAGCAAGGGCACCAGGGTGGCGGTCACCGCCGAGTTGTTGGCGGCCTCGGGCCCGGCCACGCCCTCGATGGCACCGGTGGTGCCAAAGCGTGCGCGGTCTTCGCGCTTGGCCAGCTTGCGTTCGGTCGCGTAGCTCAGGAAGGTGGGAATCTCGGAGCCACCCGCGGGGATGGTGCCGAAAGGAAAGCCGATGGCTGTGCCGCGCAACCAGGCGGGCCAGGAACGCCGCCACTCGTTGCGGGTCATGTGCACGCGCGTCATGCGGTTGAGCGATGGCGCGACTCGCCCTTCGTAAAGGGTGTTGTAGAGCGCCTCCGTGACAGCAAACAACCCAACCGCGACAAGCACCACCTCGACGCCGTCCATGAATTCGAGCACGCCCATGGTGTAGCGCACCTGGCCCGTGATCTGATCGATGCCCACCAGCCCGAGGGACAGCCCGAGCACCAGCGATGTGATGCCGCGCAGCGTGCTCTTGCCCAGCACCGCGCTGACGGTGGTGAACGCCAGCAGCATCAGGCAGAAGTACTCCGGGGGGCCGAGGCGAACGGCGTACTCGGCCAGGAACGGCGCGAAAAAGGTGACCAGCACCGTGGCAAAGGTGCCCGCCACGAAGGAGCCGATCGCGGAGGTGGCCAACGCGGCGCCGGCGCGACCGTGCTTGGCCATGCGAAAGCCTTCGAGCGCGGTGACCATGGTGCCCGTCTCGCCCGGTGTGTTCAGGAGAATGGACGTCGTCGAGCCGCCGTACATGGCACCGTAGTAGATGCCGGCGAAGAAGATCATCGACGCGGTGGGTTCGACCTGCCCGGTGATGGGCAGCAGCATCGCCACCGTGACGGCCGGACCCAGACCCGGCAACACGCCGATGGCCGTGCCCAGCGCACAGCCCGCCAACGCCCACAAGAGGTTGATGGGTGTGGCGGCCGTGGCAAAGCCGCCCATGAGTTGAGAAAGGATGTCACCCATCGCAGATACCGGATACCACCAGGAACCGACGCGGCTTACAGCCAGCCGGTGCCGGTGAGCCCTGGCAGGTTGACGGCCAGGAGTTGTGTGAAAAGCCAGTAAACGGGGGCAGCGATCAGCACCCCGGTGGTGGCGTCCTTGAAGACCACGAACGCATTGCCACCTGGCCGGCCCTCGCTGATGCGCAAGCCGCGCACAGCCAGCACGAAGCACAGGGAGCAACTGAGCACGAAGCCCAATGTGGTGATGAGCGAGGCATTGGCGAGCACCCCGGCAGACACCCATGCCATGGCGTGCCAGTCGCCATTCGGCGCACCGGAGGGCTCCTCAACGTCGGGCCACCCGCCCGTGAAGCTTTGCCACAGCAGCAACCCGCCGCACAGAGCCATGGCCCCACTCATCACCCACGGGAGGAAGTCGGGCCCGACGCCCGCGTAGCCGGCGTCTCCCGGAATCCCCCAGGCACCCCAGGCCAGACCGGCGGCGAGCAGCAGCGCGCCGAGTCCGATGGCGACCTCACCGACTCTGGACGGCCGGCGCTGTGCAGCGGTGCTCATGGCTCGCCTCAGACCATGCCGGCGCGAACCATGGTCGCGCGAAGCAGAGCGAAGTCGCGATCGACGAACTCTTCGAACGCGCGACCGGCGAGGAACGCTGGTGTCCAGTTGTTCTTCTTGAGGGATTCGGCCCAGGCTTTGCTCTGGGTGGCCTTGGTCACCATGCCCACGAGCGCCTCGCGCTGTGCCGCGGTAATGCCGGCCGCGCCGTACACACCGCGCCAGTTGCCGATCTCCACATCGATGCCCTGCTCTTTGAGGGTCGGGATGTTCAAGCCATCGAGTCGCTTGCCGGAGGTGACGGCGATGGCGCGCATCTTGCCGCTTTCGATGTACGGCTGGAACTCGCTGTAGCCGCTGCCGCCGATGGTGACGTTGCCGCCCAGGATGGCAGCCACCGCCTCGCCGCCGCCACGGAACGGCACGTAGTTGATCTTGGTGGCCTCGACGCCGACGGCCTGGGCGATCTGCGCGGCGGCAATGTGTTCGGTGGAGCCGCGCGAGCCGCCGCCCCATTTGACGCTGCCGGGCTCCTTCTTGAGTTGCTGCACGACGTCGGCCATGGTCTTGAAGGGCGAGTCGGCCGGGAGCACGAAGACGTTGTACTCGGAGGTCAGGCGCGCGATCGGCGTGACCTGTGTGATGGACACCGGCGGCTTGCCGGTGATGATGCCGCCCAGCATCACTGCGCCCATGACCATGAGGGCATTGGGATCGCCCTTGCTGGCGTTGTAGAACTGGGCCAGGCCGATGGCGCCGGCGGCGCCGCCCTTGTTCTCGAAGGTGACGGAAGAAGCCACGCCAGCATCGCGCAGCGCTTCGCCGAGCGCGCGGCCCGTGCTGTCCCACCCGCCACCGGGGTTGGCCGGAATCATCAACTTGAGGTTGGCGCTGGCCCAGGCGGCGTTGGGCAAGGCGCCGGCGGCAGCGAGGGCGGCCAGCGATTTGATGAAGGTGTCTCGACGCATGGTTATCTCCTTGTTTGCTGGGTGTCACATCGACGAGGCCGATCTTCGAAATCAGCGCTGTCAGTTGGCTGTCCTCCATCTCGGTACAAACCCTAGGATCAACCCGCACCCATAATGGCTGCCCCATGAAGTTGCTGCTCGTCGAGGACAACGCCACCATGCGCGCCACGCTGGGGCGTACTTTCTCGCGCCGCGGTATTGAAGTGGTGTCCTGCGACGATGGCGCCCGCGCCCTGTCGATCTGGCAGGAGGCCCAACCCGACGCGGTGCTGCTCGATCTGTCCCTGCCGGGCTGCGACGGCCTGGACGTGCTGGCACAGGCCCGCCAGACAGGCCTCAAGACACCGGTGCTCATCATCACCGCACGCGGCACGGTGGGCGACCGCATCCTCGGGCTCAACACCGGCGCCGACGACTACCTGCCCAAGCCATTCGACCTGGACGAGCTGGAAGCGCGCGTGCGCGCACTGGTGCGACGCAACGTGGGTACCGATGGCGCGCCCTCCACCACCTGGTGCGGCATGGCGGTCGACCGCGACAGCGGCGTGGTGTACCACCAGGACAAGCCGCTCGAGCTCACACCGCGCGAGATGGCCTTGCTGCGCGCGGTGCTGGCCCGCCCGGGCCACGCCATCGCCAAGGAGCGGCTGTTCGAGCTGGTGTTCCCGGGCGAGCGCGACGTGCAGCCCGAAGCGATCGAGGTGGTTGCCTACCGCCTGCGCAAGAAGATCGCGCACACCGGGGCGCAGTTGGTCACGCTGCGCGGGCTGGGCTACCTGCTCAAAGCCGGATCGACATGAAGCCGCGCGCGCGCTCGCTGCGCCGCACACTGTTGCTCGGCATCCTGCTGCCGGTGTTCGGCTACGTGTTGTTCAACACCTCGATCCTGTACCGGCAGGCGCTGGCCGCGGCAGACACCGCCTACGACCGCACCCTGCTGGCGACAGCGAAATCGCTGAGCGAACAGCTTCAGGTGCAAGGCAGCGGCGACGACGTGAGCGTGCAGGCCACGCTGCTGTATTCGGCGCTGGAGGCGTTCGAGGCCGACAACCGCAGCCGCCTCTACTACCGGGTGCTGGGGTTCAAGGGCGAGATGGTCTCCGGCTTCGAGGACATGCCCGAGCCGCGCAAGACGGTGCCGGTGAACGGCATCTATGCCGCGCTGGTGAACTTCTACGACGACGAGTACCGCGGCGCGCCGGTTCGCATGGCGGTGCTGCTGCAGCCGGTATCGGGGGTGCAGGGGCAAGGCATGGCGGTGATCCAGGTGGCCGAGACGCTGGAACTGCGGGAGACACTGGCGCGCCAGATCCTGATCGACACGCTGTGGCGTCAGGCCGCGATGCTGGCCGTCATCGCCTTCGTGGTGGTGCTGGTGGTGCAACTGGCCACGCGCCCGGTGCGCGCACTCAGCCAATCGCTGGTGCAACGGCGCGAGGACGATCTGTCGCCACTGCCCACGGAAGACGCGCCACGCGAACTGCTGCCGCTGCTGGACGCCACCAACCAGCACATGCAGCGGCTGTCGCACCTGCTGAACCACCAGAAGCGTTTCGTGCGCGACACCTCGCACCAGTTGCGCACGCCGCTGGCGGTGCTCAAGACGCAGCTGCAATCGGCGCGCCGTGGCGACGTCGAACCACGCCAGGCGCTGGAGGAGATCTCGCACACGGTGGAGCGCGCCACCGAGCTGGCCAACCAGATGCTGGCGCTGGCCAAGGTGGAACAGATGCGCCAGCACCGCGATGCCCCGGTCAGCGACTGGGCGCAAACCGTGCGCGCGGTCTCGCTGGACCTCTCGGCCCTGATCGCCGAGCGCAACCTGGATTTTCTGCTTGACCTGCCCGGACACACCCCTGTGCGAGCGCATGAGTGGGCGCTGCGCGAAGTCACGCGCAACCTGCTGCACAACGCCATCAAGCACTCGCCGGCGGGCGGCACGCTGGTGTTGAGCCTGCACCACGAGGCGCAACAGGCCGTGCTGGTGGTGCGCGACAGCGGCGGGGGCATCGCGTCGACGCTGCGCGAGCGCCTGTTCCAGCCCTTTGCCACCGACCACGGCGCCGGCCCCAGCCTTGCAGGCTCGGGCCTGGGCCTGGCCATCTGTCAGGGCATCGTGCAGTCCATCGACGGCGACATCTCGCTCGACAACCGGGTGGTCGACGGCGTCGTGGTCGGGCTGGACGCCACCGTGAGACTGCCCATCGAACCCGCGACATGACATCACCCGACACTTCGCCACGCGTGCGGCTGGACAAATGGCTGTGGGCTGCGCGCTTCTACAAGACCCGCGCGCTCAGCGCCGAGGCCATCGACAAAGGCCAGGTGCGCGTCAATGGCCAGGTGGCCAAGGCCTCGCGCGAACCGCGCGTGGGCGACAACATCGAGTTCCGCCAGGGCCACGACCTGCGGGCCGTGGTGGTGCGGGGCCTGAGCGCGGTGCGCGGCAGCGCACCCGTGGCGCAGCAGCTCTACGAAGAAACCGCCGAGTCCATCGCGCGGCGCATGGCCGTGGCCGAGCAGCGCCGACTGGCCCCGGAGCCCGCCCTGAGCCAGCCCATGGGCCGCCCCACCAAACGCGACCGACGCACCCTCAAGGACTGGGGCAACCGCTGGAGTGCTTCGGTGGACGACGAGCGCGACTGAGCGCGCCTCAGCCCTTGCGAAGGCCGAGCCACATCACCGTGGCCACCACGATCAGGCCGCCGGCCACCTGGATCGCCGCGATCGATTGACCGAGGAACACCCAGGCCAGCACCAGCGCAAAGATCGGCTCGATGTTCATGATGGCCGAGTTGCCCACCACGCCCAGACGCGGCAGCACGGTGAACATGATGGTGAAGGCGGTGCCGTACAGGAAGGTCAGGCCCAGCAAGCCCCACCAGCCCGGCAGCGCGCTCGGGAAGTGCAGACCGCCCTGCGTGGTGCTGGCGAGCAGCGCGATGACGGCCACGATGCCCATGGTGCTGGCGGTGCGCACGCGCCCGTCGAGATCGCCGGCCTCGTGCTGCGTGAACACCAGCGCCAGACCGAAGCTTGCTGCCGCGGCCAAGGCGAACGCCACGCCCACACCGATGCGCGCCCAATGCCCGCCCGCGCCCAGACCGGACGCCGCGCCCGACACATCGAGCGCGAGCGCCAGGCCGAGCAGCATCAGGGGCATGGCCTTGAGCAGGTGCGGCGCGGGCTGCTGGCGGTAGACCACGCGCGCCCACAGCGCCGTCCACAACGGGTAGGTGTTGAAGGCCAGCAGCGCGAGCGCCACAGGCAGGCGCGCCACCGCGGCGTACAGACACAGGCTCTGGATACCGATCAGCAGGCCGATGGCGGGCAGCGCCTTGCGGTGCTTCGCCTGCAACCGCAGGGGCACGCGGTAGAGGATGAGGATGGCCGCCACCACGAGCGCCGTCACACCGCTGCGGAAGGTGACGGCGGTGGCCACCGTCACACCATGATCGAAGGCCAGACGCGCGGCCACATGGTTCGCGCCCATCATCAACGCGATGAGCAACAGCGTGGCAAATGCGGTGCGCGACAGGCTCTGGGACATGGACAGTGTTGTGCAGCGGACAAAACAAAGGCGCCCCGAGGGGCGCCTTTGCATTCGAACACTTGGCGGAGTGAGAGGGATTCGAACCCTCGATGAGGCTCTACACCCCATACTCCCTTAGCAGGGGAGCACCTTCGGCCACTCGGTCATCACTCCGGAAGCCCCGCATTATGCCCCAAAGCACAGCGCGGGACGACCGCTCAGCCGCCGATCTTGTCGGCGGTCTGGTCGAGATCGAACTCGCGGTGCAGGGCACGCACGGCGAGCTCCATGTACTTCTCGTCGATCACGACGGAGGTCTTGATCTCCGAGGTGGAGATCATCTGGATGTTGATGCCTTCGGTGCTGAGGCAGCGGAACATGCGGCTGGCCACACCCACGTGGCTGCGCATGCCGATGCCCACGATGCTGACCTTGCAGATGCGGTTGTCGCCCACCACGTCGGCGGCACCCAGCAAGGGCAGCACTTGCGCCTTGAGCAGGTCCAGCGTCTTCTGGTAGTCGTTGCGGTGCACCGTGAAGCTGAAGTCGGTCTTGCCGTCCTTGCTCAGGTTCTGGATGATGACGTCGACCTCGATGTTGGCGTCGGCCACCGCGCCCAGGATCTGCGCGGCAATGCCGGGCTTGTCGGGCACACCGAGCACCGAGACCTTGGCCTCGTCGCGGTTGAAGGCAATGCCGGATACGACGGCTTGTTCCATGGCTTCGTCTTCCTCGAAAGTGATCAGGGTGCCGGAGGCGGCTTCTTCGTTCAGATCGATGTCCCAGGGCGTGAAGCTGGAGAGCACACGCAGTGGCACGCGGTACTTGCCCGCGAACTCCACCGAGCGGATCTGCAGCACCTTGGAGCCCATGCTGGCCATCTCCAGCATTTCCTCGAAGCTCACGCGCAGCAGGCGGCGAGCTTCGGGCACCACGCGCGGGTCGGTGGTGTAGACGCCATCGACGTCGGTGTAGATGAGGCACTCGGCGGCCTTGAGTGCCGCGGCCACGGCCACGGCCGAGGTGTCGCTGCCGCCACGGCCCAGCGTGGTGATGTTGCCGCCGTCGTCGATGCCCTGGAAGCCCGTGACGATGACCACCTTGCCGGCGGCGAGGTCGGCGCGCACGCGGGCGTCGTCAATCGACTCGATGCGGGCCTTGGTGTAGGCGTCGTTGGTCCTGATGGGCACCTGCCAGCCGGCGTAGCTCACCGCTTCCACGCCCTCGGCCTGCAGCGCGATCGCCAGCAGCGCCGACGAGGCCTGCTCGCCGGTGGCGGCCAGCATGTCGAGTTCGCGGCCGTAGGCCTTGCTCTGTTTCGCGGGCGCCAGTTCCTTGGCCAGGCCGAGCAGGCGGTTGGTCTCGCCGCTCATGGCGCTGGGCACCACCACCATCTGGTTGCCGGCCTTGTGCCACTTGGCGACACGGCGGGCGACGTTGCGGATGCGCTCGGTCGACCCCATGGAGGTGCCGCCGTACTTGTGAACGATCAGGGCCATGAGATCCGGGCCATAGAAGTTGGAAGGGAGGGCGCCGCGTTGCTGCGCGGTGCTTGCCGCCGCGCCAGTTGCAAGCGCCGCGCGCCGGGCAAAACCTAGGGATTATACCGAGGGGGTGAAGGTCAGGCGCTCGCCCGCGCGCACGACGAAACCATCGGCCACGCGCAGGCGGATCGCGTGGCCACGTGTGCGGCAGGCGTCGACCTGATCCAGGAGTTCGTGCAGTTGCGAGGTGCTGGCGGCCGCGCCGTGCGCGACGCGCAACCAGCGACGCAGCGCGTTGGCCTGGCGGTCGCGCGAAAGCGACTGCAAGGCGGCGATCGACGGTGGCTCGCCGGTTTGTGCCAGGTCGAGCGCGGCCAGCTCATCCAGCAGGCGCTGGGCCTGCGCCGCGTGCGCTGCCGTGCGCGACAAAGCCTCGCGGTGGCCCTCGAAGGTTTCGCCCCAGGCAGGCGTCAACACCCGACGGATGCGGTTGCGTGTGAAGCGCAGCTCGGCATTGCTCGGGTCCTCGATGAAGGCCTCGCCAGCATCGCGCAGGAAGCCGCGCAAGGCCTGCGACGCCAGCGCGAGCCAGGGCCGGCCGAAGTGCACGCCCGAGCGCTCGAAGGCCTCTGGCATGGCCGCGAGGCCCGGCAGCCCTGCCCCGCGCGACAAGGCGAGCAGTACCGTTTCCGCTTGATCGTCAAGGTGCTGGGCCAGCAGCACCCACGCGGCGCCGGCATCGTGCGCCAGGCTGGCCAGCGCGGCGTAGCGTGCGGTCCGGGCCGCGTCCTCCGGGCTTTGCCCCGGCGCAGCGCGCGCGTCGACGCGGGCCACGCGCAGCGCGATGCCGTGTCGATTGCACAGAGCGCGAACATGCGCCTCGAAATCATCGGCCGCGGCCTGCAGGCCGTGGTGCACATGCAGCGCCACGACGCGCCCCGGCCAGCGCGCTTGCGCAGCCAGCAGCAAGGCGGTGGAGTCGGCACCGCCGCTGCAGGCCACAGCGATCGGGCCTTCGGGCGGCGCGCCGGCACCCCAATGATGAAGGGCCCAGTCGGCAAGCGCCTGGGCCCCGGGCCACGCCGCCTTGGCGGTGGCGTCAGCGCTTCTCGCGCGCTTCGGCCTTGGTGTCGGTGAAGCGGCCATAGCCGTCCAGCCGCGCATGGCGGCGCTCCAGCAGTTCCTTCACCTTGAGGTCGGCCACCTGGCGGTGGGCGTCGGTGAGCGCGCGCTTGAGGAAGGCGGCCATCTGCTTGTGGTCGCGGTGCGCGCCGCCCACGGGCTCGTTGACGATCTTGTCGACCAGGCCCAGCGCCTTGAGGCGGTGCGCCGTGATGCCGAGCGCTTCGGCGGCGTCGCTTGCGCGCTCGCTGGTCTTCCACAGGATGGACGCACAACCCTCGGGGCTGATCACCGAATACACCGAGTACTGCAGCATCAGCACCTGGTCGGCCACCGCGATGGCCAGGGCACCGCCGGAGCCGCCTTCGCCAATGATGGTGGAGATGATCGGCACCTCCAGTTGCGCCATCTCGAAGATGTTGCGGCCGATGGCCTCGGACTGGCCGCGCTCTTCGGCATCGATGCCCGGGTAGGCGCCGGGCGTGTCGACGAAGGTGAACACCGGCAGCTTGAACTTCTCGGCCAGCTTCATCAGCCGAAGCGCCTTGCGGTAGCCCTCGGGCTTGGTCATGCCGAAGTTGCGCAGGCCTCGCTCTTTGGTGTCGCGGCCCTTCTGGTGGCCGATGACCATGCAGGGCTGGCCATTGAAGCGCGCCAGACCGCCGACGATGGACAGGTCATCGGAGAAATGGCGATCGCCGTGCAGTTCGACGAAGTGCGTGAAGATCTCGCGCACGTAGTCGAGCGTGTAAGGCCGGTCCGCGTGGCGCGCGATCTTGGTGATCTGCCACGGTGTGAGGTTGCTGTAGATGTCCTTGGTGAGCTGCAGGCTCTTGGACGCGAGCTTGTCGATCTCCTCGGAGATGTCGACCGCAGACTCCGTCTGCACGTAACGCAGTTCCTCGATCTTGGATTCGAGCTCCGCGATCGGCTGCTCGAAGTCGAGAAAGTTCTTTTTGGCCAATTCAGGCTCCTTTTCAGGTGACCCGCAGCGCACAACGCGGTGCAATCCGGAAATGCCACGGATCCGGCTTTGCCGGTCCGTCGGCATTGCCCCCTTGAAGGGGGTCGCGCGCAGTGCGGCGGGGGTGACTCAATAGCTCACCGGGAGCGGATCGAGCGATCGCCAAATATACCAAGTGGCCACGCTGCAATAGGGGGCCCAGGATGCGGCCACCTCGCGGATCTCGCTGCGGCTTACCGGCTCGCCCGAGAAGTACGCCTGGCTGATGCCGTTCTGCAAGCCGATGTCATCAAGCGGCAGCACGTTGGGGCGCATGAGGTGGAAGATGAGGAACATCTCGGCCGTCCAGCGGCCGATGCCGCGGATCGCCACGAGCTCGGCAATGATGGCCTCGTCGTCCATCTGCGGCCACTCGGTCACACGCACGCGCTTGTCGGCAAAGTGCAAGGACAAGTCCACCAGGTACTCGACCTTTCGCGCCGACAGCCCGGCGCCGCGCATGTCGTCCACCTTGAGCTTGAGCACCTGCGCAGGCGTCATCTTGCGGGTGAGTGACTCGAAACGGTCCCACACCGATTGCGCGGCCTTCACGGAAATCTGCTGGCCGACGATGCTGCGCGCGAGCGTGACGAACGCGTCGCCGCGCGACTGCAGGGCCACCCCCGGGTACTGCGGAATGATCTTCTTGAGCACGCGGTCGCGCTTGACCAGATGGCGGCACGCGTCTGCCCAGTAGGGGGGCGCATCGGCCCCGAACTCCGGCAATGCAGCGGTGGGTGCCATCAGGCGCGCTCCCAGGTGGTGCCGGTGGGGCTGTCCTTGAGCACGATGCCCTGTTCGAGCAGCGCCTTGCGGATGCGGTCGGCCTCGGCGAAGTCCCTGGCTTGTTTGGCGGCGGTGCGCGCGGCGATCTGCGCACCGATCGCGGCCTCGTCCATTTCGCTTCCTGCGCCGCCACCCTGCAGGTAGGCCGCAGGGTCTGCCTGCAGCAGGCCGAGCACGCCACCCAAGGCACGCAGCAGCCCGGCGTGTTGTGCGCTCTTTCCGCGGTTGACCTCGCTCGCAAGATCGAACAGCACGCTCAAGGCCACCGGGGTGTTGAAGTCGTCGTCCATCGCCGCCTGGAAGCGCGCGGCGAAGGGTTCGGCCCAGTCGATGATGACGTCCGCCGCGGGCACCGTCGACAGCGCGGTGTAGAGGCGTTTGAGCGCGGCGCGCGCGTCGTCCAGGTGTGCGTCGCTGTGGTTGAGCGGGCTGCGGTAGTGCGCACGCAGCATAAAGTACCGCACCGTCTCGGCGTCGTACTTCTGCAGCACCTCGCGGATGGTGAAGAAGTTGCCCAGGCTCTTGGACATCTTCTCGTTGTCGACATTGACGAAGCCGTTGTGCATCCACACCTTGGCCAGCGCAACGCCGTGCGCGCCTTCGCTCTGCGCGATCTCGTTCTCGTGGTGCGGGAACTGCAGGTCGGCGCCGCCGCCGTGGATGTCGAAGGTTTCGCCCAGCAACGCACACGCCATGGCCGAGCACTCGATGTGCCAGCCGGGGCGGCCGCGGCCGTAGGGCGAATCCCATTGCGCGTCAGCGGGTTCGTCAGGTTTGGCGGCTTTCCAGAGCACGAAATCGAGCGGGTCTTCCTTGCCCTGCGTCACCGCCACACGTTCGCCCGCGTTCAACTCGTCGAGCGTCTTGCCCGAGAGCTTGCCGTAGCCTGGGAAGCGGCGTACCGCGTAGTTCACGTCGCCGTCGCCGCTGCGGTAAGCGAGTTGCCGCTGCTCGAGCTTGCGCACGATGTCCAGCATCTGCGGCACGTAGTCGGTGGCGCGTGGGTCGTGCGTCGGGCGCGCGATGCCCAGCGCGTCGAAGTCGGCATACATCGCATCGATCATGCGGTCGGTAAGGGCACGCACCGGCTCGCCGTTCTGCAGCGCGCGACGAATGATCTTGTCGTCGATGTCGGTGATGTTGCGCACGAAAGTGACGCGATAACCGCTGGCCTCGAGCCAGCGGCGCGCGACGTCGAACGCGATGGCCGAGCGCGCGTGGCCCACGTGACACAGGTCGTAGACCGTGATGCCGCAGACGTACATGCGCACGTGGCCGCGTTCGATCGACACGAACGGTTCGAGCCGGCGCGTGAGTGTGTTGTGGATGTGCAGGGTCATCGAAGGCGCGGGGTTGCCCGGTGCTGACCGCCTCCCACCGCGGCCCCAAGCGCGGCGCCCGGCGGGCCCGGCGCCCCGCAGGCACGGTCTGGTGCGACCGGCTCGCCGGTACCCCTCAGATACAATGCGCGCCAGTATATCGACGCCCATCGCGCACCGAGGTGCATGATCGGGCCATTGGTCGGGCACGGCGCGGCCCGACGCAGCCGACGAGGTTCCATGTCCCACCGAGCGTCATTGCCGGGCCCCGGCGCACCCACTCCCCGCTTGTTGTTCCTGCTCCGCCTGCTGGCCGCCGGGTGCCTGGTGCTGGGCGCGCAAGCGTTCGCGCAAACCACGCCCGCTCCCTACGATGACGTCGCACGCCTCACGCGCGCCGGACAGTTCGACGAGGCCATCGCGCGCGCCGAGCGCTACCTGCAGACCAACGCCCGCGACCCGCAGATGCGCTTTCTGATCGGCGTGGCGCAGAACCAGAAGGGCGACACCACCGCCGCGCAGGACACGTTCGCAAGGCTCACGCAGGAATTCCCGGAACTGCCGGAGCCGCACAACAACCTGGCCGTGATCCACGCCGCTGCCGGCCGTTACGACGAAGCGCGCACCGCGCTGGAGGCCGCGATTCGTGCCAACCCGCAGTACGCCGTGGCGCTGGAGAATCTGGGCGACGTGCATGCCCGCCTGGCGCAGCGGGCCTGGCAGCGCGCGCAATCCATTGACGCCGCCAACCCGCGCCTCGAGCCCAAACTCAAGGCCGTGCAAGGGCTGCTCGATCAGTCCGCCAACACCCCACCACGCTGAGGAATTTCATGATCATTCAACGTCGCGCGCTGATCGCGCTCGTGGCCACTGTCACCTTCACCCTTGCAGCGCACGCGCAAGCGCCCAATCCGCGCGTGAAGCTGAACACCTCGATGGGCGACATCGTGCTGGAACTCGACGCCGCCAAGGCGCCGAAGACCGTCGAGAACTTCCTGCAGTACGTGAACGACAAGCACTACGACGGCACCGTGTTCCACCGTGTGATCGACGGCTTCATGATCCAGGGCGGCGGCTTCACGCCCGACATGGTGCAAAAGGCCACGCGCACGCCGATTCCGCTGGAGGCCCGCAACGGCCTGAAGAACGACCGCGGCACGATCGCCATGGCTCGCACCTCGAACCCCAACTCGGCCACCGCGCAGTTCTTCATCAACGTCGTCGACAACGCCGGCCTCAATGCGCCGTCGCCCGACGGCCACGGCTATGCCGTGTTCGGCAAGGTGATCGCCGGCATGGACGTCGTCGACAAGATCCGCACCGTGCCCACCACCAACCGCGGCATGTTCCAGAACGTGCCCGCCGCCCCCGTCACCATCAACAAAGCCACCCTGGAGAAATGAACATGGCCAACCCCCAAGTGGAACTGCACATCGCCGGCATGGGCGTGATCACGCTCGAGCTCGACGCGGTGAAAGCCCCCAAATCCACCGCCAACTTCCTGGCCTATGTGAACAAGGGCCACTACAACAACACCATCTTCCACCGCGTCATTCCCGGCTTCATGATCCAGGGCGGCGGCTTCGAGCCCGGCATGAACCAGAAGCCGACCGACAAGCCGATCGACAACGAGGCCAACAACGGCCTGAAGAACGAGGTGTACACGGTGGCCATGGCGCGCACCAACGACCCGCACTCCGCCACCGCGCAGTTCTTCATCAACGTCACCAACAACGGCTTCCTCAACCACACCGCGCCCAGCGCGCAGGGCTGGGGTTATGCGGTGTTCGGCAAGGTGGTCTCGGGCGCCGAGATCGTCAAGCAGATCGAAGGCGTGGCCACGGGCCGCAAGGGCTTCCACGACGACGTGCCCAAGGCGGACGTCGTGATCGAGAAGGCCGTGGCCCTCTGATGCCTTGATGGGCGAGCGCACCGACCAGCTCGTTGCGCCGTCCGACTGGCGCACGATCGACTTCATCTCCGATCTGCACCTGCATGCGGGCGAGCCCGCCACGCGCGATCTGTGGCGGGCTTACCTCGAGCGCACGCCCGCACCCGATGCGCTGTTCATCCTGGGCGACCTGTTCGAGGTCTGGGTGGGTGACGACGTGCTCGACCACACCGACACGCCCGAGCGCGCTTTCGTGCATGACTGCGTGGTCGCGCTGCACCGCTTTGCACGGCACAAGCCGGTGTTCTTCATGGCAGGCAACCGCGACTTCCTGCTGGGCGAACGCGCGCTGGCGGCCAGCGGCATGCGTGAATTGAACGACCCCACCATGCTGGCCTTCGCCGGCCAACGCTGGCTGCTCAGCCACGGTGACGCGATGTGTCTGGCCGACACCGACTACCTTGCCTTTCGTGCCCTGGTACGCGGCGAGGCCTGGCAATCGGCCTTCCTGAGCAAGCCGCTCCCCGAGCGGGAGGCCATCGCGCGCGATCTGCGTGCGCGCAGCGAGGCACGCAAGAAGGATCTTGGCCACGATCCGGGCCTGTGGGCGGACGTTGACACCGATGCCGCGCGAGCTGCCCTGCGCAACGCCAACGCCGGTACGCTCATCCACGGCCACACGCACCGCCCGGCCACGCACTCACTGGGCGACGGGCTGCAACGCATCGTGCTCAGCGACTGGGACGCCCGCGCCCGGCCGCCACGCGCCGAGGCGCTGCGTCTGACGGCAGGTGGCGCGCATCGGGTGTCGTTGTCATGAGCTGGTGGTCTTCGTTGCGGCGGCGCTGGCGCCGCCCGGCCGCCATACCCGACTCGCTGTGGGCCGGTACGCTGGCCACCCTGCCCTTCCTGAGCGACTTGTCCGACGGGGAGCGTGCGCACCTGCGACTGCTGTGCGCGCACTTCCTGGCGGAGAAAGAGTTCGTGGGTGCCAACGGCCTGCATCTGACCGACGCCATGGCGCTATCGATCGCCGCGCAAGCCTGCCGGCCGCTGTTGCACATGCACGGGCCCGACGGCCGCGCGGTGCGACACGCGCCCGACCGGCTCGACTGGTACGACGATTTCGTGGGCATCGTGGTGCAACCGGGCGCGGTGCTCGCGCGCCGCGAGGTGCGTGATCACGTGGGCGTGGTGCACCACTACACCGAGGCGCTGGCCGGCGAAGCCATGGACGGCGGCCCCCTGATGCTGAGCTGGGAGGACGTGGCCAGCGCGGGCGAGCGCGCAGCCATCGGCCACAACGTGGTCATTCACGAGTTCGTGCACAAAATGGACATGCGCGAACTCAGCCCGGGCGAACATCCGCAGGGCGCTCCGGTGCTGCCCGATGGCTTCCTCGGCATGGACGATCGCCGCACCGCGGCCCTGCATTGGCGCAGGACGATGAGCGAGGCTTACGCGGGGTTTCGCGAGGCGGTGTCGCTCGCAGAGCGCTTCGGTGGCGAGCCGCCCTGGCTCGACGACTATGCCGCCCAGGACGCGGCCGAGTTCTTTGCCGTGACCTGCGAGGCCTACTTCGTCAACCGCGAACGCTTCGGCATCGAGTTTCCGACGCTGATGCCGCTCTACGACGGCTTCTTCAACGCCGCACGCGGCGGCACGCTCAACGCTTGAGCAGCGCCTTGAGCGCCGTCTGCAGGCGCCGTGCGGTGCGCTCGTCGTGCGCGGAGCCCAGCACTCGCGCCACGTCCTGCGTCCAGGTTTCGGCGGGTGCGGCCTCGTGGCGCCGCGTGAGCAACTGAAGCTGCAACAGGCGCCGCTCACTCAATTGCTCGGCCGGGGTCGGCACGTCGGCAGCGATCTCCAGGCGCAGCAGTGCATCGCCGGCATCGCCCGCGCCCTTGGCCAGTGCGGTGCCCCAGGCGCTTCGCTGGGCCGCCGGAACGCGCGGGCCCAATGCCTGTGCGGCGGGCAATTGCTCCGCGTTGCGGGTGCGCCACGCATCCACGATCTGCGTGAGCACCTCGCCGTGGGCCTGCTCGGCCAGGCGCTTGAGACTGGATTGCGCGGCCTCCAGCGCCTGGCGCTGGGCACGAAACGCCGCGTCGCCCAGTCGCGGGCCGCGCGGCGCGCGGTCGTCGCGCCCGAAGCCGCGATCGTCACGGCCGAAGCGCGCACCATCGCGCGGACCACGGGCATCGTCGCGCCCACCCGGGCGACCGCCCGGTTTGCCATCGCGGCGGCCATCACGGCCCACAGGAGCCACCTCGGCGCGCTTCTGACCCGGGCGGTCGTCGCCGCGCATGGCGACAAGTTTGCGTGGTGCGGCGGCGGGGGCCGCTGCGGGTACCGCAGCCTCGCCGCCTTCGGGGACACTGGCCTCGGTGGCCGGCGCCTGCGCGGCGGCAGGTGTGGGCGCAGCGCGCGACACCGCCTCCAGCGCAGCCATCGCGGCGCGGATGCGGGCGGCATCGCCGGACTGCGTAGCGGCCTCCAGCTCGCGCGCGGCGTCCAGCACCTGCTGGTCGTGTGCACTCAGGGCGCCGGCCTGCTGCTGACGCTCCTGCGTCTTGCGCTCGAACGCCGCGTCGATCGGGGCGCGGAACGCTTCCCACAGCTTTTGCTCCTGCTTGCGCTCCAGCGGCACGGCGTGTGCCTCGGCCTGCCAGCGCTGCTGCAGCGCCTTCACAGCGTCCAAGCGCAGCGGCTGCGCTTGCGACAGGGCCGTGGCTTCGTCGATCAGTGCCCTGCGGCGCGCGGTGCTCTCGGCCTGTGCCGCCTCCAGGCGCACGTGGGCGAGGTGCATTGCGTCTTTCCAGAGCGGCTGGATCTCGGCAAAGGCTTTCTCGCTCAGGTGACCGGCCTGACGCCAGCGTTCGGAGAAAGCGTGCAGCTCGCGCAGCTGCGCTTTCCAGTCGGTGCTCTCGGCGTGTGCAGCCGTCCAGGCCTTCACCTCGTCGATGAGCCCCAGGCGCTGTGCGCGCGTGGCATCGACCTGCTGACGCACCTGAGCGAGCCAGGCCTCGACCTCCTTGTGCGCCGCCGTGCAGGCCTCATCGAAGCGCTTCCACAGGGCGTGGTTCGGCGCGCCACCCTGGTCGGTGGTCTTCCACTGTTCGCGCAGTTGACGGATAGTCTCCTGCAGCTTGCGGCCGCCCAGGCGCTGGCCCTCGGGCGCGGCCAGCAAGGCCTCCGCCTTGGCCACGAGCTCCTCGCGCAACTGGTCAGCGCGCCAGCGTTGCCAGCCTTCGAGTTCACCGGCCTGGGCCAGTGCGGCCTGTGCGCGGGCATCCAGCGCCGGGGCCACCAGGCGACTGTGCTTCTTGAGCAGTTGCCGCACCTCGTTCGCCACTTTGGGCGTGGCCTTGCCGTGACCCTGCCCCACCTCGGCTTCAAGCGCAGCGACCGCGGCTTCCAGTTCGGCGTTGGCGCGCTCGCGGCGTTCGGCGTGGGCCTGGCCGTCGGCGGCTGACGCGGCTTCGGCCGCGGCCGCGGGCTCACCGCGCGCCACGCGCAGTTCATCGGCCCACACGGGCACCGCTGGCAAAGGCGCCTGCGGATCGGCGTCGGCGGCCACGGCCTGCGCCAGTGCCGCAGCGAAGGCGTCCCACACCAGCTGCAGCTGCTGGCGCGACGCGTCCAGCATGGGTGGGAACTTGGGCTCCACGCTCGCCCACTGCGCGTCGTGCGTGAGGCCTTCGGCCTGCTGCTGCCACTGGGCCACGTCACCACGCAGGGCGTCGGCCACCGCCTGCGCCTCGCGCCAGGGCTTGGTGGACAACACCTCGATGCGCTGCGCGATCAGCACCGCGGCCTCGCGTTCGACCTGCACCGCATGCTGCAGATCCTCGATGGCCTTGACGCGCTCGGCCAGTTGCTGGCGCAGCGTGGCCAGCGGCTCGCGCGACAGCGGCGCGCCAGCACGCGCGGCGTCGCGCTGCCAGGCCAGCGCGTCGGCCAGATTCAGGCGTGCGGCGCCCAACAGCGCCTCGGCCTTCGCGCCCCATTCGGCACCGGCCTGCTCCTGTGCCTTCTGGCGCTTGAGCTCGTCGAGCTTTTCCTTCAGTGGCTTGGCCGCGCCACGGTCGCGCTGGCTGAGCTCCTTGAACACCTCGCTCATGTGCTCGGCCGAAGGCTCGGTGGCGAGCCATTCGCGAAGGCGGGCGCTGCGATCGCCCGAAGTGGCGGCCGAGAAGACGCCGCCGGTGAGCGCGTCCAGGGGATGGGCGTGGGCGGACTTGGGTGGGTTGGGCGTGTTCACGGCAGGGGGTGCAGCGGGCTTCTGGCGCAGGGAAAACAGCGACATGTGGATGGGCAGAGGCGGTCGGGACGACCGGAGTGCGTCACGCAGGGTGCGCGGGGGAAACGCGTATTGTCGCCGCAGGCGCCGGGCTGCGCCACCCACGGCCCGCCCGGCTTCACTCAGCGAGGCGCCAGTTGCAGTTCGGCGCGGGCGCGGGCCGCCTCACCCGCCGCAAGTTGCGTACGCGGTGCCCCGAGGAAGATGCGGTCCTCGCCGAGCTTGAGGCCGAGCAGGAAATCCTTCACCGCCACGGCGCGCGCCACGGCGAGTTCGCGCATGGCTTCATCCCCCGGCACCTGCGCCGCGAGCAGGAGTGCTTCCATCTCTTGCGGCGGGATGTCCTTCGCGATGCCGATGAAGTTGCGCGGCTTGGGAATGTCGGCGCGGCGGTAGGCCTCGCGCAGCAGCTCTGTGCGCTCGGCCGGCTCCACCTGCACATCTGGCGACACCGCGACGCCGGCACGCGCCAGACGACGGCGTTTCTCGGCCTGCAGCAAGGCATCGAGCCGCGCGCGCTGCCAGCCGCTGCGCTCGGCCTCCAGATCGGCGTGGCCAATGATGGTCAGGCGCAGGGCCGGCCGGTTCTCCAGCGCCTTGGCCACCGCTTCGAGCTGGCGCCGGTCGGTGTCGTCGAGCAGGGCGCGCCCGGCGTCGAAATCCACCTGGCTGGCATCGGCGCCACCTGCGGCAAACGCGCTGGCGATGAGCGAGAACGGCGCCGTGATGGCCTTGCCGATGAGGTTGAAGATGAGCCGCACGATGATCGGGCCGAGGCGGAACTGCGGATCGTTGAGCGAGCCACTCACCGGCAGGTTGATGTCGATCACGCCATTGCGGTCGGCCAGCAATGCCACCGCGAGCTTGACCGGAAGGTTCGCCGTGCTGGTGCTGTCGCGCTCGCCGAAGCTGAGCTGGTTGAGCACGATCTGGTTGCTGGCTTCGAGCCGGCCGTCGGGCTCGATCCTGTAGCGCACGTCCACGCTGAGCTTGCCGCGCTCGATGCCGTAGCCCGCGTACTTGGCGCTGTAGGGTGACAGCGGCGGCAACTCCAGATCGCGCACCTGTCCCTTGATGTCCATCGCCAGCGGCGTGGCCAGCGGGTTGATCTGACCGTTGATGTCGAGCTGCGCGGTGCCCTCGGCGCGGCCCTTGAGCGACAGGTCCGCCAGCGCTGGTGGCTGCCCCGGGGCCGCGGGCGTGCTGCTGAACGCGCTGAGCGAGCCGGTGAGCTCACTCAGGTTGGCGGTGTAGTTGGGCCGGATGAAGCGATCGGAGAAACGCACCTGACCATTGATCAGGCTGATCGGGCCGACGCGGATGTCCGGTGGCGGCGTGCTGGCAACAGCGGTGCTGGCAACGCCTTCTCCAGCAGGACTTCCACGGGCAAGGCCCTCACTTGCAGGACTTTCGCCTGCAGATGCCGGCTTGATGAGTCCTTGCAGGTTGATGCGCCCTTGCTCGTCGATCAGCACGCGCGCGAAGTAGTCGCTGAGCACCGTCTCGGCCACCTGCACCGATGTGGCCTGGCCGGGTGCGCTGCGAACGCGCAGACCGCGCAGCTGCAGACTACTCCAGGTGAGCAACTCCTCGCTGGGCGTCAGGGAATGGGCGCGCAGGTCTTCCAGTGCCGCGTCCACGGCCAGCTCGACGGTGGGCCCGGCTTCTGCCAGGGCGAAGGCCACATCGCCGCGCACGCTGGCGTCGGCCCGCAGCAACTCGAGGTTGAGCCGCTCGGCGGCGTAAGGCACCAGTGCATGCAACGGCAGGCGCTCGACCTGCAGCCGGCCGCGCAGACCAGCGCCCACACCACGGCCTGGCAACTGCAGCCGCCCATCGAGCGCGATGCGCCCGGCTTCGCCTGCGGGTTCGCGCCCGGTGGCCGCCGGACGGCCCCCCATACCCACGGCACCCACTGCACCCGCTGCGCCCCCCGCAGCAGCCTGGGCCGCCGCCACGCGCATTTGCACTTGCAGCGGCGCCTCGGGTGGGCGTTCGGCCAGCGGTTGCAGGTTCTGCAGGCGCGCGGACAAGCCCTGAATGTTCAGCGCAACGGCCTGCGGCGTGGACCCGTCGGTGAAGCGCACGCGGCCGCCCTGCAACTGCACATCGGACAGCACCACGCCCCAGCCCGGCTCTGGGGCGCTGCCTGCGGGTGGAGCAGACGGTGCGGCCGATGGGCCGGCGCCGCGCAGCCAGTCTTCGAACATCCAGCGGCCATCGGCGTCGCGCGATACGGTGAGTTCGGGAGCCTGCAACCCGATACGCGCGACCTCCACCCGCCGACCAATCAGGTCCGCCTGCGCGCCGCTCACCTCCAGTTGCTGCAGCCGCGCCAACGGTGCCCGCGCCGCGCCCAGGCGCAGTGCCGCCAGTCGGGCCTGCGTGGCCTCGATGCGCAACACGCCGGGTTCACCGGCCGCAGCGGAGCGCCAGTCCAGCGCCAGTTCCGCCTGCAGGTTGCCGTCCAGCGTGGGCACCAGATGCTCAGCCAGATAGGGTGCGATCAAGGACAAAGGCAACTCGCCCAAACCCACACGGGCCTGCGCCTCGCGGTCGGTGGCCTGACCACGCACGCTCAACGGGGTGCTGCCCAGTTGCGCGTCGAGCTCGATCGGCACAGGCTCGCGCACAGGCCAGGTGATGCCCGTGGCCCGCGCCTGCAGCGAGGTCAGCGCCAACGCCGCGGCGGGCTGCACGGCCGCGTCGCGCCATTGCACGGCGCCCTGGCCCAGGCTCAACTCGTCCACCACCACCTGCCACGGTGTGGCGCCTGCCGCCGAAGCGACGGTGGACGTGGCGGGCGCAGCAGGCTTGGGCGCGTCCTCGCTGGCGGGGCTGGGCTGCAGGCGCTGCAGGTTGATGACGCCACGGGCGTCGCGCGCAACGTCGAGTTGCGGACCGCTCAGGTGCACGCGCGCGATCTCCGCCCGCTGCCGCAAGGGGTCCAGCCGCCGCAACGAGACGTCGAGCCGCTCCCATGCCAGCAGCGGTTGACCGTCCTGACTGACGCGCACACCGGACACGCCCACCGCACCCGATAGCGCCAGCGTGGGCTGTTCATGCTGTTCGAAATCGAGCGTGAGGTCCAGGTGCAGCCGCGCAGCGTCGAGCCGCACCGGCAAGGCCTTTGGCCAGTACACCAGATAAGGCTGCACATCCAGATCGGGGATCTGCAATCTCGCGCGGGTCTGGCGGTCTTGCGCAAATGGCGTGGTGGTTGCACGGGTGTCGAAGGCACTGCCGTTCAGGTTGAACGCCAGGCGGGGTTCGGTCTGCACCTCGCGCCGCGAGCCCAGGTTGCTCAGGAACGGCACCGCGAGATGAAGCCCCTCCAGGCGGTGCGTGGTGGCCACGGGTTGATCGACGAACTCGATCGCGCCGTCGACCAACTCGATGTTGAAGACCGCAAAGCGGGCGGGCTTCGACGGCTCGTCCGACGGCGACGGCGGCGGCGTCAGGCGCCGCACGACGTCATCCACGTCCAGACGTCCATCGCCCAGGTGGTTCAGGCTCAGGCGCGGTGCCTCCAGCCGCAGCGCATCCACCACCGGGGCCAGGCGCAGCAATGACTGCAACTCCAGATCGAAGAACAAGCGCTTGAGCGAGAACTGCGGCGCGTCCCCTGCGGCGTTGGCGACCTGCAGCCCTTCGATGGCGAAGCCCAGGGCCCACGGGCGCACCTCGACCCGCTCCAGTGTGACGGCGCGCCCCAGGGCGGCACTGCCCTGCTTCTGGAGCTGCCATTTGAGCAAGGGCGGCAGGGCCAGCCACATCAGGCCCCAGGCCAGCAACAACGCGGCCAGCCCCCAGCCCAGGCGGCGCAGCCAGCGCCGGGCCAGCGGGTTGTGCATCACGGCGTCGGGCGGTTTGAGCATGCCCCACAGTGTGGCGCAAGCCGACCAGCGCCAGATGAACAACCCATAAAACAGAAACCCCGGCAGGGCGAACCTGCCGGGGTAGACGGCGGGCAACAAGGCACTTGCCGTCGGTTTTGGCGGTGGGAGGGAATTGTCCCGCCAGCCTGGAAGCAAGAGATTGCTCCCGTTGGGGGCCGACTTGCGGATCGCCGCGCTGTCGGCTGATGCCGGTCATCACGACCGACACGCGAAGACTACGCCCCGGACTGAGGACCCACAAGTGACGGTCGTCGGCCCACCATGGAACTTTTCAATCGCCCGCCTGTGAGCCATTCCGGCGGCTCAAAAACCCGTTTCGGAGCGTGAAAGGTGGCCGGCAGCCGACGAGTGGTGATTCCTTCGTCAAGCCCTGCAAGCCCGCGCCGCCATTGGGGGCGCGCGAAAAAGCATGCGAAACCGCACACCCGTCGGCGCTCACATATTACTAATTATTGTTTTGATCAAAGTTCAAAACATTGACTTGTTATTAACCCACCCCTACCATCCGCCGACTTTTGCCCACGCGAGGGTAAACCCCAACGCTGCCCGCAAGGGCTAACTCGACGCAGCCACCCACGATGGCCGTCGATGGCGACCCCAACGACCGGCGCCTGCCGCATGCAGCGGCCACGCCGACCAGCAAGGAGCGATCCATGAGGACCAACTCGCCGACGCCGCAGAAGAGCACATCCAGTGCCCTGGCATCGTCCCTGAAGCACGTCGGCTCCGACGTGTACCGGGGCTTCATCCACACCACGCAGAACGGCCTGGCCTTGCTCGGCATGGTCGCTGCGGTCACGTTGCTCGTGTTCGGCATGCGCGCCGACCTGCGCGCCAATGCCGAAGAGCGCCTGCTGAGCTGGCTGCTCCAGCGCCAGGAAGCGCAACAACTGGTCGAGCGCGACGTCGACGTCGAGCCGACCGCGATCGAGCGCGTCACGGTGGCCAGCCTGCGCGACCTGACCGAGCAGCAGGCCAAGGTGACCACCTGGCTGAGCCGCAAGTACCGCGTCGCGCCCGAGCCCCTGGCAGCGCTGGTGACCGAGGCCTACGCCATCGGTGAACGCATCCGCATCGACCCCACGCTGCTGCTGGCGGTGATGGCGATCGAGTCGCGCTTCAACCCATTCGCCCAGAGCCCCGTGGGCGCACAAGGCCTGATGCAGGTCCTCACGCGCGTGCACACCGACAAGTACGAGGACTTCGGCGGCGAACTCGCGGCGTTCGACCCGCTGTCCAACCTGCGCGTGGGCGCCAAGGTGCTGGAAGACGCCGTCAAGCGCGCCGGCTCCATCGAAGGCGGTCTGCGACTGTACGTGGGCGCCGTCACCACCGACGGCAGCTGGTACATCAATCGCGTGATGGCCGAGCACCTGCGCATCAAGAGCGTGGCGCTGGGCAAGCCCATGCAGCGCTACGAGCCCGCGCCGCCACCGGCGCGTGCCATCCCCGTGAACAGCCCGGCTCCCGAGGTGGAGGTCGAGGCCGAGGTGCGGCCTGCGCCGCCCGCCCCGCTCGCGGCGATGCCCTCCTGAGCCCGCCGTCCGGCGGCGCTCGGCTAAACTACCCGCCGGTACGCGACTGGCGATAGGCGACCACCCGCATTGGCGGGTCGGCCGCTGACGTGGACACCCGCAACGGCCTCGTGCCGCTGCCAACGGGACAACCACTGGGAAGCGTGCCGCCCGTGCCGCAAGGCCGGGCGTTCCGCCGTTCGCCTGGGCAGCCCTTGTCATCGCGCAAGGTTCCACCTCACACAGGACTGCCATGTACGACCGCCGCATCCTCATCGAACAGACCGACCCGGAACTGTTTGCCGCCATCCAGGCCGAAAACGCGCGCCAGGAACACCACATCGAGCTCATCGCGAGCGAGAACTACGCGTCGCCGGCCGTGATGGCCGCGCAGGGCACGCAACTCACCAACAAGTACGCCGAGGGCTACCCGGGCAAGCGCTACTACGGCGGCTGCGAACACGTGGACGTGGCCGAGCAACTCGCGATCGACCGCATCAAGCAGCTCTTCGGTGCCGACGCCGCCAACGTGCAACCGCATTGCGGCGCATCGGCCAACGAAGGCGTGTTCCTCGCCTTCCTCAAGCCCGGCGACACCATCATGGGCATGAGCCTGGCCGAAGGCGGCCACCTCACCCACGGCATGCCGCTGAACATGTCGGGCAAGTGGTTCAACGTCGTGTCGTACGGGCTCAACGCGAAAGAAGAGATCGACTACGACGCCATGGAGCGCAAGGCGCACGAGACCAAGCCCAGGCTGATCATCGCCGGCGCCTCGGCCTACAGCCTGCGCATCGACTTCGCGCGGTTTGCCAAGGTCGCCAGGGACGTCGGCGCCATCTTCATGGTCGACATGGCGCACTACGCCGGCCTGATCGCCGCCGGCGTCTATCCCAACCCGGTGCCACACGCCGACGTGGTGACCTCCACCACCCACAAGAGCCTGCGCGGGCCGCGCGGTGGTTTCATCCTGATGAAGGCCGAGCACGAGAAGGCCATCAACAGCGCCATCTTCCCCGGCCTGCAGGGCGGCCCGCTGATGCACGTGATTGCGGCCAAGGCCGTGGCCTTCAAGGAAGCGCTCGCGCCCGAGTTCAAGACCTACCAGCAACAGGTGGTGAAGAACGCGCAGATCGTGGCCGAGACGCTCACGCAGCGCGGCCTGCGCATCGTGAGCGGACGCACCGAAAGCCACGTCATGCTGGTGGACCTGCGGGCCAAAGGCATCACCGGCAAGGAAGCCGAGGCCGTGCTGGGCAGCGCCCACATGACCATCAACAAGAACGCCATCCCCAACGACCCCGAGAAGCCGATGGTCACCAGCGGCGTGCGCATCGGCACGCCCGCCATGACCACGCGCGGCTTCAAGGACGAAGAGGCGCGCCTGACGGCCAACCTGATCGCCGACGTGCTGGACAACCCGCGCGACGAGGCCAACATCGCCGCGGTGCGCGCGAAAGTCAACGCGCTCACGGCGCGCTTCCCCGTCTACAAATAAGCCTCGCATGAAGTGCCCGTTCTGCGGCCACCTGGAGACGCAGGTCGTCGAGACCCGCGTCTCCGAGGAGGCGGATTTCATCCGCCGCCGCCGCCGCTGCGGGCACTGCGACAAGCGCTTCACCACCTACGAACGCCCGGAAGTGAGCTTCCCGGCGGTGGTCAAGAAGGACGGCCGGCGGGTCGACTTCGTGCCGGGCAAGCTGCGCGCGTCTTTCGCCCTGGCGCTGCGCAAGCGCCCGGTGAGCACCGAACAGGTCGACGCGGCCATCGAGCGGATCGAGGAAAAGCTGCTCAACCTGGGCGCGCGCGAAGTGCCCGCCAACCGCATTGGCGAGATGGTGATGCGCGAACTCAAGAAGCTCGACAAGGTGGCCTACGTGCGCTTTGCCAGCGTCTACCGCAGCTTCGAGGACATCGACGAGTTCCGTGCACTGGTCGATGAGGTCAAACGCTGAGCAGGCCGTGGACGAGCGCGCCCTGATGGAACAGGCCCAGGCGCTCGCGCAGCGGGCGCTCACGCTGAGCAACCCGAACCCGCGGGTCGGTTGCGTGCTGGTGAACAGCGATGGCGTCGTCATCGGCCAGGGCCACACGCAACAGGCTGGGGGCCCGCACGCCGAGGTGATGGCGTTGCGCGACGCCCAGGCGCAGGGTCACAGCACCGTGGGGGCGACAGCCCATGTCACGCTCGAACCGTGCTCGCATCACGGCCGCACGCCGCCGTGCTGCGATGCACTGGTCGCCGCCGGTGTGTCGCGGGTGGTGGTGGCCGCGCCGGACCCGAACCCCAAGGTGGCCGGTCAGGGCATCGAACGGTTGCGCGCCGCGGGCGTGCGCGTGGATCTGCTGGCTGCGGACGACCCGCTCGCGCGCGCCACGCGCGAACTCAACATCGGCTTCTTCAGCCGCATGATTCGCGGCCGCCCCTGGGTGCGCATGAAAATCGCCGCCTCGCTCGATGGCATCACGGCCCTGCCCAACGGCCAGAGCCAATGGATCACCAGCGAGGCCGCACGCGCCGACGGCCACCACTGGCGCGCGCGCGCCTGCGCCGTGCTCACCGGGGCCGGCACGGTGCTGGAGGACAACCCGCGTCTGGACGCCCGCGTGGCGGGTCTGGCAAGGCAGCCTCATCTGGTGGTGATCGACAGCCGGCTGGACACCCCGCCTTCGGCCCGTCTCTTCGAGCCCCCGGCAGGGCCGGGTCGGCGCGACGTGCTGCTGTTCCACGCAGGCGCTGCCGCCGAACGCGTGACCACCTTGCAGGCCCGCGGCGCGCAGACCCTGGCCATGCCCGGCCCAGGGGGCAAAGTGGACCTGGCGGCCGCCCTGGCCGATCTCGCGCGGCGCGAGGTCAACGAAGTCCACGTGGAAGCCGGCGCCCGGCTCAATGCCTCGTTGCTGCGCGAAGGCCAGATCGACGAGCTGCTGCTCTACCTGGCGCCCGGCTTGCTGGGCCAGGGGGCCGGCATCGCGCCGTTCGGGCCCCTGCAGGCGCTGGATGAACGCATCGCGCTGCAATGGCAGGCCATCGACACGGTGGGGGACGACCTGCGTGTGCTTGCCCGGGTGCAAGGCCGCGATGCGTTCCTCATCGGCAACCGGGCCATGCAAGGCGCCCAGCCCCCACCGGGCGAGATACTGCATAGTCATTAATTCTTAATCTTTCGTCACACCAGAACGCCGCCGGGCTGCGCATCCCCGGCCGGACATGACCTCGCGGCCGAACATGCCGCGGTCATGCAAGCCTCCACCGCCCGTGGCGTGCCGCACCACGCCGGCTTCACAACCATCGAGCTTCTGGTCAGGTGCACGCCATCGACGCCGCCAACGGCCGGGAAATCGCAGCATTCATGCCCCGTCGCAGCATGCGCCGCCTGCTGAACCAGGCCGACCCCGACAGCAAGTTCCAATACGTGCTCGACGGCCCGCTCAGTGTCCAGGACGTGCACGATGGCAGCGAATGGAGCCAACTGATCGTGGGCACGGGCGGCCGCGGGGAGCGTCTGGTCTATGGTCTGCGCGCGAGACTGAATGCGCAGGGCGAGCCCCTGCTGACGGCCGCCGACTACCGCTGGGAAACCGGTCCCGATGCGATCGACGCTGCGATCGACGGCGACAACGCAGGCTTCGCCATCGGCCACATGACCAACCCCGCGCGCGGTGGCCAGACCGCCTCGGGCCATTGGGTGGTCGTGATCAACAGCGGGCACTACAACGGGCGCACCGATGGCTCGAACCACGGCCTGGTGGTGCTCGACGCCACGAACGGAAGGGTCTTGCGCACGCTTTCCTTGCCAACCGCGCATTCGGCAGGTGACGGTCTGGGCGGCGTTACCCTGGTGCGCAACGCGGGTCGACGCATCGTGGCCGCCTACGCCGGTGACGCCCGGGGCAATCTCTGGCGCTTCGATCTGCGGGGCGACCCATCCACCTGGAAGGTCTCGTACGGCAAGCCCCTCTTCACAACCGAGGGCAACCGCCCCATCTACGCCGCGCCCGCGTGGCAAGCCCACCCCCAGGGCGGCACGATCGTCGTGGTCGGCACGGGCATTGCACTCGACGAGAATCATCTGGGCGACACCGCCGAACGCGAAGGCATCTTCGGCATCTGGGACCCCACCTCGCGCGACGATGGCGCCGAGTCGCCAGCCTTTCAGACCGTCACCGCGAGTCAACTGCTGGAGCAGCACATCGGTGAACTGCAAGGCCGGCAGGACGACAGGGCTTACCACGCGATCACGCGCAACAAGATCGACTGGAGCAGCCACAAGGGCTGGAAGTTGCTGTTCAGCGCTGGCCGACCGGGCGAGCGCGTCATCGAACAGATCGCCAATGTGGGGTCGAGCGTAAGCGTTACCTCGATGATGCTGGGCGCCGATGACGGTGCCGAGGAAGCGTGCTCCTCCATTGGCACGCCCGCTGGTGGTGTCTATGTGCTCAACGCACTGGACGGCGCCGGCAAGAAAACGTTCGACATCGACGGCGACGGTCGGCTCGATGACGCCTCAATGGTTTTCATTGCCGCAGGCGGGTTCGGTCGCGGCAGCGTGCTGGCCAACACCATCCCCACCGCGCAGATGACGCCCGCCCAGCTGCGCGAGACGCAACTGGCCACGCAATACGGCGAAGGCGATCCCGACAATTCGTCCTGCCGCGCCACACGCTTCGCCCTCGTGGGCGTGAACAACGGCGCTATCAGCGGCGGCGTGCAATGCACTCAGGCCTGGGCCCGTCAGCAGTACCAGCTCACCCGCCCGCCCCAATGAAAACCGCCACAACCCCCGCCTGCACTGAACGCGGCTTCACGTTGATCGAACTAATGGTGACCTGCGCCGTGATCGCCATTCTGGCGGGCATTGCCTACCCGAGTTATGCCGAACACATGCGCGCTGGCCGGCGTGCCGACGCGCAGCGGGCACTTGAAAGCGCCAGCCAGTTCCTGCGCCGACGTTACGGCAGCATGGAAACCCACGTGGGCGCCGAACTGCCGGCCAACCTGCGAAGAACGCCACCCGAGGGCAGTGCCGCCTACACCATCGCATTGTTCGAGAACGGCGCCGCCGTCGGCACGGCCACGCAGGCCCATCGCTTTACCTTGCGCGCGGTCCGCACGGGCGCCATGGCCGAAGACCGCTGTGGCGACCTGGAGCTCAGCCACACCGGCTCGCGCCGCTTGGTCGGCGCCCAGGCCAGTGCATCGCTGGCGCAGTGCTTCAAAGGGAGCTGAGACTACGCTCGGCCAGGGCCGAACGCCCCCGCAGCCGGCCAGCCGCCAAAACCCTGCGAAAATCGCCGGATGTTCACCGGCATCATCACCGGCGTGGGGCGCATCGCCGACTCCCATGCGCTGGGAAGTTCTTTGCAGCACGGGCGGCGCCTCGCCATCGAGGCGCCACCGGGCTATCTCGACGACGTCGGCCTCGGTGACAGCATCGCGCTGAACGGCGCCTGCATGACGGTCACCACGCTCGACTTGCCGGCCCGGCGTTTCACCATCGACATTTCGGCCGAATCGCTGGCCCGCACCACGGGGCTGGGCGAGGTCGGGCGCCGCGTCAACCTCGAGAAGGCCCTGCGCGCCCATGACCGCCTCGGTGGCCACATCGTCTCCGGGCATGTGGACGGTATCGGCACGGTGAGCCACTTCGCCATGGTGGGCGAGAGCTGGGAGCTGCGCGTGCTGGCGCCGACCGAACTCGGCAAATTCCTCGCCTACAAGGGCTCCATCACGGTCAATGGCGTGAGCCTGACCGTCAACCGCGTGGACGACCGGCCCGACGGCTGCGAGTTCAGCATCAACCTCATCCCCCACACGGTGCAGAACACCACGCTCGGCGATCTGGCCGCCGGCAGCACCGTCAACCTCGAAATCGACACCGTCGCGCGTTACGTGGAGCGCATGCTCTCGGCAACGCCCGTCACGACCAAGGAATCCGCATGAACGCGCCCGAACCCCTGGCACCGGTGGCCATCTCCCCGGTCGAGGCCATCGTGGCCGACATGCGGGCCGGCCGCATGGTCATCCTGGTCGACGAAGAAGACCGCGAAAACGAGGGTGACCTCGTGCTCGCCGCCGACCACGTCACGCCCGACGCCATCAACTTCATGGCGCGCTATGGCCGCGGCCTGATCTGCCTCACGCTCACCCGCGAGCGCTGCGAGCGCCTGAACCTGCCGCCCATGGTGCCGCGCAACGGCACCAAGATGGGCACGGCCTTCACCGTCTCCATCGAGGCCGCCGAGGGCGTGACCACCGGCATCTCGGCCGCCGACCGCGCGCGCACCGTGCAGGCCGCCGTGGCGCCCAACGCCAAGGCCAGCGACCTGGTGCAACCCGGGCACATCTTCCCGCTGCAGGCGGTGGAAGGCGGCGTGCTCATGCGCGCCGGCCACACCGAGGCCGGCTGCGACCTGGCCGCCATGGCCGGCTGCACGCCCGCCGCGGTGATCTGCGAAATCATGAAGGACGACGGCACGATGGCGCGCCTGCCCGATCTGCAGGTCTTTGCCGCCGAGCACGGCATCAAGATCGGCACCATCGCCGACCTCATCGAATACCGCAGCCGCACCGAGAGCCTGGTGCAGAAGATCGGCTCGCGCCCGCTCGACACCGCCTTCGGCGAATTCACCGCGCACGCGTTTCGCGACCAGCCCAGCGGTGCGCTGCACCTGGCGCTGGTGAAAGGCCAATGGGCCGCCGAGGACGCCGTGCCGGTGCGCGTGCACGAGCCGCTGTCGGTGCTGGACGCACTGGAAGTGGGCCGCGCCATGCACAGCTGGAGCCTGGAGCAAAGCCTGCGCTTCATCAGCGAGCGCGGGCGCGGCGTCGCCGTGTTGCTCAACTGTGGCGAATCGGCCGACCAGTTGCTCGCGCAGTTCGAGGGCACGGCGCGCTCGGCGCAAGCCCCCGAGCGTGGCCGCATGGACCTGCGCACCTACGGCGTGGGCGCACAGATACTGCGCGAATGCGGTGTGGCCCGCATGGAGCTCATGGGCAACCCGCGGCGCATGCCCAGCATGCAGGGCTATGGCCTCGAAATCACCGGCTTCATCGGCCGGCAACACTGAACTTCAGGGAAACGGAAATCACCATGTTTGGTGCAGACAAAGGAACCGCAGGCGCGCTCGACGGCAAACGCCTGCACATCGGCATCGTGCAGGCGCGCTTCAATGAGGCCATCACCGATGCCCTCTTCCAGGCGTGCCACGCCGAGCTGCTGGCGCTGGGCGTGCAGGAAAAACACATCGCCCACGTGAAGGTGCCGGGCGCGCTGGAGGTACCGGTGGTCTTGCAGGCCATGGCCGAACGCGAGGAGTACGACGCGCTGATCGCGCTGGGCTGCATCATCCGCGGCGAGACCTATCACTTCGAGCTGGTTGCCAACGAATCGGGCGCCGGCGTCACACGTGTCGCGCTGGACCACCAGATCCCGGTGGCCAACGCCATCCTCACCACCGAGAACGAGGCCCAGGCCCTGGCGCGCCAGACCGACAAGGGCCGCGACGCCGCGCGCGTGGCCGTGGAAATGGCGCTGGTGCTGGAGCAGATCGGTTGAGCATGGCCACCAGCACCGACAACCCCACCCCCCGCAAGGCCGCCGACAAATCGGCCCGCACCCGCGCGCGCGAATTCGCATTGCAGGCGCTGTACCAGCACCTTGTGGGCCGCAACCCGGTGGACGACATCGACGCCTTCACGCGCGACCTGTCCGGCTTCCACAAGTGCGACAGCCTGCACTTCGACGCCCTGGTGCGCGGTTGCGTGGCGCAGGCCGGCGACCTTGACGCATTGATTGCGCCGCGCCTGGACCGCCCGCTGGCCGAGCTCTCGCCCATCGAGCACGGCGTGCTGTGGATCGGCACCTACGAATTCCAGCACTGCCTGGACGTGCCCTGGCGCGTGGTGCTCAACGAGTGCATCGAGCTGGCCAAATCCTTCGGCGGCACCGACGGCCACAAGTTCGTCAACGGCGTGCTGCACCCGCTGGCAGCACAGCTGCGCCCGGCCGAGGTGGCAGCCTCGCCCCGCGGCGGCGCGCGCAAATGAGGCTCGCCGCGCGCGCTCAGCGCGTCGACCCGTTCTACGTGATGGAAGTGGCCAAGGCCGCTGCGCGCGAGGCCGCCACGGCCAGGCGCCCCATGATCGCGCTCAACATCGGCGAGCCCGATTTCACCGCGCCGCCACTGGTGCAGCAGGCCGCCGAGCGCGCCATCCGCGACGGGCGCAGCCAGTACACCCATGCGCTGGGCCTGCTTGCGCTGCGCGAAGCCATCGCCGGCTGGTACCACACGCGCTGGGGCCTGCAGATCGATCCATCGCGCATCGTCGTCACGGCCGGCGCGTCGGCCGCGCTGCAACTGGCCTGCCTGGCGCTCGTCGATGCTGGCGATGAGATCCTGATGCCCGACCCGTGCTACCCCTGCAACCGCCAGTTCGTGCAGGCGGCCGAAGGGCGCGCGGTCCTGGTGCCCAGCGGCCCTGAGCAGCGCTTCCAGCTCAGCGCCGCGCAGGTGCGCGCGCACTGGGGCGAGCACACGCGTGGCGTGCTGCTGGCCTCTCCCTCCAACCCCACCGGCACCTCCATCGCGCGCGGCGAGCTGCAGCACATCGCCAGCGAGGTTCGCGCGCGCGACGGCATCACGCTCATCGACGAGATCTACCTCGGCCTGAGCTACGACACCGCTTTCGGCCAGAGCGCGCTCTCGCTGCCCGACGGCCTGGGCGAATCGGTGATCAGCGTCAACAGCTTCAGCAAGTACTTCAACATGACGGGCTGGCGCCTGGGCTGGCTGGTGCTGCCGCCGGCGCTGGTGGCCCCCGTGGAACGGCTGGCGCAGAACCTCTTCATCTGCCCGAGCACCATCGCCCAGCATGCGGCGCTGGCCTGCTTCGAGCCCGAAAGCCTGCACGAGTACGAGCGCCGCCGCGCGGCCTTCCAGGCCCGACGCGACTACTTCATCCCCGAGTTGAACCGCCTCGGCCTCACCGTGCCGGTGATGCCCGATGGCGCCTTCTACGCCTGGACCGACATCACCGACGCCGCCACGCGCTGGGGCATTGCCGCCGGCGGCGAGCGCCCCGAAGACGCGCAGAGCTGGCGCTTCGCTTTCGAGCTGCTGCAGCGCTGCCAGATCGCCGCCACACCGGGGCGCGACTTCTCGCACGCCGAGCCGGGCCGCTACCTGCGCTTTGCCACCGCGAGCTCGCTGGAGCAACTCCAGGAGGCGGTCGTGCGGCTGGAGGCGGCCCTGTGAACACGGCCCAGCCGTTCGAGTGGCGCGTGCGGGTCTACTGGGAGGACACCGACGCCGGCGGCATCGTGTTCTACGCCAACTACCTCAAGTTCTTCGAGCGCGCCCGCACCGAATGGCTGCGTGCGCGCGGCGTGGAGCAACAGCGCCTGCGCGAGACCGCGGGCGGCCTGTTCGTGGTCAGCGCCACCGAGGTGCGCTACCACCGCCCGGCGCGCCTTGATGATTTGCTTCTGGTTACCGCGCAGGTCACGGAAGCGGGCCGTGCCTCGCTGACAATCGCCCAGACCGCGCGCCGCGATGGCCAGCCAGGCGAACCGCTGTGCGAAGGCACCATCCGCATTGGCTGGGTCGACGCAGGCACCCTGGCTCCGCGCCGCATGCCGCCCGCACTGCTGCAGGCCCTGGGCCTGGCCTGATCGCCAGCGCATACCGCGAAACCTTTGTCCCCATTCTGGTATCCCTGACCCCATGACTCCTGAACTCTCCATCGTCCAGCTCATGCTCAACGCGAGCTGGGTGGTCCAGGCCGTGGTGCTGCTGCTGGTGCTGATGTCGCTGCTGAGCTGGGCCGCCATCTTCCGCAAGCTCGGCACACTCAAGCGCGTCAAGGGCAAGAACGACGAATTCGAGCGCGAGTTCTGGTCCGGCACCAATCTCAACGAGCTCTACGCTGCGGCCACGCAGAACGCGCGCCAGGGCGGACCCATGGAACGCATCTTCGCCAGCGGCATGCGCGAGTACCACAAGCTGCGCGAGCGCCGCATCAGCGACAGCGGCGCGCTGCTCGATGGCGCGCGCCGCGCCATGCGCGCGAGCTTCCAGCGCGAGCTCGACGTGCTCGAGTCCAACCTCTCCTTCCTGGGCACCGTGGGCTCGGTGGCCCCCTACATCGGCCTGTTCGGCACGGTGTGGGGCATCATGCATGCGTTCACCGGCCTGGCCTCGCTGGCACAGGTCACGCTGGCCACGGTGGCGCCCGGCATCGCCGAGGCGCTGGTGGCCACGGCCATCGGCCTGTTCGCGGCCATCCCCGCAGTCGTCGCCTACAACCGCTTCGCACACGACATCGACCGCGTGGCCAACGGCCTGGAGACCTTCATGGAGGAGTTCTCCAACATCCTGCAACGCAACCTCGGGGTGCATCCGGCCAGCCAGGCCGGCAGCGCCTCGACCTACTGAGCCACGCGGGCGACCCCATGGCCAGAATCGCTTCCCGCGGCCGCGGCCGACGCACGATCAACGAGATCAACATGGTCCCGTTCATCGACGTGATGCTGGTCCTGCTGATCATCTTCATGGTCACGGCGCCGCTGATCACGCCGAGCCAGATCGCGCTGCCCAGCGTGGGCCAGGCGGCGCGCCAGCCCGACCGTTTCGTGCAGGTGCTGCTCGACAAGGACGAGCAACTGCGCGTGGTGGAGGGCCGCACCGCCAGTGCCGAGGGCGTGCCCGTGCCCATCAACCTGCTGGCCTTGCGCGTTCGCGAACTGCAGGGTGCCGAGGGCACCGACCCGGCCACCGTGCCGGTGATCATCAGCGCCGACAAGACGGTGAAATACGAATCCGTGGTGCGCGTGATGGACACGCTGCAGAAAGCCGGCGTGCAACGCGTGGGCCTGTCGGTGCAGACCACTCGCTGACCCGATGACGACGAACGCCGCACGCCGCATCGAGTTCGCCCCGCCGCCCCCTGCGCGCTGGGGCGGTCCGCTGGGCAAGGCAGCGGCCGTGCACGTGCTGCTGATTGCAGCGCTCACCTGGGGCGTTTCATGGCGCCACGACGCCGATACGCCCGCGGTGGAAGCCGAGCTCTGGTCACGCCTGCCGCAACAAGCCGCGCCGCGCGCGGTGGCCCCCCCACCGCCCCCGCCCGCCCCGGCCCCGCCGCCGGCGCCCACACCACAGCCTGCGCCACCACCGCCGCCCCCCGCGCCGGCGCCTGCCCCGGCGCAGCCCGACATCGCCACCCAGCAAGCCAAGGCACGCGCCGAGGCCGAGGCGCGGGAGCGGGAACGCGAGCGCGAGCAGCAGCGCCGTCTGGCCGAACAGCGTGAGCGCGAAGCCGCCGAGAAGAAGGCCGCTGCCGATAAAGCGGCGGCGGAGAAGAAAGCCCAGGCCGAGCGTGAGCGCCAGCAGAAACTGGCCGAACAGAAGCGCGAGGCAGAGAAGAAAGCCGCCGAGGAACGCCGCCAGGCCCAGGTGCAGGAACAACTGCGCAAGGAACAGCTGGCCCGCGTAATGGGCCAGGCCGGCGCCAGCGGCAGCCCGCAAAGCACGGGCACGGCACAACAGTCCAGCGGGCCGTCGGCCAGCTACGCCGGCAAGGTGGTGGCGCGCATCAAACCCAACGTCGTGTTCACCGAACTCGCGCCCGGCAACCCGCGCGCCGAGGTCGAGGTGCGCGTCGCGCCCGACGGCACCATCACCGGTCGCAAGCTCGTCAAGAGCAGCGGCAACCCCGCCTGGGACGAAGCCGTGCTGCGCGCCATCGACCGCACCGCCACCCTGCCTCGCGATGTGGACGGGCGCGTGCCCTCGTCGATGCTGATCGGCCTGCGGCCGCTGGATTGATCAGGTCCGCGGCGTGCTGTTGCGCCGGATCCAGTCGCCCAGCGCGGCCTCATCCACAGTGCCCGCGGCCACGCCCAACATCGTCAGCGTCGCATCGGCCTGGGTGGCGACAAGCCGATAGCCGTTAAGGTAGAGAAACAGGCCCATGGCAAGAAAAGCAGCGCGCTTGTTGCCATCGACGAAGGCATGGTTCTTGGCCAGCCCCACCGCGTAGCTCGCGGCCAGGTCTGCGACGTCGGGTGCCCCGTAGGCCGCGAGGTTCTTTGCTCGAACCAGTGCCGATTCAAGCAAGCCGTCGTCACGGATCCCGGCACGGCCACCATGCTCGGCCAGGCTTTCGTCATGCAGCAGAACAAGTGCGCCTTTATCGACCCAGCGCCAGCTCATTTGGCCAACTGGTGAAAGGTGTCTCGGTAGTCACGCATGAAGGCCCTGCCCGCTTCAATCTGCTCTTCAAGCGCGGGGTCGTAGGGGGTCAGCACAAGGCCCTCTGGCGTTTCGGTCAGAAAGACAGTCTGGCCTTTTTCAAGTCGCAGTTTGGCCAAGGCCTCCTTGGGCAGGATCACGCCCACGGAATTGCCGATCTGGGTGAGCTTGAGGGTGTGCATGGCGGCGTCCCGTTGTTATAACGGACGTAATACTAAACCACCGCCAACCCGATGGTCAATCAAACACGATCTCCGCGCGCTGATCGTGCGCCTGCGCCATCCAGCTCGCCAGCGCGGCGTCGCTGGGAAAGAACAGGGCGCGGTCGTCGAGCTGCAGTTCGCATTGCGCGCCCGAGCGCTGCAGCGCCAGGCGCACCGGCAGGCCGCGCACCAGTTCGCCCTGCTCTGTCTGCTCGCGCTTGGGCGGGAACTCACGCACCAGTTGCGCAATGGCGGGCGCGTGGCCATTGACCGCCACGCGCAGGTACTTGCCGAAGCGGCAGCGCGCGGTGCCCAGGTCCCAGATCTGCTGTAGCTTCAGGCGCAGGCCGCCCGAGAAGCGGTCGGGTTGCGCCACCGCCTGCACGACGATCAACTCGTCGTCCTTGAGCAGGTGGCGATGCGCGTTGATCGTGTTCTCGTCGGCGCTGGTTTCCATCACCGCGGTCTTGTCGTCGATCTTGAACAGCGCGAGCTTGCCGCGCTGGCCGTTGATGACACGGAAGTCCGTCACGATGCCTGCGAGGATCACCGGGTCGCGGCTTTCCACCACGTCCACCAGGCGCGTGCGCGCAAAGCGCCGCACCTCGCGTTCCACTTCGTCGAACAGGTGGCCCGAGAAGTAGAAGCCGATCGCGCTCTTCTCGTGCGTGAGCTTTTCCTTCACGCCCCAGGGCAGGGTTGCCGCCAGATCGGGCTCCTGCGTGCTGGAGCCGTGGTCATCGCCCCCCAGCATGTCGAACAGCCCACCCTGGTGGGCATTGGCCTGCGTGGTGGCCGCGTATTCGAAGGCGATGTCCAGCGAGGCCAGCAGTTCGGCGCGGTTGAGGTGCAGGCTGTCGAAGGCACCGGCCTTGATGAGCGCTTCCACCGTGCGCTTGTTGATGCGGGTGCGGTCCACGCGCAGACAGAAATCGAACAGGCTGCGGAACGGGCCGCGCTCCTGCCCGTTCGGGCCTTCGCCGCGGCCCTCGCGCGCGGCCACGACCGCCTCGATCGCCTGTTGGCCGGTGCCCTTGACGGCACCCAGGCCGTAGCGGATGAGCTTGTCCGTCACCGGCTCGAAGCGGTAGCCGCCGCGGTTGACGTCGGGCGGCTCGAAGGCCATGCCCATCTTCTGCGCGTCCTCGAACAACACCTTGAGCTTGTCGGTGTCGTCCATCTCCACGGTCATGTTGGCGCAGTAGAACTCCGCCGTGTAGTGCACCTTGAGCCAGGCCGTGTGGTAGGCCAGCAGCGAGTACGCGGCCGCGTGCGACTTGTTGAAGCCGTAGCCCGCGAACTTCTCCATCAGGTCGAAGATTTCGTCGGCCTTGTCCTGCGGGATGTTGTGCGTCTTGAGGGCACCAGCGCGGAATTTCTCGCGGTGCTCGGCCATCTCCTCAGCCTTCTTCTTGCCCATCGCGCGGCGCAGCAGGTCGGCGCCGCCGAGCGAGTAGCCGCCCAGGATCTGCGCCGTCTGCATCACCTGCTCCTGGTAGACCATGATCCCGTAGGTCTCGCTGAGCATGTCGGCCACCGCCGGGTGTGGATAGACCACCTCCTCGCGACCATGCTTGCGCGCCACGAAGCTCGGGATCAGGTCCATCGGGCCCGGGCGGTACAACGCGTTGAGCGCGATCAGGTCCTCCAGGCGCGTGGGTTTGGCGTCGCGCAGCATGCCCTGCATGCCACGGCTTTCAAACTGGAACACAGCCTCCGTCTGCCCGCGCGAGAACAGCGCGTACACCTTGGGGTCATCGAGCGGGACGTCCTCGAAGCGGAAGTTCTCGCACCCCTTGTGGCGCTTCATGATGAACTCGCGCGCGATCTCCAGGATGGTCAGCGTGGCCAGGCCCAGGAAGTCGAACTTCACCAGGCCGATGGCCTCGACGTCGTCCTTGTCGTACTGGCTCACCGCCGATTCGCTGCCCGGCTGCGCGTACAGCGGGCAGAAGTCGGTGAGCTTGCCGGGTGCGATCAGCACGCCACCGGCGTGCATGCCCACGTTGCGCGTCATGCCTTCGAGCCGCTGTGCCAGCTCGATCAGATTCTTGACGTCCTCTTCCTTTTGAACGCGCTCGGCCAGCACCGGCTCCATCTCGAGCGCGTAGTTGTTCTTGTCGCCTTCCTTCTTGGGCACCGGCGGGTACTGCAGCGTCACGCTCATGCCGGGCTTGTTGGGCACCAGCTTGGAGATGCCGTCGCAGAAACCGTAGGAGAGGTCGAGCACGCGGCCCACGTCGCGGATGGCAGCGCGCGCAGCCATGGTGCCGAAGGTGGCGATCTGGCTCACCGCGTCCTTGCCGTACTTCTGCTTCACGTACTCGATGACGCGATCGCGGTTGCCCTGGCAGAAGTCGATGTCGAAGTCGGGCATGGACACCCGCTCCGGGTTCAGGAAGCGCTCGAACAGCAGGTTGTATTCCAGCGGATCGAGGTCGGTGATCTTGAGCGCGTAGGCCACCAGCGAACCCGCGCCCGAGCCGCGCCCGGGGCCCACCGGGCAGCCGTTGTTCTTGGCCCAGTTGATGAAGTCACCCACGATCAGGAAGTAGCCCGGGAACCCCATCTTGAGGATGGTGCCGATCTCGAACTCCAGCCGCTCCACATAGCGCGGGCGCTGTTTGTCGCGCTCGGCCGGGTCGGGGTAGAGGTGCCGCAGACGCTCCTCCAGCCCCTCGAACGACGACTGGCGGAAGAAGTCCGCCATCGGCATGGGCACGCCATCCACCAGCGGCGTCGGGAAATCGGGCAACTGCGGCTTGCCCAGCACCAGCGTGAGGTTGCAGCGGCGCGCAATCTCCAGCGTGTTGGCCACAGCCGAGGGCACGTCGGCAAACAGCGCCGCCATGTCGGCCGCGGGCTTGAACCACTGCTCGCGGGTGAAGCGGCGCACGCGCCGCGTGTTGCCCAGGATCTCGCCTTCGGAAATGCACACGCGCGCCTCGTGCGCCTCGTAGTCTTCGGGCCCGAGGAACTGGACGGGGTGCGTGGCCACCACCGGCAGGTGCAGCCGAGCGGCCAGTTGCACCGCGGCCACCACATGGCGCTCGTCGTCGGCACGGCCGGCGCGCTGCAGCTCGATGTAGAAGCGGTGCGTGAACAGCGATGCCAGCGCCAGCGCCACGTCGCTCGCGCGCTGGGTGTCGCCCGCCATCAACGCCTGCCCCACCGGGCCGGCCTGCGCGCCCGCGAGCAGGATCAGCCCGGCATTGAGCTCTTCGAGCCATTCGCGCCTGACCACCGCCTGGTCGCGCACCACGTTGCGCGTCCAGGCGCGCGCGAGCAGCTCGCACAGGTTCAAGTAGCCCTGCTTGTCCTGCACCAGCAGCAGCACCCGCGGCAGTGGCTGCTGGTGCGCACCCGGCATGGCGTTCGGCGTCTCGTCGCTGAAGCCCTGCAGCAGCACCTCGGCACCGATGACGGGCTTGACGCCCTTGTCGCGCGCCGCCTTGTAGAACTTGACGGCACCGAACAGGTTGTTCAGGTCGGTGATCGCCAGCGCCGGCTGGCCATCGGTCGCGGCTTGCGCCACGGTGTCGTCGATGCGGTTGGTGCCGTCGACGACGGAGAACTCGGTGTGCAGGCGCAGGTGGATGAACATGCGCCCGATTCTAGAGACGCGCGCGACCCCCGATCAGTCTTTCAGGATGTGCAACACCTCCGAGCGGAACTCGCGGCCATAGAGGATGGCCACGACCACCATGGTGGCGAGCACCATCACCAGCGGCGAGACGAACCAGCCCAGCAATGCAAAAGAAAAGTAGTACGCCCGCAAACCATCGTTGAAGGTCTCGGCCGCCGAGCCGACCAGCGCGGCGGCGCGGTCGGCGAAGGTGCGGCGGTCGAACTTGCCGTTTGCAAAGTCCGCTGGTGGCGGCAGAGAGCCGATGGCCAGTGCCACGAAGGTGTACTGGCGCATGCACCAGGAGAAGCGGAAGAACGAATACACGAAGATGGCCACCAGCACCAGGACCTTGAACTCGAACACGAGCAAGGTGGTGGCCTGCGCGAACGGGATCTCGCTCATCAGCTCGGAGGCCTTGTCGGTGGTGCCCAGTAGCGCGAACAGCGCGCCGATCACCAGGATCGAGGTCGACGAGAAGAAGGCCGGCGTGTTCGACAGCGTCTGCGTGATCAGGCCGTCGAGCATGCGCGGGTCGCGCTCGATTGCCTGCTCCATCCAGTAGCGGCGGTAGCGGTTGGTGGTGACCAGCAGCGAAGGGCGTTTGCGCGCCCAGGCCTTGGAAAACCAGGCGTAGCCGACCCAGAGCGAAAAAAAGCAGACCAGCGCGAGCCAGTCTGCCCAGGGGAGGATGCTGATGATCTTCATGCGGCGCATGCTAGCGCCGGATGAAGCCTTGTCGAGATCAGCGCTGGAACTTCGACGCCACGGCGGCCACGCGCTCGCCGAACAGGCGGGCGGTTTCCAGGTCACCGGGCAGCATGTCGTTCGCACCGGCGTCCGACGGGCTTTGCGCGATCGCGCCGCTGTAGGACACGAGGTAGTTCACGTCGTTGCGTTGCGCGGCCTTGGTGTTGCTGGGCATGAGGCCCTGGCTGACCCAGATCATGCCGTGCTGCATGGCCAGCGTGAACAGCGAGTTCAGCGTGGCCTGCTTGTCACCGTTCATGCCGGCGCTGTTCGTGAAGCCGGCGGCAATCTTGTCCTTCCACTTCTGCGCGAACCAGGCTTTGCTGGACGCATCGGCGAACTTCTTGAACTGCCAGCTCACGCTGCCCATGTAGGTGGGTGTGCCGAAGATGATGGCGTCCGCCGCGTCCAGCGTTTCCCAGCCGCTGGCGGGCAGGTTGCCGTCGGCGTCGATGGCGATGAGTTCGGCACCCGCACCCTGCGCCACCGACTGCGCCATGCGCTGGGTGTGGCCATAGCCCGAGTGATAAACAACAACCACTTTGCTCATGTTCGTGCGCTCCGTTCGCAATCAGTTGCCGCGCTTGGCGTCAACGCTGAAGGCACCGGCACCGAAGGCGGCGATCGCCAGCAGGCCACCGACCACGCCGATGTTTTTCCAGAACAGCAGCGATTGCATGAAAGCCTGATCGGCCGGCACGGACCAGAAAGCGTGGAAGAACACGCTGGCCACGAGCGTGAACACGGCAAGCACCAGCGCCGCCGGACGCGTGAACAGGCCGATGATCAGCAGGATCGGCGCAATCACCTCGACCAGAATGGCAATGGCAGCGCCGACTTCGGGCAGCGGCAGGCCGACCGAGCCGATGTAGCCGGCCGTACCGGCGAAGCCGCCGATCTTGGAAATGCCCGCAGGCAGGAACAGCGCAGCCATCAGCAGGCGCGCCAGCAGGGCGAAGGGGTTTTGCAGGGCGTTCATGGAAAGTTCTCCAGGGTTGATGAAAAAAAGAAACTCAGTGGGCGAGATCGAACACCAGCACCTCGGCGTCCTTGCCGCCGCTCAGGCTCAGGCTCGCTTCGCCGTCCATGACGGCAGCATCGCCGCCCGACAGGCGTTCGCCATTGACCACCAGTTCACCGCGCACCAGGTGCACATAGGTCTTGCGCTTGGGGTCCAGTTCGATCCGGGCCGATTCCTCACCATCGAACAGCCCGGCGTACATCGCGGCGTCGGCATGGATCGTCACCGAACCTTCGCTGCCGTCGGGTGAGGCCACCAGGCGCAGCCGGCCGCGCTTCTCGGCCTCGGCGAAACCCTTTTGCTCGTAGCTCGGCGGGATGCCGCGCTGGTTCGGCTCGATCCAGATCTGCAGGAAGTGCGTGGTGCTGTTGGGCGCGTGGTTGAACTCGCTGTGCATGACGCCGGTGCCCGCACTCATGCGCTGCACGTCGCCGGGCGGAATGCCCTTGACGTTGCCCATGCTGTCCTTGTGCGCCAGGTTGCCCTGCAGCACGTAGCTGATGATTTCCATGTCGCGGTGACCGTGGGTGCCGAAGCCGGTGCCCGGGGCGATGCGGTCCTCGTTGATCACGCGCAGGTTGCCCCAGCCCATCCAGGCCGGGTCGAAGTAGTTGGCGAACGAGAACGAATGAAAACTCTTGAGCCAGCCGTGGTCGGCATAACCACGGGCGTCGGAGCGTCGGATCTGCATCATGGCCTTGTACCTCGGTGTTCCCGCCGGGCGGGATGTGGCGGGGGGGTTGGGCCGGCGCGGTGCCGGCATGGGTGGAATTCTGGGCAATCGACCCCATGCCCGGGCCGCAGGTTTTTGATGGCATCATTCAAAACATTTGAATGATGGATTGCCCGTGACCACCCAGACACCCCGTTCGCGCAGCGCCTTGTCGGCCGACAACCTGGCCCTGATCGACGCGGTTGCGCGCCTGGGCAGCATGGCCGCTGCGGCACGCGAACTGGGCATGGTGCCCAGCGCGCTTACCTACCGGGTGCGCCAGGTGGAGGACGCGCTGGACGTGCTGCTGTTCGACCGCAGCGCGCGCCGCGCGGTGCTCACCCCGGCCGGCAGCGAGTTGCTGCGCGCGGGCGAACACCTGCTCAACGAGTTCGATGCCGTGGCCAACCGGGTCAAGCGCGTGGCCACCGGCTGGGAGCCGCAACTCACCGTCGCCGCCGATGCGCTGATCGCGCGCGACACCCTGTTCGAGCTCTTCGATGCCTTCTACGCCACCGGCGCGCCCACGCGATTGCGCCTGCGCGACGAAACCCTCTCGGGCACGCTGGAGGTGCTGCAGAACGGGCTGGCCGACCTCGCGCTCGGCATCTCGGGCGAGATCTCCCTGCCGGGCCTGCAATCGGCGCCACTGGGCACGGTGAGCTTCGTCTACGCCGTGGCGCCGCACCATCCGCTGGCGGCGCACGAAGGCAGTCTGCGCGAGGAGGACATCCGCCCGCACCGCGCGGTCGCGGTGGCCGACAGCACGCAACGCGGACGCGGCGTCAGCCACAACCTGTTGCCTGGCCAGGACGTGCTCACGGTGCCCTCGATGCAGCACAAGCTGGAGGCCCAGTTGCGCGGCCTGGGCGCGGGTTTCCTGCCGCTGACGCTGGCCCAGCCCTACATCGCCGCGGGCCGGCTGGTGGTCAAGCCGGTCGAACAGACCGAGCGGCAGATCCGCGTGGCCTATGGCTGGCGCGCCACCCGTGTCGGCGGCAACAGCGGTCGCGCCTTGCGCTGGTGGCTGGATCAACTCAAACACACCAACACGCGTGAGGCCTTGCTCAACCGGCACCACCAGCATTGAGCTGGAAACACCCCCGCCGCGCTGCGCGCATCCCCCTCAAGGGAACGGTGCCTGAGGCCCGTCCCGAGCTTGTCGAAGGGCGGTTCCCCGGCACCTCTTGGTGGTAGCCACTGCTAAAGTCGCTCCACCCCCGCACCCCAACCGCCATGAACAAACCACGCCAAACCACTCCCTCACTTCACTTCGCCGTCGTGGGTGCCGGCATGGCCGGCGTCACCGCGGCACGCACCCTGGTGCAGGCGGGCCATCGGGTCACGTTGTTCGAGAAAAGCCGTGGCTTTGGCGGGCGCATGGCCACGCGGCGCACCGAGTTCGGTGGTTTCGATCACGGCGTGCAGTACTTCACCGTGCGCGACCCGCGATTCGAGCAGGTGCTGCGTGCCACCGCCACCAGCGCTGTGCGCGCCTGGAGCGCCAGCACCGTGCGCGTGCTGGATGAGTTCGGCCACGTGCTGGCCAGCGCGCCGCCGCCGACCGAGCCGCATTTCGTGGCCGCGCCGGGCATGAACGCTCTGGTGTCGCTGTGGGCGCAACCCCTGCTCAAACCCGAACTGCATGGCATCAGCGGCGCGCAGGCGCTGCTGCAGACGCACGTCAACCGCATCGAGCGCGACGCGCTCAACGACGGCCAGTGGCAATTGCGCTGCGACGACGAGGACGGCGGCCTGCGCGTGCTGGGCGGCTTCGACCGCGTGGTGCTGGCCATCCCGCACCCGCAGGCGCACGATCTGCTGCTGGCCTCGGGCCTGGCGCCGGCGCTGCGCCAGGCGCTGGCGCCGGTGCACGTGGCCCCGTGCTGGACGCTCATGGTCGCGTTACCGCAGGCCATGCAGCCCGGCCTGGCGCACCTCGGCCCGCAGTGGAGCGCAGCGCGCAGCACGCACCACCGCATCAGCTGGCTGGCGCGCGAATCGAGCAAGCCGGCACGCGATCCGATCGAACGCTGGACGGTGCAGGCCAGCCCGGCGTGGTCCACCAAGCACCTCGAGGACGACCCCGAGCGCGTGAAGGCCAAGCTGCTCAAGGGCTTTGCCGAGATCACCGGCATCCGCGCCACGCCGCCGCACGCCGTGGTGCACCGCTGGCGCTTCGCGCAGACGCAGACGCCGCTGGGCCGCAGCCATCTGCTCGATGACAAGCTCGGCATCGGCCTGTGCGGCGACTGGTGCCTGGGCCACCGCGTGGAAGACGCCTTCGTCTCCGGTCTGGAGCTCGCGCTCGCCCTGGCCTGAGGGAGACTCCGTTCAGGCCGAGCTCGTCGAAGCCCCTGCGAGCACCATGGCATGAGCAGCCCTTACCGCGGCCGCTTCGCCCCCTCCCCCACCGGCCCGCTGCATGCGGGCTCGCTGGTGGCCGCGCTCGCGAGCTGGCTCGACGCGCGCACCCACCGGGGCACCTGGCTGGTGCGCATCGAAGACGTGGACGGGCCGCGCTGCGTGCCGGGCGCCGATCGCCTCATCCTCGACCAACTCACCGCCTGCGGCCTGGTGAGCGACGAGCCGGTGCTGTGGCAGTCCGCGCGCGGTGACGCCTACGCGGCCGCGCTGCAGCGCCTGCTCGCGCAAGGCGACGCGTATGCCTGCGCCTGCTCGCGACAGGACATCGAGCTCGCCCTGCTGGCCGCGGGCTCGCCGCGCGAACGGCACCGCGCCGCCGTCTACCCTGGTACCTGCCGCCCCGAGCGCGGCGGCCTGCGCGGGCGGCCCGCGCGCGCGTGGCGCTTTCGGGTGCCGCCGCGCGCGCGGATCGACTGGGACGACCGGCGCCTGGGCCCGCAGACGCAGGACGTGGCCAGCGCGGTGGGTGACTTCATCGTCAAGCGCGCGGATGGTCAATGGGCCTACCAGCTCGCGGTGGTGGTGGACGATGCGGCCCAGGGCATCACCCATGTCGTGCGCGGCGAAGACCTGACCGACAACACCGCACGGCAGATCCTGCTGCAGCGCGCGCTCGGCCTGCCCACACCCGCCTATCTGCACACGCCGCTGGTGCTTGGCGCCAATGGCGAGAAACTCAGCAAACAGAACGGCGCGCAGGCGCTGGACCTGCGCGATCCGCTCGCCGCGCTGAACGCCGCGGCACACGCACTGGGCCTGCCCGCCAGCGCCAGCGCCAGCACCACCACCGTGACCGATGCCCTGGCCCGTTGGACCGGCCACTGGGCGCAACGATGGGTCGAACGCTGGCGCGCCTAAAATCGCGGCCCTTCGAGGCCCACCCATGACCGACCCCCGCCACGCGCAGCCGCGCACCCCGCCCACCGACGTGCCCTTCCTGCGCCAGGTCAAGAGCTACGTGCTGCGCGCCGGCCGCACCACCGCCGGCCAGGCCAAGGCCTTCGAGGTGCACGGCCCGCGCCTGCTGGTTCCCTACGCGCCAGGCACGCCGTTCGACGCCCGCGCCGCCTTCGGCCGCGAGGCGCCGCTGATCCTGGAGATCGGCTTCGGCATGGGCACCGCCACCGCGCACATCGCACAGGTGCGCCCGCAGGACAACTTCCTGTGCTGCGAGGTGCACGAGCCCGGCGTGGGCTCGCTGCTCAAGCTCGCGGGCGACGCCGGTCTGAACAACATCCGCATCGCGCAGCACGACGCCGTGGAGGTGATGGACCACATGCTCGCCGACGCCAGCCTGGACGGCGTGCACATCTTCTTCCCCGACCCCTGGCACAAGACGCGCCACCACAAGCGCCGCCTGATCCAGGGGCCGTTCGTGAACCGGCTCGCAAAGAAGCTCAAGCCCGGTGGCTACCTGCACCTGGCCACCGACTGGCAGCCCTACGCCGAGCAGATGCTCGATGTGCTGCGCGCCGAGCCGCTGCTGCAGAACACCGCGGGCGATGCATCGGGCGGCTACGCGCCCAAGCCCGACTACCGCCCGCTCACCAAGTTCGAGAACCGCGGCCTGAAGCTTGGCCACGGCGTGTGGGACCTGGTGTTCCGCCGCGTCTGACATCACCGCCTGAAATCTCCGATGTGGCGCACCGCCCCAAGAACCCGCTGATCCCCACGCGCGACGGCGTTTCGCCCAGCTGCGTGGCGATTCCGTTCACCAAACCGTCGCCCTGGGCCTCGGCGCTGCAGTTCCTCTGCGAACGGTTGCCCGTGATCGCACCCGCCGAATGGGCGCAGCGCATGGTGCGCGGCGATGTGCTCGACGACGACGGCGCGCCCGTGCCGCCCGACGCGCCCTGCACGCCGGGCGCACGCCTGTACTACTGGCGCCACGTCGATGACGAAATCGAGATCCCGTTCGAGGAACACATCCTGTTCCAGGACGAGCACCTGCTGGTGGCCGACAAACCGCACTTCATGCCCGTCACGCCCGGTGGTCGCACGGTGCGCCACAGCCTCATGGTGCGTCTGAAGGCACGCACCGGCATCGACACGCTCAACCCCATCCACCGCATCGACCGCGAAACCGCGGGCCTGGTGGTGTTCAACATCCGCCCGCAAGATCGCAACGCGTACCACGCGCTGTTCCGGGACCAGGCGGTGACCAAGCACTACGAGGCGATTGCCCCGCACCGCCCCGATGTGGCCTTTCCGCTGACGCGCCACAGCCGCATCGAGGAAGACGTGGAAGCTTTCTTCCGCATGGTCGAGGTCGATGGGGCGCCCAACAGCGAAACGCGCATGCAGCGGCTCGAGGTGAACGGCGCCTGGGCACGCTACGCACTGGAGCCGCACACCGGCAAACGGCACCAGTTGCGCGTCCACCTGAATGCACTGGGTCTGCCCATCGCGGGTGACCAGTTCTACCCGCGTGTGCGCCGCGGCCCGCACGATGGCGAGGACTTCGGCGAACCCTTGCGCCTGCTGGCCCGCGCCATCGAATTCACCGACCCGGTGACGGGCCACCGGCGCCGCTTCGAAAGCCGCCGATCCCTGGCCTGGCCGTCCGACTGACCGGCAGTCGCCCCCAGCCTCCGCACGTTCGGCGTGTGACGGAAGGCGCTGCAAAGTGGCGCCAAGATGCCGCAAAGGGTGTTGAGCCACCCAGCACCTCCGACATGCCCCGCCACACCATCGACACGCCCGCTGCCGTCGTGCAAGCCCTCAACGACGACGGCGCGATCCTTCCCCCGCGCACCCAGAGCGACGTCTTCTCCAAAGCCGGCGCCAAGGTGGAATGCATGGTGTGCAACGCACCCGCCATGAAGCGCAACGACCCGCAGGTGGTGGTGGTGCTGATGGGCGCCACGCGCCACGAGCAACGCGAGGCCGCCACCGTGCTGCAACGCCTCATCGGCGACGACGGCGGCTCCGACAGCGCCGGCTTGCGTGTACTGCAGGCCGGTGGCGTGACGCTGATGCTGGCGCCCTGGCATGCGCGCGACATGGTGCGCAGCGTGGCCCATTCGGTGGCCGCGGGCTGGCAACCCGAACGCGTGACGGTGGACGCCGCCCAGATCGAGGGCGAAGGCGTGGTGGTGGTGCCGGGCCCCGGCTCGCACGGCGACCTTGCCGTCGAGATACGCCAGGCGCTCGCCGCTTTCGTGGCCGATGGCGGCTCCCTGTGGGACAGCGCACGGCGCCTGTTTGCCGGCAAGAGCGAACCGAAGCTGTGGCTGCTGCCGCTGGGGTGCAGCCTGGCCGAGCGTCAGGAAGGCCGTGCCCTGTGCTGGGAGATCTGTTTCGAGGACGTGGGCAAGCTCGAATACGCGGTGGAGCTGATCGAGGCACGCCTGGAACTGGGCAAGGACCACCTGCTGCAGCGCTGGAGCGCGCCGCCCGAAGACGCCATCGAGACGCGGCTGCCCACCATCATGTTGACCACGCCGACGCCCTCGCGCGAAGCACGCGCGCAACTCGCGCGGCTGCTGCAGAACACGCTGTTCGTGATTGGCCGCCTGGGCTTCGTGCCCTCGCGCCCGCCCGTGCTGAGCGGCCTGTCGGGGCGCACCACTGCGGCCAGGCAGGCCCGCCTCAGCGGCTTCAACGGCTGAGCCGCGAGCGCGAACCGGGCTGTCCGGGCGAACCGGGCAGCCGGGGCAGCAGGCCTCAGACCCGCTCGGCCACCCACCCCTGCACCGACGACAAGGCCTTGGCCAGCCCGCTGGCATCGGTGCCGCCGGCCATGGCCATGTCGGCCTTGCCACCGCCCTTGCCGCCCACCTGCTGGGCCACGAAGTTCACCAGCTCGCCGGCCTTGACCTTGCCCACGCTGTCGGCCGTGACGCCGGCGGCCAGCTGCACCTTGCCGCCGTCCACCGCCGCCAGCACAATGGCCGCGCTCTTGAGCTTGTCCTTGAGCTTGTCCAGGGTGTCGCGCAGGGTCTTGGCGTCGGCGCCATCCAGCGTGGCGGCCAGCACCTTGATGCCCTTGACGTCCACCGCGCGGCCCAGCAAATCGTCGCCCTGGCTGGACGCGAGCTTGCCCTTGAGCGCAGCGATTTCCTTCTCCAGCGCCTTGATCTGCTCCAGCGTCTGCCCGACGCGCGCGGTGAGTTCCGCCACCGGCGCCTTGAGCGCACCCGCGGCCTGCGTCACGGTGCTCTCCAGCGTCTGCAGGTAAGTCAGCGCGTTCTCGCCCGTCACCGCCTCGATGCGGCGCACGCCCGCGGCCACCCCGCCTTCGCCCACCACCTTGAACAGGCCGATGTCGCCGGTGCGCTGCACGTGCGTGCCACCGCAGAGTTCGCGGCTGCTGCCGATGTCGAGCACGCGCACGGTGTCGCCGTACTTCTCGCCGAACAGCATCATCGCGCCGGTCTTCTGCGCCGATTCGATGTCCATCAGGCGCGCCTGCGTGGCGGCGTTGGCCAGGATCTCGGCGTTGACGATGGCCTCGATGCGGCGCACCTGTTCGTCGGTGAGCGGCGCGTTGTGCGCGAAGTCGAAGCGCGTGCGCTCGGCGTTCACCAGCGAGCCCTTTTGCTGCACGTGGTCACCCAGCACCTCGCGCAAGGCCTTGTGCATCAGGTGGGTGGCGCTGTGGTTGCGCACGGTGGCGGCGCGCAGCGCGGTGTTCACCTGAGCGTTCACCGCATCGCCCACATTGAGCGTTCCCTGCGCCACGGTGCCGTGGTGGCCGTACACGTCGGCCTTGATCTTCTGTGTGTCGCTCACCACGAAGCTCGCCGAGCCCGCGCTGATCACGCCCTCGTCGCCCACCTGGCCGCCGCTCTCGGCATAGAAGGGCGTGCTGTCGAGCACGACCACGCCGCTCTGGCCCTGCTTGAGCGCGGCCACCGGAGTGCCTTCGTGGTACAGCGCAACGATCTTGCCAGGGGCTTCGAGCTTCTCGTAGCCGACGAAGGCGTTGCCCGCGCCGGCGTACTCCAGCGCCTTGTCCATCTTGAACTTGCCGGCGGCGCGCGCTTGCGCTTTCTGACGCTCCATGGCCGCGTTGAAGCCAGCCTCATCCACCGTCACGCCGCGCTCGCGGCAGACGTCGTTGGTCAGGTCGAGCGGGAAGCCGTAGGTGTCGTGCAGCTTGAAGGCGACGTCGCCCGGCAGCACCTTGGCACCACCACCCAGCGTGCTGTCGAGAATCTCCATGCCGTTGGCAAGCGTCTCGTAGAAGCGCTCCTCCTCGGCCTTGAGCACCTCCATCACGCGCTGCTCCTGCTTCGCGAGGTTGGGGTACGCAGCGCCCATAAGCTGCACCAGCACCGGCACCAGCTTGTGGAAGAACGGCGTCTTCTGGCCAAGCTTGTAGCCGTGGCGGATGGCACGGCGGATGATGCGGCGCTGCACATAGCCGCGGCCTTCGTTGCTGGGGATCACGCCGTCGCTCACCAGGAAAGCGGTGGCGCGGATGTGATCGGCAATCACCTTGAGCGAGGGGTTTGCCAGGTCGCTGGTGTTCGTCTCGCGCGCGGCCGCCTTGATCAGCGTGTCGAAGATGTCGATCTCGTAGTTGCTGTGCACGTGCTGCAGGATCGCCGCCAGGCGCTCCAGGCCCATGCCGGTGTCCACGCAGGGCGCGGGCAGCGGCACCACGCTGCCGTCTTCCTTCATGTCGAACTGCATGAACACGTGGTTCCAGATCTCGATGAAGCGGTCGCCGTCTTCGTCGGGGCTGCCCGGGGGGCCGCCGGGGATGTGCGGGCCGTGGTCGTAGAAGATCTCGCTGCACGGGCCGCAGGGGCCGGTGTCGGCCATCATCCAGAAGTTGTCGCTCTTGTACTTGCCGCCCTTGTTGTCGCCGATGCGGATCACGCGCTCGGGCGGCAGACCGATTTCCTTCGTCCAGATGTCGAAGGCCTCATCGTCCTCGTGGTAGACGGTGGCCAGCAAGCGCTCCCTGGGCAACTTGTAGACCTCGGTCAGCAGCTCCCAGCCCCACTTGAGGCTTTCGCGCTTGAAGTAGTCGCCAAAGCTCCAGTTGCCCAGCATCTCGAAGAAGGTGTGGTGGCGCGCGGTGTAGCCCACGTTCTCCAGGTCGTTGTGCTTGCCGCCGGCGCGCAGGCAGGCCTGCACCGAGGCCGCACGCACATAGGGGCGCTTGTCGGTGCCCAGGAACACGTCCTTGAACTGCACCATGCCCGAGTTGGTGAACATGAGCGTGGGATCGTTGCCCGGCACCAGCGGGCTGGATGCCACCACGGTGTGGCCCTTGCTGGCGAAGAAGTCCAGGAAGCTCTTGCGGATGTCGGCAACGGAGACGGGGGCGGTCATGGGGGCCTTGGATTCTGGGTATGCGAAAAAGGCAGCGCGGGCGGGGCCGGCCGCGCCAAGCCCGCCATTTTCTCCCATGCCGGGGTGGCCCGTGCGGGATCGTCGCCGGCGGCACTGCGCGCGGCTGGGCAAAGGGCTATCCTGTGTGGCTTGGCCGCCGCAGCGGCCACCCCGAACACCCGCCGGAGACACCCCCATGGACATGAAGACCTCCCCCCTGGCCCTGCTGAACGACCCGAGCCTGCTCAAGACCGACGGCCTGATCAACGGCCAGTGGGTCAAGGGCGCCAGCCGCTTCGACGTGCACGACCCGGCCACCGGCCTGAAGCTCGCCGACGTGGCCAACCTGGGCCCGGCCGACGCCGAAGCGGCCATCGCCGCGGCCGACAAGGCCTGGCCCGCTTGGCGCGCCAAGACCGCCAAGGAGCGCGCCAACATCCTGCGCAAGTGGTACGACCTGCTGATGGCCAACCAGGAAGACCTGGGCCGCATCCTCACCGCCGAGCAAGGCAAACCCTTCGCCGAGGGCAAGGGCGAGATCGCCTACGGCGCGAGCTTCGTGGAGTGGTTTGCCGAAGAGGCAAAACGCGTCAATGGCGAGACGCTGCCCACCTTCGACAACAACCGCCGCCTGGTGGTGCTCAAGCAGCCCATCGGCGTGTGCGCGGCCATCACGCCGTGGAACTTCCCGCTCGCCATGATCACGCGCAAGGTGGCGCCGGCGCTGGCCGCGGGTTGCCCGGTGGTCATCAAGCCGGCCGAGCTCACGCCGCTCACCGCGCTGGCCGCGGCCGAGCTTGCGCTGCGCGCCGGCATCCCGGCCGGTGTGCTCAACGTGCTCTCGGCCGACAGCGCCAACAGCATCGCCATCGGCAAGGTGCTGTGCGCAAGCGACACCGTGCGCCACCTGAGCTTCACCGGCTCTACCGAGGTCGGCCGCATCCTGATGGCGCAGTGCGCGCCCACCGTGAAGAAGCTCAGCCTCGAACTCGGCGGCAACGCGCCCTTCATCGTGTTCGACGACGCCGACATCGACTCGGCCGTGGAAGGCGCGCTCGCCAGCAAGTACCGCAACGCGGGCCAGACCTGCGTGTGTGCCAACCGCTTCTACGTGCAGGCCGGCGTGTACGACCAGTTCGTGCAGAAGTTCGCCGCCCGTGTGAAGGCCTTCAAGGTCGGCAACGGTTTCGAGGACGGCGTGGTGCAGGGCCCGCTGATCGAGGACGCCGCGGTGGACAAGGTGCAGCGCCACGTGGCCGACGCCGTGGCCAAGGGCGGCACCGTGGTGGCGGGCGGCAACAAGCTGCAGGGCCAGTTCTTCGAGCCCACCGTGGTGGCCGGCGCGACAGCCGACATGCTGTGCGCGCGCGAGGAAACCTTTGGCCCCTTTGCGCCCATCTTCAAGTTCGACACCGAGCAACAGGCCATCGACGCCGCCAACAACACCGAGTTCGGCCTGGCCAGCTACTTCTACAGCCGCGACGTCGGCCGCATCTTCCGCGTGAGCGAGGCGCTGGAGTACGGCATGGTCGGCATCAACGTCGGCATCCTGGCCACCGAGCACGTGCCGTTTGGTGGCGTGAAGCAATCCGGCCTGGGCCGCGAGGGCTCGCACCACGGCATGGACGACTACGTGGAGATCAAGTACCTCTGCGTCGGCGACGTGTTGAAGTAACCCCCGCGCCGGCCTGCGGCCGTCACCCCCAGGGGCGGCGGCTGCGGACCGGAAAAACCGGATCCGCGCAGCCCTCGCCCGGCGCCTGCCAACCATCGCCACGCCTTCCTCTCATGCAATTTCACTGGCACAACCCCTACCCGGTCTCGCGCGCGCCGCTGATGGCGCGCAACGTGGTGGCCACCACACAACCGCTGGCCGCGCAGGCCGGGCTGCGTATGCTGCTCAAGGGGGGCAATGCCATCGACGCGGCCGTGGCCGCGGCCGCCGCGCTCACCGTCGTGGAGCCCTGCTCCAATGGCCTGGGCAGCGACAACTTCGCCATCGTGTGGGACGGCAACCGCCTGCACGGCATGAACTCGTCCGGCCAGGCGCCCGCCGGCTGGAACCCGGCGTACTTTCGCGACAAGCACGGCCAGATCCCGCTGCGCGGCTTCGACGCCGTGACCGTGCCGGGCGCGGTGGCCGGCTGGGCCGCGCTGTCGCAGCGCTTCGGTGCCCTGCCCTTTGCCGACCTGATGGAGCCGGCGATCGAGCTTGCCGAGCGCGGCCACGCCGTGGCACCGGTGATCGCCGACAAATGGGCGCGCGCCATGCCGCTGCTGCACGACAAGCCCGGCTTCGCGCAGGCCTTCCTGCCGCGCGGGCGCGCACCGCTGCCAGGCGAGCGCTTCGTGTTCGCCGAGGCCGGCCGCGCGCTGCGCGCGATCGCCGAAACGCGCGGCGAGGCCTTCTACCGCGGCGAGATCGCGCACGCGATCGACGCCTTCGCGCGCGAGCACGGCGCACAGCTGCGCGCCAGCGACCTCGCCGCACACGAGGTGCTGTGGACAGACACCATCAGCACCGCTTTCGCCGGCCACACGGTGCACGAGTTGCCGCCCAACGGCCAGGGCATCGCCGCGCTCATGGCGCTGGGCATGCTCGAACAACTCGACATCGGCCGCTTCGGGCCCGACAGCGTCGAAGGCACGCACCTGCAGATCGAGGCCATCAAGCTCGCCTTTGCAGACACCTACCGCTGGGTGGCCGACGAGCGCTTCATGACCGAGGTGCGCGCCGCCGACCTGCTGGACCCGCCCTACCTGCGCGAACGTGCCCGCCTCATCGACCCGAAACGCGCCATCGACCCCGGGCCGGGGCGCCCGCCGCAGGGCGGCACGGTGTACCTCACCACCGCCGACGCGCAGGGCCGCATGGTGAGCTTCATCCAGAGCAACTACCTGGGCTTTGGCAGCGGCGTGGTGGTGCCCGGCTGGGGCGTGAGCCTGCAGAACCGCGGCCACGGCTTCACCCTGCAGGACGGCCACCCCAACCAGGTGGCACCCGGCAAGCGCCCGTTCCACACCATCATCCCGGGCTTCCTCAGCCGCGACGGAAAACCGGTGATGGGCTTTGGCGTGATGGGCGCGAACATGCAGCCGCAAGGCCATGTGCAGACGCTGGTCCGCATGCTCGTTCACGGCCAGCAACCGCAGGCCGCTTGCGACGCGCCGCGCTGGAAGTGGGGCCAGGGCCTGGACGTGGACTTCGAGCCCACCATGCCCCCCGCCCTGCGCGAAGGCCTTAAGGCCTTGGGCCACCGCTTCGAGCCCGCGGCCGACAGCTACCTCGACTTCGGCAGCGGCCAGTTCATCGCGCGCCTGAGCGACGACCTGGACGACGGCTTCGTGGCCGCCAGCGACTCGCGGCGGGACGGGCAGGCGGTGGGATATTGAGCGGCGCCGGCCCGCGCGGGCCGGCTAGAATGCCGCCCTGCGCGGGTGTAGTTCAATGGTAGAACGGCAGCTTCCCAAAAGGTTGCCGTAGGTCGATGGACTTCGGAACCTTGTGCGGGCTCCTTAGCCCGTCGGTGTTCGGCGCAGCAGCGCCTCCACCGAGGTCGATTTCGGGTCCCACGCCTGGATCGATGAAGGTTCGTTCTCATTCGCTCCCACAGCGACCCACTTCACTGCCCGCCCAGACTGCCTCATCGACCTCCGTTGACCGAGTCAGCGCAGTAAATGTTGCCCATGGGAGGAGAGGAGAAACTTTTACTGTGATCTTCCTTCTCGCGGTGATGGGACGGTTTGCATGGCCATGATCATCAACCGGTTGGGATGAGCCATTCGAGGAAGGAATCCACCTGGATTCCTTCCTCGAATCACGAAGTGCATGTGAGTCGTCGTCACCCCAAAAAGAACACCTTGAAAACGGGTGAATTTGGGTACGTGGAGCGCGGAAGTCAGACCATATCGCGAGGCCGAGTCGTTGCCCGCTTGCCGGTTTGGCGCGATGCTGTGCACAGTGGAGCAGCGGCTACGCCGATGAACTCGGGCATACACCTCAAGACGTCAGAGCGCTGAGAAGTGAAGTCCGACGCCGCGCAGCATCCTCAGGCACCGCTGACCAGCTGTTGGCCTTCACTCGGTACTCAAGCCATACGACGTGTTCTTGTGTCTTGTTGTCGAAGCCTTGCTGCAGTTTCTTGACCTTCGATGACGTTGCGTTCGGGCGGGCAGTGAAGTGGGTCGCTGTGGGAGCGACTGAGAACGAACCTTCATCGATCCAGGTGTGGGACCCGAAATCGACCTCGGTGGAGGCGCTGCTGCGCCGAACACCGACGGGCTAAGGAGCCCGCACAAGGTTCCGAAGTCCATCGACCTACGGCAACCTTTTGGGAAGCTGCCGTTCTACCATTGAACTACACCCGCGCAGGCATTGAGTTTACGCGAACGGCCAATGAGGCTGAGATGGTGTCGGCCTCTTTGACAGTTAGGGTGGTCGCTTGATACCCAGGCCGGCACAAGTATTTGATTTGTCGCGACTTTCTGGAGCTGGCGCGGTATATGCAACGCCGAGTTGGCGGGGAGCCATGGTGGAACCCCAACAGAGGAGCCAGATCATGAAGTCTTTGAAAACAGCGGTGGCAGCAGCAGCGGTCGTGCTGGCTGGCCTGGCCTCCGCACCCAGCCATGCGGCGCTCACGTTCGGGACCATCCCGGGGGGCACGGCCACAAACGATTTCCTCAACCTCAACGGCATCGGCCCGGTGGAAGGTTGGTACGGCGGGGATATTTACCTGAACGGTGGGCCAGCCAACTTGACCATCGACTACTTCGGTGCGGAGGCCGGCTTCCGGAATTCCTTCCAGGGTTTTGCCACGCCTGGATGTACTTTCAACCACACTGGTAACACCACGTTTACGCCCGCTCCAAGCGGCCCCATCGACAGCTGCTCCGTCATGGGCGTGGCATCTGGTTTGTTGAACTTCAGCTTCACATCGGGCGGTGGCCTGGGCACAGCCACCAATGGCAGCAATCCCGACAATTCCGCCGACAATGTGCCGAACTTCTTCGTCACCTTCGCCAACGTTGCCGGCCTCATGGGGTTGGACGACGATGTCAACGGCTCCACCCCCGGTGGCGGCACTGTGGCCTGGTTGTTCTTTGATGATGGCGGCGCAGGCGATGACGACAACCACGACGACATGGTGGTACGCATCAGCATCGCCAACGGCAGTGTCAACATCCCCGAGCCCGGCACCATCGCGCTGCTCGGCGCAGCCTTGCTCGGCCTTGGTGCCGCTCGTCGTCGCCGCACCTCTTGATCTCGGGTCATCAGGGTGAAACGAAAAAGGGGCGCTCTGCGCCCCTTTTTCTTGGGTGATCCAGGCGCTCAAAACCCCACCGCCTGTCCGTCCCGCCGTGAGTCGCTGGCAGCCACGTAGCCGTCCTCCAAGTCGTCACCCAGGCGCGCGATGAACTGGCCGCTGCCGAAGTCGAGGTAGCTGTCGGCCGCGGGTTCGAAGCGGTGGCCGAGGGCCTTGAGGCCTTCGCGCAGGGCGGGGGCCATGGTGGGTTCGAAGTCCACGTCCAGGCCCTGACCCCATTTCCAGCGCGGCGCGTCGCAGGCGGCTTGTGGCTGCTGGCCGTGAACCAGCATGCGCACGAGGGTCTGCACATGGCCTTGCGGTTGCATGTTGGCGCCCATCACGCCAAAACCCATCAGCGGTTGGCCGTCGCGGCTGAGGAAGCCCGGGATGATGGTGTGGAAGGGGCGCTTGCCGGGTGCCACCTGGTTGGGGTGGCCGTCTTGCAGGGTGAAACCGTGGCCGCGGTTTTGCAGGCTGACGCCCCAGCCGGGCACCACCACACCGCTGCCAAAGCCCAGGTAGTTGCTCTGGATGAAGCTCACCGTGCGGCCTTGCGCGGTCGGCGAAAGCCACGCATCAAGCCTATGACTCGGACAGAACTTCAAGTTCTCGCCAACCAGATGCAGCGGCAACGGGATGATGTCTCCGGAGCCCCCCCGCCGCGAGCCTGACCGACCACGCTAAACTTCAAGGTCTCGGCGCGGGTGTAGTTCAATGGTAGAACGGCAGCTTCCCAAGCTTCATACGAGGGTTCGATTCCCTTCACCCGCTCCATCTTCAGGCGCCGTCAGCGCGCCAGCAGGCCGATCACCAGGGCGTTGATCAGGTCGATGAAGAAGCCGCACACCAGCGGCACCACGATGAAGGCCCGGGGCGCAGCGCCGTACACGCGCACGATGGCGCTCATGTTGGCGATGGCGGTGGCGGTGGAGCCCAGCGCGATGCCGCCGAAACCCGAGCAGATCACCGCGGCCTCGTAGTCGCGGCCCATGAAGCGGAACACCACAAAGGCGGTGAACAGCACGGCCAGCAGGATCTGCAGCGTCATCACCGTGGCCATGAACACCATCACCGGCTCCAGCACCCACAGTTGCAGGCCCATGAGCGCCATGGTGAGGAACAGGCCCAGGCTCACATCGCCGATGAGCGCCACACCCAGGCGCATGCTGCGCCAGTCCCAGAACCGCTCCCCTTGCGGCGAGAGCCATTGGCCCAGGGCACGCAGCGCGATGCCGGCCATGAGGCAGCCCACGAATCCGGGCAACTGCAGTCCCGTCGCCCCCACCAGCGCATTGACGCCGTTGCCCAGCATGAGCGCCAGGTTGAGCCACAGCAAGGCCATCAGCACACCCTGGTAGTCGAGCCGGGCGCCGGGTTCGTCCTGGTAGCGCATGCCGACCTCGACATCGGCCGCGCCCGAGGCGGTGATGCGGTGCCGCTGCATCAGCCACGCGGCCATGGGGCCACCGATCAGGCAGGCGGCGATCATGCCCACCATGTTGGCGGCCAGTCCGAGCTCGCCGGCTTCGACGATGCCCAGGGTTTCGGTGAAGTGCGGCATCCAGGCCAGCGTGGTGCCCACGCCGCCCGTGAGCGAGATGGACCCGGCCATGAGCCCGGCGCGCGGGTCCATGCCGAAGGCACCGGCCACTGCCATGCCCAGGCCGTTCTGCAGCAACATGAACCCGCTGGCCAGCGCCAGCAGCACCAGCAGCGGTTTGCCACCTTCGCGCAAGGTCCGCACGTCGGTACCCAGGCCGATGGCGGCAAAGAAGTACAGCAGCAGCATGTCGCGCGCGCCCAGCTCGAACTGCACGCGCACGTCGAGCAGGTAGTACAGCGCACCCACCACGCCGGCACACAGCATGCCCCCGACAACCGCCTCGGGGATGTTGAAGCGCCGCAGCCATTCGTAGCGCCCCATCAGGCCCTTGCCGATGAACAGCAACAGGATGGCCAGCGTGAGCGTGACGAAGGCGTCGACCTCGTGTGTGGTGCGCCAGTGAACGGGAAGCATGGGGCCGATCCTATCGGCGGTGGGTCATCACCCGGCGATCGAGCTGCCGAAGCCCAGCAAGGCCAGCACGCCCAGAACAGCAAAGATCAGCGCCGCGACGAGGTGCACCACCTTGATGGGCACGCGGCGCGTGATGGCTTCGCCGAAGAACACCACGGGCGCATTGGCAATCATCATGCCCAGTGTGGTACCGATGACCACCGCAAACAGCGGCTCGTATTGCGCGCCCAGTGCCACGGTGGCCAGCTGCGTCTTGTCGCCCATCTCGGCCAGGAAGAACGCCCATGTGGTGGCGGCGAAGACCCCCATGCGGCGCACCGGCTTCACCTCGTCGGCGTCGAGCTTGTCGGGAATCAGCATCCACAAGCCCATGGCGATGAACGACAGGCCGAGCACCCAGCGCATCACGTCGGGGCCGATGGCGGCCATCACCCAGGCGCCCGCCGCACCCGCGAGCGCGTGGTTGAGGATGGTGGCGACGAAGATGCCCGCGACGATGGGCCACGGCTTCTTGAAGCGCGCAGCCAGCACGAGCGAAAGCAGTTGCGTCTTGTCGCCCATTTCGGCGAGCGCGACGATGCCGGTGGACAGAAGGAATGCTTCCAAGGGAATTGCGCAATGACAAAAGAAAACGCCCGCACGCGGCGGGCGTTGGATGGCTGGATTTTAGTCAGGCCGCCAGCATCGCTCAGAGCAGCGTCACACCGGTCTTGCTCTGGATCAATTCGCGGGTGACACCGGGCGCGGTCTCGACGAGCTTCAGGCCCTGCGGGGTCACGTCCATCACGCCCAGGTCGGTGATGATGCGGTCGACCACGCCCACGCCCGTGAGTGGCAGCGTGCACTTGGGCAGGATCTTCAGGTCCTCGGTGCCGTCCTTCTTCTTCGCGACGTGTTCCATCAGCACGATGACGCGCTTCACGCCGGCCACCAGGTCCATGGCGCCACCCATGCCCTTGACCATCTTGCCCGGAATCATCCAGTTCGCCAGGTCGCCATGCTCGCTGACCTGCATGGCGCCCAGGATCGACAGGTTGATCTTGCCGCCACGGATCATGGCGAAGCTGTCGTGGCTGCCGAAGATCGAGCTGCCCTTGATGGTGGTCACCGTCTGCTTGCCGGCGTTGATGAGGTCGGCGTCCACCGCGTCTTCAGTCGGGAACGGGCCGATGCCCAGCATGCCGTTCTCGCTCTGCAGCCACACCTCCTTGGTGCCGGTGTGGTTGGCCACCAGGGTGGGGATGCCGATGCCGAGGTTGACGTAGAAGCCGTCCTCGAGCTCTTGGGCCGCGCGCGCGGCCATCTGGTCTTGGGTCCAGGGCATGTCAGGCTCCAGTCTTCTCGGTGATGGTGCGCTTTTCGATGCGCTTCTCGGGCGTGGCGTTGAGCACCAGGCGGTGCACGTAGATGCCGGGCAGGTGCACCTCGTCGGGGTGGATGGCGCCGGTCTCGACGATCTCCTCCACCTCGACGATGCAGACCTTGCCGGCCATGGCCACGGCCGGGTTGAAGTTGCGTGCGGTGTAGCGGAACTGCAGGTTGCCGCTCTTGTCGGCACGGTGCGCCTTCACCAGCGACACGTCGGGCACCAGCGAGCGTTCCATCACATAGGTCTCGCCATCGAACTCGCGCAGCTCCTTGCCTTCGGCCACGATGGTGCCCACACCCGTCTTGGTGAAGAAGGCCGGAATGCCCGCGCCGCCGGCGCGCAGCTTCTCGGCCAGCGTGCCCTGGGGCGTGAACTCAAGCTCCAGCTCGCCCGCCAGGTACTGGCGCTCGAACTCCTTGTTCTCGCCCACGTAGCTGCTGATCATCTTCTTGATCTGGCGCGTCTCGAGCAACTTGCCGAGGCCGAAGCCGTCCACGCCGGCGTTGTTGGAGATGACGGTCAGGTTCTTCACGCCGCTGTCGCGCAGCGCGTCGATGAGCGCCTCGGGAATGCCGCACAGGCCGAAACCGCCCACGGCCATGAGCTGGCCATCGGCGACCACGCCCTGGAGCGCGGCGGCCGCGCTGGGGTAGATCTTGTTCACGGGGATTGCCTCCGGGTTGGCTTGCTGGGAGAAACCGCAACGATACTACGTAGCGAGTTACGTAGTATTTCGTAAAGACCAACCATGATGGACATCGACTACCGGCTGGCCTTCGACCTGGCACCCGTGGGCCTGGCGCTCTCGCGCGAGCGCACCATGGTCGACTGCAACCAGGCCCTGTGCGAGATGTTCGGCGCCACGCGCGAGCAGCTCGTGGGCCAGAGCTTCCAGATCCTCTACCCCAGCGCCGACGAGTACGAACGCCTGGGCGCGCGCATGACACCGCTGCTGGGGCGCAGCGGCACCTACTCGGACAACCGCATCATGAAACGCGTGGGCGGCCGCCAGCCCGGCGAAACCTTCTGGTGCCACGTCACCGGCCGAGCCGTGGACCGCAGCGCCCCGCACGCCGCCGGCATCTGGAGCTTCGAAGACCTGAGCTCGACCCGCCCCGTGCGCGCCGAACTCACCGCACGCGAACGCGAAGTCGCCGCCCTCATCATGGACGGCCTCACCAGCAAACAGATCGGCAAACTGCTCGCCATCAGCCACCGCACGGTGGAAGTGCACCGCGCGCGCCTGATGCGCAAGTACGGCGCGCACAGCACGCCGGACCTGGTGCATCGTTTGATGGCGGGGTGAGTTCTGTCTGCAGTGGTTGGCGGATGTCAGGGCGGTGCGTGCAAGCGCAGCATTGAGCAGCAGGGACGGCAATGGGCTGCTTCGGGCCCGAAGCGGGCAGCCGTCGGTTCGATCGAAACGCCGCAATGCGGCCGTCCGCATTCGCCGACGCTAGATACCAGACAACACCGCGTCCATGGCTGACACCAGCGCGCTGGCTTGCGCGGCAACGTTATCCACCGGCCGGCGCAAGTCCTTGGCGGGCAGAGGCGCGGCATAGTGCGCCAGTGCATGCAAACGCTTGCCCTTGACCATGATGACCGGGCACAGCGTGGTCGGCACCTTGGTGCCCGACGTGAACACGGCAAGCGGTATTGTCAGGCGCGTGGCCAGTGCATCGAGCAGGTCACTCTGGATCACGACCACGTAGGGAATGCCGTCGGCCGCGCTGCGGCTGGGATTGGCGAACACGTCGTACTGCGGCATCGGCTGTTCACCACGGGCGCAAATCTTCGCCCGGAATACCGTGCGTTTCGAAGCGGGCGTTCTGAGCCTCGATCCAGTCACCAAACTCGGCTTCAAACGCCCTCTTGCGCGCGGCACGGCTGGCTTTCTCGCGGCTGGCCTGAAGGGCCTGGTAATGCTCAGCCGACAGGATCACCGTGTCGATTTGCCCGGCTTTCTCAACGAAGACAGGTTCGCGCTTGGCTTGGGCGCAAAGGCTGCCAAATCGATTTTTGGCTTCGGTGGCGGTCACGCGCATGGTCGGCTCCTTGAATCGCTAGCCATTTTAGCCATCGCTGGACGACCGGCGAGGAGATTGGCAACGATCTGTGTGCAACACCGCAGCGGTCATTCATCAATGACCGCCCCTGGCCG
>VFQO010000045.1_pt1 | contig 159024 bp, 161 predicted proteins | sample 3512331 | NCBI WGS metagenome assembly VFQO01 (sample SAMN10412371, study PRJNA504923) | tailings metagenome | isolation source: Replicate 3 from Balatoc abandoned mine | place: Philippines: Itogon, Benguet | collected 2017-08-28 | reverse complement strand
TATTGTTACCCACAGAAATTGACACATCACCACCGCTTTTACGGTCTGCTTTCTTTGTGATGATTTGCACCACTCCACCAATTGCATCGCTTCCGTACAAAGAAGAGCCAGGGCCTCGCAAAATTTCAATGCGTTCAATTTGATCCAGCGGCAAATGTTGAAACTGTGATTGAGAAAATCCGTCCAAAGGACCGATTCGTTGGCCATCAATCAAAAACAAAGTGTGTTTGCTGTCTGAACCTCGAATAAACAGAGTTGAGCTTTGCTGCCCACCACCGTTGCTTGAATATTGGATGCCAGGTGCACGCTTGAGGAGATCTGTCAGGCTGCTGGCACCCGAACGTTGAATGTCTTCCTGTGTGATCACAGTGACATCGGACTGAACGTCGCTTAAAGAACGTTCGTATCGATTCGCAGTAATCACCACTTCTTTGGAGCCTACAGGCTCGGCAAAAACGATTAGGGGAGATGCAAGAAAAGAAGCGGCAACCGATGTACCAACGACCGCTTTACTACCAATATGCTTCAACATGAACTTAACCTTGAGGTTTAAACCGCACCCACCGTGCAGCAATAAATTCACTGGAGAAGACAAAGAACAGGCGAAAGAACAGTGCGCGCAACAAAACCACGGACAATACGCCAGGGTAAGTTACGGAAAAAAGTTCGATTAGAAGCAATTAGCCGCCTGCGCACTGCCTCCCCGCAGCACCAGTCGCTCGCCTGAATGGGACAGGCTGAACGGTCAAGGCCGGTATCCGGGCTTGTAAGTTTTGATGTGTCGCCTTCCCAGTTGCTGTGTTTTTAGAGCAGCTTTACTACCAGTGGCAAAATGACACACCCGCACTTACTTACCGTTGCGGGGGCAGCGCAGGCTTGGACCTGCTTCCCGTTTAACTGCGCTCAAAAAATGAGCACAAGCACCTTAACCCTGCTATTCTAACTTGTTTTTTAACTCCCAACCCTCGGCGCACCCTGTTTAGGTAGTGCGATTGAAAGCCATGTCAAAAGTCTGGAAACCCAGCGTTACAGTAGCGGCCATTGTTGAACATCAGGGCAAATTCCTGATTGTGGAAGAGCACACCACCGATGGCATCAAGCTGAACCAACCCGCAGGCCACCTGGACCCAGGTGAAACGCCGCAGTTTGGTGCTGCCCGCGAGGCACTTGAAGAATCGGCTTGGGAAGTAAAACCTGTAGGGTTGTTGGGCATTTACATGAGTCGCTACACCAGCTCACGCACGCTGGAGGATGTGACTTATCTTCGCTTCGCATTTGCGGCCGAGGTGGTTAAACACCACACAGAGCGTGCCCTGGACGACGGCATTATTCGCACCCTGTGGATGACAGTTGAAGAACTGCGTGCCACGCAAGACCAACACCGCAGCCCCTTGGTGATGCGCTGTGTTGAGGACTTCCTGAACTGGAAAGCCGGCAAGCAGCCCATCATGCCGCTTGAACATGTTTACACACATCCCAGCGTACTTGCAGGGCCTATGCCCCCCGGCGTATCGTAAGCATCATGGCAAAAACAGTAGTTATCGGCATGTCGGGCGGGGTTGATTCCTCCGTGTCGGCGTGGCTGCTCAAGCAGCAGGGTTACAACGTGATTGGTCTTTTCATGAAAAACTGGGAAGACGATGACGACTCAGAATATTGTTCCAGCCGGCAAGACTGGCTAGACGCTGCAAGTGTGGCTGACGTGGTGGGCGTGGACATTGAAGCCGTCAACTTTGCCAGCGAATACAAAGACCGGGTTTTCTCGGTGTTTCTCAGCGAGTACTCGGCAGGCCGCACCCCAAACCCGGACATTCTCTGCAACAGCGAGATCAAGTTCAAAGCCTTCCTTGATCACGCTTACAGCCTGGGCGCCGATTACATCGCGACCGGCCACTATGCCCGCGTACGGGAAGTCAACGGTGAATTCCAGCTTCTGAAAGCGGTGGACCACAGCAAAGATCAATCGTACTTTTTGCACCGGCTGAACCAAGCGCAGCTGAGTAAAACCCTGTTTCCGCTCGGTGAGATCCAGAAAACCGAAGTGCGGAAAATAGCGCTTGAACTGGGTTTGGCCAATGCCACCAAAAAAGACAGCACTGGCATTTGCTTCATTGGCGAGCGGCCTTTCCGTGAGTTTTTAAACCGCTACCTACCCACCGCGCCTGGCCCCATTCTGAATGACGAGGGCCATCAAATTGGCGAGCATGTGGGCTTAAGCTTTTACACACTGGGACAGCGCAAAGGCATTGGTATTGGCGGCCAGAAAGAAGGCAACGGCGAACCCTGGTTTGTGGCCCGCAAGGATCTGAAAAACAACACGCTGTATGTGGTGCAAGGTCATGACCACCCTTGGTTGCACCAGAAAGTGTTGACAGCCGAAAAGGCCCACTACATTTCCGGTCACGCGCCTTCAGAAACGCACATGGCGTGCAAGGCGCGCTATCGCCAGGAAGACTCGGCTTGTGACTTCAAATTGACCAATCAAGGTTTCGAGTTGAATTTCACCGAAAGCCAGTTTGCAGTGACACCGGGGCAAAGCGCTGTTCTTTACCAGGGCGAGGTGTGCTTGGGCGGCGGTGTGATTGCCTGAAGCGCACTTCGACCATGAAAAAAGCCCTGGCTGGCTTATACGCTGCTCAGGGCTTTTTTCGTCCGCAATAATTGCTGGCAATTACTGAGGTTTGGTGTCCTCAAAGCTTGGGCGACAGGCAATTCGTTCCGAATACTCATTCAATTCCGGATACAATTCGCGCCATTTCAGCTCTGGCATCCTGAAGTCCAGGTAGAACAATGCACAACCAACCGTGATATCCGCCAGGCTAAACTGCTCAGTCAGGTAAAAACCGGGGGTGGTTTTAATTCGGTGTGAAACCCAGGCCAGGCCATTGTGGATTTTCTGGGTCTGGCGATCAATCCAGGGCTGGCTGACGGCGTCGCCCTGATGGAATTTCTTTTCAAGAATGATATCCTCAGCAGCCTGGCTCATGCCCTGCCCCAGCGACTCCATCGTGCGCACCAAAGCGCGGTTGTTGGGGTTGGTTGGCAACAGGGGCACTGTTGGCATCATGTATTCAAGCGTGCCTGAAATGACCAAAGAATCGAACACGGTCTGGCCGCCATCCAAAATCAGACAAGGCACCTTGCCCAGCGGATTGTGGTCAGTGATGCGGGTGTTTTCGTCCCACACATTTTCCAGAACAAATTCGTATGGAATTTCTTTTTCTTGAAGCTGAACGCGAATTTTGCGCACGAAGGGGCTAGTCAGGGATCCCACTAGTTTCATCACAGTTCTCCTAAATACAATCCTGGATGAGATTGCGTCTTGTTTTTTACGACCTGAAAGTGTCTAACAGTTTTACGAATTGAACAAGCAGTATTCCAAAATACCACCGCTGGCATCATTCTGTCCAAACAGTTCCCGATGAGACAGGTTACAATACAAGGCTTTGAAAAACCTCAATTTTTGCTGCCCGCATGATCTCCTCAGACTCTTTAAGCACATTAACCGCAATCAGCCCGCTTGACGGCCGTTATCAGTCCAAAGTGGCCAATTTGCGCCCCCTCCTCTCTGAAGCCGGGTTCATGCACCATCGCGTGATCGTTGAAATCGAATGGCTGAAAGCACTGGCCAAGGCTGGTTTTTCTGAACTGCCTGCATTTTCCACACAAGCCCTCGCAAAACTTGAAGCCATTAAAACCGAATTCTCGGAAGCCGACGCCCAACGTATCAAAGAATTCGAAGCCACCACCAACCATGATGTGAAGGCTGTCGAATACTTTATTAAAGAAAAGTTTCAAGCCGATGAAGAACTGAAAAAATCCGCAGAGTTCGTTCACTTCGCTTGCACCTCTGAGGACATCAACAACATGAGCCATGCACTCATGTTGAAAGCAACGCGTGAACAAGTCATTTTGCCGACACTGGACCGCATGGTGACCACCCTGCGCAATTATGCGCACCAGTTTGCAGACCTTCCGATGATGTGCCGCACCCACGGACAACCAGCCAGCCCCAGCACCATGGGCAAAGAATTTGCCAACGTGGTACACCGCTTGGAGCGCGCAATCGCAGCGATCAAAGCAGTCGAGCTGCCAGCCAAAATGAACGGTGCGGTGGGTAACTTCAATGCTCACCTGTCAGCCTACCCAGAGTTTGACTGGGAAAAGCTGAGCCGTGACTTGATTGAAAGTCTTGGACTGACTTTCAACCCTTATACCATTCAGATTGAACCACATGACGGCATTGCCGCGCTGATGGATGCAATTGCCCGCACCAACACCATTCTGATCGACTTGAGCCGCGATATTTGGGGCTACATTTCGCTGGGCTACTTCAAGCAAAAGCTGAAAGCCGGTGAGGTGGGCTCGTCCACCATGCCGCACAAGGTGAACCCCATCGATTTCGAAAACGCAGAAGGCAACCTGGGCATGGCCAACGCGGTGCTAAAACACCTTGCCGAGAAATTACCGGTCTCACGCTGGCAACGGGATTTGACGGACTCCACCGTGCTGCGCAATTTGGGCGTGGGCATCGGCTACGCAGTATTGGCCTATGAAAGCTGCCTGCGCGGCTTGGGCAAACTGGAGGTGAATGAAGCAGCCATCGCAGCCGACATCGACAACGCATGGGAATTGCTCGCCGAACCAGTACAAACTGTGATGCGTCGTTACGGCCTGCCCAACCCATACGAACAGTTGAAAGAACTGACCCGCGGAAAGGGAATTACCCAAGAGGGTTTGAAACAGTTCATACAGCAACTTGATTTGCCCGAACAGGAAAAAGCCCGCTTGCTGGCGATGACACCAGCCAGTTACATTGGCAAAGCCGCCGAACTGGCCAAGCGCATTTAACAATCGCGCCCCGAGGCTAAACGTCACCGTTTGTAAGTACCCTGCCTCGGGGATGATCAGCCCAAATTACCCACGCATACTCCAATACATCCAATTGTTTTTGGCGTTTGACCATGCGTTCGGGCCTCGGATTTTCATTGATTGAGCTGACAGTTGCAATCGCAATTGTGGGAGTACTTGCCACCCTTAGCTATGCCGGGTACGAGGCCTCTTGGGAAAAATCCAACTTTCGCACCATGAGAGAGTTTGGCATCGAGCTGGCGTTGGGTCAGCAGCTTCACCGACAACGTTATGGGCGATACGCACAAGACGTTTCAAGCAACGGCACACCGAATGCCAATCGATTGATCCTGCCTTCATCGACCAAATACAACGTGCTGGTCTCTAATTCCGACTTTCGCGGGTATCGCGCAGAAATCACACCCAGCGCAGGTGCACCGATGAAGCTGCCCCAAGCCTGCAGAATCCTGATTGTTGAAAGCGACATGGGTATTCAGCGTTTTGGTGCCCGTTCTGCAAGCAACCAAAACACCTCGAACCAGTGTGTTCCTCATGGCTAAAGCAACTTGGGGCTTCACCTTGATTGAAATACTGATTGGTCTGGCCGTGCTGGGTGTGTTGGCTGTCTCAGCGATTCCCAGCATGAGCTCAGTGTTAAACAAACAAACCTTGAAAGCAAAAGTCTCCCGCCTGGATACCTACGTGGAGCAGGCACGCAATTTGGCGGCAATTACCGAGTGCCCGGTTGAAATGAACCTGCGACCTGCAGACGCCGCAGTGAGCATCAGTGTCAGTGTTCAACACGATCCTTTCATGAAGGGTTGCAGTGCATGGTACGCACAGACGGGCAGCCAGAACAACCGCGGATTCTCAGGCACCCTGGGCAACGTCACCCTGGAAGATGCAGTACGCCTGAATTTCAATGCTGTGTCCGGTGTATTGGATACACAAAGCCAAACGCGCTTGACCCTGAACTACCGCGACAGACGCGCAGAGATCATCTACTTGGGGATAGGCAATGGAGTAGTGCGCTATGACTGACAAAAAACGTCACTCTCATGGGGCATCTTCGGTCAGTCTGTTGATCGGCATGGCCTTGCTGACCATCAGTATTACGGGCGCACTCAAGTTAATGGGGGTCAGCATGCGCGCGCAAAACGATCTGAATACCGAAAACCTGGTAGATCAAGTCAACCGGATTGGTGAAATTGTCACGGTCCACCTGAACCGGGGCGGCAGTTACCAAAACCCGGATGTGGAGGCCAAAGGCATTCAACTGTGTAGCCTGCAAAATCAGGCACCTCAGTGCAACGGATACCAGGCAAGCAACCGAAACTTCTGTTTGAGTATTCCTACCCGGGTCAGCCGCGGTGGAAACGACATCATTAATTTAACCGGCTTTCGTTTAATGAACGGGGTACTTGCCCAGCGGCAGCTGAACGGCGTCAACATGGCGCAGTTCGATCACGGTGCATTCTGCAACGACAGCCCAGACTGGCTTGATTTGAACAACTCCCGCGACTTTGAATTCACCAACATCCGTTTTTGCAGGTTTCAGGCTGACACACCCAATCAAGTCACTGCGCATTATGAACAGAACTGCAATTCTGTGATTGAAAACAACCCGGAATCCAATATGTTTTGGATCGCCATGTTCAAGGCCAGAATTGGCAACAACCTGACCGAAGGGCTTTATGAAGAGGCCCGAATCATTCACCTGCTGAACACCACGCGAGTAAGGGTTGGATCATGAAGTACCGGTACGGCCTGCGAAACAAATTACAAACCGGTGCGCTCGGGGTATTTGTGTGTGTGGTATTGGTGATTGTGTTTGGGCTGATCAGCCTGCAAAACATCACCTCCACAAGCCTGGATCTTTATTTGTCCAACTCCAAGCAACACATTGAAGAGGCGCGCCATTTGGCCTATGCAGGCCTTCGTCACTACACGCACAATTTTGGCAATGACGCGGCCATTCAGCAATTAATCGACTCTCACCGGGGTGACACCCGAGTCATCGGTGAATGCTCCTACACAGTTGACTTACCCGAAACGCTTGATCCTGAAGTACAGCTGGCAAGCCCAGACACACCAGATGGCTCGCGACAAGACATCGTAATTCGGGGCATTGTGGTTCCCTACAACTGCCGGTATGGCATTTCAGATGAAAACTACCGAGCCACCTTTGAAATTGTGGCCAGCGTCAATTGCTCGGGAAGTGAAGGGGTGGAATCCGGTTGCGTCAAACGTTCATTTGTATTCAATCGTGAAGACAGCAATGGAAAAGAGTACTTGCCCCGTATTCCACCCCCTCCCCCTCCTCCACCGCCAAGGCCACCCGACCCCAATCCACCACCGCCGCCGCCTGTTCAACACCGGCCTCCGTCGGAGCCACCTCCAAGGGAGGAACCCAGGCCGCCACCCCCGAAATCAAAGGGCAAACATGAAGTTGGATTCTAGGAAAAACGGATTCTCGATGGTCGACGCACTGATCGCCATTCTGGTGCTGTCCATTGGTTTGGTCTTGTATGCCAAAAACTGGACGGCCAATTTTGGTGCTAAAAACTCGACCCATGTGCGTTCGATCGCTGCGACTCAAGTCGCAGAAATTGGCAATGTGTTGCTGGCCAATATTTCAGACCTGGACAGGGACACGCCGCGTGGGCAAATCATTTCTCGAATGCAGCAGTTCTCAGGACGATTGGAAGACCACTTGAACAGCTTTGCGGGTGCGAGGGGCTATGAATGCACGAGCAATGGGCCAAGAGCCCTGGGAGCACCCAACAGTGCAATTGATTTGAGCCAAGCCACGCTGCCCCGTGCTTGGGCGCAGGGCGCAGCTTCATGTATCAGTATTCGCCCCTTACCCAATTTAAGCACGCAAACCAACGGTGTTTGGGTTCATATTGAGGCCAGATGGATTGATTCCCACACACGGGACAACCAGACGGAAAACGTCAGTGTGTACACCTTGGTCAGCCCGCTGTGATCCTACTTTGAATAAAGTTGCGGACCAAGGCGGTGATTCAGACGATCACTGACAAACGCATGGATGACAGCAAATTGCTCATCGTTGAGCGACTTTAACGCAAAGCCATAACTTGATGAAGCAGGTCCTGAATCACGGGGCTTTGACGCCACCTCAGCATCGCATTCGATCAAATACTTGCGATCATCCAGAATAATTTGAAACGCAATCGAGATGGATTGCCCTATTTTGAAATTCACAGCCTTGGCAAACAACAGTTCAAGCCCACCAGTTGAGATGTTATCGATCACTGCGGTGATCGATTCAACCAAACCACTTTGACTGCCGTTCAGACGGACAGTGGCGGGCAAATCACAATTCACACGACGGGCGCGTCGAATGGCCTGCGACTCAAGATGCGTTTCATGGGGCCATGACATCACAATCAGAGGGTGCGGCGACAGCAGCACCTTTTCAATCATTGAACTGAAGCGATAAATGGACAAGCCGTAAGTGGCCTGGAACTCCCAAACCTGCCCCTCTTTGGTGAAAACGCATTTTCCGTCACGCATCGGATGGGTGATCAACACCGCCGCCTGTGGGATGCTCCCGATCAGACGAACATGGAAGGGGTCTTTGGCTTGGCCAGGCGGAAACATTTTCAGCTGGCTGCCCGTTTCGAAAGGATCTTCGAACGCTTGCCTTGCCGGAAGCATGCGAGGCAAGCTGGTTGAATCCAGCTGAGGCTTGCCGGGTTGAATGACAAATTTACTCGCCCACCGCGGGTTGTGATACAAGCCCTTGGCAGCCAGCTCATCAAGCTGTTTCTGGCTATTAACCGCCTGACCTTCCGCCAGCAGCAATACGCCGTTTCTGTCAAAGATGGCGAATGGCAGTGCCTTACCTATTTCAATATCGCCCTTGGCCAAAGGCGAAAGGTCTTTGGGATTGTCCACACTGCCTCGCTTACCAACCCCGGTTTACGGAGTCTCAAATTCTTTGTCTTTCTTCACAGGCTTTACCAAGTCTTCCCGGGTCAGGCCCATCCACATCAACATGGGGCTGGCCACCAGCACCGAGGAGTAAATACCAAAACAAATGCCAATGGTGAGCGCCAAGGCAAAACCGTGCAAGGTAGGGCCACCAAAAAACAACATGGAACACACCATGATTTGGGTAGAACCGTGAGTAATAATGGTGCGCGAAATCGTTCGGGTAATTGCGTTGTCGATAGTCTCTTCAACGGTCATTTTGCGGACTTTCTTGAATGTTTCGCGAATGCGGTCAAACACCACCACAGATTCGTTCACCGAATACCCCAAAACCGCCAACACTGCTGCAAGTACCGAGAGTGAAAACTCCCAACCGAAAAATGCGAAAAAGCCAAGAATAATGACCACGTCGTGCAAGTTGGCCACGATGGCTGACACCGCAAACTTCCATTCAAAACGCATGGCCAGATAGATCATGATCCCGATGATCACGACCATCAATGCGATTACACCATTCTCAGCCAACTCACGACCTACCTGTGGCCCTACAAACTCCACACGCATCAATTGAACATCCGGGCCGCCCAAGCTCAACACCTGCTCGGTCATCGCTTGCTGGTTGAGTTTGCCCTCAGTGCCCAAAACGCCCGATTGCAAATCCTTCACCGCCAGTCGAACCAACACATCGCGTGCAGTACCGAAGTTTTGAACCTGTGGCTCGTCGATCCCGGTGGCGCGCAAACCTTCGCGAATTTTCTCGAGTTCAGCCGGTTGGGAATAGCGGGCTTCGACGAGTACACCGCCTGTGAACTCCACACTCAGGTTCAAACCTTTGGTCGACAGAAAAAATACGGCTGCCGCAAAAGTCAGGAACGAGATGATGTTGAAAATCTTCGCATGCCGCATGAACGGAATGTCGTTTTTAATTCTGAATAGTTCCATTTGCTTTTATTTCACTTGGTTCGGTTGGTGTAGGTCACGCTTTTTTAGCGACAGCTGTGCCGTCAGTGGGGCGCCAAATTTGCCCAATGCTGACGGAGTCCAATTTCTTCTTGCGGCCATACCAAAGGTTGACCACACCGCGCGACACCACAACAGCACTGAAAATCGAGGTCAAAATACCCAGACAATGCACCACTGCAAAACCACGCACAGGGCCTGAGCCAAAAATCAGCAAGGCCAAACCAGCAATCAAGGTGGTGATGTTCGAATCCAGAATGGTGGCCCAGGCACGCTCGTAACCTGCAGCAATCGCCTGCTGTGGCTGAGCACCGTCGCGAAGTTCTTCGCGGATACGCTCGTTGATCAGCACGTTGGCGTCAATCGCCATACCCAGCGTAAGCGCAATCGCTGCAATACCTGGCAAGGTCAGGGTGGCCTGCAACACCGACAACAAGGCAAACAACAACATCACGTTGACCGTCAGTGCAAACACTGAAAACACGCCAAACAACAAGTAGTACACGATCATGAATGCGCCCAGCACAACAAAGCCATACAGGGTTGAGTTAATACCCTTGTCAATGTTGTCGGCACCCAGGCTAGGGCCAATGGTGCGCTCTTCAATGATGTCCATGGGTGCAGCAAGCGAACCCGCACGCAGCAACAGGGCCAGGTCAGCCGACTCAACCGTGTTCATGCTGCCTGAAATTTGTACGCGACCACCACCAATTTCACCGCGAATCACCGGCGCGGTGACTACCTCGCCCTTGCCTTTCTCGATCAATACAATGGCCATTCGCTTGCCAATGTTTTCAGCAGTAATGTTTCTGAAAATACGCGAACCCTGGCTGTCCAGCGTCAAATGCACCGCCGGTTCCTGGGTTTGGTTGTCAAAGCCGGCTTGCGCATCGGTCAGGTTGTCGCCGGTCAAAATCACTTCCGATTTCAGCAACAGGTCGCGGCCGCCACGCTCCGTGTAACGCTCAAGGCCGAAGGGCACAATGCCGCTGGCCAGGGCAGACTGGGCCTCCGGGCTGTCATCCACCATGCGAACTTCCAGTGTCGCAGTACGGCCCAGAATGTCTTTGGCCTTCGCCGTGTCTTGCACGCCTGGGAGCTGAACCACAATGCGGTCCGCACCCTGGCGTTGAATCACGGGTTCGGCTACGCCCAATTCGTTAATCCGGTTGTGCAATGTAGTGATGTTTTGGCGCAAGGCGTACTCACGCGCCTGCTGTTCAATTTCTGGCGCCAGTGTCGCTATCAGCGCAAATTCCGTGCTGTTTTCAGGAGTGACAAGCTGCAAGTCCGGGTATTCCTTGGCCAGGGCAGCCTGTGCTTTGTTGCGGGCGTCTGCATCGCGGAAGGTCAGGTTAAAACCGGCTGGAGTGCGAGGCGCACTGGCGTACCTCAAGTCTTTTTCGCGCAAGGTTTGCTTGGCGCTGGCCAGCAAGGCATCCTTGCGCTTTTCCAGTGCAGCATCCATGTCCACTTGCAACAGAAAATGTACACCACCCCGCAAATCGAGACCAAGATACATGGGCAGCGCATTGATGCTGGTCAACCAGTCTGGGGACCGGGACAACAAATTCAAGGCGACAATGTAATCCGGATCTGCCGGGTCTGGATTAAGCTGGCTTTGGAGAAAATCTCTCGCCTTTAATTGCTCTTCAGACGAGTTGAACCTTAATTTCAGCGTTCCGCCACCCAGTGTTTCTTCGAAAAACACCCCGTCGGGCTTGATACCTTGCGCCTCGAGCTGACTCGATAAACGTTCAGCCAGGTCAGGTGACAATTTCAAGGTGGACTTGCCACTTGAAACCTGCACAGCAGGCGCTTCGCCGTAAAAATTGGGCAAGGTGTACAACACACCCAGCACCAACACAATGGCGATCATCAGGTACTTCCAGACAGGGTATCGATTCATGACAGCAAATTAACGTGTTTCTTTCAGGGTGCCGCGAGGCAGCAGGCTTTGCACAGCAGCGCGTTGCAGCACTACCTCAACAGGCTTGTCACCCATTTCGGCCACTTCCAGCGTGATGTACGACTCATTGATTTTGCTGATTCTTCCCAGCAAGCCACCCGAGGCGATCACTTCGTCTCCTTTTTGCAGGGCTTCAACCATGGCTTTGTGTTCTTTCTGACGCTTCATTTGGGGACGAATGGCCAAGAAATAAAGTACGCCAAACATCAAAATGAGGGGCAGGAAGCTTAAAAGGCCACTTTCCGGGCCAGCGGCTGCGGATTGCGCAAACGCGGATGAAATCACAGTCATCTCCTTAAAGTTGTGATGGGTTCGCGCCGAGTATACAACGCTTGACACTTAAAATTCAGACCAAAAGGCTTGACTTGGGTTCCACTTAAAGATTCACTTAGTGATTGTGGGAACAATAAAAACAGGCTTTGATCTATGTCGAGCAAGATAGAACAGGCAACCTTGGGCGGGGGTTGTTTCTGGTGCACGGAAGCTGTTTTCCGGCAACTCAAAGGAATCGAGTTGTGCGAATCGGGCTACAGCGGGGGAAGCGACCCCAATCCGAACTATGACAAGGTCTGTGGCGGTAGGACCGGCCACGCCGAAGTCATTCGGCTGCACTACGATCCGGAAGTCATTTCATTTCGGAAAATATTGGCAGTGTTTTTCGCCATTCACGACCCAACCACCTTGAACCGACAGGGCAACGATGTGGGTACCCAGTACCGCTCGGTCATTTTTTTTCACACGCCCGGGCAACGCGACACAGCCGTGGCTTTTGTTGAAGACCTGGAAAAACGGAAAATTTTCCGCGACAAGGTAGTGACCGAGATTTCGCCCTTGCTGAATTATTTTCCAGCTGAAAAATACCACCAGGAATATTTCGAGAACAACCCCATGCAACCTTACTGCGCCTATGTGGTGGCCCCAAAGGTTGAGAAGGCTGAAGACCTGTTTGGTGATCTGTTCAAGCGCTAAGTTTTAAGAACCAGGTTTGTTGCGCTTATCAAGCGCGTGCGCAATAGCCCAGGCGGCCATTTGCATGCCCATGGTGGCGGTGACCGTGACCACAGAGCCATAACCCGCACAATTCAACCCAGCCGCAGGTTCGCACGCGTCGCTGCGCTTGATTTGCTCGGCTGAATAGAACACCGCCACGCCCAGCTTCTTCTTCGGGTCTTTCGCGTATCCATGTGCGCGGCGAAGCGTGTACCGCACCTTGGCCAGCAGGGGGTCATTGGTGGTGTCGCGCAGGTCGGCAGGCTGAACGAGCCAGGGTTTGGTTTTCCCACCCGCACTGCCCGACAGCGCCACGGCAAGGTTCAAACGCCTAGCCCAAGTGACCAAGGCCACCTTCGCCCGAACATTGTCGCAACAGTCCAGCACAACTTTACATTCGCCAGCCGCCGCAGCAAATTGAGTCAGCAGGCTCTGCGCATTGTCAGGTTCCAGAAACGCATCCACGAAGGTCACCTGGCACTGCGGAAAATAGCCATGAATGTGATCGGCCAAAGCCTTGATCTTTTCCCGTCCCAAGGTGGCATCACAGGCCTGGATTTGTCGGTTGATGTTGCTTTCAGCCACGTGGTCCATGTCAACCAGCGTAATTCGACCCACGCCACTGCGAGCCAAGGCCTCGGCAGCCCAAGAACCCACCCCGCCGACACCTACCACCATGGCATGAACCCGCTGGTTGAGAAACACATGGGTACCATCACCGTACAGGCGACTGATTCCACCAAACCGTCGATCCAAATCGGGATGGCTATCCATCGAGTCAACCATTAACGCGCTTCCAGATCCACGACGCTCACCGACACTTCGCGCGTATCGTCACCGCGCATCACCAGCAAATTGGCCGTACCACCGACGCCAACTGCCTCCAGGGCCTTTGACAACTGCAAGACATTGGCAACTGGTTTGCGGTCAACGGCGATGATGATGTCACCCACCACACCCCCCTGCAAATCAAACGGCTTCAGACCTGCCCGCGCTGCAGGTGAACCCGGCTCTACGCCCATGACTGCGATGCCACGAATACCCAAGCGGCGAGCCAGCGACTCATCCGCCACTGCAATGCCGATACCCGGACGGGGTAAAGTGCCACGTTCAATCAACTGCGGCACAATTTCGTTCACCAAATCAACAGGAATTGCAAAGCCCACACCCGCGGAGGATCCGCTTTGAGAGAGTATGGCGGTGTTCACACCGATCAAACGGCCCGCGGAATCCAGCAAGGGGCCACCGGAGTTACCAGGGTTGATGGCTGCGTCCGTTTGGATCACATCCGGTATTTCACGGCCGTTGCTCACAGGCAAGGTACGCCCCAAAGCGCTGACGATACCCGCAGTGAGCGTTTTCGACAGACCGAAGGGGTTGCCGATGGCAAACACCGATTGCCCCACCAGCAAGTCGCCAGACGTGCCCACTGGGATGGGCCGCAGGTTGGCTGGCTTGTTCACCAGACGGATCACCGCAAGATCGTACGAGGGTGCAATACCCACGAGGCGAGCCGGCAGCGGTTCTGAGTCATCAAGCTGCACTCGAATTCGACTGGCTCCCTCTACCACGTGCGCATTGGTCACAATGTGGCCAGCCTCATCCCAAATAAAGCCTGAACCGGTGCCCTCCGCCACGCGCCTGAAAAACAACTGCCCTTGTACGCTCTCGGTGAAAATATAGGCCACAGATGCTTTGGACACCTCAAACAGCTCAACCACGCTTTTTTCGCCTGCGGCAAGATCGCCCCGGGCCTCTACCACCCGTGGTGCGACGTTTTCTGGTCGACTGGTAAACAGGTTCTCAATGCTGGACTGGTTGTACAACACATACAACAACGCCACAAACAACACAAAGGCAAGCAATGCAGTGGCTGAGGCACCGCTTTGATTCTGTCTCGGTTTCACGAATTTGGATCCTGCTGGTTAACTTCTGGATTCGGGTTGAACTGAAAGCGCTGTGGCACCGTGGCTGATTCAATAGGCACCAACTTCAACGTGCAATCGCGCAGTCCCGTGGACGTGTTTTTATCCCGGCGCAACTTGGTGCGCGCAGCAATCAGGGTGTCGGGATCCTCATCGGGCACAGCCCAACTGGCTTGATGAACCAGTTCGCCCTGGCTTTCCTTCAGGCCCTTCGCAAGCAGGTCCATGTCATTGCTGTGCAAAAGGCCAATGCCAGGCTCACCTTCAATCAAGACCCTGCCCTGTTCATCTTGGTACATACCCAAGGGCCAGCAGACGAGACCAGTGTGGGTGGTCAGCATCAAGGCACCGTGCTCCAGAGGGTGAATGCGATACACCCACGGTGTGTAAGCCAAGTGGACATACGCTTTTTGAGGGCCATTCTGAAAATAGTAACGCCCGTCTGATTCGCAACCATAGTTGCGCGCCATGAAATTCAAAATCCTCGGATGGCTGATTGTTAACCCCTCGGGCACAGGTCCTGTCAGCAACCAGTCGCCTTGCGTGCTTAACTTCACCCATCCGGCAATGGCCGGCACGTTGGGCCAACGCGCCAGTGCTTTTTCAACAAGGTCATCCACGACGGCTCGCTCCTGTGTACTTTGCGGAATGCTTCGCAAAGAAAGCATCGCATTGCTTGGGCAACCAGTCCAGCCCCAATCGCAAACTGCGTCCGTTGGCAAAACCAACATGACCACCGTGCTCTGTAAACAGACAATTCACTTGCGGGGACACTTCATGGGTTGTCGGCAAATGTTGACCACTCATGAAAGGATCGTTTTTCGCGTGAATCATCAGGGTGGGCACCGCAATATGTTTCAACAGTGGCTTGGCCGATGACACGGCATAATAATGCTCGGCATCCCGGAACCCATGCCAAGGGGCTGTAACCCGGTTGTCGAAATCGAAGAAATCTTTGCAATTGGCAATGTCCTCCACGTTTCCCAACTCGGGAAAGCGCTTGACCTTCTCAATTGATTTCGGAATCAAAGTGCTTAAAAACATGCGGGTATAAACCAGATTGAACCCTTTGGCCAGCGATACCGCACCCGCGAGCAAATCAACTGGTGCACTCACTGACACGGCTGAGCTGACCACCTCCCGAGCCAGCTTTTCCCGCTCTCCCAGCCACTTCAACAACACATTGCCACCCAGTGAAACACCCGTGACATGCATGAATTCCACTGAAGAAAACTGGCTGCGCAGGCGACGAAGTATCCAGTCCATTTCCTCGGAATCGCCCGAATGATAGGCGCGCGGCATCCGGTTGTTTTCGCCGGAACACCCCCGAAAGTGGACAACCACACCCAAGGCACCCGCCATGCGGGCCTGGTTCATTACCGCCAGGCTGTAGTGACTGCGCGAGCAACCCTCCAGGCCGTGAAACAGCACCCAAAGCGTGTCGTGCTTTGCCGCTTGTTCCAGGGACTCAGTAAAATCAAGGTCGATAAAATCACCATCCGGCGTGTTCCAGCGCACACGGTGGTAGTGCACGCTTGGCTTTTCAGCCCAGCGTGCGGCCATAATGGTTTGGGAATGGCCCTCGGGAAGCCACCAAGGCGGGCGGTACACCATATACTGCCTCGGCCTGATCAGTGCAGCGTGGGCTGCGGATCGAAGTCGGACAGGTCGTCCTCGACCATTTCTTCTGCATCCATGGCGGGGCTTGCGTGATGCATCACAATTTTCCAGCCATTGGGCCCCTTGTGATACACATTGGTCGCATTCACTTGCACGACATGAGGCTCACCCCGAGAGCTGCTCATCATGACTTGCTCAACAATGTTGTGCACCGACACCATCACGCCTTCAACGCGGTGCACAGGCACCACGCGAATTTGCAACGCACCTGCTGAAAGAATTTCTTTCCAAGAGTCGCGTACATCGTGATAGCCCTCTACGCGAGGACCTCCGGGGTGAATACACACCACATGCTCATCGTCGGCCCAAAGATCCATCAGGGCTTCCAGATCGGCTGCTTCAAGTGCCTCATAAAAGGCTTGCTCAATGTCTTGCGGTGAAGAATGAATGACTTTGGCTCTGGACATTCAACGCACTCCAATGGGTATTTATGTGTTTTGAATGAGGTTGTTGAGGTGACTCACTGAAACACCACTGTTTTTGATCCGTTCAAAACCACACGGTGCTCGCAGTGCCATTTCACCGCACGGGCCAACACCATACACTCGGTGTCGCGTCCTCGAGCGGTCAACTCTTCCGGGGTTAAAGAATGGTCAACGCGAGCCACATCTTGTTCAATGATAGGGCCCTCGTCCAGATCCGAGGTCACGTAGTGTGCTGTAGCACCAATCAACTTGACTCCCCTGTCAAAAGCTTGCTGGTAAGGTTTGGCCCCCTTGAAGCTGGGCAAGAAACTGTGATGAATGTTAATCACCCGCCCCAGCATGTCGCGGCACAATTCCGGCGACAAAATTTGCATGTAGCGGGCCAGCACAACGAGATCGATCTTCTCACGCTCAATGATCTGACGTATTTGCGTTTCCTGAAGCTCTTTGGCTTCGGGTTTCACCGGCAAGTGATAAAACGGGACACCATATGAGGCCGCAAGCAAAGCAAAATCCTGATGATTAGACACAATGGCCGGTATCTCGCAAGGCAGTTGACCGCTTTTCCAGCGAAACAGAAGATCGTTCAAACAGTGCCCGAACTTGGACACCATCAGCAACACTCGAGGCTTTACACGGGCATCAAAAAACTGGTATTTCATGGCGAACGGCTCTGCCACCTTCGCGAAATTGGACTGCAGTTCGACCTCGGTCAGCTTGCTTTCGGGCGGCAATGAAAAGTGCACCCGCAAGAAGAAAAGATTGGTGGACTCATCGCCAAATTGAGCAGAGTCAAGAATGTTGCACTGTTGGTCAAACAAAAATTTGCTGACGTTGTACACAATGCCCGTGGTGTCGGGGCAAGAAATTGTCAGGATGTAGTCACGCATGGTAAGGCCAGAGTGCGTTGAAAATGGGCTTGTAAGATCATACTCCCTGAGAAGCAGGCACCAGCTGTTCCAACACCATTTTCGGGTCGAGCTTTTTCAGGCAATGGGTGTGGCCCAGTGGGCACTCCCGCTGAAAACAGGGGCTGCACTCCAGATTGAGGTAATACACCTTGGCCTTGCTGCTTAAGGGCGGCGTGTGGTGTGGGCTGCTGGAACCAAACACCGCGTGCACTTGTACATTCAAGGCAGCAGCCACGTGCATCAAGCCCGAATCATTGGTCAGCAACTGGCTTGCCGCAGACATCAGGGCCACAGCCTGGGCCAAGCTTGTCTTGCCCGCCAGGCTACAGGCACGTGCTTGTAAATCCAAAGGCAGCAGGCTGACAATTTCCCCACAAAAAACAGAGTCTTTGGGCCCACCGAACAGCACAGCCTTCTGCAGGGGGTTTCCCAATAAAAACTTGGCGATCACTTCAGCAAAGTGCTCCGCTGGCCAGCGTTTGGCGGGACCAAACTCAGCGCCCGGCGCAATGGCCAAGAAACCCGGGCGAAGTTCAAACTCGGCACATGCGGCATGGCGCATACCTGGCTCTACGTGTAAAACCGGGAACTCCAGCACATCGGCGGAGTAATGACCAAGCCGCCCATACCACTCGATCATGGGTGGTTTGGCTTTCTTGGAAGGCTTGGGCAACGGGTGGGTAAGCACCGCTGTGCGCAGCTCTCCGCTGTAGCCTACCCGTTTCGGTATTCGTGCAAACCAGGGTACCAAAGCTGATTTCAAGGAATTGGGTAAAATCACCGCCATGTCGAAACCGCGCCCGGCCAGTGAGCCCCCCACCTGCTTGCGCAAGCGCCATTGCAATTTGCCGTGGGAGAAGGGCTCTACCTGCACAGCACGGACAGCTTCACTGAACTGATATACCGGTGCGGTCACCGGTGGAGCGAGAACATGAATTTCACAGGGTTTGCCGTCAGCCGACCACAAAGTATTGTCTTGATGCAAGGCTTGAATCAGCGACAGGCTCATGACCGCATCGCCGATCCAATTGGGGGCAACAATTAAAACCTTCAATGTGAGTGTACTTTTGCACCAGGCTTCAAGGTGTACACCGTGCCGCAATAAGGGCAGGTGGCCTTGCCTGTTTTGGTCACGTCCAGATACACCTTGGGATGCGTATTCCACACCGGCATGGCCGGGTTGGGGCAAAAGGCGGGCAGTTGATCGCCATCCAGCTGCACAGTTTCATGTTTTGCTTTTTTGTCACTGATCATGATGCTTCACACCCGGGTCAGCCAATGTTCATATTTTTCATTTCGACCGTACACCACGTCGAAATAACGCTTTTGCAGCTCTTCAGTAATTGGCCCGCGTGTGCCGGCACCGATGGTTCGGTTGTCCAGCTCGCGCACTGGCGTTACTTCAGCCGCAGTGCCAGTGAAGAAACACTCATCAGCGATGTAAATGTCATCGCGGGTCAGGCGCTTGCTCTTGACTTCCATGCCCATTTCACGGGCGAGGGAAATAATCGTTGAGCGGGTAATCCCAACCAATGCCGAGGCGATTTCAGGCTCGTAAATACAACCATCTTTGATTACAAATACGTTTTCACCCGCACCTTCAGCCACAAATCCATCCACATCCAGCAACAGTGCTTCGTCGTAACCATCCTGGACAGCCTCGGTATTTGCAAGGATCGAGTTGGCATAGGTGGCCGCAAACTTGGCACGCGCCATGGTCACATTCACATGGTGGCGGGCATAAGACGAGGTTTTAACCCGAATGCCTTTCTGCAGACCTTCTTCGCCCAAATAAGCGCCCCAAGGCCAGGCCGCAATGGCCACGTGGGTTGCAGCGCCTTTGGGCGACACCCCCATTTTCTCGGAGCCATAAAAAGCAATGGGGCGGATGTAGCAGGAGTCAAGATTGTTGGCGCGCACTACCTCGCAACAGGCGTCCATGATCTGCTCACGGGTGTATGGCATGTTCATGCGATAAATATGGGCTGAATTGAACAGGCGATCGGTGTGCTCTTTCAACCTGAAAATGGCAGGGCCTTTGTCGGTTTTGTAGGCTCGCTCGCCTTCAAAGACTGACAAACCGTAATGCAAACTGTGAGTGAGCACGTGAATTTGAGCTTCACGCCACGGCACAAGTTTGCCGTCAAACCAGATAAAGCCTTCGCGATCGGCCATTGACATGCTGAATTCTCCGAAATTCCAAGATTTACCAAACCGACATATTCTACAACCCAACAAGCACCGATTTGGGCTTACCACGTTGACTCGGTGAAGAATGAACCACTATGGTGCAATCAACCACTCTAAAAAAAGATGTACACCTATGAAGCAATGTCTGGCGAATGCTCAACCCCGTTGGACGCGTAGAAAACAAGAGCGCCCACAAGAACTACTCGATGCTGCACTCACCATTTTCAGCGAAAAGGGTTTCGCAGGAGCCCGCCTCGAAGACGTGGCCAAAAGCGCTGGCGTCAGTAAAGGCACGGTTTACCTGTATTACTCCAACAAAGAGGAATTGCTGAAAGCCGTGGTGAAAGAACATGTTTCACCCATCGTGGAGGAGGCAAAAAGCCTTCTGGAGCCCGAGAAAAGCTCTGCCACGCTGATCAGGGAGGCCATCCACCTGTGGTGGTTGAAATACGGGTCTACCAAACTCAGCAGCATTACAAAAATCGTACTTTCCGAAGCCAATGCTTTTCCTGAGCTGGCTCGATTTTTCTACGACGAGGTGGTGCGGCCTTGGTGGGACTACCTCGAATCAGTGCTCAAACGTGGTATCTCCCGCGGAGAGTTTACCGACATCGACACCGAATACGCCGCCCAAGTGCTCTGTGCACCCTTGGTCACCCTTGGATTGTGGAAGCGAACCATGGATGGTTGCTGCGGCGTAGAAACCAACCCCATGCGCTACATTGAAGCGCATATTCAAATGGTGCTGAACGGTTTGACCTGCCCGCACACAGCGCGTGTTGCATAAAATTTGCTAAAATAGCGAGTTACCCAATTTACCCACGCGAGAACCCGCCATGGACTTCGAGAAAGCCCGCTTCAACATGATTGAACAACAAATCCGCCCCTGGAACGTGTTGAACCAGAAGGTGCTAGATTTGCTTGAAATGATCAAACGCGAGAATTTTGTGTGTGCCGGGCTTGAAAAACTGGCGTTCACTGATTGTGACCTGCCGATTCGCGTCAATGGCACCGACACGGGCGAGGCCATGTTCAGCCCAAAAATGGAAGCTCGCATTCTTCAGGATCTAGAGCTCGGTGTGCATGAAAAGGTTCTGGAAATCGGTACAGGTACGGGTTACATGGCTGCTCTCATGGCGCAACAATGTGCCCACGTCACGACCATAGAGCTGAATCCGGCCATCGCGGAAATGGCCCGCAACAATTTGAAGAAAAACGGCATTACCCGAGTGAAGGTGATTGAAGGCTGTGGATTTCAGTTGGCCCCGACACTCGGTCAATTCGACGCGATCGTGCTGTCCGGTGGCTCGCCCATCATGCCCACTGGCTTGCTTGAAGCGGTCAACCCGCTTGGACGCCTGATGGCCGTGATTGGCCAGGCACCTGCCATGCAACTGGTGCTGGCCCGCAAGTCCCGTGACGGTCAACTGATCACCACACCTTTGTTTGAAACCATGACCAAGGTGTTGATCAACGCACCCAAAGCCAACGAATTCGTATTCTAAGGACACGGGACTCATGACCCAGCCCGATCAACCCGTAATCAAACGACGTACATCGGGCTTCAAACATTGGCTGCGGGGATTGGTGGGCATGCTGGGTTTGGCGATCGCGGGCAGCCTGGCTGGGGCCCAAGAAGGCCTGACCACCGATCACTCAAGCCCTCAAAATCTGCTTGCGCTCTTCAACCTGGCCAAACAGAATGACCCGGCCTTTCGGGCAGCAGCTTCTCAATTGCAGGCTGACCTTGAAACTGAAAATCAGGCATTTTCAGCCCTGCTGCCCAACGTCAACTTCGGGGCACGTATTGAGAAACAAGACAACACCTACGATGCCTTTGGCATGTCAATTGATGCCAGTCGCAATCCAGGCACATACAGCCTGGTACTCAACCAGGCACTGTTTCGCCCCCAAGCCTGGGAAACCTACAAACAAAGCCAATTAAGCGGAGAAGTTGCCAAGCTCAGCTTTCAGCAAGCCGAACAAGACCTGGTTTTGCGACTCACTCGCGCTTATTTCGATTTATTGGCCGCGCAAGACGACTTGGCCAGCATTGATGATCAAAAAGCCGCTATTACCGAGCAGCTGGCCTTGGCGAAAGCCAATTTTGAGGTGGGCAATGCCACTGTGACAGACCAACAAGAGGCTCAGGCACGATTTGACCTGACCGTGGCCCAGGAACTGGCCGCGCGCAACCAGCTGGCTCAGCGCAGACTCCAAATCGAGACCATTGTGGGCATGCCTGTCAATGAACTGGCTGCTCTCGCACCCTCGACGCAACTCAGCGCCCCTGCGCCAAATACCGCCGAAGCGTGGGCCGAGCAAGCCCGAAACAACAATCTGAGAACCCAGCAAGCGAGGCTCGCCAGACTCATCGCCCAAGGCGAAAGTAACAAGGCCAAGTATGGCCATTTGCCAACCCTGGACTTGACTGCCCAAATGGTTGAAACCGAGCAGCAGATTTTTGATGGCAACAGTGGACGCCCTTTTGACTTGGGTGTGGACAGCACCACCATCGGTCTGGTGATGAATATTCCTATTTTCAGCGGTGGCGCTACCCAAAGTCAGGTCCGCCAGCAAGCGGCATTGTTGGAAAAAGCGATGAATAATGTAGAACTCGCAAGCAGAAATGCCACACAGGCTGCAAAGTCGGCATTCCTGGGGGTTCAAACCAGCCTGGCACAGGTGAATGCCCTCGAAACCGCACTGGCCTCAAGTGAACTGGCACTCCGATCCAACAAAACTGCCTATGAAATAGGCATTCGAATCAATGTTGATGTCTTGAACGCTCAGCAACAATTCAATGCCACACAGCGTGACCTCTCAAAGGCCAAGTACAGCAGCCTGATCAATATGCTCGAACTGCAGGCTGTGGCTGGGCAGTTAAACGCGGAATCGCTGAAACAGATCAATCAACTTCTGCTGCAATAAGCGCGCAACCCCTAAACGTCATTCAATTGATTGAGCACATCGAAGCTGCGCTGAGTTGCCCCACGGTGACTGCGCGCATAGGCAAAGGCCGCTTTCTTCGCCTCGTGATTGCCCTGAAAATCACTCAGATAAAATTCGCAAGCCGCCAGTAAATTATCAAACCGACGGGCTGCTTTCGCTGACAGTGCATCCTCTGCTGCTTTGGCAAAATTAAAGGTATTCGGCCCCATCCACACGGGGCAACCATAAGCGCAAGCCTCAATCAGGTTTTGCCCGCCAAAAGGCAGCCACGAGCCCCCCAACAAAGCCAGATCTGCCACGCTGTAATACGCCGGCATTTCACCCATGGAGTCGCCCAGCACCAAACGGGCCTGCCCAAAACCTGCCAAGGCAATATTGCTGCCTGCATTGAACGAGGCACTTCGACGTACGGGACGGGCCACACCCATCCGCGTGGCTGCCTCTGCCATCAATTCAAACACCTCATCAAAACGCTGAGGGTGGCGCGGCACAATCCACACACTGGCTTTGGGCATCCGCTTGAAAAACTGACTTCGGTTCAGGGCATCAAGCAACAAGACCTCTTCACCCTCCCGACTGCTGGCGAACAACACCACCTGCTCTGCCTGAGCAGCCTCCCGCCAGGTGCGCCCCATGGTGGCCAACTCCGGCTTGAGCGCCACATCAAATTTCAGGTTGCCGCACACGGCATCCGCTGGCCGCCCAATTTTCTCAAATACAGCTGCATCGGCCTGTGTTTGGACAATCAAGGTGCCAACACTGCGCAAGACAGGTTTGCTCACGAGCCCCAACTGGACCAAGCGCTTTCCAGTGGTGGGTGATACCCGCGCGTTCAGCACTGCCGTATGAACATTGCTCCTGGCTGCTCTCAACAGCAGATTGGGCCACAACTCGGTTTCAACAACCCACAATGAATTCGCGCGCACTTGCTTGAATGTTCGCGCAACCAGATGGGGCAAATCGTATGGCAGATAAAAGAACTGAACGCTGTTCAATGCCGAATAAAGCTGTTGGCAAGTGGCCAAACCCGTGGGTGTGGTGCAGGAAACGGCCCATTCATGCTGAGGATAAACCTTGGCCCAGTGCTGTACCAAAGGGGAAATGGCATGGGCTTCGCCCACCGAAACAGCATGTACCCAGATTCGCTTTTGACCCGATGGAACCGCCTTGAACTCAGGCAGACTCGCCAGGAACCGCTGCCCCCACCCTCGGCGATACTCAGGCTGCCTCACACTGCGTTTGAGCAGATACAAAGCCAGCACTGGCAGCAGCAGAAAAAGAGTCAGGCTGTAAAGCCACAAAAAGACGCGAGCTCGCACACTCAAAGTTTATTTCCCCGTAGCAAACGCGTTGCCGCCTCGAACACCTCCCCCACAGCAGGCTCTCGACCTACATCACCCAAACTGATGGCATGAGGATTAAAGCGCGGCGCAAATCGCCATGCAGGTGTAGCAAAGAACAAAGCAACCATGGGTAAATAATGCGCAGCTGCCAGATGCGTTATACCAGTATCCACACCAATGACCAGGCCAGCTCGTTCAAGGCGAAGGCGCAATTCGCCCAAAGCCATGCGAGGCAGTACTTCAACCCGTGTGATGCCGGCCGCAATTTTTTCCGCCTGCTGGTGTTCCGCTTCACTACCCCAAGGCAGTTTGACTGAATAACCCAGGTCTGAAAATCGATGAGCCAACTCACGCCATTTCACCAGCGGCCATTTTTTTTCGTCTCGGGCAGTGGCGTGCAAAAACCAGATCTCGGCTCCGCGGGGAATGATCGGAAGTACCTTTGGGGGAGTGATGTCGTAGAACACAGGCTTGCCAAACAAACGGTAGCCCAACAACCCGGCGGCCAACTCCCGAAGACGCTCGACTGCATGGGCCTGCGGATCCCACCCAGCTCGCTTTGAATAAAAAAGGCAGGCCAGACTTTCCTTCGCATAAGAGAAACCTGGCCCCATAAGCGTGCCCTTTGCAGCGCGGGCCAGTGCTGCACTTTTGATCAACCCCTGCAAATCAACAATTGCATCGTATCGTCTGTCCGACAACTGATTTCTGAGCAGCTTCCATTGCTGCCACGTGTGGCGAATTCCCAGCTTGCGCCACTTGCGTAAATTCACCGGGACTATTTCGTGAACATGGCGGCTGCCCCGCACCAGATCCGCAAATGGCTCCTCCACCATCCAGTCGATCTGAATGGTGGGATCGTGGGTATGAATATCATTCAAAACCGGCAAGGCATGAATGACATCTCCCATGGAAGTGGTCTTAACAATTAAGATACGCTTCATCTAGCGCTTAGGTTGATCGCAACCGCATCATTGTAAGCGGCAAGCGAGTAGCCAATCCGAATCCGCTCAGCCAAGGAACGATAAATTTGAACACTGCAGCCAACAACCGCATCGCCCTCTCCGCGGTGCTGATCACCTTGAATGCCGACAAACAAATAGCTGAAGCCTTGGAAAGCCTGCAATTTTGTGCCGATTTGGTGGTGGTGGACTCCAATAGCACGGATGACACAATTGAAATTGCGCAAAAATTCGGTGCACGGGTTGTGCAGCAAGACTGGCTGGGATTTGGTCCACAAAAACAGTTTGCAGTGACACAGGCTACCCATGATTGGGTACTGTGCCTGGACGCAGACGAACGAGTCACGCCCGAACTGGAGCGTAGTATTCGAGCGGTCATGCAACAAGCCGAACAGGGGCTTTTACCAGTGGATGTTGCCGGATTTGACATGCCCCGCTGTAACTTCTTTTTAGGCCGTTACCTTCGCCATGGCGAGGGTTATCCCGATTATTCACGCCGATTGTTTAACCGAAAGATGGCCAACTGGAGCAATGACGCAGTCCATGAAAAAGTGGAATGCACAATTCCAGATACACGTTTTGAAAAGCTTGAAGGCGACTTGCTGCACGAATCGGCTGAAAGCCTGGAAAGTTACCTGACCAAACAGAACAGATACACCAGTATCCAGGCACAACACCTGGCAGCACACGGAAGATGGCCAGGGCTGGGAAAACTAATGCTGTCGCCGGTGGTGCGATTCATCAAGTTTTACCTGGTGCGAAAGGGCTTTCTGGATGGCTGGCCCGGGCTGGTTCACATTGCAATTGGGTGCTTTAACAGTTTTATGAAGTATGCCAAGACGCGGGAGTTGATGCAGCCAAAACGTGAGCGCTGATTGGCGTGCGGCGTGCGTGATACTAGTCAAGCACCTGACCCTGCGTAAGCCCCGTTTGCGTGAAGGCCCAAAGGAACGACGCGGGATTATCGCTGATACATCGCCGATGCAGCACAAGCTTGCATGTCGCTTGCGCTAGAAGAATTCCTACCCAGCTGAGTGGGCCCAACATTCACGTCTCGCCCGCCGTTTCCTCATCTGAAATGGATTAGACGCGAAGCGGCTCCGCAAGGCGCCATTGCGCTTGCGGCATTCATTGCAGATGGGAGAAGAAACGGCCACAGCCGCGCACATCACCTTGGGCGAGGCGGTTGGGCAAGCTTAGCTAGGTGGGAATTCTTCAGCACGCGCCCGCATCTAGGCGCAGCGTTGAATCAAGGTGCTGCCGCCAGAGCCCAAGCCCCGGCAGCACAGAACTCCGGATCAGTGACCCAGAATTTTCGAGAGAAACAACTGCGCACGCTCCGAGCGTGGTGTACCAAAAAAGTCTTCTTTGGTGCAGTCTTCAACAATATTGCCTTGATCCATGAAAATAACCCGGTCTGCAACCTTGCGAGCAAAACCCATTTCGTGGGTTACGCACATCATGGTCATGCCTTCCTGAGCCAATTCCACCATCACATCAAGAACCTCGTTCACCATTTCTGGGTCAAGCGCCGAGGTGGGTTCATCAAACAACATGCAAATCGGGTCCATCGACAATGCGCGTGCAATCGCCACCCGCTGTTGCTGACCACCTGACAACTGCCCAGGAAACTTCTCGGCTTGGGCCTTCAAACCCACCCGATCCAACAAGCCCAAACCTTTTGCAACAGCCTCTTCTTTGGATCGACCCAGTACCTTGATTTGTGCCAAGGTCAGGTTCTCGGTGATGGTCAAGTGCGGGAACAATTCAAAGTTTTGAAACACCATGCCCACACGTGAACGCAACTTGGGCAGATCTGTACCTTTGGCACCCACCGAAACCCCATCTACGGTGATAGTGCCTTCCTGGAAAGGCTCAAGCATGTTCACAGTTTTAATCAGGGTAGATTTACCTGAACCGGAAGGACCACACACCACCACTACTTCCCCTTTCTTGACAGAGGTTGTGCAATTGGTGAGCACCCTGAAACTGCCATACCACTTACTTACTTTATTGATTTCAATCACAGTGCTCTCCTGTTATCGAATGATTTGAGTTTTTCTCTGGAGCGCTTTGACCAGCATGGACAAGCTGAAACAGATCGCCAGATAAACCAAGGCTACGAAGGTGTACATCTCGACCAAGGCGCTGTCGCGCTGCGCAATTTTTGATGCAGCACCCAGGAAATCGGTTACAGACAACACATACACCAGCGATGTGTCTTGGAACAAAATAATGGTTTGAGTCAACAACACCGGAAGCATGTTGCGGAAGGCCTGTGGCAATACAATTTTCGCCATGGTCAAACGGTAGTTCAAACCCAGTGCCTGCGCGGCTGCCACCTGTCCTTTCGGAATACTTTGAATACCCGCCCGCATGATTTCGCAGAAAAATGCGGCTTCAAACATGATGAAGGTGATGTAAGCAGACCTGTCAGGACCAATTTGTGGCGGGCGTTCATAACCCATGACTGACTGCAAGACCACCGGCACCAGAAAATAGAACCAGAAGATCACCAGAATCAGGGGAATGGAACGCATGAGGTTGACGTAACCCGCTGCGATCATGGCCAATGGCTTGATGCCGGACAGACGGGCCAAAGCCAACAATGTGCCAAAGAAAATACCGCCCAAACAGGCCACCACAGTGAGTTGAACTGTGTAAGCCAAACCCTGCATAAGGTACGGCAATGAAGTAGTGATAGCACTGAAGTCAAAGTCGTTCATTATTTACCTCCAGTGATATAGCCAGGCACAGCGGTTCGGCGTTCAACCAAAGCCATGACACGGTTCACCGTCATTGCCACAATCACATACAACACGGTGGCGGCTATGTAAGCTTCAAAAAACGCAAAGGTGACTTCGCCCATTTCACGCGTTCTGAAGGTGAGTTCAGTCAAACCAATGGTTAACGCCACCGAGGAGTTTTTAATCAGGTTCATGGCCTCGGAGGTCATGGGAGGAACAATAATTCGATAGGCCATGGGCAACAACACGAAGCGATAGGTCTGACTTTCGGTCAAGCCCAAAGCGTAGCCCGCAGAACGCTGCCCGCGTGACAGAGACAAAATACCCGACTTGACCTGCTCGGCCACCCTGGACGCTGTAAACAAGCCCAAACAGACTACTGAGGCCAGAAACTGCACGAAGGTGGGGTCTTGTTCAATCGACCAATCTTTCAAGGCCGGGATGAACTCTGGCACCACAAAATACCAGAGAAAAAATTGGACAATCAGGGGGATGTTGCGGAAAATTTCCACGTACGCATTGCCCAGAAAAGCCAAGGGCTTGTTGGAGGTGGTGCGCAAAACACCCATCAAGGAACCCACAGTGAAGGCAATGACGCCCGCAACTGCGGATGTGGCAAGGGTCCACAGCAGGCCGGAAAACAACATTTCCCACCACACCAGGGTTTCGCCTTCCACAATCGGCTGAAAAAACAACAGCCAATTCAGGTCGCTATTCATTTTGGATACTCCCGAGTCAATATTCTCGGCCAATACAAGTAAAAGGCCGGCTCACGTTTGAAACGCACAGCCGGCCCGTGACTGACTAGGGCAGTTTATTTAACGCCTTTGTCGTTTGGATTCGCGAATGCTTCCTTCAACAGCGGAGACATCGGGAAATTCAGGTTGACGTTCTTCGGTGGAATCGGGCTCATGAACCACTTCGCGTAAAGCTTTTCAGCTTCGCCAGACTTGATCATGCCGTTCACGGTTTCATCCAGCAAAGCCTTGAACTGTGGATCGTCCTTGCGCAACATGATGCCATAGGGTTCTGTGCGCAGAATTTCTGGCAAGAACATGAACTCATCCGGATTTTTGCTTTGAGCAACCAAACCGGCAATCAGGATGTCGTCCATTACGAAAGCCTTGGCACGGTCATTGGCCACCAACAGGAAGCTTTCAGCATGGTCTTTGCCGTAAATTTCCTTGAAGTTGATGTTTGCACCCTTCTCGTTTTGCTTGATCAACTGAACTGAGGTGGTACCTGAAGTTGTCGCGATGGGTTGACCATCCAGATCGGCCAGTGACTTAATGCCACTGCTTTTCTTCACGACCACTTTCACGCTGGTGATGAAGGTGCTGTTTGCGAAAGAAACCTGTTCCTGACGAGCCACGGAGTTGGTGGTAGAACCACATTCCATGTCGATGGTGCCGTTTTGCAGCAACGGGATGCGGTTTGCAGAAGTAACTGGTTGCAATTGCACATTCAGGTTTGGCATTTTCAACTTGGCTTTGACCGCATCAACAACCTTGTTGCACATGTCCATGTGGTAGCCGATCGGCTTTTGGTTGTTGTCCAGGTATGAAAACGGAACAGAGGACTCACGGTAACCCACCACGATGGTTTTGGTCTCGGAAATCTTTTTCAAAGTACCCGTGAGATCTTGGGCAACTGCGGGCTGAACAGCGGCTACACTGGCCACGGCCAACGCTGCTGCGAGGAGATTCCTTTTCATTTTTGCTCCTTGAATGAAAAAATTAAGCACAAACTGTGCACACACCCTGCGCCATACGAACCAGGTTCGAGACGGTATTAAAGTTTTATTCTCCGAGGACGGGTGAGAACCTCGGGCCTGAGTATTTCATTCAACTGCTGCTCTGACAGTAAGCCTTTTTCGAGAACAAGCTCGGAAACCTTCCGGCCAGTTTTCAATGCAGTTTTTGCAATCTCAGATGCTTGATCATAGCCTATGTAAGGGTTCAGTGAGGTGGCCAAACTGGCTGATTCCTCGACCCTTTGACGCAAAAGTGACTCATTTGCGGTAATCCCTAATACGCAATTTTTCGTCAACGTTTTGCAAGCGGCTGTCAGGTGGTAAATACTCTTGAACAGGCTCCATGCAATGATGGGCTCGAACGCATTCAGCTGCAGTTGGCCAGCCTCGGCCGCCATGGTGACGGTGACATCGTTACCAATCACCTCAAATGCCACTTGGTTCACCACTTCCGGGATCACCGGATTCACCTTGCCGGGCATGATGGAAGAGCCTGCAGCCCGCGGCGGCAGATTAATCTCGTTCAGACCAGCCTGGGGCCCTGAGGACAGCAAGCGCAGATCGTTGCACATCTTGGACAACTTCACGGCCACGCGCTTGAGCACGCCAGAGAGCTGGACAAAAGATCCAGTGTCCTGAGTGGCCTCGACGAGATCGGCTGCAGTCACAAGGCCCAGCTGGGTGATTTCTTCGAGATAATGACGGGCACGAGCTGCATATTCCGGGTCGGTATTAATGCCGGTACCGATGGCAGTAGCCCCCAGATTGATTTCAGAGATCAAGCTGGTCGCCTCGCGCAGGCGTGCCATGTCTTCACCCAACATGACGGAGAAAGTTGCGAACTCTTGCCCCAAAGTCATGGGCACGGCGTCCTGCAGCTGGGTGCGGCCGATTTTCAGGATTTTCCGGAATTCAAAGGCTTTTTCGCCGAAGGCCTCTTTCAGTTCTTCCATCGCGACCAACAGACCGGAGATGGCGTTGATCAGGCCGATTTTGACAGCAGTGGGGTACACATCGTTGGTGCTTTGAGAAGCGTTCACATGCTCAATCGGGTGCACCATTTTGTAATCACCCTTTTTACCGCCCAGTATTTCAATGGCGCGGTTGGCAATCACTTCGTTGGCATTCATATTGGTCGAGGTGCCCGCACCACCCTGAATTACATCAACCACAAATTGATCGTGAAGTTTGCCGGTCCGAATCTCCTTGCACGCCTGAGTAATGGCTTTGGCCAGATCGTGAGAAATAGTGTCGAGATCGGCATTGGCTTTGGTCGCGGCCCATTTGACTGCGGCCAGTGCGTTGATGAGTTCGGGAGCGTTGTACAGCGGAAAGCCGGTAATTTGATAATTGTCGAGGGCTCGACTGGTGTGGACTCCCCAGTAGGCGTCCGCGGGGATCTTCTTTTCACCAAGAAGGTCTTTTTCCACGCGATGCTCTGAGTGCTGCTTGACCATGTCATCCCCTGATGAATTTTGAATGTGGGCCATGCTAAATCTTTAGTGGCCATCACTCCAATACTTAATCAGCATTAAACCATGCATTTCGCGCATATCCAAAGAAACCCTAATAAGGGTTATCCACAGAGGGGGATTAGTCAGGCCAGTAATGCCAGATTAAATCCGCCTGCTCATGCGCGGCAGAATTCTCGGTATGACGCTGTATGCGCCGATACAAGCGAACCTCCATGTCAGTGAAATAGGGCCCTTGAATTTTGCAAAGGCCGGACCCGGGCAGCACCGCGCTTTCAGGTAACCAGGCCACACCCAAGCCCGCTTCACACATCGATTTCAAACTTTCAGACATGTCCGTTTCGAACAGTGATTTTTTCAAAAAGAGTGGGCCTGCTTCCATCGCGATGTCGGTCATCTTCGACAGATAAGCATGTTTGGAATACGACAGATAGGGCACGGGCAAAGGCGCCAATGGGTCCAGCGAATAGACCGGGTTGCCCTCGACGGTCATGGCGCTGTATGGCTCAAACCGTTCCGTGCCCAACACTCGAACTTCAAACTTGCTGGGGTCGAGTTCAATGGGCTCTCGGCTGTGGTGGTAGCAAATCAGAAAATCACTTGCACCGTCAGTGAAGTACAACACGGCATCGTGCACGTTGCTGGCCGTTAGCTGAAAACTCAGATCGGGCAAACGGTCAGCAAGCTTGGCTTTCAAACTGCTGACCCAATGCGGCGCCTTGCTGCAGGCCAAGGTGTGCGGCACCACCAATCGGATGGGTTGGCGGCTTTGCAGGCTGCCGCCCCGAACAATCGTTCGGGCCTGCCGGATTTGCTCCAGCATGGTGAGCGCCTGTTCGTAAAACACCTCACCTTGCGGGCTCAGTCGCGTGGGGTAAGATCCCCGGTCAATCAACTCGCAGCCCAGCCAACCCTCAAGCGCCTGAATACGGCGTGAGAAAGCGGGCTGCGTGACGCACCTCAGGTTGGCCGCTTTCGAAAAATTCTTGGTTTGGGCCAGCGTGATGAAATCTTCAAGCCATTTGGTTTCCATGGGCAGACGCGTTGGGTTGACTGTGCTGTTGAATCAGCCACATTCGGGCGTATTCACCGTTCTTGTCAAGTAGTGATTCATGGCTGCCGCTTTCAATCACCTCACCCTGACTAATCACCAAAATTTGGTGAGCATGCACCACCGTGCTTAAACGGTGGGCAATAATCAGAGTAGTTCGGTTGCGCGACAGCATTTGCAACTCCTGCTGGATGGCACGCTCAGATTTGGAATCCAGTGCTGAAGTGGCCTCGTCGAAAATAAGAATCGCCGGATTTTTCAAGATGGTGCGGGCAATGGCCACGCGTTGCTTCTCTCCACCTGAAAGCTTGAGCCCACGCTCTCCCACCTGGGTTTTGTAGCCATCCGGCTGACTCACAATGAATTCATGGATATGCGCCGCTTTGGCTGCCGCCTCGATTTCAGTCTGACTGGCATCTGGCCTGCCATAGGCGATGTTGTAAGCAATCGTGTCGTTAAATAGCACAGTGTCTTGAGGAACAATGCCAATGCTTCTCCTCAATGAAATCTGTGTGACGTCCCGAATGTCTTGCCCATCAATGAGAATGGCGCCATCCGTGACCTCATAGAAGCGGTACAGCAAACGCGACAACGTAGATTTACCCGCACCGCTGTGGCCTACCACCGCCACGGTATGGCCTGCGGGCACCGAGAACGACATGTTCTTCAGCACCATGCGGCGTTCGTCATACGCAAAGTTCACGTTGCGAAATTCTATGGCACCTCCTTTTACCTGCAGATCAGGAGCATGTGGCCTGTCTTTGACTTCCAGGTTTTCATCCATCAGGCCAAACATTCGTTCGATGTCAGCCAAAGCCTGCTTGATTTCCCGGTAAATGACACCCAAAAAATTCAGAGGAATATACAGCTGAATCATGAAGGCGTTCACCAGCACCAAATCACCCAAAGTCATTGACCCGTCCAGCACACCAGCGGTTGCACGCCACAACACCAAAGTCACCGCCACGGCGATGATCGCACTTTGCCCGGTATTCAAAAGAGTGAGGGATTTTTGCGAGCGAATGGCAGCCTCTTGCCAGGCGGCCATGCTTTTGTTGTACCGATCGGACTCAAAACGCTCGTTGCCGAAATACTTCACGGTTTCATAGTTGATCAGCGAGTCGACTGCACGCACATTGGCTTTGGAATCCAGGTCGTTCATGGTGCGGCGAAAATGCAGTCGCCATTCCGTGATTTTTACGGTGAAGAAAATGTACAAGGTCAGTGCCACCGCCGTGATGACCGAGAACCAGATGTCGTAGTTGAGGAACAAATAGCCCACTACCAGTACGATCTCGATCAGTGTTGGCAGGATGCTGTACAGCGTGTAGCTCACCAGGCTTGAAATGGCTCGGGATCCACGCTCGATGTCGCGGGTCACCCCTCCGGTTTGACGATTCAAATGAAACCGCAGCGACAGCGCATGCAGGTAATCAAACACCTGAATGGCAATGGCCCGCACTGCATTCTGGGTGACCCGGGCAAACAGGAATTCTCGCAGCTCGGTGAAGACCGTGGTAGACAGGCGCAACAAACCGTAAGCCACCAACAACACTGCCGGCATGGAGGCTGCGGCCAGCAAGGCATTGCTCTGCAAAAGCGGCGTCAGCTCATCGATGATTTCCTTGAGCACCAGAGGCACGCCCATGTTGGCGACCTTGGCAAGCACCAGGCAGGCAATCGCGAAAATAACCCGCCACTTGTATTCCCACAGATAAGGCAAAAGCTGGGCGATGGTGCCCCAGTCGCTTCGTTTTCGGGGTCTTGGTGGGGCGGACTCCACCGGTGCGGTTCTGCGCATGCGATACTTCTCGGTACAAAAAAGAGGTGATTGGCAATGCTACCACTCGCCTCGGCACACGAGCCACACACTCAGCAGGAGACAAAAGCAAATGGCAAGTATTCAACACAAAGTGATTGTAATCACCGGGGCTTCAGAAGGTATTGGTGCGGCATTGGCCATCAAACTGGCCCAAGGCAACAAACTGGTGCTGGCGGCACGCCGACTCGAAAAACTTCAAGAGGTCGGCAAACAGGTGGTGGCGGCTGGCGGGCAGGTCCACTGTGTGGCCTGTGACGTGATGGAACAGGCCCAATGCGAGAACCTGGTGGAAGAATCAGTGAAAGCCTTTGGCGGTATTGACATGATTGTGAATAATGCGGGCGTCTCGATGCATGCGTGGTTTGAAGACATCACCGACTTGGGTACCTTTGAGAGACTGTTCCGCGTCAATGTGATGAGCATGGTTTGGATTACCCACAAGGCACTGCCCCACATCAAGAAATCCAAAGGCTTGATCGTGGGCGTTTCCAGCCTGGCTGGCAAAACGGGTGTGCCCGCCCGCACCACCTATTGCACCAGCAAATTTGCAATGAGTGGTTTTATGGAAGCACTGCGCATTGAATTGATGGGCACAGGTGTGGACGTGTGCGCAATTTTCCCGGGTGTGGTGGACACGGAAATTCGCCGCAACGGTTTGAACCCGAATGGCGAGCGCGCTGGTGTTTCAGGCCTTCGCGAGAAAGGCGCCATGACGGTTGAGCAGTGTGTGAACGAAATCGTGGATGCCATGGCCGAACGCAAGCGAGAATGGGTAATGACAGCCAAAGGGCGCTTGGGCCTGAAGCTGAAACCGTTTGTGCCAGCCGTGATCGACAAAATGGCCAAAGATGCCTTGGACGATGAACACGGCGGCAGAAAGTCAGCCTGAACGCGACCTATACCTCGGTTCAGGCGCCAAACAACATGACCGCCTGAACCACCACCGCCAATACGCTCAAGGCCAAAACAACGCCCAACACAGTAACGGCTTTGCGATTGGATTCGATTTGTGCAACCAGTTGCGTGTTTTGACTGGCCAACTCTTTGATGACCTCCGCAGATTGAACCACTTGAGCCTGCAAATCGGTGATCGTTTGCTCAGCCGCATGCAGGCGATGTTCCAGCTTTTCGACGGCGGCCATGTCCGTGGCCAACATCACATCGGTCACGTCGCTCTCGGTTTCACCATCCACCCGCTTTTTGGACACGCTGTTCCACAGCTTGACCGCACCATCGGCCACTTTGGGCGCATTTTTAATCACCTCGCCCCATGGCACCATTTGCAACACCGTTACCCAACCTGCAGCCATTGCTTCCTCAACTTATGGACCCGACAAAACGCCATTATCGTCGGTTTCGTGAGATCGGGTTGGTAGTGTGCACCTAGAATGAAATGCAGACTCTAGGCGCCCGGGTTTACAATCGAAAGCCAAACCAACAACAAAGCACCTGCACATGAGCACACCCAAACCGATTTTATTGCCAGTCGACCGTGAACCCGTGATTCGGGTGATTCCCATGCCCAAAGACTCCAATGCTTCAGGCGACGTTTTTGGCGGCTGGATTATGGCGCAGGTGGACCTGGCTGGTTCGGTACCAGCAACAGCCCACGCCAAAGGCAGAATTGTGACCGTGGCAGTGAACGAGTTTATTTTCAAGGAACCCGTGTTTGTGGGTGATTTGTGCAGCTTTTATGCTGAAGTGGTGAAGGTAGGCCGAACCTCGATGCAAATTTATGTGGAGGTATTCGCGCAACGTCGCTTGAAACCCGACGATGTGGCCAAAGTAACCGAGGCCTATGTGACCTATGTGGCTGTGGACGAGAACAGGAATTCCCGCCCGGTGGACCCACTCAAATAGGGCACTCGGTTCAGAAGTGCGTGAGGTCTTGTTGATGCATTTCGAATGCAAACTCGACCTCGTTCACATGCTGCCAGGAACTTTGACCCTTGGCCTGTTTTCTCGACAGTTCGATCCGATAGTCGTATCGATCAGGTCGGTAAAGACCTTTCAGTACCTGCACAGGCCTGCCATTTTCGTCGTAAGCCACCCGTGAAATGGCCAGTAACGGTGCACCCACCGGCACGCCCAAGGCATACGCTACCGAGGCGTCAGCCAACCGTGCAGAAATGGTTTGGCGGGCTTTGGCCACCTTCACCCCTGCTTCTTCGAGCAGCACCAGAATTGGGAAGTCGCGAAGACGCCGGCGACAAATGCGCCCGGACAAATCCTGAGGAATAAAACTGGTTAGGTGCGCCACAGGCTGACCATCTAGTTGACGGATTCGGATCAGTTTCTCAACGATGGCATCGCTGGGCAAATGCAACAGTGTCGCGATGTCGGGGGGCGGTAAAATACGCTTGGAAGTGATCAATTGGAGATCTGAAGAATCGCCACTGGCCTGTAAGCGCATGGCTGAGGCACTTAGCAACTGACTTTGACCCACCGAAGAATTTCGAGACTCCGTGCGTGGCTTTACAAATGTGCCTTTGCCTCGGCCCCGGGCAACCAACCCTTCTTTGACCAGGTCTTGCAGCGCACGACGCATGGTGACGCGTGACACATTGAACTGCTCAGCCAAGACCAACTCACCGGGCAAAGGCTTGGTGTCGTAGTGCCCTTCGATAATACGCTCGCGCAATATCAGATAGATTTGGTGGTAAAGGGGAACGACTTGATTCGGATCTAATTTGCTGTCACCGAAGTTCGACTCTTCTGGAGATGCGGCGGGAAACTGGCTGTCCATTCGTACTGTCCAAATGCTACTGGGCTACGACAGGGATAATACAACACAATGCAACACAATTCATACTCGATGCGTGTTTGAAAGTAACAAGGGCCAGTGAAACAACGCTTCACTGGCCCTTGACACCAAGTACCTATCTCAAGCTCATTCCTCGTGGAATGCCTCTTCCCGCTTCTTGCGAATGGAGGGCATAAACACCACGATCAGAGCGATGGCGGCGATGGCCAGCATGGTAGCACTGATCGGGCGGGTGACCAACACGGAGAAGTCGCCACGCGAGAGCAACAAAGCCCTGCGCAGGTACTCTTCCATCATCGGCCCCAAAATAAAGCCCAATAGCAAAGGCGCCGGCTCACACTTCAATTTAGAGAAGATGTAGCCCAGTACACCGAAACCGGCCAACAAGTACACATCGAACAGCTTGTTGCCCAAACTGAACACCCCGATACAGCAGAACACCAGAATCATGGGGTACAGGAAGTGATAAGGAACCGAGATCATTTTGACCCAGATACCAATCAAGGGCAGGTTTAGAATCACGAGGAACAGATTGCCGATCCACATGGAAACGATGATGCCCCAGAACAGCGCGGGCTGCTCGGTCATGACGGCTGGGCCAGGGGTAATACCCTGAATGATCATGGCACCAATCATCAAAGCCATGACTGGATTGGAGGGTATACCCAAGGTTAGCAAAGGAATAAATGACGTTTGCGCCCCAGCGTTGTTGGCTGACTCCGGACCCGCAACACCTTCGATTGCCCCCTTGCCAAACTGCTCGGGTGTTTTCGAGATTTTTTTCTCGATGGAGTAAGAAGCAAACGAAGCCAGCATGGCACCGCCACCGGGCAAAATGCCGAGCAAAGAGCCTAAACCAGTACCGCGAACAATAGGCCAAGCCATGCGCTTGAGATCGTCCTTGTTGGGCAACAAACCCTGAACCTTGGACACCATGGCAGAACGCAGGTGTTCTTCTTCGAGGTTTTTGATAATTTCACCCAAGCCAAACATGCCCATGGCGAGAATCACAAAGTTAACGCCCTCGGCCATGTAGGGTGTGTCGAAGGTGTAGCGCTCCATACCCGAATTCACATCGGTACCTGCCATGCCCATGAGCAAACCCAGCACGATCATGCCAAATGCTTGCAACAAGGAACCGCTGGCCAGCACTACAGAGGCGACCAAACCTACCACCATCAACGAGAAGTACTCGGCAGCACCAAACTGCAAAGCGATGTCTGCCAAGGGGGGTGCAAACAAGGCCAGCAACACGGTTGCGAAAGTACCAGCCACGAAAGAGCCGATTGCAGCAGTGGCCAAAGCCTTGCCTGCTTTGCCTTGACGAGCCATTTGATAGCCGTCGAGTGCAGTGACCACCGAAGAGGATTCGCCAGGCAAGTTGACCAGAATGGCCGTGGTGGAACCACCATACTGAGCGCCGTAATAAATACCGGACAACATGATGAGAGACGACACTGGCGGCAGGCCGAAGGTGATTGGCAACAACATGGCAATGGTGGCAGTGGGCCCCAAGCCAGGCAGCACACCAATTGCCGTGCCCAGAAAAACACCGATCAAGCAGAACAAAAGGTTATTGATCGTGAACGCTGTTTCAAGACCAATTGAAAGATTAGCAAGAAGTTCCATGTTTACATTCCAAACCAAGACCCAAAAATGGGCAGCGGAATACCCAGACCTTTGACGAATACCAGGCTACAAAAAATAGCGGCGCCAAAAGCAATGATCAGGGTGAACTTCCAATTGAAAAATTTGCTGGCCATTGCAGAAATACCGAACACCGCCATGACTGCAATTGCAAGACCAGCACCTTCCACCAACAGCGCAAAAACGATGATGGAAATGGTGACGTACAGGATTTTCGAGAAGGCAAAGCCTTTCAACGGTTCGCCTTCAACAATGAAGGAGCGAATCAGTGAGGCAGCACCGATCAAGATAAGCAAACCACTCAATACTTTGGGGAAATAGCCGGGGCCCATGCTGATGGCTGTGCCCATTTCATAGTCGGCAGCCATATACAAAGCTGCCGTACCGATAATCAGGTACAGCAGCCCAGCCCAAAAGTCTCTTAAATCTTTTGGCATTTTAAGTTCTCAGATAGATCAGTCAGCGTACTGACCGGCTTTGTCGATGATCGGCTTCCAGCGTGCAATTTCAGCATCCAGATGCTTGCGCAAGGCAGCGGGTGTGGCCTGGTCTTGCGGCACTGGCTCGGTACCCAGCTCAGCAAAACGAGAAATCACTGCGGGATCTTTCAAAGCGGTTTGCAAAGACTTGCTCAGGCGATCAATGATGGGTTTGGGTGTGCCTTTGGGGGCATACAAACCGTGCCACACGCCCACTTCAAAACCAGGCAAGCCAGCCTTGTCCAGGGTTGGCAGATCAGGCAAAGAAGCCACTGGTTTCTTGGTGGTCACGGCATAGGCCTTGATTTTTCCGCCTTTGATCTGGCTGGTGGTGTTGGTGGTTTGGTCACACATGAAGTCGACCTGCCCGCCCAACAAATCATTCATGGCTGGGCCGGTGCCTTTGTAAGGAACCGTCGTAAGGTCTACACCCACAGCGGTTTGGAACAACATGCCGCACAGGTGTGAAGCAGAACCAATACCCGCGTTTGCGTAAGTCACTTTGTCTTTGTTGGCTTTGATGTAGGCCAGCAATTCCTGCATGTTTTTCGCAGGCATGTTGGCACGGGCCACAATCGTCATGGGCACGTCTGTGACCAAGCCGATGGTTTCGAAGTCAGTGGAAGCGTTGTAAGACAGTTTGCGGTAGAGCGAAGGTGCAGTGGACTGGCCAATGTGGTGCAGGAAAATATTGTAGCCATCGGGCGCGGAACGGGCGGCCTTGCCAGCCGCCAAGGTGCCACCTGCACCCCCCAGGTTTTCAACAATCACCTGTTGACCCAGGTCTTTGGACATGGACTGCGCAATCAAACGACCCACCGTGTCAGTTGGGCCACCGGCTGCAAATGGAATCAGCATGGTGATGACTTTGGATGGGTAAGCATCCTGGGCTTGCACGGTACCCATCAAGCCCAACAGGGCAACTGCCAATACGGATTTAATCGATTTCTTCACGGAACTCTCCTTGTGATTGGTATCAGAATGTCAACTGCGAAAGCTGTTTTTCTTATTGAATTTCCACACATATCTGCGCAGGTGGATGGAGTATCAGCATGCCCGTGACGCGCAGCAATTGTGGTTTTCCATATACGCAGAAACCACAGCATGAGCCATTCAGGGAGAAGTTCAAATCAAAAAATGCAGCGCCACAAGCACCGAAAAAACAATAAAGTTCCAAAAGGGAATTAAAAACCCCCGTTCTGGACGAATAAACAATCAATCTATAAAAAACTACTTAATAGATCGATATTAATTGACAAGGAGAATGCGCCAACTTCCCCGTCAAGAAAAACAGGGAACGGACCGACTTTCGCAGCAAGCGGTCTTTATTTTTTTGTTTGAGCGTTCAGCCAGTCGTTCAGGGCGGTTGCAACTACCTGATTAATGCCTTCATCAGTAGTCAACGCGTGATCACGCAGGCGACTGACCAAATCAGCAGGCAGACGGTAGTTCACCGGCACCAATTTGCAGGCAGGAATGTCCGCAGCGCGCTCGCGTTTGTTGTTTTGTGCTTTGGAGGCTTGGCCGAAACGGTCGGGAAAACTTTCAGATTTCAGCGAACCATCAAGTTTCTTGGCCATGTTTTTAGCCATATCGGTGGATTTGAGCGCCATGAGGTTCCAGGGGAAAAGAGAAAGATCGGGAACGAAGTATAGCGCCAAACCACCGCACTCAAACACTTACTTCTGGAACGAATGGACAAACCCTGGAGACCTCAGCGAATCGGCGGAGGGTACGTCACTTTTTTCATAATCGGCAACCAATTCGGCAGCTTGATCAAAGTGCTCAGGCGCTACTAAAACATTGGCAAAACCGGTGGGGGAAAGGTCCCCGACTGCACCCTGAAGAAAATGACCACCCACGTAAGCGGGTATTTCGCAGGCGTTCAGCATGCCGGCAACAATATGCGCCTCGATGAGATTGCCCGCTTTGTACACAATTTCCATGTCGCCCCCTTGTTTCCCAAGACTAGCCCAATCAAGGGGGCAGGTAAACAGACCGTGGCAGGAGATTATCTTGCACTTACCCGAAGCACCTTGCCATCCGAGCTGTCGGTCAACAGGTAAATTGCGCCATCGGGACCGGTGCGAATGTCACGAAAACGCGCACCGACCTCTTTGAACAACACTTCCTCCTCGGTCGCCTTGTTGCCTTTTAACACAACCCTGCTGACCTGCTGAGCCTTGAGTGCCCCCACCAGCAAATTGCCTTTCCACTGGGGAAACATGTCACCGTTGTACACGGTGATTCCGGAGGGCGCGATGGAAGGCACCCAGTAAATCGCAGGTTGCTGGGTACCTTCATATTCTTTGTAGGGAGAAATTTGGGCACCCGTGTAGTCGATACCGTAGGTGGCTTTTGGCCAACCGTAATTGGTGCCTGGGGTGATGACATTCACTTCGTCGCCACCACGCGGGCCATGTTCATGAGCGATCAAGCGCTTGTTGACTGCATCATAAGCCAGCCCCTGAACGTTGCGATGACCATAGCTGTAAATTTCAGGTTTGGCGCCCTGTTTGCCCACAAAGGGATTGTCCTTGGGCACCGAACCATCGACATTGAGCCGAACAATTTTCCCGAGATGATTCGACAGGTTCTGCGCCTCTTCGCGGTAGCTGTAACCGTCGCCAAGCGTCACGATCAAAGTGTTATCGGGCATCCATACCATTCGCCCGCCGTAGTGCGCACTGCCTGACTTGGCCATTTGCGAACGGAAGATTTCTTTGACATTCGCAAGGCTGTTTTCGCCAAGCTTGGCGCTGGCGACACACAGATGGTTTGCACTGCGCGTGCCGCAGGCATAGCTGATGAAGATTTGCTGACTCTGCGCGAAATCGTACGAGGGCAGGACGTCAAACAAACCTGCCTGACCGCCATAAAATACTTTCGGGACACCGGCGATTGGGGCGTTCACCAATTTGCCATCGGCAGCCACCAGCCGAAGCTGGCCGGGTTTCTCGGTGATCAAAGCGCGGCCATCAGGCAAAAATGCCATGGACCAGGGACTGTCCAAACCTTCGGCAAAAGTTTCAATGGTGTACGGTTTGGCAGATTGAGCCCGGGCTTGGTCAGGCGACAGCGCAATACCCGCAATCAACAAGGCAACAAGTGCTGGACTGGCCGACAGTTTGCGGGTCGACAGTTTGGCGAACAAGGCGCCCGAAACTGCAGCAGCCGCGAGCATGGAAAACATGCCGCCAGCGGTGCGGGTGGATGAAATCAGTATTGGCATTGGTGCAATCATATCAACCACTTTGAAAGTTACCCACAGGCCCAAAACAGCACCGAAAACACACCAAAAGGTGCGCAACGCAGTGCCGGTGAAACGCGTAAACAGCAATGCGACGGCCTGGGATACCGCAAAACTGCACCCGAAAATGACCGCATACACTGGCGAGAAGTTCCCGAGATCGTGAAGGGTGGTGTGAAATCGAGTGTCCAGCGGTATCAATACACCCAGACTTTGCAGGGCCTGCAAATTCACCTGTGACTGCACCAGGGTGCCCAGTAAGGAGCCCACCAACCAGACCAAAAGCCAAACCAGAACAATCGAAAACCTTTTGTTTGTATGATTCATGAAATGTGTCCAAGATGGCTGGCGGCCGCCAGGCCTGATTGGTTTAAAACAATGACTCAGTGGATTTAATCGGGTTGCCGTCCATATGAAATGGATCGGACCACACCCCCGCGAAAGCGCACGGTAGCGATCAAATTACCTTGCCCTCTGTCATACACCCACACCTCCACCGGCAGACACGGCGCCACCGATTGGGCAAAAGGAGAGGGAACCGGGTGCAGAGTACCCGGAAAATACACTGGATCACAAAAAGTATCTTTGAGAGCCGGCTGTCCACATTTGTACAACACCGATACCCTGCTGTCGCCCTCATAAGCACTGCCCTGGGAACACCGCAAGGATTCTGCTTTTGCCGGCGAAATCAGCCATAACAGGGCAAAAAATCCAAATGTGAGCAATGCATGTTTCATGATTCAACCGTCTCCTTCGAGATTTCGACAGCCTCGAAAAAACGAAAGTTCAGTCAATAGCGGGATCAGCCACAAAGACTTAACCGTACACTGCCACCACTTGATAACCCAAAGAGGCCAACTCGCCTTTCGGAGTCCACAACTTGGCACTCTGATTGACGTAACCGTCAGAACCGGCCTTGGTTTCCATGTCGATTTGGAACCAGCCTTCACTATCGATGTCTGCAGGAATGGGTGGCAATTCAAGCGACCAACTGACAGAACTGGCCATGACCGGGCCTTTGAAGTGGCTAAGACACGGCGTGGGCGGGCCATCACTGAGCATCACAATCAACACCTCGGGGCTCAGGTTTTTGTCTGTGGCACGAATGTAAATACCGCTTTCCCAAAACGGGTTGCCCATGTAGGGAATGCTGCCTAATGCCCAACGCATTTCAACATGCTGCAAAAAGTTGGGTGTAATTTTCGGAATAAAAGGCAACGGCGCGATCTCGTCCACTGGCTTGGGCAGCGGTTTGTGCTGCGGACTAAGCACTGGCAAGGCAGTTTCGCGCGGTGCCCCGAATACGCCAACCACCAAACCTGCCAGCGTTTCGTCACTGTAAATTTCGCATTGCACCTGACTGACACTTTTGCCCTGCCGGAGCAAACGCGTGCGGTACACCACATCGCCGGCGGGCACTGGGCCCACAAAATTGGTTTGTAGTGCACGCAACGGCATGTCAATACCTAAGGTGTCGCGCATGGCGACCACAGCAAGCGCAGATAGAAAACCACCGAACATGGTGCGGCCCTGCATCCAGTCCTCTGTGGCGGTGAATGTGACGGTATCACCACTCAAACGGCGGCTGGACAGGATTTCTGAAAGTGCAACGGTCATTCGGAGCTCTCGGATTAGTTTTCGAACTGCTTGAAATTGGGGGCGCGTTTTTCGCCAAACGCTTTGAACGCCTCTTGCGCCGGGGCTTGCGGAATCATACTCATGAACAGGTGGCCTTCTTCGGCCATTTTTTCGGCCACTGCATTTTTGTTGACTGACTTCATCAAGCGCTTGGTAGTCAACAGGCTTGTGAGCGGCAAGTCGAGCAGTTTTTTAACCTGCGCCTGCACATGGGCATCCAGCGCTTCAGGTTCAAGCACATCGGACACAATGCCGGTGTCGTAGGCTTTTAGGGCGGTGAAAATATCGCCCAGCAATAACAGTTCAGCCGCCTTCTGGTAACCCGCAGAGATGGGCAGCAACAGGCTGGACGCCGCTTCCGGGCAAAGACCCAGTTTTACGAAAGGCATGGAAAATTTTGCGGTGCTTGCGGCGTACACCAAATCACAGTGCAATAAAACAGTGGTTCCGATGCCAATGGCCAGACCTTGGACTTGCGCAACCACTGGCTTGGGGAACACGGAGATCATCCGAAGAAATCGAAACACAGGCGCATCGAGATCGGTGGGCGGATTGTTCAGAAAATCGCCAAGGTCGTTACCGGCAGAAAAACAGCCTTCGTGGCCTTTGAGCAACACCACTTTCACGCCACTGCTGTGCGTTGCATCGCGAAAGGCGTCCGCCAGCGCAGTGTACATGGCGTTGGTGAATGAGTTTTTGCGTTCTGGCCGGTTGATGGTGATGGTCATCAAGCCGTTGTTGATTTCTGTTTGAATGTCCATTGCGCGCGTGCTACCCCAAGTTAGGTACAAAGGATCATTCTAATACGCCCGGGTCACGATTTCCGGACAACCGTGCCGGGTCAACTACGTGAGTAGCCCGCTTCGGAGCTGTTTGGAATCAACTCTCCAACAATTGTCTCAACAATTCATCAGGGCGTTGGGCACTGGAAATTGTACCTGTGACCAAATGATCAGCCTTTTCGATGGCGCTGAAGGTGCGAGCCACACGGGACTGGTTTTGTTCCAACGTATTGCACACCTTTTGCACACACGCGACTGCGACGGATTCACTCCACACTGCCATTTCCTGGCCAGACGGCGGCACATTCTGAACTCCGAAACGAATTGTTCGGCTTCCTCTCGGCAAATCATATTGATATTGCAGATGTTCGATCAGTTCAGCACCGTGATTGAGTTCCGCGCACAAATTGCTCACGGCATTTCGAAACTGTTGACCATCCTGAATGGCCGTGCGCAGCTCAGCTGCGAGCTGCGCCGCGGTGGCCGATAAATCGTTGCGTGAATACCGATGCGTGTCGGGTTTGCCGTGAACAAGGTCAGACAGTGTCTGTGCACGACCCAACTGATAATCAACAGCAGAGTGCAGATTGTTGGCAGCACTTCTGAGTTCATTCACGGCATTGATGTCAACAGCCATGCTCCGAACATTGTTGCTGCGATTGGCTGAATTACTGATCCCGAACCATCCCATGTCAATCCCCTGTTTCAAAGTGAAAGAAGTGGGTGGCATTCGGTATTTGTTGGTTCCCTGTTCGAATCTCCACATGCAAAAAGCCCCGACAAATCGGGGCTTTCTGATGCTGCTTGAACGCTGGATTTATACGCGCTCGAAAATACCTGCTGCACCCATACCAGTGCCGATACACATGGTGACCATACCGTATTTCAGGTTGTGCCGGCGCAGTGCATGCACTACAGTAGCTGCGCGAATTGCACCGGTTGCACCCAGTGGGTGGCCCAAGGCGATTGCGCCGCCCATGGGGTTCACCTTGGCTGGGTCCAGTTCCAGATCTTTCATCACGGCCAGAGACTGTGCCGCAAACGCCTCGTTCAATTCAAACCAGTCGATGTCGCTGGCTTTCAGGCCAGCTGTTTTCAACACGGCAGGAATTGCTTCCTTGGGGCCAATACCCATGATTTCGGGAGGCACGCCACGCACGGCAAAACCGCGCCACTTGGCCAGGGGGGTGAGGTTATAGCGCTTCACGGCTTCTTCAGAGGCCAGAATAAGCGCACCTGCACCGTCACTCATTTGCGAGCTGTTACCAGCGGTCACTGATCCCTTCGCAGCGAATACGGGCTTGAGTTTGGTCAGGCCCTCAATCGAAGAGTCGGCACGGGGGCCTTCATCCAGCTTTACTTCCTTGGTGCTGGTTTTGATTTCGCCAGTGGACAAATCGGGCGTGGCTTTGACCACTGTGAACGGCGTGATTTCATCGTTAAACTCGCCAGCCTGTTGGGCAGCGATTGCCTTTTTATGGCTGTTCAAAGCGAACTCGTCCTGTGCATCGCGGCTAATACCCCATTGTTGGGCAACCTTCTCTGCGGTCATGCCCATACCGTAGGCAATGCCCAGGTTCTCGTCTTTCTGGAAAATTGCATTGTTGAAGCTTGGCTTGTTGCCGCTCATTGGCACCATGCTCATGCTTTCTGCACCAGCAGCAATCATCACCTCAGCTTCGCCCATGGCAATGGCGTTGGCTGCCATTGAAACTGCCGTAATGCCTGATGCACAAAAGCGGTTGATGGTGACGCCGCCGACGGTGTTGGGCAGGCCTGCCAGCAACACAGCGATACGGGCCATGTTCATGCCCTGCTCGCCTTCGGGGAAGGCACAACCCACAATTGCATCGTTGATTGAAGCTGGGTCGAGCGTTGGCACTTGGGCCATTGCGCTGGCAATGGCATGCACCAGCAGGTCGTCGGGGCGGGTGTCTTTGAATACGCCACGGGGCGCCTTGCCGATTGGGGTGCGCGTTGCTGCGACGATGTAAACATCTTTACAAGTTTGAGCCATGTTTGCTCTCCTTAATTAGTTACGCACTGGCTTGCCGGTTTGCAGCATGCCCATGATTCGTTCTTGTGTCTTGGGGTTGTCGAGCAACTTCACGAAGTGCTTGCGTTCCAGGTTCAGGAACCATTCTTCATCCACCAAGGAGCCAGTTTCAATTTCGCCACCACACACCACTTCGGCAATCACACAGCCCAAGTGGAAGTCGTAAGCGGAGATGAAACCGCCGTCGCGCATGTTGACCAGTTGCGCCTTGATGGTGGCGTAGCCTGATTTACCGGCGGCGGGTACGCCCTTGATTTTGTGGGGTGGACGATAGCCGCTGTCGAACATGGCGCGAGCACGTGAAATGGCGACATACAGCAGTTCATGGCTGTTAAATACGATGGTGTCGGATTCCTTGATGAAACCAAGGTCGCGACATTCCATGGCCGATGTGCCCACCTTGGCGGTTGCTGCGGTCATGAAGCCGTCTTTCAGGAAAGCCAAGACATCGGATGAACCTGCTTTTTGAGCAGCCAGGCCAGCGTTGATCGCGATTTCCTTCAAGCCACCACCGCCGGGAATCAGGCCAACGCCCACTTCCACCAGACCCATGTAGCTTTCCAGGTTTGCAACGCGTGCAGCACAGTGAATTGCGAATTCGCAACCACCACCCAAGGCCAGGCCAGTTACAGCAGCCACGGTGGGTACTTGTGCATACTTCAGCGCAGCAGTGCCTTTCTGGAATTCTGCCACCATGGGTTCGATGGCCTTTCCGCCACCCTGCATGAATGCAGGCAACATGGCTTGCAAATCGGCACCTGCGGAGAAGGGCTCATCCGGGCTCCACAACACCAGGCCTTTGTAGCTTTTCTCGGCCAAGGCAATGGCTTCGTGCGTGCCGGTGATCACATCGGGGCCAATCGCGTGCATTTTGGTTTTGATCGACAAGATCAACACATCATCATGACCTGGAGCTGTCCAAATGCGAACTGCATCGTTTTCTTTGATGGTGGTGCCACCGTTGTGGCCAGTCACGGTTGTTTCGCCCAATACTTTGGCGCGGAAAATTTGGCGCTTGTAGACAGGCAGATCCTTGCGAGCAACAAAAGAATTGCTGGCAGGGCTGAATGCGCCAGCTGTGCTGTACACACCGCCGTTGTCGGCCACTGGGCCTTCGAACACCCATGCGGGCAACGGTGCATTGCACAGGGCTTCGCCCGCATCAATGTCAGCCTTCACCCATTCGGCAACCTGCTTCCAGCCAGCCGCTTGCCAGGTTTCGAATGGACCCTCTGTCCAGCCGTAACCCCAGCGCAACGAGAAATCGATGTCGCGGGCGGTGTCTGCAATTTCGTTCAAATGGAAGGCGATGTAGTGGAATGCATCGCGGAAAATTGCCCACAGGAATTTGGCTTGTGGGTGCTCGGAAGCACGCAGAGCAGCCATGCGTTCTGCCACATTGCGGTTCTTCAGAATTTTCAATACGGCTTCATCGGCTTTGCCTTCAGAGGGCACGTAGCTGCTGGAGTTCGCATCGAACACCATGATCTGCTTGCCTTCTTTCTTGAAAAAACCACCCTTGGTTTTTTGACCCAAGGCGCCTTTTTCTACCAGCGTTTTCAACACGGCGGGTGTGGCATAGCTGGGTGCAAACGGATCGTTGGGCAAAGTGTTTTGCATGGTTGCAATCACATGGCCCATGGTGTCCAGGCCCACCACATCCGCAGTGCGGAAGGTGGCTGATTTTGCTCGACCCAGCTTGGATCCTGTCAGTTGGTCCACGATGTCGAATGGAATACCGTACTTCTGCGCTTCAGCCATGGTGGCCAGCATGCCAGCCACGCCCACGCGGTTGGCCACGAAGTTGGGTGTGTCTTTGGCAGTAATGATGCCCTTGCCCAAGGTGGTGGTCAGGAAGGTTTCCAGATTGTCCAGAATGTCCTGACGTGTGGTGCTCAATGGAATCAGTTCACACAGGTGCATGTAGCGGGGTGGGTTGAAGAAGTGAACGCCACAGAAACGGGCTTTCAAATCTGCATCAAAACCTTCGCTGAGCTTGGAAATGCTCAAGCCCGATGTGTTGGTTGCAAAAATGGCAGTGGCATTGATGTGCGGTGCCACTTTTTTGTACAGGTCGTGTTTCCAGTCCATGCGCTCGGCAATCGCCTCAATCACCAGGTCGCAGCCTTGCAGCAATTCCAGGTGCTCTTCGTAGTTGGCGGCTTGCACATATTGCGCAACGTCTTTCGCGCCAAACGGAGCTGGTTTCAGTTTGGTCAGGTTCAAGATGGCTTTGTCTACGATGCCGTTCTTGGGGCCTTCCTTGGCGGGCAGGTCAAACAGCACCACAGGCACTTTGGCATTGGCACAGTGGGCAGCAATTTGTGCACCCATCACGCCAGCGCCGAGCACGGCGACTTTGCGAACGATGAAATTGGACACGCGTGTCTCCTTCGAGTTAATTGGATTCAACGCCCGCAACCACGTGTGGCTGCGGGGTACTACGGGACAGGATTTCTTAGAACAGATCTGCTTCCATTTCCATCAGGCTGCTGGAACCGGCACGCGCCTTGCGAATCAGCATGGCGGTTTCAGGCAGCATTTTCTGGAAGTAGAAACGGGCTGTGTGCAGTTTCGCGGTGTAGAACTTGTCGCCACTGGACTGTTTTTCCAGCGCGATTTTTGCAGCTTTGGCGAAGAAGTAAGCGTAGAACAAGTGGCCTACAACGCGCAGGTAATCCACAGCTGCAGCACCCACTTCATCGGGGTTTTGCATGGCCTTGCCACCGATTTCCATGGTCAGTTTGCTGACCTTGTCGCCCAAATCAGCCAGGGGTTCAATGAACTCTTTCATGGCTGGGTTGTTGGCTTCAGATTCGCACAGGGCGCGCACCATTTTGCCGAACTTCATCAGCTTGACGCCACCGTCGCCCAGCACTTTACGACCTAGCAGGTCCAGTGACTGAATGGTGTTGGTGCCTTCGTAAATCATGTTGATGCGGCTGTCACGAACATACTGTTCCATGCCCCACTCAGCGATGTAACCGTGGCCGCCATACACTTGCATACAGTGTGAGGTGGCTTCCCAGGCGTTGTCGGTGATAAAGGCTTTTACGATTGGCGTGGCCAAGGCAACCATATCGGATGCTTCCTTGCGAACCGCTTCATCGGGGTGGCTCAGTTCCTTGTCCAGTTCCAGCGCGGTCCACATGCACAAGGCACGACCACCCTCGGCATAGGCTCGGGTGGTGAGCAACATTTTGCGCACGTCAGGGTGTACGATGATCGGGTCAGCCGGTTTATCAGTGGCCTTAGGGCCGGTGAGTGAACGGCTTTGAATGCGATCTTTCGCATAAACAACAGCGTTTTGATAAGCAACCTCAGTCAGGCCCAAGGACTGCATGCCCACGCCCAGACGGGCTGCGTTCATCATCACGAACATGGCCGCCAAACCGCGGTGTGGCTGACCAATCAACCAACCTGTTGCACCGTCCAGGTTCATTTGGCAGGTGGCGTTGCCGTGAATACCCATTTTGTGTTCAATGGCGCCGCAGAAAATCGGGTTGCGTGCACCCAGTGATCCATCCGCATTGGGAATGAATTTCGGAACCAGGAACAGAGAAATACCCTTGGTGCCCACAGGCGCATCGGGCAAACGGGCCAACACCAGGTGAATGATGTTCTCGGCCATGTCATGTTCGCCAGAACTGATGAAGATTTTAGCGCCGGTGATTTTGTAGCTGCCATCGGCCTGTGGCTCGGCCTTGCTGCGCAACATGCCCAGATCGGTACCGCAGTGTGGTTCGGTCAGGCACATGGTGCCAGTCCATTCACCACTGGTCAGCTTGGGCAGGTACAGGTCTTTCTGTTCCTGGCTGCCATGTGCGTGCAAACAGTCGTAGGCGCCGTGGGTCAGACCGGGGTACATGGTCCAGGCCTGGTTGGCGCTGTTCATCATTTCATAGAAAGCCTGGTTCACAGTCACTGGCAAACCTTGACCACCATAGTTGGGGTCGCAACTCAGCGAGGCCCAGCCAGCTTCCACGAACTGCTGGTACGCTTCTTTGAAGCCGGTCGGGGTTCTCAGGGAATGGTCGGCCTTGTTCAAGGTACAACCCTCTGAATCGCCCACGGCATTCAAGGGCTGCAAGACTTCCGCGCAGAATTTGCCGCCTTCTTCGATGATCTGGTTCACCGTGTCTGCGTCAATTTCCTCAAAGGCGGGAATGCTTTTAAACGTGGCTTCTGCGTTCAACATTTCGTGCAGTACGAATTGCATGTCGCGAATTGGGGGCGTGTATTGGCTCATTGAAGTGTCTCCTGGTACTACTGGCTCAGAATTTCTGACGGGGTTTGCTGGTAATGCTGAATCATGCGTTCAAAGCCTTGGCTGGCCCGCTTCACAGATGAAGAATCGCCCATAAGGCGACCTTGCTGGTGGGCTGCCAGAATCAGGCCAACCATCTCGAAAACGAGTTGGTCCGCATGCGCCTGATTGGCCGGTAAATGATTTTCTTCGATGGCCTGTGCCGTGGCACGGTGCATTTCTTTTTGCCAGTCGCGATGCATTTTCACCAGAACATCGCGAACCGCCCCTGGCCTGTCATCGTATTCTGTCGCGCCTGAAATATAGATGCAACCGCTGTCAATTTCCTTGCCGATCCGGTCAAGCCAGCGCATGAAAATTGCACGCAAACGGGGCAATCCTCGGGGCTCTTTCAGGCAGGGAAACAGCACTGCATTAATGAATTGGGTTTCGTATTCTTGCAGTACGGCAATTTGAAGTTCTTCGCGCGAGCCAAAGTGGGCAAACACACCGCTTTTACTCATGGCCATTTTTTCAGCAATGGAGCCAATGGTTAAACCCTCGAGCCCTTGCGTGGACGCGATTTCTAGCGCCGCCTCAACGATGGCGGCTCGGGTTTGTTCACCTTTGCGCATATAAAAAATAGACCGAACGTTCGTTTTTTTATGAGTGTACGCTATTTCTTCTAGAAAAAGGGAATGGGCCAGGTTAGAGAAATACCTCTAGGGTTCAGGCGCCACCATCCATTTATTCAAATTATTTGAACAAACAATGCGAAAACCACTGCTCGATTCCCCTAGGGTGAGCGCGCATGATTCATCCATCGATTCAGTGAATCGCAAACCCAATACGGAGAATTGAAATGACTACAGCAAACACTACACACACTGGTTCCAATGCGCTGGACAGCGCCTTGAACAGCTCAGCATCTACAGTTGCCCTGATTGGCCGGGTTCTGCTGGCTGCCATGTTTGTTCTCGCCGGGTTCGACAAAATCGGCGGATTTGAGGGTACAGCCGGCTACATTGGCTCGGTGGGCCTGCCTTTTCCTGAAGTACTCACCGTGCTGACCATTGCGGTTGAAATCGGCGCGGGGCTGGCCTTGATTGTCGGCTTTCAGGTACGAATTGCAGCATTGCTGCTGGCCGGCTTCACCCTGGCTGCCTCGGTTTTGTTTCACAACTATTGGGCCATGCCTGCAGACCAAGCCTATGTTCAGCAATTGATGTTCATGAAAAACGTGAGCGTGGCAGGTGGTTTGCTGATGGTTGTGGCCTTGGGTGGTGGAAAGCTTGGCCTGAGCAAAGGCAAGTAAAGAGCCACCAAGTGGCAAATCAGTGGGCTGAAGGGCCCACTGTTCACACCACTGGAAATACTGCTTCGCCGGCCTGGGGATTGACCGCATAACCGCCGGTGAAAGCACCAAATGAAGGCAGTATGAGCTGATCGGTTTTCAGGTAAAAGCATGGCAATCGGGCTCGGCTTCTACCTTTTCCATTCAGTACCACGACTGGGTGCTCATGCCCGGCAAGCACCAAAGCATTTTGCACGGTCTGTGGGTGATGGCACAAGGCAAACCCACCCAGCATGAAAGGCTCCTGAACCACAGAGATGTTCAAACTTGCAGGCGGATCACCCGCCCTGCTGTCGTGATTACCGCGAATCAACGTCATGGTCAGGTTTGTGTGCTGGACACGCCAAGCCATCAGTTTGCTGAGCAAGTCGGGATTGTGCGCCATTTTTGCGTGCAACAAATCGCCCAGAAAATACACCGAAAGTGGATTAAATTCTGCGATACATTCTGAGAGCTTATCCAGATTCTCTTGAGTGGTCCCCGCAGGCACAGGCACACCGAGGCTGCGAAAGGTAGCGGCTTTGCCCAAATGAACATCGGCGACAAAAAGCGCCTTGTGTGCGGGCGAAAACATCACTTTGCGGCGCGATAGCTGAAGTGCACCAAATGGCGTTTCAATTGAATGTACTGAAGAATTTGCTGACAACAAATGCACGTTGAAAATAACCTGGGTTGTAATTTTGATATCTGTCAAACCTGAGCAGCTTTCTCCAGCTCGGCCACCATTCTTGCCACACGATCGCTGAGCTTTTCCGTGCTGACGGTTTCACGCAACCGCTCAATCAGCAAGGGAAACGCAAAAGGTGTAGGGCGATCAATCGATTTGAACGCCAGAATTTTCCCCTGAATTGCTTGAAGGGCAGCCTGCATTCGCTTCAAATCAAGTTCTTGTTCAAGTGCTTCCCGCTGAGCCTGATCCAGCAACAAGTTATTGTGATCGTGTTTTTTAAACACCTCGAAAAACAGACCGCTGGAGGCTTGTAACTGCTTCGCACTTTTTCCCGCCCCGGGAAAGCCTTGAAAAACCAACCCCGCGATTCTGGCAATCTCACGGAAACGTCGCTGGGCCAGTTCAGAAGCGTTGAGACAAGCCAGCACATCCTCGAAGAGATTCTCCGTTGAAAACAAAGGCGCCCGAGCAAGGTCATCAGCAATCCATTCCTGCCAGTTCACGGGTTCCGCACTCAACAGTTCAAACCCGTAATCATTCATGGCAATTGAAAACGTGCCCGGCTTGTTCCGCGAGGCACGCCAGGCCAGAAGACTGGCCAAGCCAATGTGAACAGTTCGTCCTTCAAATGGATATACAAACAGGTGATGTCCTTCTTTGCTGTGCAGCTCCTCGATCAGCAAATTACCCGTATTGGGCAAAGCACTCCAGCGCATTTGCAAGGCCAACAAACTCTCAAGTGCGCGCAGCTCGGGCAAAGTGGTCTTTTTCCCGGAAGAAATAGCCTGGTGCGCCAGCTCCAGCATTTGCAGGGAGGCGTGCGCAAGTTCACTACTCAAGGGCATTTTACCGCCCTGCCACTGCGGCACCGTGGCTTTTTTGCGGTCGGCTTTGCGCACATAGGCAGTCATGTCACGCACCTTCACCAGTTCGAGCACGCGACCTGCAAAACTGAAACAATCGCCGGTCTTCAAGCGTGCGATGAATCCTTCTTCAATGGTGCCAAGGCGCCCGCCAGTCATCCACGCCACATGCATCGCTGAGTCGGAGACAATGGTACCCACCGACATGGCATGCCTGCGCGCAATGTCACGCCGGGGCACGCGGTAAATACCTTCCTCATCGGCAGCCACCCTTTGATAGTCCGGATACGCAGCCAGGCTTTCGCCTCCCTTCTCTACAAAAGCCAAGGCCCAATCAAACTGGGAGCGGCTCAAATTTTCATATGCACTTGTGGTGCACACTTCGGCAAACAATTCATCAGGTTTAAATCCAGTGCCCATGGCTACCGTCACCAGGTGCTGCACCAACACGTCGAGTGGGGCCTGCGGGCTAAAACGCGATTCAATCTGTTTTTGCTGGGCAGCATGTCGGGCAGCAGCGGCCTCGACCAATTCAAGCGCATGGGTAGGTACCACAGTAATTCGGGAAGGCCTGCCAGGTGCATGCCCGGACCGACCTGCACGTTGAAGCAGTCGGGCAACGCCTTTGGGCGAACCAATTTGAATCACGCGTTCTACGGGTAAAAAATCGACGCCCAGATCAAGCGATGAGGTACATACCACCGCCTTCAGGCTGCCGTTCTTTAATCCTTGCTCGACCCAATCTCGCACAGTTTTATCGAGTGAGCCGTGGTGCAAGGCCAGAAAACCGGCGTAGTCGGGCCGGGCTTCGAGCAAAGCCTGATACCAAATTTCCGCTTGAGAACGTGTATTGGTGAATACGAGGGTGGATGCAGACTGGTCGATTTCTCGCGCCACAAACTCGAGCTGATTCAAGCCCAGATGCCCACCCCATGGAAAACGCTCAAAGGTGTCAGGAATCAAGCTGTCGATCATCAATTGTTTGGGTAACTTGCCCTGGACCAAAGTGCACTTGGCATCGTTTTTAACAGGGTGTAGCAGCACATCCATGGCCACCGGCAAGTTACCCAAAGTAGCGCTTAAACCCCACACTTGCAGGCCCGGGTTAATGCGGGCCAAGCGTGCGATGGCCAACTGCAGTTGCACGCCACGTTTGTTGCCGATCAGTTCATGCCATTCATCGACCACCAACACTTGCAGTTTGCTCAAGTTGGGCTGGCTGCTGGCGCGCGTGAACATCAGGGTCAGGCTTTCAGGCGTGGTGACCAAAGCGAAAGGGGGCTTGCGCAAAATGGCTGCTCGCGCGGCTGAATCGGTGTCGCCGGTTTGCAAGGCCACATCGCAATCACCCACCAGGGCAGACAGCGATTGTTGCAAAGCCTTGGTGCTGTCAGCAGCCAAAGCGCGCATGGGTGTTATCCACATGACACGAGTTGCCGCACCCCTTGGCTTGGGAAGTTGTGCCAGCCGAAGCAAGGCACCCAGCCACACCGCCAGGGTTTTACCAGCACCGGTGGTCGCGTGCAGTAAGCCGCTGTGGCCCTTCTGAAATGCCTTCCACACCTGCAATTGATACTCGAAAGGCTGCCAGCCTTGTGCGTCGAACCACTCCTGAAGATTGGCCAAGGTGAGTTCTGACAACGGCGGCCTATTCGCCTGAGGAGCGACTTCGGCGGCTTGACCGACCATGGCTTGCGCCGAATGGGCTGCCCTGTCGGCCGCTTTCTTTTTTCGACGCAGGGCTTTGAGCTGGGTACCCACATTGGGGCCTGGCGGAATACCTCGAAATTCAGACATGTTTTACTGCATTGATGATCCGGTTCCCGATTGTGCCATGGTTAATGCGACCCCTGATGATCATCTGCAAGCAGCGTCAAGTTACCACCGATGGCTGCGGTGTTGATTGACAGCACCTGCTCACAAACCAGCCTGTAATCTGGATAAACACCATGCTCATCGCCCAACACCAGAGGAATGATTGATCCGGGGTGCTTGGCCAGGCGATTGCACACCCTTTTCACGATTTCTGTGTTTTCCGGGTGACAAATTACCAGGTTGATATTGCCAAGATCGATTTCAGACAACACCTCGGCATTCACGATCAAATGCAGGTTTCGGTCATCGTCTGCGAGTTCACAAACCGGCACATTCCCGGTGGCCAGCACTGCGTCAATTTGTTGTTCAAGCAAAGCAAGGTCCTTTGCCGTACACCAAACCCGGCCACGGGGTCGGCAGCGGTAAAAGTTTTGTTCACCTGTGGGGCCGGGCAATTCGTGGTTCTGCATATTCTTAAGCTGAGGCAGCCGCATCAAGGTAGGCAAATAATGTGGGCCACCGGCTTTGGGGCCGGTTCCCGACTTGCCATGCCCACCAAATGGCTGGCTACCCACCACAGCACCTACCATGTTTCGGTTCACATACACGTTGCCGGCTTGCGTGGTGTTGCAAGCCAGATCGATGGTGGATTGAATGCGGCTGTGAATGCCAAAAGTAAGGGCGTATCCGGTGGCATTCAATTCATGAAGCAAGGCAGGCAAGTGGTCGGCCTTGAAACGCAAGACATGCAGTACCGGGCCAAACACCTCTTGCTGCAGTTCATTCAAGTGCTGTAGTTCGATCAAGGTCGGCACCACAAAGTGACCCGCGAGGGGAAGATTCACACGCTCCGCCCGGAACACAGGACATCCATTTGCCTTCATGTTCTCAATGTGAGCATTCACTGCTTGCCATGCATCTCGATCAATCAGGGGTCCAAGATCAGTGGAAAACAATGCAGGATCGCCCACCTGAAGTTCCTGCATTGCGGCTTTTAGCAGCGCGATGAGGCTGTCGGCGATGTCCTCTTGCACACACAGCACCCGCAGTGCCGAGCAACGCTGCCCCGCACTTCCAAAAGCCGATTCAAGCGCATCCCCAACCACTTGTTCAAGCAATGCCGATGAGTCAACCACCATGGCATTTTGTCCGCCTGTTTCAGCAATCAGCAAGGCGGGGCTTTGCAAGCAGTCACGATTCAACAAACTGGCTTGAATGTGCTTGGCCGCCGCATTGGAACCCGTGAACAAGACGGTATCCACTGCTGGATAACTGCATAGCCATGCACCCACTTCCCAATCGCCATAGACCAGCTGCAACACCTCAACAGGCACGCCTGCCTTATGCAACAGCGTTGCTGCATGAGATGCAATGTGCGGCGTTTGCTCGGCGGGCTTGGCAACCACCACGTGCCCACTGGCCAGTGCACCCATCACCTGCCCCACAAAAATGGCCAAAGGAAAATTCCAGGGGCTGATGCACACCGCAAGGCGCGATGTTGATTTGGATTGCGATGCAAGCAAGTTGGAAGCCTGGGCTGCATAGTAGCGGCAAAAATCAACGGCCTCGCGCACTTCCATGTGGGCATTTGGGATGGTTTTTCTGGCTTCGTGAACCAGCAGGTTAATCAATTGAAGGTGATGACTCTCAAGCAGCTCCGCTGCTTGCAACAAGACAGCCGCCCAGTGTGCTGGCCCTTTCTCAAACCAGTCGCTACCCGTGCTACGCGATCGAAAAGCAACACCCAATGCGGATTGCACCTGCCCATGTGTGCTGTAAGCCAAGGGTTTCAAATCCTTAAAGGTTCCGCTACCCACGGCTAGATGCAGTTGCTGCACAGTGCGTTTGCAATACAAATCAAGCCCGCTTGAGTTCAGGCGATTGGCACCAAACAAATTCGGTGCAGGTACGCAGGCTGGGTTGCTTTGAACGCCATGCCTACGCAAGGTGAGAACCGGGTGTTCCAGCAGTTCATTCACGTCCACATTCGGATCCACCATCTGGTTGACGAAGGAGGTGTTGGCACCATTTTCCAGCAAACGGCGCACCAGGTAGGGAAGCAATGTTTGGTGAGTGCCCACAGGCGCATAAATCCTGGCACAGCTGTAAAGCCCCTCACCCATGCCATGCAAACACTGCATCTCGAACTGCCGAACATTCAGTTGCTCGGCCATGTGCTGAACAGCGGCGTAGGTGTGGGCGTTGTGGGTGGCAAATTGTGGGTAAATGAAATTGGCATTGCGCAACATCAGCTGCGCGCAACACAGGTATGAAAGATCGGTGTGAACCTTCTGGGTAAACACCGGGAAATATGCCAAACCCTGTATTTGGCAACGCTTGATTTCACTGTCCCAATATGCACCTTTGACCAATCGAATCTGGATAATCCGTTCACTGGCGCGTGCCAATGCAGCAATAAACCGAACCACCGCGGTCGCTCGGGTTTGATAGGCCTGAACCGCCAACCCAAGACCATTCCAGCACCTTAATTCAGGCTCGAAGGCCAAGCGTGTGAACAGGTCGAGTGATAGTTCCAGACGCTCGCTTTCCTCTGCATCCACATTGAAGGCAATGTTGTGCTGCCTGGCTGAAAGTGCCAGTGTGTACAGCCGCGGGTAGAGTTCGGCTTGCACACGTTGTTCTTGCCACACGGTATATCGCGGATGCAATGCCGACAACTTCACAGAAATACCGTGACCATCGATTACGCCTTTGGAGTTACTTTGCCCAATCACATGGATTGCATGCAAGTAGCTGCTGAAGTAAGCCTGCGCGTCCGCTTCACACAAAGCGGCTTCACCCAGCATGTCGAAGGAATGGGTAAAGCCCTGCGAGGATTTCTCACGGCTGTTGCGCAAGGCCTCCTCAATGGTTTGGGCGGCAACAAACTGCTGCCCCATGAGTTTCACTGCCTGTTCCACCGCAGCACGCACCAGGCCTTCGCTGCTGCGTGCGATCAAGCGCCGCAGGGTGGAGTACAGGGTATCGCCATCGGGAATTTGAATCCAATGACCAGCCATGAACAAACCCCAGGTGCCTGCATTCACAAACAGGGAGGTGCTGTTCCCCAAGTGAGCCGCCCAATTCGCATGGCTTAATTTGTCGCGAATCAAATCATCGCGTGTTTGGGTATCCGGAATTCGCAACAGAGCCTCGGCAAGACACATCAGCGCAACGCCCTCCTGGGTGGACAAGCGATACTCCGCCATCCACTGGTGGACGCCTGCACGGTGCTTTTGCACCTCGTGTAATCGCTTTACATGCCCGAGTGCGGCCTGTTTGATGACATCAAACCCGGTGTCAGGCCAATCGCATTGTTCAAGCAGGTTGCGCACTCGCTGTGTTTCATCCACCCGAGTCAGTGCATCTATTTCAGTGCGCAAACGGTCCAGCTCAGCCTGCATGTTCAGCCCAATCAAACGAACGCTGCACATGCCGCTCCCAATGCGGATTCAGAAGAACTGTCAGCAACTCCACTGCACGCTGCGCACTGCTGCCAGTGGGATCTGCGGCAGGGTTTAACTCAACCAGATCGACCGACCCGACACAACCGGTTTGAGCAATGCGCGCCATGCAATATCGAAGCGAATCGAGCTGCAAACCACCGTCTTCCGGGGTACTCACGCCGGGTAACACCAAGGGGTCAAGGCAATCCACATCGAAACTCACGTGCAAATGTGTACCCGGCTCAATGTCGCTCAGTGCAATATTCATGGCCTGAATAATTCCACGCCCTTGTATGTGCCGCATGGTAAGCATGGGCAAAGCCGCACGGCGCACCGCGCGGCGCTCTTCAGGGTCAACAGAACGCACGCCCAACAATCGAATTTGAGAAGCGCGCAAGGCTGGGGCAAACCCGGCAAGCTCGGTCAACTCAGATGGTCCCTGACCGCACAGCGCGGTCAATGGCATGCCATGCATATTGCCGGTGATGGAAGTATTGGCCGTATTGAAGTCTGCATGCGCATCCAGCCACAACACGCGCAGTTCTTTGTTCTGACGTTGGCAATTCGATGCCACCGCACTGATTGACCCCATGGCCAGCGAATGATCGCCACCCAGCAATACGGGAATATCGCCAACATTCAATGCGTCGGCCACTGCGGCAAACACTGCCCGATTCCATGCCAGTACCTCATGGAAATTCCGATACCCCTGCAACTCGACATGCGGTTCAGATGTCAGTATTTTCAGATCGCCGCGGTCAATCACTTTGCAACCGATTTTTTGCAAACCTTGCTGAACACCTGCATGCCTCAGTGCACAAGGCCCCAGCGCAGCACCGGCCATATTTGCGCCGGCGTCGCACGGGGCACCGATCAGTGAAATCATGCGACCTCCCCGTGTTTCAACCAACTGTACAAGTTCTTGGGATCCGGCAGTTCAGGGATCAACGACAGTAATTCAAGCTCACCCTGTGCAAACGCCAACCGGTGCATGTAGCGCATCGCGGAAAAATCCTCGAGTGCAAAACCCACCGAGTCAAACACAGTGATTTGATCGGGCGCTGTGCGCCCAAGCGCGAAACCGGTCAGCACTTCCCACAACTCCGTCACTGGAAAATCCTTGGGCATTTGCTGGATCTCACCCTCAATCCGTGTTTGCGGTTCATATTCAACAAATACGCGGGCATCGCGAAGAATATCGGGGTCAAGCTCGGTTTTGCCGGGGCAGTCGCCGCCGATGGCATTGATGTGAACGCCTGGCCTGAGCATGTTTTTGGTCAACACGCTGGCATGGGTTTTTGCGGCTGTGGCAGTGGTGATCACGTCAACCTCACGTACAGCTTCCGGGACACTTTTGCACAATATAGTCTTCAAGCCGAGTTCATTCAAATGATTGGCCAGTTTTTCAGTGGCCGAAAGATCGGTGTCGTACAAATAAAACGTGTCAATGCCGAGCAGCTCTTGAAACGCAACGGCCTGAAACTCGCTTTGGGCACCATTGCCAATCAGCGCCATGCTGCGCACCGCTGGGTTGGCCAAGTGCTGCGCTGCCAGTGCAGAAGTCGCGGCAGTGCGCAACGCGGTGATCAACGTCAATTCACTGACAAACTCCGGCAGGCCGGTTTCTGCACGAGCGAGAACACCAAAGGCCATGACCGTGGGCAATTCATGCCGGTGATTGTTGGGATGCCCGTTGACGTACTTAAAACCATAGGTTTCTCCATCACTGATTGGCATGATTTCAATCACGCCCTGTGCAGAATGACTCGCCAGACGCGCAGACTTGTCAAACTGTTCCCAGCGCTTGAAATCGTGATCAATCTCGTTAACCATTCCCCGAATACAGTGGGCCAGACCAGTCCGTGAAATCAGTGTTGCCGCGCCTTGCGCGCTCAGGAATAAGGTGCGCATCGCATACCCCCTCACCTGCTGAATTGCGAGTAGAAATACCATTGTGCTGCCCAGTGAAGGCAATCAAAAGCACACAATTTGCTTACAAAATAGCAATTTTCTTGCACAATGACAGCATCAACCTACACTTCGATAGCATGGATGCTTTAGATCACCAACTTTTGGGACTGCTTCGCACCAATGCCAGATTAAGCATCGCAGCATTGGCACATCATCTGAAAGTATCCCGCGGCACAGTGACCAATCGAATCAACAAGCTGGAGAGCTCCGGCGTGATCGTGGGCTACAGTGTCAAATTGCGGCCCGATACAACACCCAATCTGATTGTCGCCTGGATGAGTATCTTGATTGAAGGCAATGACAGCCGCACCGTGCTGGCGAAGCTGCTCGGGGAACCTGGGGTAACCGCCATTCACAGCACCAACGGACGGTGGGATTTGCTGGTTGAGTTGCAGGCAGAAAACCTCACGGGGCTCTCAGGAATCTTGGAACGAATTCGACTCATCAAAGGGATTAGCAACACCGAGACGAGTATCCATCTGTCAAGTTACAAAAGCTGAGCAGACACAGGCTCGTATTCAAACAAACGTTTGATTTGGAACAAGCGGCTTTGTTATGATGTTTCTTTGAAAATCATCGACAGGCCAACTAGACATGCCAATTCCACAATCGATTAAAATCGGCGGCGCCTGCGGCTTTTGGGGCGACAGCAGTTTGGGTACGGAACAACTGCTCAAGGTGCCGGGAATTCAGTACATCACCTACGATTATCTTGCGGAACTGACCCTGGCCATCATGGCGGGCATGCGGATGAAAAACCCGGAACATGGTTACGCACTCGACTTCATTGACCTGATGAAGAGAGCCCTGCCCGCGGCCAAATCCAAAGGCATCAGGATTATTGCCAATGCAGGTGGTCTGAACCCTGCGGGTTGTGCGGCCGCCTTGCAACAGGCAATGACTGAAGCAGGCCACACCATTCGAATTGGTGTAGTCAGCGGCGATGACGCGACAATTACACTTGGCCAACTGCGCAAGGATGGCGTTGAATTGCGAGACCAGCATTCAGGCCAGGCTGCGCCGCCATTTTTCCTGACGGCCAATGCCTACCTGGGCGCTTTTCCCATAGCTGCTGCACTGGATGCAGGCGCTGACATTGTGATTACCGGTCGCGTGGTTGACAGTGCCATGGTGTTGGGTGCTTTGGTGCATGAATACAGGTGGCAAACCACAGACCTGGACCAACTGGCGCAGGGCAGCCTGGCAGGTCACATTGTGGAGTGTGGCGCGCAAGCCACCGGCGGGCTGTTCACAGACTGGCAACGAGTGCCCGACTGGGCCAACATTGGTTACCCGATTGTTGAAGTGGCTGCAGATGGCAGCTTTGAATTAAGCAAACCGGAAGGTACAGGCGGATTGGTGAACAAAGCAGTGGCCACCGAGCAGTTGCTTTATGAAATTCATGACCCGGCCAACTATGCCCTGCCCGATGTGGTGTGCGATTTCACCACGGTGAATATTGAAGAAACTGGCCCGAACCGGGTACGGATTGATGGGGCGACTGGCAAAGCTCCCAGTGACCAATACAAGGTGTGTGCCACTTACCCGGAAGGTTTTCGGTGTATCGGCATGCTGTCGATTGTGGGGTTTGATGCGCAGGCCAAGGCAAGGCGCACAGGCGAAGCAATTCTGGAACGCACACGCGCCATGTTCAAGCGACAAGGTTTGGCAGACTACACCCGCACATCCATCGAAATCATTGGCAGTGAAACCGATTTGGGCCCACATGCACAGGTGCAGTTGGGTCACGAAGCCATGATGCGCATCGCAATTACGCACAGCGACAAAAAAGCTGCAGCAATTTTCTCTCGTGAAATTGCCCCGGCAGGCACCAGCTATGCGCCTGGGACCAGCGGCAACTTTGGCATGGGACGCCCCAATGTAACCCCCTTGGTAAAAATGTTCAGCTGCTTTGTGCCCAAACACATGCAAACCGCAGTGGTGAAGTTGGGCGGAGAAAGCATTGGATACCAAGAGCCAGAACATCCCAAACCCAGCGCCGATATCCCTCACAGCGCCGAAAAGTCATTGGACAACATCTCGATACCCGGTGAGTTGTTGGGCAAACCCTTGATTGAAATCGCGCATGGCCGAAGCGGTGACAAAGGGGATACGAGCAACGTGGGTATCGTGGCCAGAAAGCCTGAATATTGGCCATTGTTGCGGCATTTACTGCGCCCCGAGAACGTAAAAAACTACTTGGCGCACCTGGTAAAAGGTGAGGTTCACACTTTCGAGTTACCTCAAGTTCAAGCCTTTAATCTCGTTATGAAAGAAGCACTGGACGGCGGGGGAATGACCTCCATGAGAAATGATCCACTGGGCAAGGGCATGGCCCAAGTGCTGCTGAACATGAAAATTACCGAATAATCTTCACCTGTTTGAAGGGGTACACCACGTTGGGCGGGCCCCCTAGCTAGTTATCTTTTTCCTACACGGTGTCTCCGTTAGTGAAAGTGTGAGGCGAGATCCAGAGAGCGCCTACTACACCCAACAAACAGGAGAACACCATGCAAGTTAAACAGATCGCAATCGTTGCAGCCATCGCTTCCTCTTTCGCAATGCCCATGACAGCCAAGGCTTCTGACATTGCCACCTTGAACGGCTGGGGCGCTTTGTTCGCCGCTGCGCACTCAGGCCAGCAGGCTTCTGCCCAAGGTCAGGCACAAGGTGAAATCAAGGTCAGCCTGTTCCAGCGCCAGCAACCACCTGCCGCGCAACCTGCACCAGAAGCCTCGCCAGAACCAACACCAGTGGCTGAACCAACCCCCACCAACGAACCTGCACCCACTGCTGAAGCCCCCGAAATGGAACAACCTGAAGCAGGTGATCAAACCGCTGCGGCAGATGATAGCGTGGGTGAATCTGCCGAAGCAGGTCAAGACAACGCTGGCCAGGCCATGGCGAGCGCCAACGCAAGCCTGAGCGCCACGGTGACCTTGAGCGGTGAGCAACTGGGCCAGGTGTTGAATACAGTCGATGGCGTATACCAGACAGCAGGCACCGTGGTTGAAGGTGTCACCGGTGGTGTCTTGGGCACCGTGCAAAATGTGGCCAACATGACCTCCGGCGCAAATATGGCTGCCGACATGGCCAGCACAGGTTCACTGGATATTGCAGGCTTGGCCACGGCCAACATGGCTGGTAATTTGAGCGCAACCGCCAGCATGATGAATGCCGGCCAGTTGGGTGCGATTACTGCGATGACCTCCAGCTTGATCCAGAATGTGATTGCTGCACGCCCAGCTTCACTGACAGGTTTGCTGCGTTAATCGCAAAAACTCAGCAACAAAAAACCCTTGCTGGCGGTTATCCAAACCAGCAAGGGTTTTTGCTTTGCGCAGCGAACATCAAGCGTGCTGCGACAAAAAGAAGGCCACTACTTTGTCAGAAAGCGTGTCCAGGTTATCGCCCCTCTTGGGTTTGTACCAAGTCACCATGAAGTTCATGGCACCCAACACCATCAAGCGTGCAAACTTGGTGTCACCGCCCAGAAAACCGGCATTGTGCAAGCCGTTCACAGCATTTTGCCAAATGGCATCGTATTCATCTTTAGTGGCAATCAGCCTGCGCTGGTGCACCTCGTCCAAGCAACGCCAGTTGTATAGCATCACCGGAATGAAGTCGTTGCCGTCCTCGAGGATAATGCTGAGGTGTACTTTCACCAGGGCGCGAAACTGCGCGTCGGCTGGCAAGTTCGGTTTGACGACAGCACGGGTTTTTTCAAGCCCCTGGCGCAAGCCTTCCTCAACCACCGCCACCAGAATGTCTTGCTTGCTGGCAAAGTGATAAAAGGGGCTGCCGCACTGCATACCAACCGCATTGGCAATCGCCCGCATGCTGGCTCCGTCATATCCCTTGTCGCGAAACAGCTTGGCAGCAGCGCGAATAATATCGCCACGCCGCCCGTCATCGTGTTTTTGTTCTTTCAATACTCTAGCCACAACCCAGTCCTTTTTTATGTTGTCAGGTCTCGCACCATCCACTGGTGGGGTATTCCCACCTCCATGTGGGAATCACCACACGGTGCAAATCCATGTCGACTGTAAAATTCCATCGCCTGCTGTTGCGCACTCAGGCGCACTTGCGGCAAATTTTTTTCTTTCGCCACCGCCAGCAAAGCCAGCAACATGGCACTACCGATTCCCTGGCTTCTGAATTCAGGGAGTACAGCCATTCGGCCAATTTTGCCTTCAGGCAACAACCTTGCCGTGCCCACGGGCTTGTCGCCTAACCAGGCAAGAACATGCGTAGAAACCGAGTCGTGTTCATCCCATTCTTCGGATTCATCAATGCCCTGCTCTTGAACAAAAACAGAACGGCGAATGGAACTGGCCCACTCGCCGTTGATCAACCAACTGGAACAGTCAATCCGAATCAACGAATCGATCAGCCCAATGCAGCAAATTCAGCGTCCACGGCTTCCAGCATTTCCTGGGTAATCAAACCACCGGAAAAATTGGCCACAACAGCCAATGGGAAACCTTTGCCCATGCCGATTTGCGGGTGTGTAGAAATGCCGGGCATGTGTTTTTCCAAAATTGCTGCGGTTTGGGGGTTGTCCAGCAAATCGCCCAGTTTGGATTGGGTTGAGAAAGCCATGTAAATCGTCTCCTAGAATTTTAAATGAACCCACAATTCAAACAAACGCTTGAATTATTTCCTCATTCTAGACCAAGAATCGATCAGCTGTAACGCTTTTTCAGTGCAGCCACTGCCTCGGTGTAAATCTTGTCGAGATCCTTGGGGTCCGAAATGGAAATTTGGAGGTTCCGTACAATGCCATCTTTCAGGCTATACAACCAGCCGTGAACCGTGAGGTCTTGTCCACGCTCCCACGCATCCTCAATCAAAGTGCTCTCGCACAGGTGTTTCACCTGTTCAATTACGTTTAACTCGCACAGTTGATCGTGGCATTTCTGTTCAAGGGCAGCATCGCAGGTTACCAGCCCATGCCTGCGTGCCAACTGATGAATTGGACGCACCCACGCGTCAGCCAAACCCACCCTGTCACCCCGCATCGCCATGCGCACGCCCGAGCAGCCATAATGACCACACACAATAATGTGTTTGACCTTTAAAAACTCAACAGCAAACTGCGTGGCCGATTGCCCATTCAAATCGCCATGAAACACCTGGTTGGCCACGTTGCGGTGTACAAAAACTTCACCGGGTAACAAATTGACAATGGTATTGGCGGGCACTCGGCTGTCAGAACAACCAATCCAGAAGTACTCCGGGGATTGCTGATTCTCGAGGCGTTTAAAAAATTCGGGGTCTTTGTCCACTTGAGCCGCAGCCCAGGTTCGGTTGGCATCTAGAAGGTGTGAAAGATCTTTGGACACGGTGCTCGCCTGTTGAAATCAAGACCCTTATTTTACTGCAGCGCAGCATGGTGTACCACTGGGGAGAGCCCGGGGTGACACTTTTGCACCACCCCGCTCCATTGGCAGAAATTCCGGACCGGGTTTTACTCGACCTGCGACACGTAGCTGACCGACAAAACATCGTCGGGACTGGCCGTGCTGCGGCCTTTGGTGTAACCAAACTGCAGGGCTGAAGTGGTGTCCAGCGCATACACTGCTGAAATTGCCCGTTCCTTGCGCTTCTCAGTACCCGCAAGCAGCTCATCCCGCTGAGAGGTGGTCAGATTGACAAACAAAGAATCGCCCAATGGGAAATTCACGCCCACGGTGGCGTAGTTGCCATTGAGCAAGGGGAGCTCTGGGGTATCACCGTAGTACTGGCGACCCAGCACTGCGGTCAGTCCAAATCCATTGTTAAAGCGATAGGCCAGGTCAGTCTGAATGCCGTAGTCTGTCTTGCCTGTGCCAAGCCCCCGGTCTTCATTGCCAGTAGCAATTTTCACCAAGCCTGTTGCCGACATGGCAAAGCCCTTGGTTTGAATGCCGCCGATAATATCGGTAGTGTATGTGGCCACCATGTCACCCAAGCCTTGCTCACTGCGACGAGCCGGGCCGTTGGTGCCCGCCACTGTACCCGCAACCAGGGTGCCAGGACCTTCCAGTGAAATGTAGGGCACAAACAGGGAAGCACGATACCCCTCGCCTACCAGGGTTGCACCCAGGGTGAAGGATCGGGCCTTGATTTCCTGTGGTTGACCAAACTTGCCCGACAAACTGTCGAAGCTGTAGGTCATGAGCAAGCCCGGAGGGGCTGCAATTGCTGTGGTGCCGGCTGCTGTCAAAGTGCAGGCCAATGCGAGTCGAATAAAAGATTGCCCCATTAACTGTCTCCTTTTTTTGAAACAGTATAGGGGCAAAAGCACAGCTGCTGGAATACTTCAAAAGGTGGTTGGGAAAGTACCTACAAAATTCAGGTATTACATGGCATTACTTGCACTCTCCGCCTTGCGTTTGTTGTAGCGCTCCTTCATTTTCTCTTTCCATTCGGCACGAATTACTTTCGCCTTCTCGCGCTGTTCGGGTGTCAGTACTTTGTAGATCTCGTGCTGGGTACGCAGCATGCTCAATTTGGTGGCACGTTCCTGTTCCTGTTGCTGGGCAATCAGTCGCTCCGCTTTGGCGGCATCGAATGTGTCTTGCTCAACAATCAACTTCATTTCTTCGCGGTGTGCGCGGCGATCACTCATGGCTGCTTTCATTTCGGTCCTTTGCTTGTCCATAATCTGTTTCACCTGCGCCTGCTGAGCCTCGGTCAAATCAAGCTGCTTCAACATGCCCATGCCACCATGCTTGTGGTGGTGACGCATTTCCGAATGCTGCTTTTTGCCACCTTCCTCGTGATGACCTGCGTACGCACTCATGGGAATCGCCATGGCCATCGCGGTGACAGCAATCATTTTCTGGATGGTCAGTCTGGATACATTCATTTGTCTACTCCTTGTGTAATGGACAACTGCATTGTGCAAAACCGGCCTGTAAACGAGGATGTAGGCTGTGTAAAGATGGGTAAAGCGTTTGCAAACAAGTGCGCATCAACCCAGGCTGCCGAGTAATATTGAAGCCATGACGAAAATACTTCATATCGACGACGACATTGAACTGGGCGAAATGCTGTGCGAATACTTGCGCGGTGAAGGCTTTGAAGCAGAGCATTGCGCAAACCCAATTGAGGGTTTGAAAAAACTGGCGGACGATCAATACCAGCTGGTGGTGCTCGATGTCATGATGCCGCAGCAAAGTGGGCTTGAAACCCTGAAACAGATTCGGCTGAAGTACAACACCCCAGTGTTGATGCTGACTGCGCGGGGCGACAACATTGACCGCATTGTGGGGTTAGAGTTGGGTGCCGACGACTACGTGCCCAAACCTTGCCTGCCCCGTGAAATTGTGGCCCGTGTCCGTGCAATTTTGCGGCGCGCCAATGATTCCAACAACGCACCGAAGCAAGCACTTCAGTTGGGCCCACTGGAGGTGCAGCCCGCCAAACGCAAGGTGCTGTTAAACGGCAACGAGGTAGAACTGACAAGCGCCGAGTTCAACTTGCTGGAGGTTTTGGCAAGTCATGCAGGCCAGGTGGTCAGCAAGGCGGTGCTGAGCGAACAGGGTCTGGGGCGCCCGCTGGAGCGGTTTGACCGCAGCATTGATGTGCACTTGAGCAGCCTGCGCAACAAACTGAATCTGAACGATGAGCGCCTACCCTTGACCTTGCACACCATTCGCGGGCAGGGCTATCAGCTCAGTCTCGATTAGCCAGGGCTACATTCATGGGCAAGTTGTTCTGGAAATTCTTCTTTGGTTTTTGGTTGTGCCTGATCGCTGCGGCTGTGGCAACAGGGACCGCGTTGTACGTGATGCGGGAGAAACCCGCCAGCAGCGACATTGCTGAAGGCCCGCGCGCGCAATTCATGCTTGAAACCATTCAGGAAGTACTCGAAGGCAAAGGGCCTGATGCCTTGCGTGACCTGTTGGACCGTAACCGCCAGCGAACTGGCAACGCCATACCGGTGTTTGCGGTGTCAAGCGAAGGCCAGGAGATTTTAAGCCGTGAGGTACCTGAGAATATTCAGCAACGGATTACTGCCTTGTTCAACAACAATGCGCCAACCGAGCAGGGTATCTTGAGAGTCACCGCGCAAGATCAGTCGCAATGGATTCTTTTCATTCCACGCAATCGTCGCCATCCAGAACCATCAAATACGGTCAATCCCAACACTGGAGAACCTGAACAAACTCACAGTGAAAAGCGCAAGCAACGCGAAGCGCTCGAGCCGCCACTTCCACCCATCCCCGGCGCAGGTTTGTTTGCCGCGTTTTTGGCCAGTCTGTTATTTGCAGGGGTATTGGCTTATACATTCAGCAGGCCGTTGAACACTTTGAAAAATGCGTTCAGGGAAGCGGGCAAGGGTCGATTGGGTGTGCGTATTTCAAACGGCCACAAAGCCGGCAAAAAACGCAGCGATGAAATTGGGGAATTACTCAGTGGTTTTGACCACATGGCTGAGGAAATTGAAACCCGCATTGAACAACAGAAAGCCCTGCTGCATGATGTGTCGCATGAACTTCGCTCTCCATTGGCACGCCTGAATCTGGCCGTAGGCCTCGCCCGCCAAAACCCGTCCCAGCTGGATACCAGCTTGAGCCGCATTGAAACCGAGGCAGAAAGACTGGACAACCTGATCGGACAACTGCTGAATCTGTCCCGACTCGACTCCAGGCAAAACCCGGAAAGCAACCGCGAACACAATGTGATTGAATTGCTGTTGGCCGTGGTGGATGACGCACAATTTGAGGCAGAACAACAGAACAAACAAGTGGTGTTCAACAGCCGGGTAAAACGATGGAGTTTGAATTGCGATGCCGAAAGCCTGCAAGGCGCATTCGACAATATCATTCGCAATGCGATCAAGCACACACCTGCCAACACAGCCGTGAGCATCGATTGTTCGCTTCAGGAGAAACAGTTGCGCATTGAAATCAAGGATCAAGGGCCGGGCGTGCCCGCCGCGCTGCTGCCCAAACTGTTCACTCCATTTTTCAAGCATGGGGAACACTCAGGCCATGGTCTGGGTTTGGCAATCGCCAAGAAGTCGATTCAGCGTGTGAATGGGGTACTTGACGCACGAAACTGCGCGCCAAACGGTTTGCTGGTGTGCATTGAATTGCCGGGCAAGGGCACTTAGGGAGTCACACCCGCGATCCAGCCTTCCACAGGGTCGATCAGCTTGGGCAAACCGAAATTGGAATCAGCACGTTTTGCAGCCCACCCAGCGACCAAGCAACACAACACTGCATCCAGGTGATCGGCTTTGACATCGTCAAGCAACTTCGCACGCAAATAAGGCCGCACTTGCACCTTGATGCCAAACAACATGCCCTCCTCCAGGGCACACAACAACTCGGAACGGGCCATTCGGCGATCCGCAGTGTCTTTCTTCGGATCATCGCTTTTGTAACTGGCCCGGTTCAACACCTTGCGAGCCAGGTAGCCGGGGTAGGCCTCCAAGGCCACGCGGGTAGGGTCACCACGTTGCATGCCTGGGATATGAACGCCTGATTTCATCAACAACGGTGCACCCGCATGCAGCATATAGGCCACCGGCGGGTTCACCCACTTCATCGAAGGCGAGGAGCCCGCAGGGCCATCGCACTCACGGTGCGCAAACTTGTGCCCGGCAGGCCTTGCATCACACCAGGCTTTGAAGGTGGCGCGAATTTGCTCACGGCTTAGCGCACTGTAGTAACTGATCAGATTTTCCCAGGCCTTGAAGTCGGTACGCCCGGCACCTGGCCACTTCAAGCCTTCGACCAGTTTGCGCGACAAACCAAACGGCATGTCAATCGCCGCCACAAACCCCAACTGTTCCAAAGGCCCTGCTGCGCGCTCGAATTTTCCAAACGCCTGCGGCCCCTCTTTCAACAGGGTTTCAAACTCGCCCAGCGTGGTCAGCGACATCAGTTCATCAACCGCCAGCACTGTGCCTTGCCAGTGGCCCACAGCCACAGCAATCGGCTTTTTCTTGGTGGGGCTGCTGGAAAAATCAATGCCGAGCAAGCGACTGTTCTCAGGATTCAAACTGCATTCTCCGGGGGCAACAAAGCTTCGAGCACGGCAAGGTGATCGGCTTCATGCAAAGGTTTATCGTGGCGAATGCGCAGCATACGTGGAAAACGAACGGCCACTCCACTTTTGTGGCGAGTGGAGCGGGAAATTGCTTCGAATCCAAGTTCGAAAACTAGCACTGGTACCACAGTGCGAACCGGCCCAAACTTGTCCACAGTGTGTTTGCGAATGACTCGATCCACTTCCTTGAATTCTTCATCGGTCAGGCCAGAGTAAGCCTTGGCAAATGGCACCAAACGGGGCAAACCACGGGCCACGGTGTCTTCCACTTTCTCACCGTTCGCAATTGCCTGTGCCACCTCTTGCGCTTGCGCCTCAGAAGCGGGTGGTGTTTCCCACACGGCAAAGGTGTAATCGGTGTACAGGCTTGCGCGGCGGCCATGGCCCCGCTGGGCATACACCAACACGCAGTCCACGGTCATTGGATCAATTTTCCATTTCCACCACAAGCCATCGGCTTTGGTGCGCCCAACTCCGTATTTGGACTCCAGGTGCTTCAGCATGAAACCCTCCACACCTCGCCCACGGCTTTCTTCGCGCAACAGCTTCAATGCATCCCAGTCGGGTGCTTTCACACTTTGCGACAACAACAAACGCGGCATGGCATTCACGGCACTTTGTTCATGGTGTGAAGCATAAAATTTCTCCAGTGCAGTTCGGCGCTCACGCTGAGGAAGGTTTACCAGGTTGTCACCATGAAGCCGAAGCAGGTCGTAAGCCAAAAAAACAACCGGCGCATCAGCCATCAATTTTTTGCTAACCACTTTGCGATTCAAACGCCCTTGCAAAGCATTGAAACCCGCCGGCGCATCGCCTTGCCACACCAAAATTTCACCGTCCAGAATGCTGCCCTCGGGCCAATCTGAAAACGCGGCCTGCAACTCGGGAAATTGTTCACTGACCAACTCTTCACCGCGCGACCACACCCACACCTGCCCACCCTCTTTCACCACCTGAGCGCGAATGCCGTCGTACTTCCATTCAACCAGCCAATCATCAAGTGGGCCCAACTCTTCAGGCTCCTCTTGCAAGGGATGGGCCAGAAAAAACGGCAAGGGCTGACCCAAACGGCCGGGGTCTTGCCCTGTGCTGCTGTTTTCGGGCACAGCCAACAATGCGCTGAACTGCTCTGCTGTGGGTTGGTTGCTTGCATCGGCAAACCCCATCATGCGAGTGGCCACCAGTTTGGCATCCAGCCCAACCAGTTCAGCCAAGGCACGGATCACCAACAGCTTGGACACCCCCACTCGAAATCCGCCGCCCACCAGTTTCACAAACAGAAATCGCTCCGTGGCGGTCAGTTCATTCCAGCAAGTTTGCACAGCCGCAATGCGATCTTCGTCGGGCAGATTGCGCAGGGGCAGAATTCGGTGTTGCATCCACCAGGCCAAGCCTTCCGACTGGCTGGGCACTGTAGAGGAGGTCGGCAATACATGCGCGATTGTCTCTGCCAAATCGCCCACCGCCTGATAACTTTCCTCAAACAACCAATCGGGCAAGCCACTCACTTGCAGGGCAACCTCGCGCAGTGTGCGCGTGGGCACAGTGCGCTTGGGCTTGCCGCCGGACAAGAAGTACACTGCCCAAGCAGCGTCCTCAGCGGGCGCATGTTCAAAGTAATGCTTTAAGGCCTGCACCTTGTGCAAAGTTGAGGTAGAGCCATCCAGTTCAGCGAACAATTCTGCAAACTGCTTCATGCTGCGGGCTCCTGTTCGCCTTCTCCTTCGCCGCCATACTCAGTCACGAAGGCACGTGCATTCAATCCCTGCTCTTGCAGCCAGCGCACCATCACCTGAACATAGCCGTGAGTCACGATCACCTGTTCTGCACCAGTAGCCCCGATGGCACGCATCAGCCCGGGCCAGTCTGCATGGTCAGACATCACAAAACCCCGGTCTACATTGCTGCGTCTGCGACCGCCACGCAACTGCATCCAGCCCGAGGCAAACGCATCGGAGTACGCATTGCCAAATCGCTTCATCCAGGCTGCGCCTTGGGCAGCAGGCGGTGCAATGGCAAGGCAGGTTTTGTACATTGATTTATCAAGTACCTCGCTCACGGTCAATGTTTCTGGCAACTTCACACCCGCATCGCGATAGGCCTTGTTCAGGCCTTCGCAAGCACTGTGGCACACAATCGGGCCAATGCTTGAATCGACACCTGCCAGTATTCGTTGTGCCTTGCCAAATGAATAGCCGTACAACACGCTGGCTTTGCCTTGTTCTGCATTGGCAGCCCACCAGGCATTGATCTCGGCGTAAATTTCAGCATCGCTGCGCCAGCGGTAAATGGGCAAACCAAAGGTAGACTCTGTAATGAAGGTGTGGCACTTCACCGGTTCGAATGCATCGCAAGTCAAATCGGGAGCCACCTTGTAATCGCCGCTGGCCACCCACACCTGGCCTTGATACTCCAGCCGAATTTGACAAGACCCCAACACATGACCCGCCGGGTGCAGAGAAATTTTCACGCCGTTGTGAACGGTGCTTGCACCGTAGGGCAAGGTGTCGAGGGAAATATTTCCCAAACGCGTGCGTAGCACGCCCTCACCGGGCGCAGCACACAGGTAATGGTTGTGACCAACACGGGCATGGTCAGCATGCGCATGGGTAATGATTGCGCGGTCTACCTTGCGCCACGGGTCGATGTAAAAATCGCCCGGCGGACAATACAAACCTTCGGGACGACTTACCACCAAATCCATGCCGCACAACCTTCAAGAACAAGTACTAATACCGGCTGCCAAAACCACCCAAAAAAACAGCCAGAAGCATTAATTTATAACACAGCCAACTGAACACCCTTTCTTTCAAAGGTCGCTGTGCGTGTTCATGGGCTTGAATTTCGCGGCTGTCTTTCTGAATGGATTTTTGTAGTTCTTCGCGCAGCGCACTCGCAAACTCGCGGTTATACACAATCACATTGGCCTCTCGTGCAAACAGACAACTCAAAGGGTCCAAGTTGGATGAACCGACCGTGGCCCAGTTGGAATCCACCACTGCTACTTTGGCGTGCAGAAAGCTGGGCAAATACTCATAAATATCGACCCCTGCACTCAACAAACTCGAATACAAACTTTGCGTGGCGTAATGCTGAAAGCGATACTCTACCCGACCTTGCAACAACAGTTGAACATGCACGCCGCGCGCACGCGCAGCCAACAAGGCTTTGCGTATTTTTCGACCAGGCAGAAAATAAGCATTGCTCAGGATGACCGTGCGCTGCGCGTTTCCAATGGCCTGCACATAGGCGCGCTCAATTCGCCTGCGCAAGCGAAAATTATCGCGTACCGCCAATTGTGCTTTCACCTTGCCGGCCCGTTTGGGTTTGGGCATTGCGCGCTGGCGGGCCATGGCCTCATGCAATTGCTCCACCCTTTCCTTCCACCAAGCCGAACTAAAAGTATCAGTCACCCGGCCACCCGGGCCAATTTGCAGCCACAGCCACTCCATGTTGTGCCACACATCTTGCACCACTGGGCCCTTCAACTGCACCGCGAAGTCGTATCGGGGCCCAAGCGATTGTTGATCAAGCAAATCAGTATTCACCGTCATGGCTTGCTCGCGCATTCCACCTGAAGCGCCCCAAATCGGCTCCCTTTTCCGTCGCGCTCGCTCGGTTGCCTTCAGCAACTCATCGCGTTCTCCCTCGTGATTCCAGTCATCAATCAGGTTAATGCCACCCACAAAAGCAATGTCGTGATCGACAGCAATGATTTTCCGGTGCATGCGGCGAAGCCGTTTCGGGTTCAGCTTGAACAACACCCCCTCAGGTCGAAACACCCGAACATGCACGCCATGTTGCTGCAACGCAGGCAGCCAGGTCCGCACACCCTCTTGTCCACCAAAACCATCCAGCACCAGGCGCACTTCAACACCGCGTGCTGCAGCCCGGCACATCGCCTCACAAAATGCTTGGCCAATTGGGTCGTTTGCAAAAATATAAGTTTCAATGCGCACGGCATGCCGGGCCTGCTCAATGGCGTCCAACGCTCGGGGAAACAGTTGCTCGCCACCCACCAGCAACTCCACGGCATTGCCTTCCCGCTCGGGTGCCACAGCAGGCAACAGGTTTAACACCATGCGCACTCCAGATCGACCACGAATGGCGCATGGTCAGACAACTTGGCCCAAGCAGGCCCGTGAAGCACCGTGGCCTGATGAACCTTAAAACCACGGGCAAACACGCGGTCAAGCCCCAGTACGGGAAACCGGCTCGGGAAACTACCCACACGGGCCAGGCGATTTTTTTTGTCCAGTGGCATGACTTCGTCGGCTTGCAAGCCCTGCTGCAAAATTGGCCCCAGGCGTCGCTGCCAGTCGTTGAAATCGCCCGCAACCACCAAGGGCATGCCAGCAGGCACATGCGTCCCCACATGCTCAATCAGTTTGCTGGCTTGCCGTACACGGCTGCGATACAGCAAACCAAAATGAGCCACCATGGCATGAATGGGGCCTGCTGGAGTCTTTACGCAGCAATGCAACAAACCACGTTGCTCTAGCCTGTGATCCGATACGTCCTGATTCAGCATCCACTCAATTTCATATCGCGACAACAAGGCGTTGCCATGGTGCCCGTGCGAATACACCGCATTCATGCCATAGGCTGTGAAGTATTGTTGGCTGGCATGACCCAACAGGTCATCAATCGCGGAAGGTGACTGGGCCAGAAACTCGTGCTGCCCACCCTCGGGCCAATGTTCAAACTTGCCGGCATGGCGGTCGTGTCTACCTTGCACCTCCTGCAGAAACACCAGGTCTGCATTCATGGCGTGAATTTGTTCGCGCAGGGCATGAATCGTCAAAGCGGGCTTGCGCAGGCCCATCACCCCTTTGTGAATGTTGTAGGTCGCAATTCGAAGTCGCATTACATGCAATACCTAGAAAATAGATCGGTAAATTACCAAGTCAATTCAAGTCATGTCACAAACACTGGGTATTGCTCCCCAATTAGGGTTACCCCTATACTCAAATCGTAAATATTGAACCTTCTAAAGCAGTTTAAAACCGTTTCCAGCAGCAGCTATATACCGTATATGAAAAAAGGGGCCCATTGCGGCCCCTTTGTATTTTCAAGCCAGCCCGGCCTGAAGCTTTAAGTTCAAATCAAGAATGGCTTGTGCATTGTTGGGTGAAAAACAGCGGTCCGCTGCCTCCTGTGCACTTAACCAGGCATATCCGACATGTTCATTGGCAGCCAGCTGGGGAACAAACTCTGCAGGCACACAAACCAGGAACCAGTGCTCCGTATTGTGGGTAACGCCTTGCGGGTAGCGATGACGCCAATGTTCGAATATTTCATACTGCAAACTGTGTGGCCACGGCCTGAGTACGCCGGGTTGCAACAATTCATCAGGTTTGGCATCCAGCACAGTGGGTGACTGCACAGGCGTGGCCGCAAAACCGGTTTCCTCGGCCAGCTCACGCACAGCCGCATGCAAGGGCAATTCATCCGGAAGATCAAGGCTACCGGTCACTGATTGCCAGTAACCGGCTTTGTCAGCCCGTTCAATCAATAAAAAATCCCCGGCCGGGCTGACCATCACGACCAGCACCGACACAGGGATTTTATGACCGCTCAAAACTGCGCCGCCTACGGTGGTCAAGCGACGTTTTTGGGTTCGGTCTGCCGCAAACGAATATGCAACTCACGCAACTGCTTTTCGTCCACTGGGCTTGGAGCCTGGGTCAACAGGCACTGCGCACGCTGTGTTTTCGGGAAAGCGATTACATCTCGAATGCTCTCTGCACCACTCATCATGGTCACGATCCGATCCAATCCAAAGGCCAAACCACCATGGGGTGGCGCACCGTATTGCAGGGCATCCAGCAGGAAACCAAACTTGGCCGCAGCTTCTTCTTCAGAAATATTCAGCGCACGGAATACCTTGCTCTGAACCTTTTCCTTGTGAATACGGACCGAACCACCGCCCAATTCCCAACCGTTCAGCACCATGTCATAGGCTTTTGCCAGACACTTGCCGGGATCGGTGGTCAGGTAATCTTCATGGCCGTCTTTGGGGCTCGTGAAGGGGTGGTGGCAGGCCACCCAGCGACCAGCTTCTTCGTCCAGTTCAAACATCGGGAAGTCGATCACCCACAATGGCTCCCACTTGCCCTGCACCAAACCGGCTTTCTGACCAAATTCGCTATGGCCAATCTTCAGGCGAAGTGCACCCATGGCGTCGTTCACCACCTTGGCCTTGTCAGCACCAAAGAACAGAATGTCGCCATCAGCCGCGCCACTGCGCTTGAGCAGTTCATTCAGGGCTGTGTCGTGAATGTTTTTCACGATGGGCGACTGCAAACCATCACGCCCCTTGGCCAGCTCATTGACCTTGATCCAGGCCAGACCTTTGGCGCCGTAAATGCCCACAAACTTGGTGTAGTTGTCAATTTCCGAACGCGGAATCTCGGCACCACCAGGCACACGCAGCGCCACAACACGGCCATTGTCCATGTTGGCTGGGCCGGAGAACACCTTGAAATCCACATCCTTCATGATGTCGGTGAGTTCAGTGAACTCCATCTTCACGCGCAGGTCGGGCTTGTCTGAACCAAAACGCGCCATGGCCTCGCTGTAGGGCATCACGGGGAAGGGGTTTTGCAATTCCACATCCATGGTTTGCTTGAACACCTTGCGGATCATGTCCTCGAACAGGTCACGAATTTCCTGCTCAGTCAAAAAGGAAGTTTCAATATCCACCTGGGTAAATTCAGGCTGACGATCGGCGCGCAGGTCTTCGTCGCGGAAACACTTGGTGATTTGGTAATAACGATCATAACCAGCCACCATCAGCATTTGTTTGAACAGCTGGGGCGATTGCGGCAAGGCAAAAAACTCGCCCGCATGCACCCGGGAGGGCACCAGGTAATCGCGCGCGCCTTCGGGCGTGCTCTTGGTCAGCATGGGCGTTTCAATGTCCACAAAACCCTGCGCATCCAAGTGGTTACGAATCGCCATTGCGACTTTGTAACGCAGCATCAGGTTCTTCTGCATTTGCGGACGGCGCAGATCGAGTACCCGGTGGGTCAAGCGCGTGGTCTCGGACAGGTTCTCATCATCCAGCTGGAAAGGGGGCGTGACTGAAGCATTCAGAATCTCGAGACCCTTGCACAACACCTCCACTGCACCGCTTTTCAGATTGCTGTTCTCGGTGCCCGACGGGCGAGCACGCACCAGGCCTTCCACACGCACACAAAACTCGTTGCGCAATGTTTCTGCCGTGGCAAACACGTCGGCCAAGTCGGGGTCGCACACCACCTGCACCAAACCTTCGCGGTCTCGAAGGTCGATAAAAATAACACCACCGTGGTCACGGCGACGTTGTACCCAGCCGCACAGGGCAATGGTTTGGCCCAAGTAGGCCTGTGACACATTGCCACAATAGTCAGTACGCATTTTCATGAATGTAAGTCTTGTTTAATGGGTTGATCCAACACGTCATCAGAAGGTGTTACCACCCCCAAAGACACAATGTACTTCAAGGCCTCGTCCACCGACAAACCGGACGGACGCAATAATTTCTCTGGAACCATGATCACGTATCCCGAGGCTGGGCTGGGTGAGGTGGGCACATAAACAGACACCAGCGGCCCTTGATCATTCAGGTTCTCCAGCAGGCTGGGCGGCGGTGTGCCGGTCACAAAACCCAAGGCCCACACCCCGGGGTGTGGATAGGGCACCAACACCGAACGTGTGAATGCTTTGCCAGACGAGCTTAACAGCGTATCGGACACCTGCTTGACGCTGTTGTACACAATTTTGAACAGGGGAATGCGCGACAGCACCCAGTCCCCTGCCTTGAACAACCATGCACCAAAGTAATTGGCTGCCAACACCCCTGTGCCCAACAGCACGGCAAGCGTCAAAATAACACCCAGCCCGGGAATATGCACACCCAGCCACACCCGGGGGTGCAAAGCATCGGGCAGCAACATCAGGGTTTGGTCCATCAAACCCACCACCAAGGCCAACACCCACAAGGTGATTCCCAAAGGCACCCAGATCAACAAACCCGTCAGCAGGTATTTCTTGATGATGTCCGAGTTCAATACCCGTTCAGGCAACTTGGCCGATGACTTGGCTGTGGATTTAGCTGGCATCGGCACTCGGCGCAGTGGTTGAGGGTGAGGGTGCGCTGGTCGACGCCGCTGAGGCACCGGACGCCGCCGTTGAGCCCGTCACCGACGACGCTCCACTGCCGCCCCGGAAATCAGTGACATACCAACCCGAGCCTTTTAATTGAAAGCCTGCCGCAGTCACCTGCTTTGCAAAACTGGCCTGCCCACAACTTGGACACTGGGTCAAAGGGGCATCGCTCAGTTTTTGCAACACGTCTTTTTCGAAGCCACACGCTTCACAGCGATACGCATAAATTGGCATTTCCGCTACACCTGCAAATACAAACGAAAAACTCCCCATTATAAGATGGAAGGCTGTAGAACTCCAACATCCTGAATTTCAAAGACAAAAAAAGAGCGCTTTCCTCTCGAAAAGCGCCCTTCGTGTCGACGGAGTAGGCTGCCCCATTGAAGAATTCAGCCAATGACACTAGAACTACGCCGCCCTCTCTCTAGCAAAGAGCGGTTTTGGATCAACAGGCTCTTAGGCGGCCTGGTATCCTGCCTCTTTTTGACCTTGTTCGTTCATGGACCAACGGTTGGCTCGCTTGAAAGTGCCCAGATCATTGAATCGAACACCGTTTTCTCGCATCACCTCATGGGCACGCTTGGCGGTCATTTGGCGAATATAGAACGGGTCACGTACTACAAAGTGGTGAATGCCATGTGTGGAGCCGAAGTTGAAACAGAACAGGTGGGGAATGATGAACCACTTGCTGTTGAGTACCTGGCACTGCTGCACGAAATTACCGTCTTCAATATCGCCGAAATAGTGCATGTTCGAACTGATGAAGTTGATGCTGAAAGAGCGCAACAGGTTAGGGGCAAAAATCAGCACTGCAACTGTATTGGCAGTGGCCACAAGCTCAGGAGTCACAAACGCTGGCCAAGGCACGCTGTACCCAACAGCCCATGCAGCCGCCTCGATGGCCCAGTACGCCACGTAGGCATGCCAGCCAATGTAGAACACGGAAGCCACAGGGAAGTTGCCGGCAGCACCCATCATCAACATTTTCAGGCGACGGTTCTTTGGAATCTTGAACATCCGCAGCACAACACTCAGTTCCAGATCAAACATCATCAACAGACGCAGGGGCGTGAAGCGCTCACCGTTGGTGATTGCGCGCTCTTCCAAATCGGTTTCAGTGCCGGAATGCTTGTGATGATGCAAGTGGAGGTGGCGACGTGCCCAAGGATTGATGGTGCTGGGGCGGCAAATCCACACCAGAGCCATCATGAGGTTGTGCATGAACTTGTTCTTGCGGAAATACATGTAGTGAATCAGGTCATGTTCCAGCTCGTGCGTAAAGCTCAGGAAAATCGCAATCACTGGAATGGTCACGTACCAGGCCAGCACGCCTTCCAGATAAGCCCAACCAGTCAACACCGCACCTGCAATCGAGAACAGCAAAATGGCCATGCCGATCAGGTCTTGATGCTTTAAAATCGGGTACTTGGCGCGAATGCGATCACCTTCGGCCAGCACCGCAGTTTTAATGGCAGCAATGCGTTTTTGATCCTGCGCGTTGATGCTGTTTTGCTTGATGCGTGAGCCACCATCGGCCTTTGCCGCCTGACCCATCAGTTTTTCACTCAAACTTGACATACTCTTGCCTCTTTTCGTTTTGGCTTTTGGTGATTGAAGTATGCTTGGGTTTGACAAGTAAAGCTTGTTCCAGAACGACAAGCCCATGACCTTCGGCGCCAAAATCAAGAAGCAATGAACAACAAAGCGTCCAATTCGAACACAAACACACCGACCGCGCTGGCCAGCTGGATGCGCGGATTGGCGCGCGAACTGGAGCTGCAGGGCTGTCAACCGGCCCCCTTGTTTGAGCAAGCCGGGCTTGACATTGCCCTGCTGGAGTCCCCGGAAGCACGCTATCCCGTGCCACAAACCACCCTGCTGTGGCAAAAAGCCGTTCAGGCCACGGGTGATGAAACGTTGGGCATCAAAGCCATTCGGCACATCACGCCAGCAACCTTTCACGCGGTGGGGCTTAGCGTCATGGCCAGCGAGACCCTGGAGCAGGCGTTTGGTCGCATGCGAAGGTTTGCCGATCTCGTCACAGACGCCAGTGCAATCGAGCTTCAAACCACCGAGTCTGAATTCATTGTTGAACTCAAACTGAGGGAAGGCGCTCAACCCGCACATCAATCCACCGACGGTTTTCTTTGCTTGTTGGCCAACGCCGGCAAAGGCCTGGGAGAGCCGGGTTTGGTGCCTTTGCGGGTTGAATTAAGTCGCCCTGCACCGCAAACAGGCAACCTGGAGTTCTTTGAAAAAAGCTTTGCAGCTCCCTTGATATTTGGCTGCGAAACCATGCGTATCGTGTATGCGTTGGCCACCGTACACACCCGCCTGAAGGGCGCAAACCCCTTGATTGCAGAACACCTCGACCAGGCCAGCCAGGCTGCTATCGAACGCCTTAAACCTGTAAATAGCGTCAGCCGACAATTACGTACCTGGATATTGCAACAATTGGAACACGGCGCGCCCACCATAGAACAGGCTGCTTCCACCATGCACATGAGCGCTCGAAACCTTCAGCGTAAACTGGCGGAAGAAGGTACCAGCCTCGCGGCCATGGTGGAAGACATTCGACAACACGAGGCCCAGCGACGCCTGAAACATACCGGCGACACACTCACCGCAATCGCACTAGACCTTGGGTTTTCCGATGCCTCCGCCTTTAGCAGGGCATGCAAACGATGGTTTGGCAAAAGCCCCAGCGAAATCCGCCAGGGCTAGTGCCCTCTCTGGCCATTAGTCGAGGTGGGCTGGCTTTTTTCTGGGCAATGGCGATGCCATTTCGCTTAAGGGAGGCGGTACTTCAATCTCAGGTGCTTTGGCAATTCGATTGCGAAATAAGTCAGTTCGTGCCAAGAAAATTGTGGTTACTGGCACAGTAATAGACAGGAAAATCACAATCAGCCAAGGGTGCAACGTCAGCGAGAAATCCACAGCAGAAAAATACACAATACTGGCCAAGGTAACCAACCAAGCCGAGAAGCTGTAAGCCAGTGCCGTGGGGTGCATGCGCTGAAAAAAGCTTTTAAAGCGCAAAATCCCGATTGCTGAGGAAAGCGTAAACACACCCGAGACCACAAGCAGTACGCCGACCACGATTTCAATCCACAAAGGTGCCGCAATAATCATTCAATCACCTCGCCACGCAGCAAAAACTTGGCCATGGCCGCGGAGCCAACAAACCCGAACAAAGCAATCAACAAGGCCGCTTCAAAGTACATTTCACTTTGATACCGAATTGCCAACACCATCAAGGTCAACATGCCAATGGTGTACATCAAGTCCATGGCTAACACCCTGTCTTGAGCCCTCGGACCCACCAACATGCGATACAAAGTCAAACCCATGGCCAGAGAATAGAAAGCCAATGTCACTATGATGGATACAAACAAAAACGTACTCATTGAAAAATCTCCATGAGAGGTTTTTCGTAGCGGTTCTTGATGGTTTGGATTTCCTCCTCTGCATTTTTCATGTCGAACACATGCACCAACAGAGCACTGCGATCCAACGCCAACTCAGACCAAATTGTGCCAGGAATTACGCACAGAATTGCCGCCAGCACAGCCAAACCATTGGGATCACGCAAGTCGAGTGGAACAACCACAAAGTCGCCCTTGGGAACCTTGTCGCCAGTGGCCAAAGTTCCTCGGAGAATACGCCAATTCCAAACCACCACATCCAGCCCCACGCGCCAAAACAAAACGAACGCCAAGCCGGGTCTTTTGAAAAACACGGGCACAGGCCTTAGGGGTTGAACAAGCACAGGGACTAGCACACCCAACACCACCGCAAACAACCAGTGGCCCAAACCATAAGACCGATTCAAAACAAGCCACAAGGCGATCAAGCCCAGAGTTAGCAAAGGGTCGGGCAATAACTTGCGGATCATGGCGCCTCCTGGTCAAGACGATAGGCATTTGTGGGCGCCAACTGAGGCTTGACCGATAACACGGCCTGGATATAGCCCTGCGGAGAATGAAGCGCCTGCGACGTTTGCTTCGCAAACTTCATGACCACTTCGGCCCGAACAGTCAATAGCACCGAAAAAACAATCAACAATGCCACTGGCAGATACTCGATGGTACGCAGCAATGGGGCTGGACGCTCGCTGGTCATCCAGAAAAAGCGAATACCAATGCGGGTGAGTGCCACCAGGGCAAACAGGCCAGAAACAAACAACATCACCATGAGCGTCCACATACCTGGCGTGGTGGTGAAATCAGTGTCGGCAATTGGAAGCAGGGCCGACACAACCGCAAACTTGCCCAAAAACCCGGACAAAGGCGGCAAACCCGCCACCAGCAAAGTGCAAACGATGAAGGTAAGGCCCAACAGTGCGATTGACCCGGGCGTGGGCTTACCAATCAGCGCCTCTTCGTTCTCATCAAGATTGACGTCCGGATTAAGGCGCGACTCGGCAAAACCGAAAGGCAGACTGACGTCCTCTTCTTCGTCTTGTCGACGCTGCGCAGCTTCCATATCACGCACGCGGTCCATCAATTCAGTCAATAAAAACAGGGCCGCCACAGCGAAGGTTGAACCCAAAAGATAGTACAAGGCACTCGCGGTTACATCAGGGATACCTAAGCCAACCACGCAAATCAGAATACCCGAGGACACTGTAATGGAAAAAGCTGCCGCCCGTGCCGGGCTGGTGGCAGTCAACACGCCCAATGATCCGCATGCCATGGTCAAAAGACCGCCCCACACAAGCCAATCACTGCCAAAGCCTGCAGAGCCCTGCGACTCTTCCGAAAACAACAAGGTGCTTAGACGCAACAACACGTACACACCCACCTTGGTCAACATGGCAAACACTGCGGCTGCTGGCGCGCTGGCTGACGAATAAGCAGGCACCAACCAAAAGTTAAGCGGCCACATCGCCGCTTTGGCCAAAAACGCCACGCCCAGTACTGCACAACCTGCATGGAACAAGGGGCGATCCGCTTGAGAAATGAATGGAATCTTGGCTGCCAAATCGGCCATGTTGAGCGTGCCTGTGATGCCATAAATCATGGCAGCCCCGACCAGAAACAACGATGATGCCGTGAGGTTGATTGCGATGTAATGCAAACCTGCACGCACCCTCAGGCGGCCCGACCCATGCAACAGCAAACCATAAGACGCTGCCAGCATAACCTCAAAAAACACGAATAGGTTAAACAAGTCACCGGTGAGGAACGCACCGTTAATTCCCATGAGCTGAACTAAAAACAGGGGATGAAAATGAGACCCAGCCTTGTGCCAACGTGCCATTGAAAAAACGTAAGCCGCAAAACCCACCAAGGCGGCCAGTGTCAGCATAAGTGCCGACAATTGATCAAGTACCAAGACGATACCGAAAGGCACATCCCAGTTGGATGGCAGGTAAATACCAATGGACCCTGCACTTCCACTTTCCTTGACCCACACCAACAGGGCCAAGGCAACTCCAAGATTGACCAGACCAGCAAACAAACCCAGGCTAATTTTTAAGCGATACCGTCGCTCGCCCAACAGCAACATGGCGCAGGCCATTAACAGCGGGAAAAGAATTGGGGCGATTATGAGATGCGGCATCAAGCCCTCAAGCAGACGCATCATTCAGCGTCTCCTTTGCCATCCACATGGTCATTGCCAAAGAAGCCCCGCTGCGCCAGCAATACAACCAGAAACAGTGCTGTCATGGCAAAACCAATGACAATCGCTGTCAGTACCAAAGCCTGCGGCATGGGGTCTGTATAGTTCATCAAACTGGCCTCTAGCTCCGGAACCAGAATTGGCTCGCTGTCTACCGCCAAGCGTCCCATGCTGAAGATAAACAGGTTGACTCCATAGCCCAGTAAGCAGAAACCGATGATGACCTGGTAGGTGCGCGGGCGTAAAATCAGCCACACACCGCAAGCGGTTAAAATTCCAATCGCAACCGAAAGTACCAGCTCCATCATGCATCCCCTTTGTCGTCATGAATGACTGCGCGTCGATGACCACGCAAAGATTGGTGACCCAAGGCAGTCAATATCAACAAGGTTGAACCCACCACCAAAGTGAATACCCCAATGTCATAGAACAAGGCGCTGGCCACATGCAATTCGCCAATCAGCGGAATATTCAAATGCGCGGTGTGGGTCGTCAAAAATGGATAACCAAACATCAACGCGCCCAAACCAGTTCCTGTGGCTACTAGTAAACCGCTGGCGATCCACAGGGGCGGGCGCAAAGGCAGATGAGTTTCTACCCAACGGGTTCCCGAAATGATGTATTGCAAAATAAACGCCGTGGACAACACCAAGCCAGCAACAAAACCACCGCCAGGTTCGTTGTGACCCCGCATGAAAAGATAGACGGCAATGACTGCTGCAATTGGCAACACAGCTCGCACCAGCACCGCAGGCACCAGCAAGTATCCCTTGGCTGTGTCAATGTCTTGATCACTCGAAATGAGATCGGTCGCAATGTCCACAGGAATGGCGCGCTGCTGCGTTGGAATGTCCACGCTCTCGGGCGCGGGGCGGAAACGGCGAAGCAAAGCGTAGACCGTTAGCGCGACCACACCGAGCACGGTGATTTCGGCCAGAGTGTCGAACCCTCGAAAATCAACCAGCATGACGTTGACCACGTTGGTACCCCCGCCCTCGGGCAAGGCTCTTTCCAGAAAAAATGGAGAAATGCTTTGCGGAAAACTTCGACTCATCGCGGCATAAGACAACAAGGCCAAGCCAACCCCAGCGGTGGAAGCCAACAAGAAATCACGCGAGCGTCTTGCCCTTGCTTTAACTTTAATGAGCAACGGCTGACGAGTTTGCACCTCCTCACGGCGATTGGGTAACCAACGCAGGCCCAGCAAAATCAACACAGTGGTGACCGCTTCAACTGATAGCTGCGTTAACGCAAGATCGGGGGCTGAAAACCAGGCGAATGTGACGACAGTGGTTAATCCCGCCACGCTCATCAAAGCCAGCGCGGTCAAGCGGTGATACTTGGCCTGCCAGGCAGCGGCAATTGCAGCCCCACAACCAACCGCCCACAACAAAGCAAACATCGGGGAAAACGGCAACTGTTCCCGACTTGCCACGTTCAGCCAATCAGACAGAGCCACTCCGTAAAGTGGTGCACCAGCCGCGACCACGGTGAATAACATCACCAGCAGCAACTGCGGCTGAAGGCGTCGCGTGCTTACAAAACGCATGCCAGCGCGCGCACCAAGCACAAACAAAGCCAAGACGCTGCGAAACAACTTCTTGCCACTTAAAATCCCAATGACCGGTGCCACCTTGACACCACCGGTATTCATACCCCGGCGCATCCACAAGTACAACAAAATTCCGCCAAACAACGCAACGCAGCTCATCAGCAGCGGCAAATTAAAACCATGCCAAATTGCCAAGTCAAATTGAGGAAGGTCTCCAGCCGCCACAGGCGTAGCCGCTGTCACCAAAATGGCCTGTATCACCAAATGCGGTAACACACCCACCGCTAAACAAATCAACACCAGCAGCTCAACAGGCACGCGCATCCAGTGGGGTGGTTCATGTGCCGGTTTGGGTAACATGGTGCAACGGTCCGGGCCAAAAAACACATCCACGGTAAAGCGCAATGAATACACCACGCTAAAAATACCCGCCAGCGTTGCAACATAAGGCAAAGCGGTTGAGAACCACGGCACCGAGCTTACAAACACCGCTTCGGTGAAAAACATCTCCTTGGAAATGAATCCGTTTAACAGCGGTACACCAGCCATGGCGGCCGACGCCACCATCGTGAGCGTTGCAGTAATCGGCATGGCACGGCGCAAACCACTCAACCTTCGAATGTCGCGAGTGCCTGTTTCGTGATCAATAATTCCCACCGCCATAAACAGCGATGCCTTAAAAGTGGCGTGGTTGATAATGTGGAACACCGCCGCAACTGCGGCCAGTTGACTATTCATGCCAAGCAGCGTGACGATCAAACCCAAATGCGAAATGGTTGAGTAGGCCAGCAGACCTTTGAGATCGTTTTGAAAAATTGCGGCAAAACCACCCAGTAGCAAAGTGGCCAGCCCCGCGCAGGTAACCAGCCAAAACCATTCATCCGTACCCGCCAAAACCGGCCAAAAACGCGCAAGTAAAAACACACCCGCTTTTACCATGGTGGCCGAGTGTAAATACGCGGATACTGGTGTGGGGGCAGCCATGGCATGCGGCAACCAGAAATGAAAAGGAAACTGGGCGCTTTTTGTGAAAGCCCCCAATAGGACCAGCAACAACATAGGTGTGTACAAGGCATGCGATTGAATGTTGTCCTTCGCGGCCAACACCACGTCCATGTCGTAACTACCGGCGATGTGACCTAGTATCAGCAAGCCAGCGAACAAGCACAGACCACCAGCGCCTGTCACGGTCAAGGCCATGCGTGCACCGCGTCTTGCGTCTTTGCGGTGATACCAGTACCCGATCAGTAAAAATGAAAACAGGCTGGTCAGCTCCCAAAATACAGCCAACTGAATCAGGTTGCCAGACAGCACTACCCCACTCATTGCGCCCATGAAGGCAAGCAAGAAGGAAAAGAAACGTGGCACAGGATCAGAGGGAGACATGTAGTAACGGGCATACAGCACCACCAAGGCACCAATACCCGACACCAGCATGGAAAACATCCAGGCAAAGCCATCCATGCGAACCACAAAACTTAAACCCAGCGAGGGAATCCACGTGTATTCCTCCCTCAAACCAGTCCCGGCCGCCACTTCAGGATACAAGCTAGCTACCTGCACGGCGCACAGCAACGCAATAGCGCCTGCAAGTGTGGATTCGGCATTGCGCGCATTGGCCGGCATGAATGCGGCAATCAAGCTTCCGGCAAAAGGAAGCAGTACAAGGCTTAGCAGAGGCAAAGTACTCATCGACACATCAGCTTGATCAAGTTAAAGGGCAAACGCAGACCCGGCCTCGTGCTTCAAGACCAGGTCGAAATTTGCAGAATTGAACTACAAAACCCGAAAACGGGAAGTAAAAACAGAAACTTAGTGAATTGCGTCGTACTTGGTGTATGCGCTTACATCACCATTTTTACCAATTAACAATACATTGTACTCGGCGCGTTTGTGCGGAAAATCGGGATGCTCCATGCCCGGAGAACCCATGGGCATGGCTGGCACTGACAGACCCACCGCATCGGGTTTTTCCGCAATCAATTTCTTGATGTCTTCAGCAGGCACGTGTCCTTCGACCGCATAGCCTGCTACTTTGGCGCTGTGACAACTACCGTATTGCTGAGGCATACCCAAAGCGGCGCGGAATGAGTCGGTATTCTGAACATCGTTCACCTTCACGGTGAAGCCGTTCTGCTCCAGGTGCTCAACCCACTCCGAGCAACATCCACAGGTGGGTGTTTTCCAGACCTCGACAAAGTTATCGCCCTGCTGAACGACTTCCGCCGGTTTTTCGCTGCAAGCTGCCATCAGACTGGAAGAGGCCAACAGCAACACTGCAAGGCCATGTTTCATACAAAATTTTTTCATTGAATCAACTCACTTTGAATTCAGTATCGATCAAGCCGGGAAGAATCAAACGGACTTGATCGCCGCCTTTTAGAGGTCCTACGCCCTCGGGAGTTCCTGTGAAAACAAGATCACCCTCTTGCAGGGTAAACACCTGACTCAAGTAACGCACGATAAACGGAATTGGAAACAGCATTTTCCGGACATCACCGTGCTGCCGAATTTGTCCGTTCAAATGCATTTGAAACTCAATGCTGTGCGGGTGCTCAATGTGCTCTGCGGGCACAAACTGTGTCACTGTAGCGGAACAGTCAAAACCCTTGGCCACAGCCCAAGGCAAGCCACCCTGCTTGGCTTTGGTCTGCAGATCGCGTGCGGTCAGATCAAGGCCTAGGCCATAGCCGGCGATGTGCTTCAATGCCTTGTCTTCGGCAATGTTTTTTCCACCCTGCCCCACCAGTAAAACCAGTTCGGCCTCGTAATGCACATCACTTGAGTGTGCCGGCAACACAATCGGTGTTCCCGGCGGGTGCAGGGCCGATGTGGGTTTCATAAACACCACCGGATCTTCCTCGGGTCGATTGCCCAACTCGGCAATGTGTGCGGCGTAATTTCGACCGATGCAAAAAATATTGCGAACCTGGACTGCTCTGGTTTGCTGAGCCAGCAAGGCGACATGGGGCATGGGACATCCTGAGAGATCATGTATCGTGCAATTGTGCATCAAGACAGCGTCTCGTCCATAAAGACGATGCGATTTCAGTTGCGTACAGTACCTGAATTTGTCAACATCAAAAAAAACTGCACCCACAGCATGAAATTACTGGTTGTTGATGATCACTTACTGTTTCGCGAGGGGCTACGCCACATCTTGCTGAGACTTGACCAGACCTTTGACATACACGAGTGTGGCACTGTGCAGGAGGCTGTCGCAGTTGCGAACCACATCAGCGAATTTGACCTGGTGTTGCTGGACATGCAGCTGCCAGGTCTTCAAGGTCTGGAAGGCCTGCTGGCACTGAAGGGCGCATTCCCAACCAGCCCAATTACCCTGATTTCCGGCGTTGCGGACCAACGCGCGATTGCAGAGGGGATACGCTGTGGAGCCCAAGGCTTTGTCTCGAAATCCGGCAGCGCTGAAGACATGTTGAACGGTCTGCGGAAAGTCATCAACGGTGAACATCACATCCCCCCCGAAATCAGCAATTCGCAAGGCGATGGCATCCGGCTTCCCTTTGGTTCACAAGCCGCTCAGTGCAGCCAAATTGCGAACCTTGCTGTCGCACCTGCTCGGTAACTCGTGAAGAGCAGGTACACCCAGGCTAGATGCCCGACTCTTTCAGAAAGGGCCCAAAACAGGTGTCAAGCTCTGCCTTCTGGCACATCATGAATTTGGAGCCGGTGGCATGCATCACGATGTAATTGGTGGCCACGTTGCCATTGGGCACTTTGTGCCCCATGCAATCCGGCTGGTCATTCACCTGCACTACGGTGTCGACCCACTTGTAGAACCCCTGTGAATCAGGCCGCAAACTGATGTCATACCGTGTTTGAACCACCTGACCGCCACTGAGAATTTGCGTGGTTCCATCGGGACGAATGTCATAAATTTCGGAACAGGCTTGTTCAGGCAGGTTGATTCGCCACAAGCCCACCAACGGGTGCTCCGGAGGCAATTGGGTTTCCGCGTGCGACATGGTCGCGAAAGCTGCCAAAAAAATACCTAGCAAACCAAACCGATACTTCATACAACCCCCTGCACTATTGCTTATTGCGATTAGCATACTGAGGCTTTTCGGGAAGAACAAGCAGGTCGATGAAAAAAGCCTGTGGCCGTAACAGGCACACAGGCTTTCGGAGTTACTGCAATGCGGCGTTCAAAAGGGGATGTCGTCATCCAGATCAGCCACACTTTGTGGAGCAGAGCGCTGCGGCGAAGGTGCTGAAGAGCGCATGCCGCCAGAGCTGCGGCTAGGTGCAGGTGACTGGTCAAACTCATCACTGCCGCCCATGGAAGAACCACCGCCGCCACTTTCACGGCCACCCAGCAATTGCATTTGATCCGCAATAATTTCCGTGGTGTATTTGTCCACGCCCGACTGGTCTTGCCACTTGCGTGTTTTCAAACGACCTTCGATATACACCGAGCGGCCTTTCTTGCAGTACTCGCCTGCAATTTCCGCCAGGCGGCCATAAATCACCACCCGGTGCCATTCAGTCTCTTCACGCTTCTCGCCTGTGTTTTTGTCTTTCCAGCTACTGGATGTGGCCAAGGCCAGGTTCACCACTGCACCGCCATCGGGCAGGTAACGCACGTCGGGGTCTTTGCCCAAATTACCAACCAGAATTACTTTGTTTACTGAGGCCATGGAATGAATTGCTCCTTAAATTCTTGAATACCTAATGAAATGCATTTGAGCGGGACCCGTGACCGCCGCGCCGAGTTGGGTGCCGGGTGCAACTAAAGAGGACTTGCCGAGCCATCAGCAGGAGTCCGAACAGGGACCACTGCGGATGCGCGTGGGGGCAGCGCTTTAATTCCCATTGCCAACAATAACCACACAACCACGAGCAACAACGCACCCTCAAACACACCTTGCGCGCCCAGGTGGCGAAACGCAAGCCCGCCCAAAGCGCCACCTGCAAAAAGCCCCAATGCCTGAGAAGTATTATATACACCCAGGGCCAAACCCCGGTGACTGAGCGGTGCCACTCGTGACACCCACGAGGGAAGGGTAGCCTCCAGCAAATTAAAACCGACAAAGTAGGCCAGCAACAGCAAAACCAGCACCCAACCCTGGTTGGAGAACAATACGAAGCCCAGTAATACCGCTCCCATCAGGCCGATTGAACCCAACTTGACCTGCTTGGTTTTCGCTTTTTTCTCGGCCCACACCATCAATGGCACCATAAGCACAAACGAGCCCAGCACCACTGGCAAGTACACTTTCCAATGTTCAGCCAACGGCAATTCAAGGCCACTGAGCAGCAGGCTGGGCACCACCACAAAAAGAGACATTTGCGTTAGATGCAGGGTAAAAATACCCAGGTTCAAGCGCAACAAGTCGGGCTGGGTCAGTACGGCCCAGCCATCGGCAAAACTGCCTTTGAGTTTGGCTTCCTGATCCACCAAATTCGGTGTGGGCAGCAAGAAAATCACTACTCCAATGCCCAGAATACTCAGTACACCTGTCATGGCAAACAGCCCACTCAAACCGAAAAACTTGTATAAAACCGGTGAAAACACGAGCGACAAGGCAAAAGTAACACCAATCGATGCACCGATCATGGCCATGCCCTTGGAGCGTACCTCGTCGCGGGTAACATCGGCCAGCAAAGCCGACAGGGCTGCCGAGATGGCGCCTGCGCCCTGCAAGGCGCGAGCCCACACCAACTGCTCAACCGTTTCAGCCACATAGCCCAACCAACAGCCAACTGCAAACAGCAACAGGCCACCCACGATAATTGGTTTTCTGCCCAGCTTGTCAGAAGCCCAGCCCAGGGGAATTTGCATACAGGCCTGAGCAAGGCCGTAAATTCCCATGGCCAGCCCCACCAAGCTCAAATTATCGCCGCCGGGCATGCCGGTGGCATGCAATGAAAACACCGGCAGAATCATGAACATGCCAAACATGCGCAATGCATAAATGCTGGCAAGCCACCCGGCAGCCTTGCGCTCGGCGGGCAGCATTCTGAAAGCATCGGGGGCTGCGGTGTGACTCACGGTCTTGCGGCTCATGTTTGATTGAAATTCAAGGGCTTGAACCACCCTCGCAGATGTCTTATTCCGGGAAACCGTCTATAGTATCAGGTTGGCCGCTGATTCCATTTGCTGTACCGCATGAACTCCATTCGCATTCGTGGCGCTAGAACCCACAACCTGAAAAACATTTCGCTCGACTTGCCCCGCGACTCGCTTGTGGTGCTGACTGGGCTGTCGGGCTCTGGAAAATCCAGCCTGGCGTTTGACACCTTGTATGCCGAGGGCCAACGCCGGTATGTGGAAAGTTTGTCCGCCTACGCCCGCCAGTTTCTGCAACTCATGGAGAAGCCCGATGTGGACTTGATCGAGGGCCTCTCCCCGGCTATCTCAATCGAACAGAAGGCCACCAGCCACAACCCGCGTTCCACTGTGGGCACAGTAACTGAAATTCACGATTATCTACGGCTGTTGTTTGCCCGTGCAGGCACACCCCGCTGCCCTGAACATGACATGGAACTGAGTGTTCAAACAGTTTCAGAAATGGTGGACACCGTACTGAGCTGGCCCGAGGAAGCGCGCATCATGATTTTGGCGCCGGTGCTGAACCAGCGCAAAGGCGAACATGTGGATTTGCTCAACGACCTGCGCGCGCAGGGCTTCGTGCGCATTCGCCTGAAAAAGGGCCCGCAAGACGCCCCGGAAATTCTGGAACTGGACAAACTCCCGCCGCTGGACAAACACCACAAGCACAATCTGGACGTGGTGGTTGATCGCCTGAAAGTGCGCGTGGATGCCCGCCAGCGCCTTGCGGAAAGTTTCGAGACCGCATTGCGCTTGAGTGACGGCAAGGCTGTTGCGGTGAACCTGGACACCAACACTGAAACTGTGTTCTCGAGCAAATTTGCCTGCCCGGTGTGTGACTACAGCCTGACCGAACTGGAACCACGTTTGTTCTCGTTCAACAACCCTGCAGGCGCCTGCCCGGTGTGTGATGGCCTGGGCCATGAAACCTTTTTCGACCCGTTGCGCGTGGTGGCCCACCCCGATATATCGCTGGCGGCGGGTGCAATCAGCGGATGGGATCGTCGTAACGCGCTGTACTACCAGATGATTCAAAGCCTAGCGGCGCATTATGGCTTCGACCCGGAATCGCCATGGAATGAGTTGCCGGAAGATGTACAGCAGGTGGTGCTCTACGGTTCTGGCAGCGAACAAATTACGTTCACCTATTTGAGTGAACGCAGCAAACCAGTGGCCAAAACCCATGCCTTTGAAGGCATATTGCCGAACCTCACGCGCCGCCATCGCGACACCGATTCCTCTGCGGTACGCGATGAGCTCGGCAAACTGATGGCGGTGCGAAGTTGCCAGGCCTGTCAGGGTTCTCGCCTGAAAACCGGTGCGCGCCACGTGTTCATCGGTGAACACGAACATCGCAAGGCCTTGCACCAGGTTACTGAACTGCCTATTCACAAAGCCTTGAGCTATTTTGAAACCCTGCAAATGCAGGGCGCAAAAGGCCAGATTGCAGAAAAAATTGTGGTCGAAATCAAGGCACGATTGCAGTTTTTGAACGATGTGGGGTTGAACTATTTAACGCTGAACCGCAGTGCAGATACGCTTAGCGGCGGCGAGAGCCAGCGCATTCGACTGGCCAGCCAAATTGGCTCGGGCCTGACCGGTGTGATGTATGTACTGGATGAACCCTCGATTGGTTTGCACCAGCGCGACAACGACCGCCTGATACAAACCCTGTTGCGCCTGAAGAACTTGGGCAACACGGTGCTGGTGGTTGAACATGACGAGGATGCCATTCGCTGCGCCGATTATGTGGTGGACATGGGTCCGGGCGCTGGCGAGCACGGTGGCCAAGTGGTTGCACAAGGCACACCTGCTGAAATTCTGGCCAGCCCGGAATCACTGACAGGCCAGTACCTGAATGGCAAGCGAAAAATTGAACGCTTAAGCCCACTGCGCACACCCGACCCAACGCGCATGCTGACCATTCACCATGCCACCGGCAATAACCTGAAAGATGTCACTGCAAGCATTCCGGTGGGTTTGTTTGTGTGTGTGACGGGTGTTTCAGGTTCAGGCAAATCAACCCTGATCAACGACACCTTGTTGGCCGAGGCTGCGCATCAACTCAATCGTGCGCACAAGGAAGGCGCACCACACAGTCACATCAGCGGGCTTGAACATTTCGACAAAGTCATTGCAGTCGACCAAAGCCCGATTGGCCGCACACCCCGAAGCAACCCAGCCACTTACACAGGCTTGTTCACACCCATTCGTGAATTGTTTGCGGGTGTACCTGCTGCACGTGAGCGCGGCTACGATGTGGGTCGCTTCTCGTTTAACGTCAAAGGTGGGCGCTGTGAAGCCTGCCAGGGCGATGGCGTCGTGAAGGTAGAAATGCACTTTTTACCCGACCTGTATGTGCCTTGCGATGTATGCCACGGCAAACGCTACAACCGGGAAACACTGGAAATTTTGTACCGTGGAAAAAGCATAGCCGAAATCTTGGAGCTAACCGTAGAGCAAGCCCTGGAAGTCTTCTCGGCCGTACCCAATATTGCACGCAAACTGCAAACCCTGATTGATGTGGGTTTGGGTTACATTCGCCTCGGACAGTCGGCCACGACACTGTCGGGCGGTGAAGCGCAACGGGTCAAGTTGTCTCTTGAGCTGTCGAAACGCGACACCGGAAAAACCTTGTACATACTGGACGAGCCCACCACCGGCCTTCACTTCCATGACATTGCCATGCTTCTGAAGGTGTTGAATCCACTGGTTGAGCAGGGCAACACTGTACTGGTGATTGAGCACAATCTGGACGTGATCAAGTGTGCTGACTGGATATTGGACATGGGCCCAGAAGGTGGCGACAACGGCGGCATGCTGATTGCTGAAGGCACACCCATGGACATTGCAAAAAATGCAAACAGCCACACCGGAAAATTTTTGGCACGCTTTTACAACGATGAGTCTGACAAGGCACAACGCGCCAATGGCTTGTAATCAAGCAACGCCTTTGGCTGCATCCAACAATTCAAGGCCACGGGCAAGATCGCTCCGAGCCTGCTGATTGGCGGGCACTACATCCACCACCAGTGACTCACGCCCCTGCCCTGCCCAGCTCAGGCTTTCGGTGTTTCCAGGCTCGGATTTAAACCCGAGTTGACTCAAGCCCAGGTAATCAAGATCGGACAAACGGTCCATGCCCGAGGGGCTCACCACCACATCCAGATCATTGGGTCTACGTGCGGTTGAGTCTGCGTTCGATCGATGATGAAGCGCCAAGGCAACGCAAGTTCCAGTGTGAAACCGGGTCGTTTTTTCAGTCATGTACAATAGGGAGTTCTTTCAAGCAGTGGGAGCACTATGAACGAACAACTCGAAACCCTATTCAAGTACATCGAACCAGCCAAATTGCTGGATCTGGGCCTTCAGGCCACCAAATTCATCCTGGTGATTATCGTAGCCCTGGTGGTATTGCGCCTGGTGAAGGCTGCCATTGATCGGGTTGGCAACCGGATGCAAGGCCGCAGCAAAACGCTCGATGATCAGAAACGAATCGAAACCCTGATGCGCGTGCTCAAGTATGTGGCCAATGTGGTCATCTTGCTGTTGGGCGCCCTGATCGCCCTGGGTACCATCGGTATTTCCATTGCACCAGTACTGGCTGCTGCCGGTGTGGTTGGTTTGGCGGTTGGCTTTGGTGCGCAAAGCTTGGTGAAAGATTACTTCACCGGAATTGTTTTGCTGATTGAAAACCAGATTCGCGCAGGCGACTTCATTGAAGTGGGTGGCAAAAGCGGCACAGTCGAAAATGTGACTTTGCGGTATGTGCGGCTGCGTGACGCCCACGGCAATGTGCATTTTGTGCCAAACGGTCAAATTGATTCCGTCACCAACTCCACCATGGACTTTGCCTATGCGGTGGTTGATGTGGGTATCGCCTACAAAGAAGATGTCGACGCTGCAATTCAGGTGATGCAAAAAGTAGGCACCGAATTGGCCGAGGACAAGGATTGGGGATCGAAGATTACCGAACCCATGTCAACCTTTGGCGTGCAAGAACTTGCCGATTCTGCCGTGATCATTCGGGTGCGTTTTAAAACACTTCCTGGTGAACAATGGGGTATTCGACGCGAGTACAACAAGCGCATCAAAGCGGCATTTGACAATGTGGGTATTGAAATTCCATTCCCGCATGTCACCATGTGCCCGAGTACAGGAAGTACGGCGGACTTGCCAGCCCAGATCACGTCGAGCTGATTGTTGGTCATGGGCGTGCCGAGGTTTGTGAACCGCATCGACACCACCTACCGAGGCACAACAAAAAAGCCGCTGATCGAAATCAGCGGCTTTTTTTACGACCAATTTGATGACTTGGTGAATTCCGATTAACGCGGCAATACGGTCGCGCCCATCAGGAACTCATCCACCTCACGTGCAGCCTGACGGCCTTCGCGAATCGCCCACACCACCAGCGACTGGCCTCGGCGCATGTCGCCCGCAGCGAATACTTTGTCCACATTGGTGCGGTAGCAGCCTTCACCATCCGTGGTGGCTTTGGCGTTGCCACGGTTGTCTTTTTCAACACCAAAGGCGTCCAGAATACTCTTCGCGGGGTTGGTAAAGCCCATGGCGAACAACACCAGATCAGCCTCGATCATGAACTCGGAACCTGCAATTTCTTGCATCTTCATCTGACCGGTGGCTTCGTCTTTCACCCATTCGACTTTGGCGCACTTGGCTGCTTTTACATTGCCTTTGCCATCGTCGATGAATTCCTTGGTGGTCACTGCCCAGTCACGCTGCACACCTTCTTCGTGGGAAGAAGAAGTGCGCATTTTCATGGGCCAATAAGGCCACACCAAAGGCTTGTTTTCCTCTTCGGGTGGCTGAGGCATCAATTCAATTTGAGTGACCTGCTTGGCACCGTGGCGGTTGGATGTGCCAACACAGTCCGAGCCCGTGTCACCACCGCCAATCACCAGCACATTCTTCTTCGTGGCCATGATCTGGTCTTTCAACTTGTCGCCGGCATTCACGCGGTTCTGCAGTGGCAAGAATTCCATCGCAAAATGAACACCTTTCAACTGACGACCGGGAATTGGCAAGTCGCGTGGCACTTCAGATCCACCCGTCAAAATAACGGCGTCAAACTGAGCCATCAATTCTTTCGGTGTAACGGTTTCCTTGGCCAAATTGGTGATGCCACCCTCAGCCAGCTTTTCGCCCACAAACACACCTGTCTTGAAGGTCACGCCTTCGGCTTGCATTTGCTCAACACGGCGGTCAATGTGATGCTTTTCCATCTTGAAGTCGGGAATGCCGTAACGCAGCAAACCACCAATGCGGTCGTTCTTCTCAAACACAGTCACATCGTGGCCCACACGCGCCAACTGCTGTGCGGCGGCCATGCCTGCAGGGCCTGAACCCACCACAGCCACTTTCTTGCCGGTTTTCTGGGCTGGTAGCTGTGGCACCACCCAGTTGTTTTCCCAACCCTTGTCGATGATGGCGTGTTCAATGCTCTTGATGCCAACGGGGTCTTCATGAATACCCAAGGTGCAGGCGGCTTCGCAAGGTGCCGGGCAAATGCGGCCCGTGAACTCGGGGAAGTTGTTGGTGCTGTGCAGTGTTTGCAACGCAGCCTTCCAGTCTTGCTTGTACACCAGGTCGTTGAAGTCGGGGATGATGTTATTGACCGGACAACCGTTGTTACAAAACGGAATACCGCAGTCCATACAACGTGCACCCTGAATTTTGGCTTCGTCGTCGTTCAGTGTAATTACAAATTCTTTGTAGTGCTTGACGCGCTTTTCCGGAGCCTCACTGGCTTCCTTCAAACGCTCAAACTCCATAAAACCTGTGACCTTTCCCATTTTTCAAATCCTCACTAACAGGTTGGTTCTCAAGCGGCCACAGCAGGTTTGGCCTGCGCTGCCACGTACAGTTCTTTCAAGGCGCGACGGTATTCTGTCGGGAACACTTTGATGAACTTCTTGCGTTCAGTGCTCCAGTTTTCCAGAATTTCCTTGGCGCGTTCACTGCCGGTGTAACGGGCGTGACGTTCGATCAAACCTTTCAAAATCACTTCATCAGGCTGACGGTCTGCACCACGTGCAGGGCTGTGCCAAACTTCACGGTTGCCCAGTGCTTCCTGCTCGGTGGCAGGCACCACTTCTTCCAGTTCTACCTGCGCCATGTTGCAACGCTTGGCGAACAAGCCGTCGATGTCGTACACATAGGCCAAGCCACCACTCATGCCGGCAGCGAAGTTGCGACCAGTTTCACCCAGCACCACAACGGTTCCGCCAGTCATGTATTCACAACCATGGTCGCCAGTGCCCTCAATCACCGCCGCTGCACCCGAGTTGCGCACGGCAAATCGCTCGCCAGCCACGCCGCTGAGGAATGCTTCACCGGCAATTGCGCCGTACAGCACGGTGTTGCCCACAATCATGTTTTCTTCTGACAAACCGCGGAAATCATTGGTGGGGCGCACGATGATGCGACCACCACTCAAGCCCTTGCCCACGTAGTCGTTGCCTTCACCCACCAAATCAGCAGTTACGCCGTGAGCCAGGAAGGCGCCGAAGGATTGACCCGCAGTACCTGTGAACTGAATGTGAATGGTGTCATCTGGCAAACCAGCGTGGCCGTACTTCTTGGCCACTTCGCCCGACAACATGGCGCCGGCTGTGCGGTTCACGTTTTTGATCGGCGTGATAAAAGAGACGCGCTCGCCTTTTTCCAGCGCAGGCTTGGCCAACTGGATCAGTTTCTGGTCCAGCGCTTTGTCCAAGCCGTGGTCCTGACTGCCGTTGTGCAGCAAAGGCTCGTCGGTGCCTTCGGGCACCCACAGCAAACGGCTGAAGTCCAGACCCTTGGCCTTCCAGTGAGAAATGCCTTTCTTCATGTCAAGCAGATTCGCACGACCAATCAGGTCGTCAAACTTGCGAATGCCCAACTGGGCCATGATTTCGCGCACTTCATTGGCCACGAAGAAGAAGTAGTTCACCACATGCTCTGGCTTGCCGGTGAACTTCTTGCGAAGTTCGGGGTTCTGTGTTGCCACGCCCACGGGACAGGTGTTCAAGTGGCACTTGCGCATCATGATGCAACCTTCAACCACCAGCGGTGCGGTGGCAAAGCCAAATTCATCAGCGCCCAACATGGCACCGATCACCACGTCGCGGCCGGTTTTCATTTGGCCATCAACCTGTACGCGAATGCGACCACGCAGGCCGTTCAGCACCAGTGTTTGCTGTGTTTCAGCCAAGCCCAGTTCCCAATTGGTACCGGCGTGCTTGATGGATGAGACGGGAGATGCACCAGTACCGCCGTCTTGACCCGCGATCACCAGGTGATCTGCTTTGGCTTTCGACACACCCGCTGCAATCGTACCCACACCCACTTCAGACACGAGCTTCACCGACACAGACGCCTGTGGGTTCACGTTTTTCAGGTCGTGAATCAGTTGGGCCAAATCTTCAATGGAGTAAATGTCGTGGTGCGGGGGTGGGGAAATCAAGCCCACACCAGGCACGGAATAACGCAGCTTGCCGATGTACTCGGACACCTTGCCACCGGGCAACTGACCACCTTCACCAGGCTTGGCACCTTGGGCCATCTTGATCTGGATTTGATCGGCAGATGTGAGATATTCAGCGGTAACACCAAAACGGCCAGAAGCCACCTGCTTGATGCGTGAGCGCAGTGAATCACCTTTCTTCAAGGGGAAGTCTGCAACCACCACATCGCCCAATTCGCTTTTCAGCGTGGCACCTTCGCCAATCGGGCCTGTGCCAGGACCAAACTTGTCCAAGCCAGCGCGCAGCTCGGCGCTGTATCGCTTTTCGTCTTCGCCGCCTTCACCAGTGTTGCTCTTGCCGCCAATGCGGTTCATGGCCACAGCCAAGGTGGAGTGCGCCTCAGTCGAAATCGAGCCCAGCGACATCGCACCGGTTGCGAAGCGCTTGACGATCTCTTCGGCAGGCTCTACTTCCTCGATCGGAATGGCCTTGCTTGGGTCGATCTTGAACTCAAACAAACCGCGCAAAGTCATGTGACGCTTGCTTTGGTCGTTGATGATCTGCGCATATTCCTTGTAGGTGTTATAGGTGCCGCTGCGTGTGGAGTGCTGCAGTTTTGCAATTGCGTCGGGGGTCCACATGTGCTCTTCACCACGGGTACGCCAGGCGTATTCACCACCGGCATCCAGGGCGCCAGCCAGCACAGGGTCAGGGCTGAATGCAGCCTGGTGAATACGAATGGCTTCCTCAGCCACCTCAAACACGCCGATGCCTTCCACCTTGGTGGGTGTGCCAGAGAAATAGGCATCCACGAAAGCCTGGTTCAAACCCACGGCTTCGAAAATTTGCGCGCCGGTGTAGCTCATGTAGGTTGAAATGCCCATCTTGGACATCACTTTCATCAGGCCCTTGCCCACTGCCTTGATGTAGTTGTACACGGCCTTTTCGGGGCTCAGGTCGCCCGGCAGGCCTTTGCTCATGTCAGCAATGGTTTCCATGGCCAGGTATGGGTGTACAGCTTCGGCACCGTAACCCGCCAACAAGGCGAAGTGGTGCACTTCACGGGCAGAGCCGGTTTCAACCACCAAACCTGTGGAGGTGCGCAGACCCACTTTCACCAGATGCTGGTGAATGGCGGACACAGCCAACAACGCCGGAATGGCCACATTGTCGCGGCTCATCATGCGGTCGGTGATGATCAGGATGTTCACACCCTGTTTCACGGCATCGCGGGCTTCGGCACACAGGGAAGCGATTCGCGCCTCAATGCCTTCCTTGCCCCAGGCCACTGGGTAACAAATGTTCAGTTCGTGACTGGTGAATTTGCCGCCGGTGAAGGCTTCAATGTTGCGAATCTTCGCCATGTCTTTGGAGGTCAGCACGGGCTGCGACACTTCAAGGCGCATCGGCGGATTGATGTTGTTCAAATCCAGCAGGTTTGGCTTGGGGCCGATAAAGCTGTTCAAACTCATCACCAGGTTCTCACGGATCGGGTCGATCGGTGGGTTGGTCACCTGCGCGAACAACTGCTTGAAGTAGTTGTACAGGGGTTTGAGCTTGTTGGACATGACTGCCAATGGGCTGTCATTGCCCATGGAGCCGGTGGCCTCTTCACCGTTTTGCAGCATGGGGGCCATCAGGAATTTCAAGTCTTCCTGGGTGTAGCCAAAAGCCTGCTGGCGATCCAGCAAAGTTTCGTTCGGCTCGATTGGCTCAGGCTGACCTTCCACTTCATCCAGCTTGACGCGGATGGTGTCGATCCACTGCTTGTAGGGCTTGGCAGCGCTGAGCTGGTTCTTCAACTCGTCGTCGTTGATGATGCGGCCAGCTTCCATGTCGATCAGGAACATTTTGCCGGGCTGCAGGCGCCACTTCTTGACAATCTTGCTTTCTGGAATTGGCAATGTGCCCGATTCCGAAGCCATCACAACCAGGTCATCTTCGGTCACGATGTAACGTGCTGGGCGCAAGCCGTTGCGGTCCAGCGTGGCACCAATCTGCTTGCCATCGGTGAAGGCCATGGCGGCAGGGCCGTCCCAAGGTTCCATCATGGCGGCATGGTATTCGTAGAAGGCGCGACGATTGTCGTCCATCAAGGTGTGTTGCTCCCAAGCCTCGGGCACCATCATCATCATGGCCTGGGCAATTGGATAGCCTGCCATCACCAGCAGTTCCAGACAGTTGTCGAAACAGGCTGTGTCGGATTGACCTTCAAAAATCAAGGGGTACAGCTTTTGCAGATCGTCACCCAACACGGCGCTCTTCATCACACCTTCACGTGCACGCATCCAGTTGAAGTTGCCTTTCACGGTGTTGATTTCACCGTTGTGCGCCAACATGCGGTACGGGTGAGCCAAAGGCCACTCGGGGAATGTGTTGGTGGAGAAGCGCTGGTGAACCAGTGCGAGGGCAGAAACGCAGCGTGAGTCCTTTAGATCAAGGTAATACTCGCCCACCTGGTTGGCCAACAACAAGCCCTTGTACACAATGGTACGGGCGCTCATCGAAGGGCTGAAGTACTCGGTGCCGTGTGCCAGATTCAGGTTCTTGATGGCATGTACAGCACGTTTGCGAATTACGTACAGTTTGCGTTCCAGCGCATCGGTCACCATGATGTCGCGTCCGCGGCCCACAAACACCTGGCGAATCACGGGCTCTTTGGCGCGCACAGTGGGGCTCATCGGCATGTCAGCATTCACTGGCACATCACGCCAGCCCAGCAGCACTTGACCCTCGGCTTTGATGGCACGTTCAATTTCCTGTTCACAGGCAATGCGTGAAGCAGTCTCTTTGGGCAAAAACAACATGCCCACACCGTATTCGCCCGCGGGTGGCAAAGTCACGCCCTGCTTGGCCATTTCTTCACGGAAGAAGGCATCGGGAATCTGGATCAGGATACCGGCACCGTCGCCCATCAAAGGGTCGGCGCCCACAGCACCGCGGTGGTCCAGGTTTTCCAGAATCTTCAAGCCACCTTCGATAATTTCGTGAGTGCGCTTGCCTTTAATGTGCGCCACAAAGCCAACGCCACAGGCGTCGTGTTCATTGCTGGCGGAGTACATGCCTTTTTCTTCGGCAATCTTTCGGATGTCTTGTTGCATGGAAAAGCCCCTGATTTCGGTACGTGGGTCACTTTACTGCAGTGCGGCAACATTCTCAAGGAAAATAAAAGGGGTCTGACCCTATTTAATACACCCCACCAAAATCAGGGCTTATTAATTAGGGACACACCAAAAAAGAACGCACTTAAATTGTGCTTTTGATTGTTTTGACGGGTCGCCCGCGCGGTCGAGGGCGAACCGGCCGGTTCGCAAGCTCTTGAATTTGCGCGCAAAAAGCATCATCGCTCCAAAGCCATCCTTTTTGCAAGCACTGTGACAAACCATGGCTGTCGTGCTCACCCAGGCCCTGTTCACTGAACTGCCTGTAGCGGCTTTGACGCTCAAACGGCGTATTACCCAACTGCCAATACACAGGCAGATCACTCAACCAAGCCTCATTGACCACACCAGCATGTGCAGCAAAACTGCTCCAGGGGTAAGTGGCAAGATCCGGTGCACCCGCGGCGCGCGCTGCCAACTGCTCAACAAACAGGCAGGCCTTGAGGCTGTGCAAACCGGGTTGAACCACGGTGGATTTAAACCGAGGTTCCCACAGTGCACTGGAATGCACTGCTTGCACCTGACGCACGGCGGGCGAAAAATGCCGGTTCAGGTTTTGTACAAAACGACCGGCGCAGCTGGCTTCTGAAGCACTAATCATCAGTAAGGAACCAGCGGGCACCATGCAGTAAGCGTGAATAGCCACGGCTTCCTCGACTGCACTCAATGGCAGTTGACTGTGAAACAAGGAAAACGCCTCACGCGTTTTAAATACCTCTTGACCGGCAATGCCCTGCAACTCCAGAACCATGGGGCAATCAGGAATGAAAAGACGGGGCTGCCGAGCCATGAGGAAGAATTATTGAACGCCGGGCACGGTGAGGCGCTGGTGCTCTTTCATGGCATAGCGATCCGTCATGCCCGCAATGTAGTCTGCGATAGCTCGGGGAATGTCGGCTTCCGAACGACGATAAAACTGGGGGGGCAACAAACGCGGATCCCCCATGAAAATGTGGAACAACTCTTCCACGACCCGTCTTGCTTTGAGTGTGGCCCGCAACACCTGATAATGCTGATACAGGGACTTGCGCAAAAACACCTTCAACTCGTGATTCAACTCAGCCATTTCCGGACTAAAGCCAATCAACTTGTCGGCCAGCTGCACATCAGCCACACAGGTGGGTTTCATGGTTTGAATTCGGCGTTCCGATTCATGCAAAAGGTCTTGAACCAAAGCATTGATAATGCCCCGAACTGTTTCATGAATCAGCCTGCGCCCTTCGATGTTCGGATGTCGGGCCTTGACACGGTCCAGATGCATTTTGAACAGTGACACCTCAGCCGCTTGTTCCAGAGTAATCAGGCCTGAACGCAAACCATCATCAATGTCGTGATTGTTGTAGGCAATTTCATCGGCCAGATTGGTCACTTGCGCCTCGAGTACCGGGCGGCGATTGCTCAAGAACCGGTCCGCCACATCACCCAGCTTCTCTGCATTGGGCTTCGAACAGTGTTTCAAAATACTTTCGCGTGTTTCGAAACACAAGTTCAAGCCATTGAACGCCGCGTACTTTTCCTCCAGCTCATCAACCACCCGCAGGCTTTGTAAATTGTGCTCAAAGCCGCCATGTGGTGCCATGCATTCATTCAGCGCGTCTTGCCCAGCATGGCCAAAAGGCGTGTGCCCCAAGTCGTGGGCGAGCGCCACAGCCTCAGTCAACTCCTCATTCAAGCCCAAATTGCGGGAAATGCTACGCGCAATTTGCGCCACTTCAAGGCTGTGCGTGAGGCGTGTACGGTACAAATCACCTTCGGTGTTTACAAAAACCTGGGTTTTGTACTCAAGGCGACGAAACGCCGCACTGTGAATAATGCGGTCGCGGTCACGCTCAAACTCGGTTCGGCCTTCCGGGCTTTTTTCAGGGTGCAATCGTCCGCGTGTATTCGCGGAGCTGACTGCATAAGGGGCCAAACTGAGTTCGAAGTTGCGCACGGTCAGTCCCCTGCCCCCATTTCCTGTAAGGTTTGCCGCACTAGGGCCTCATCGGCGGGCGAGGTCGAGGCCCCACCCAGACCATTCAAGAGCACATATTTAATCGAGCCAGAGTCTGCTTTTTTGTCATGCGCCATCAGCGCCATGAACTTGTCGACGCCCAAGCGTGGCGGAATGGCCGGCAAACGGGCATCAATCACAATCTTTTTCAGCCGCGCAGATTCCTCTGCACTTAAACGCCCCATTCGGCGACACAAATCGGCCGCAATCACCATGCCACAACCCACAGCTTCGCCGTGGTACCACTGACCATAACCCATACCGGCTTCAATCGCATGCCCAAAGGTGTGGCCGAAATTCAGAATGGCGCGTATACCGCCTTCACGTTCATCTTTCGACACCACATCGGCCTTGATCTCGCAAGAACGCTTCACCACAAGCGCCAGCAATCCCGGATCTCGGTTCAACAAAGCAGGCATGTTGCCCTCGACCATGTCCAGGTACTCGGTGTCTGCGATCGCACCATGCTTGATGATTTCAGCCAAGCCGCAGCTCAACTCTCGATCCGGCAAGGTATTCAGGGTAGATATATCGGTCAACACCATCTGAGGCTGGTAAAACGCCCCAATCATGTTTTTGCCCAAAGGGTGATTGATGCCCGTTTTTCCACCCACCGAGCTGTCTACCTGGCTCAACAAAGTGGTGGGCACCTGAATGAACGGAATTCCGCGCATGAAAGCCGACGCCGCAAAACCACCCATGTCCCCAATCACGCCACCGCCCAAGGCCACCAACACGGTTTTTCGGTCACAATGGTTTTGAAGCAAGGCATCAAACACGCGCTGCAGCGTGGGCCAGTCTTTGTATTCCTCGCCGTCAGGCAAGCTGACCAAGTGCACCAGTTTCGCTCCAGCGCTTTGCAAAGTGGCTCTCAAACGATCTGCATACAATGGCCCCACCGTGGTGTTGGTGCAAATCATCACGGTTTTACCGCTCACGTGCGGCTGGAAAAGGTCGGCATTGTCTAGCAAACCCGCGCCGATGTGAATCGGGTAACTGCGTTCGCCCAAATCAACTTCAAGGGTGTATTGACTCATTCTGTTCCGGTGGCCTTCTGTTCAGTGTCGGGTGCCTTCTGACCCAATTTTAAAGCATGGCTGATTTTGTTCACAATTTGGTAAACCGGTTGCCGCCCGGTTTCAATCACAACATCGGCGCACTCTTTGTAAAGCGGAAGTCGTTGTGCCAACAATTCCTCAATTTTTTTTCGAGGGTTGGGGCCTTGCAGCAAAGGACGATTTTTGTCCAGACGGGTTCGCTGATAAAGCTCAGCTGCTGAAGCACTCAGGTACACCACGGCACCTATTCGTCTGAGGATTTCACGATTCTCCGGCGCCAGCACTATACCCCCGCCGGTGGCTATGACCTGCCGTTCCCGGCCAACAAAGCTGGCCAGCGCAGTCGATTCACGTCGACGAAAACCGGCCTCACCTTCAATCTCGAAGATAACGGGAATGCTGACACCTGTTTGATGCTCGATCAGGTGATCGGTGTCAGTGAATTCCCAGGACAGATGCTTGGCCAAGGCCTTGCCGACTGTGCTTTTGCCGGCACCCATCATGCCCACCAGCACAATGCATTGATTAGACACTTCGTTAAATCTTTGTGAACAATCAAATCATTGTACGGTAAAGCTTGTGCTATTGGCTTGTGAGCACAACCGGCGTCAAAAAGATTAACAATTCGGCCCTGCGCTTGGACTCATTTTTGCCGCGGAACAACACGCCCAATCCCGGCACATCCCCTAAAAATGGTGTTTTGTCATTCAACACATTGTCGTCCTCTTCAAAAATACCGCCCAACACCACAGTGCCCCCATCACTCACCAAAACTTTGGTTTTGACTCGTCGGGTATCAATGGCGGGCCCGTTGGACGTTTCGATTCCGATCGAGTCCTTCGCTACATCTACATCCAGTAAAATTGTGCCGTCCGGCGAAATTTGAGGTGTGACAGCAAGCTTCAGATTGGCCTCTTTGAATTCGGTGGCTGTCGCCCCACTGCTGGTGGCGATTTGATAGGGAATCTCCGTACCTTGCTCAATCAGGGCGGGTTCCTTGTTGGACGTAATCACGCGTGGATTGGACACGGTGCGCACCTTGTTTTCAATTTCAAGGGCCCGAAGTTGCAAATTAATCAATCGCGTTGAATTCGCATTGAACAGCGTGTAGCCAAGATTGGTCGCATTTTCAACGCCGGTGTTCACAAAATTGCCGCTGCCAAACTGATCGCCGACATCATCAAAACCCGGATCTGCCCGTGCTGACAAAGCCCTTAGCCTGACCCCCAAATCCTTGGATACAGTGGTATCCGCCAGTACAACACGTGCCTCGATCATGACCTGCTTCACAGGCTTGTCCAGGCCATTGACAATCATGCTGATTCGCTCAAGCCTGCTGGGTGTGTCTTGAATGAAGATCTGGCTGGTGCGCTCATCTGAAATCAGGGTGCCTCGCGCTGACAAGAGTTTGGAATCCTCTGATTTGATCAACGTCACCAGGTCGGCTGTTTTTTGATAGCTCACCTGAAACACCTTGGACACCAAAGGTTCCATTTCGTCCTGAGCACGCCGATTGGCGGTTTGAAACTGGTCGTTGGTGACATCGGTGGGCGTGGAAACCAACAGCACATTGCCCGACTGACTTGACACCAACCCTTTGGAGCGCATCACAATATCCAGCGCCTGGTCCCATGGCACATCTTTAAGAAACACCGACACCTTGCCCTGAACCGAGTCGCTTAACACCAGGTTCATTTTTGTGAAGTCTGCAAACACCTGCATCACAGTTCGTATGTCTGCATCTTTGAAATCCAAAGTAATCGGTCGGCCGGTGTATCGGGCCACCACACTTTGCTCAGAAGTTGCAGGCTTCAGTTCAATCGCCTTTGTTTGCTCAGTGGCCTTTCTCGTCGGGTTGAGCTCTACCTCCACCACCTCTTCACGTTGGCGTACCAAGTGGGTAGCACCATTCAACTTCATTTGAACGGTGAGTGCCAAATCGCCCGGCTTCAACTCAACTTGGGCAACTGGAGCGTCCGCAGTGATTGGTAGCTTTAATGGAACCCCGTCCGCCATGCGTGCATGTGCAAACCTGACTTTCAACTGGTCGTTCATCAGCACCGCATCCGCGATCAGATCGGGCCGATCAAACTCCAGCCGAAGTACCCATTTTCCGCCCGTCTTGCTCAGATTCCAGGTTTTCATGACCGGCCCTTCTGCAATCAGGGCAGGCTTGCCCATCAACTGTGCAACAGTGTCTTTGAGCTCACTGTGCTCAGACAACACAGCAGCCTGCCCACCATCGGGCTGAAAGGGTTTTGGCCCGGAGAATGTCAAATCAATAAGGCGATCTTTCTGATTTAACCGTACTTCGTAATTTTGCGCCAACTCCAACACCAAGCGGGTCTTGCCTCCCGCAGCGATCAGCTGAGCCTTTTTGATTCTGCTGTCGGTGGGGAAAATCACGGGCAATGTGCTGTTGCCCAACTCCACCGGAAAATCAAGTACCTGTCTTGCAGGGTTCGTCATCCGAAACAGGCCCAATTTGCCATCCAAAGCCTGATCGAAGAACAGCAGAATTCGAGTCTGGTCAGCCCTCTCTTCCAACTTGGCATCCACCACAGCCAAGGCGTGAACTTGCACATGCATCAGCAAACACGCAATCAGAGCCACTGCTTTAAACCGCGTTCGCAGTAACCCGGTAACAATTGGTTGAGTGTTCATTGGCTAACCTCGAGTGAATTCACGGGCATGAAGCTCAGCTCAAGGCGCTTGCCTCCAGCCCTGGGGTCTAGCGGCGACAGTACAACTTGACCGGGTCCAAACGAGGTCACTCTGTAGGTGTCCAATACGTAGCTGCCAACCCCGACAACATGGTCTACCTGACCGTCATTCAAAATGGCGACCTGTTGACCAGCCGATTCAATCAAACCCGTCAGACGTAACGATTGCAGCGACAAATTGACGGCCGCCTGTCGATTGGCCTCATGACCCGACTGGGTGCCCGACCACTGAAACAAACGACCAGTAATCGGCGGCAAATCCATGGCGCGAACACTCAAGGCACTGTCAAGCTGAACATCACCTGAATCCTTGGGCTCAGCTACACTGCCAACTTGCCTCTGACCCGCATTCAGGCGTTGCTCCAACCTGGCCATGGTTGCTGCGTAATTCTCTTGGGGATCGTCCAACTGTGGGAAAAAGGGAACCAGAAGTATTCCAAACAGAAAGTCCATCATGGATTCTTGACCTCCTCAACTGGCGGTGTATTCGTAGGCAATTGTGCAAAGGCATTGAGCTCGCCGGTCATTTGCCAGCCCCCTTCATCGGGCAGATAAGCCATGTCAAACTCCTTCAAACTGACCTGGCGGCTCAGCGCAGCGATGTGATTGGGCAGACGTGATATTGCATCGCCATCACCGCGCACACTGACAGTCACTGGCACTACTCGCATCACCTCACGGTTCAGTGGCTCTTTGGGCGTAAATTCAGACAGCTTCAACTCATGATCCAGAATGACGTCATTAATCCGCGCCAGCAGTGAGGCCAGTTCTCGCTCGGACGGCAGGGCCATCTTCAACAAAGGCAGCTGCGCCTCAAGCTCGGCCAGCTCAGCCTCAATGACAGGCCGATCCAGCAGGAGCTGAGATTGCGCATCCAGTCGCCCCAACGACTCCTGAATATTGGTTTCAAGTTGCGTGCTGATGGTCAAACTGTCTTTCCAGAACAGCACATAACCCAGCACCAGAAACACCAGCCAGAGCACAGCAATCAACAACAGCCTTTTGGAGAAAGGAAGCAAAGGCAACTCATCGACCAAGTCCCGAAAACTCATCTCATCCAGACGCATGCTGAGCACCCCTTAAAATGGCTTTGATCTCAAACAGGTGGCGATTGTCGATCACCCCCTTCACCGTCTTCTTCGGCTCAGTCACAGAGACGAGATCGACCGACTCGAACAAACTATTGCCAGCCTCCATTTGATCGACCCACTGCGCCAAGCTAGACACCGCATCAGTGAACCCATTGATGATCAACACGTCTTTGCTGACAAACAAACGCGTCATCGACACATTGGAAGGCACCGTGCCATCCAGGTATGAAACCCAGCGGCTTGCCAGAATGGATTCTTTTTCCACCGCCTCTAGAGCGCTTACCTGACGATTCAGCACCGCAACCTTGTCCTTCATGGCTTGAACCTCCGCCACACGCGTAGCCATTTCTGACTCCATGGCGCTCAAATGTCCAAGAAAAACTTCCTGTCTTGCCGCTCGCTCGGCGAATTCGCTTCCAATCGCATAACAAGCCGCCAAACCAATCACGACACCTACTGTCAACTCTGCAATCAAGCGACGTCTCCTGCGCGTCTCCCGCAGGGCCCGGTAGGGGTAAAGGTTGAATAAAATCACTCGCATGGCATGGCCTCCAAGGCGCCAAATGGCACCACATCGTCATGCCAACGGCCCTGCAGCTCTTTTCGGGGAGAAATGTCAATTAAACGGGGCGACAGGGTCTGACTGCGCTTGACTGTAGACTCACACCCTTTGGCGTACATCAGTTCGCCCCCAAGAATCAGGCGAACCGAGGCCACCTCCTCTGGAGCCCCATCCCTTGTCCAGGTTGACACCAGGCGCTCCAGCGCAGACACTGCCTGCACCACCGAGAAACCATCTTCGCTGTGCTCCCAGCTTTCATTGAACAACACACCCTGGGAAAAAACGGCCAATCGCACATGGTGGCGAGACAATTCACCGTGTAAGAGAAATCGAACATCTGCCGACTTCCACGCAGCAGGGGCCATCTGCCAATAGCCGTTCATGGCAGCCACTGTGTCCAGCGTAATACCCAGACAGGTCACGCCACAGGACTGGCATGCACGGAGGATTTCATCGACCTGTTTTTGATCGATGCCCGCAACAGCCAGACTCACACTGCCGTCGGACAGCTCTGCCTTCACCTGCCAATCGAAAGCCGCTTCTCGCTCCGATTCCCCTGCAGCGGCCTCCATCAACTCCTGAATCTGGAAACGAATCAAATTCTCGCGCTCATCCTTGGCAACCCCAATCTCGCCCAGGTAAGCATGTTTGGACGGCACGGAGACCACCACGAACTGGGGCTTGACGAAGGCGGCAGGGAGAGCCCCGATTGCATCGACCATCGCTTTTCCAAGTGATTGCGCATCCAACAAGGCATCCCCCTGAGGAGCAACCTCGAAATTGCCCCCACCCGATGCACGAATCGACTTGAACGACAGTCGGCTCTGACGTTCAATTTCACCGTAAACCCAACGCCATCTCGCCCCACTGAAGGAGATCGACAATGCATGGGCGGCGCCTGCGTGCAAACTGAAAATCCAATTTCGAAGTAATTTCATGGATAAACCCTGAGCAAGGTAGAGCTTCAGGGTAGAGAATTCGGCGGGGCCAGCTAACCCTCATTGGAGGGGACAACCACAAGGGGGAGAGTACGAATTCAACACTAGAGTCAACGATCGGAAATTCCCGTGCGTTGGCAGATACAATGTAGCCACCAACACCAATCCTGTTCCGACCTGTGAATTCAAACAAAATCCGCCTCAAGCATCACTCCGATGGCTTTATCGCGACTGCGCTCACCGTACTCATCGGGCTTGGCGTGTCTGGCGCACTGCTTGTGGGTGTTGCCCTGGCACTCATTTTCCCGAAGTTGCCCGACCTCGACACCTTGACTGACTACCGGCCCAAGGTACCTTTGCGCGTGTTGACCTCAGATGGCGTACTGATTGGTGAATTTGGCGAGGAACGTCGCCGGCCAGTCGACATCACTGAAGTGCCCTTGGTCATGCAACAAGCGATCCTGGCGGCTGAGGACGACCGGTTTTACGAACATGGCGGCATTGACTTCATGGGCGTTGCGAGGGCCTTGGTGACCAACGTCACCTCGGGTGGGCGCACACAGGGCGCCAGCACGATTACCATGCAGGTTGCCCGCAATTTCTTTCTGACTCGAGACAAAACCTGGACCCGCAAACTGTATGAAGTGCTGCTGGCCTACAAAATTGAAGACAATCTGAGCAAAGATGAAATTCTGGAGTTGTACATCAACCAGATTTATCTGGGTCAACGCGCCTACGGGTTTCAATCTGCCTCGCAGGTTTATTTCGGCAAACCTCTGCGCGACATCAATGCGGCAGAGGCAGCCATGTTGGCTGGTTTGCCGAAAGCACCCTCTGCCTACAATCCGATCGTCAATCCAAGCCGTGCACGCGTACGCCAGGAATATGTGCTGCGGCGCATGAACGACCTCGAGTATCTGGATGATGCACAGTTTGAGGAAGCCTTGAACACCGAGTTGGTGTACCGCAATCGCAAAGCCAACGGCGATGACATCGAGGCCACCACCGGACTGACCATCAATGCCGACTATGCAGCAGAAATGGCACGCCAGGCTGTGGTTGAAATGTATGGCGAAGAGGCCTACACCTCGGGTATCACCGTTACCACAACCTTAATCGCCAAAGAACAGCGCGCTGCCCAGCGCGCCTTGCGCAACAGCGTGATGGATTACGAACTGCGTCAATTTTTCCGTGGTCCTGAAGGCTACATCGAACTGCCCAACGATCCCAAAGAAGCTGAAGAAGTCATCGGTGACAACATCAGTGACTACACCGACTACGGCTTTTTGCAGAGCGCAGTGGTGTTGTCAGCCAGCCCCACTGAAGTGGTAGTGTCGCAAGGCGCTGGTGAACCCCTGAAACTCACTGGGGCAAGCCTGAAGCCTGCAGAAAGCTGGTTAAATGAACGTGCCCCAGCCAATAAACGACTGAAACGCGGTGCGGTGGTTCGCATTCTGAAACGCAAAGACCAGCCACCCATGCTGACACAATTGCCTGAAGTGGAAGCTGCATTCATTGCCCTCAGCACCAAAGACGGTGCAATCCGCGCCCTGTCCGGCGGGTTTGAATTCTCCCGCAACAAATTCAACCATGTCACCCAGGCTACTCGCCAACCGGGTTCAGCGTTCAAGCCGTTTGTGTATTCTGCTGCACTTGAAAAGGGAATCACACCCACCACACTGGTGGCCGATGAGCCCATTTTTGTGCCTGCCGACACCCCGGGTGGCAAGGACTGGAGCCCGAAAAACTACGATGGCAAGTACGATGGCCCCATGCTGCTGAAGGAAGGCCTGGCCAAATCGAAAAACATGGTGTCCATTCGTGTGCTGCAAGAAATTACCCCGCAATACGGCCAGAGGTGGGCCACGCAATTCGGATTTCCTGCTGCCAATGTGCCCCCTTACCTCACCATGGCCTTGGGTGCTGTCACCACAAACCCATTACAAATGGCGAGCGCATTTGCCGTATTTGCCAATTCTGGCTACCGGATAAAACCCTATTTAATTGAAAAAATCACCGATGGCACCGGTCGAATTGTGGCGCGCGCGCGCCCCGCTGTGGCGGGTGAAGAAGCCAATCGTGTGATTGACGCCCGCAATGCATTCCTGACCACCCGCCTTCTGCGCGAAGTGGTTGAGCGCGGCACTGCCACCCGGGCCAAAGTGCTTAATCGTGGAGATATTGTGGGTAAAACGGGTACGACCAACGACAGCCATGACGCCTGGTTTGCCGGCTACAACACCGACATTTCAGCCGTGGCTTGGGTCGGCTATGATCAGCCTCGCAATCTGGGCGCCCGCGAAACCGGTGGTGGTCTGGCATTGCCAATCTGGATTGACTACATGAAAGTAGCGCTGGCTGATTTGCCAGAGAGGCCCCAGGTTGTTCCTCCTGGCATTGAATACATCGACGGAAATTATTATTACTCCGAATACACACCCGGTAACGGTGTAGCCCGCATTGATGTGAACGGTGGCGGTGACGACATTCCGAGTCTGTTTAACTTCCTGAAAGGCTTGGGAGGGATGCTCGAGGGTAGTGGTGAAGCACCCATCAGTGGCAATCCCACGGCGGGTGATGGCACCAGTCACGCAGCACCTGTGCGACCACGTGAACAGCCGCGGGATGACATTGAACGATTGTTTGGCAATAATTAAATGGCCTAAAACTTGGGGCAGTGTTGCCCCAATTGGCCGCTTAACAGCTCAACAAAATGAGTTCTGAACGGAGTTTTACTGCGGGTGTCTAACCATTCACCATTGGCGTATTGGTAATGAAAACCACCCGATTTTGCAGCAAGCCACAACTCGTGGTTGGCCACTTGGCTGTTCAAAATCATCTTGCCTTTGTCTTCAAAATCAAGGGTTAATACATTGCCCGAGCGCATTGAATCTGCATCAAGGTCCAGCGTATCGACCAAGGATTCAATATACTCTTCTACTTGAACCAAAGTGGCATCCACCACCGCCTGGAATTCCGTGTCTGTCATGAAAAAATCACCTCTAAGAACATTGGCCATTGTCACCTTGTTTGCCCTGGGCCTGAGTGCTTGCGGTCAACGCGGGCCACTTTATTTACCCGAGCCACCAGCCCCCCTGCCCAAGCCTGCTGGCTACGACAAACCTGAACAACAGCAAAACCGCTAAACCTACAATTTTCGAGCAAATTTTACCGTGCAAAACAACTCAGTGAATCCAAGCGATCTCAACCCTTACTTGCAGTTCGATGCAGCCAGTGGTGAACTTCAATTTGAGAACACCGAACTGTCCGGTTTGGCACAAGAATTCGGAACCCCCCTGTATGTGTATTCCGCCTCGTCGATCAAAGCGGCTTACCATGCATATGCCAGTGCCTGTCAGGGTCTGGCCCAAGTCACCATCTGCTACGCGGTCAAAGCCAACTCCAACATTCATATTCTGAAGTTGCTGGCCCAAGAGGGTGCAGGGTTCGACATCGTCTCCGCCGGAGAACTGGCCCGTGTCATTGCGGCCGGTGGCGCACCTGAAAAGGCTGTATTCGCGGGCGTGGGCAAATCCATGCAGGAAATTGAATACGCACTGGGTCAAGGCGTGGGCTGCTTCAACGTTGAATCTGAGGCCGAAATGGAGCGCGTGGCCCTGGTTGCCGAAAAATTGCAACGGAAAGCCAATGTGTCGCTGCGCGTGAATCCCGATGTCGATGCAAAAACCCACCCTTACATTTCCACGGGCCTCAAAGAAAACAAATTTGGCGTGTCGATGAACGCGGCCAAACGGGTTTATCAATTTGCCAATTCTCACCCATGGCTGAATGTGCATGGCATTGATTGCCACATTGGCTCTCAACTCACGGATGCAAGCCCCTATTTCGATGCGCTTGACCGGGTATTGGCATTGCTAGACCAATTGGCAGCCGAGGGCATTGAAATCAATCACCTCGATCTGGGCGGCGGTATTGGTATTCGATATCTGGACGAAACCCCACCGACGCCAGCCGAAGTACTGCCCAAATTAATCAGCAAAGTTCAAAGCTGGGCTCAAGCCAAGGGTCGCGGTATGCCCACCCTGTCATTCGAGCCGGGACGCTCCATTGTAGGCAATGCAGGGGTTTTGCTCACCCAGGTTGAATTCCTGAAAGAGAATGAAGGCAAACACTTCGCGATTGTAGACGCCGCCATGAATGACCTGATGCGCCCGGCAATGTACAAAGCATTCCATGGTGTGGTGGCTGTACAAAACAACCCCCATGCCGCTGTGCAGGATTATGACGTTGTGGGGCCCGTGTGCGAGTCAGGAGATTGGCTGGCAAAAAACCGCACACTGGCGATAGAACAGGGCGACTACCTCGCCATTTTATCGGCGGGTGCGTACGGCCAAACCATGGCCTCGAATTACAACAGCCGCGGCCGTGCAGCCGAGGTACTTTTGGAAAACGGCAAAGTTACCTTGATTCGCCGGCGCGAAACCATCGAAGACCAGCTTCGCCCGGAACTCGACGTTTAATTACATCCACGTATGAAAAAAGCCCCGATTCCAACGAACCGGGGCTTTTTTATTGCTCGCTGCGCCAATCGCCGACCTGATTACAACTCGCCATAGGAATGCAAACCGGACAAGAACATGTTCACGCCCAGGAAAGCAAATCCGGTCACCAGCAAGCCCACCAGAGCCCAATAGGAAGCGACCACGCCACGCAGGCCTTTCACCAGACGCATGTGTAGCCAGGCAGCATAGTTCAACCAAACCACCAGCGCCCAGGTTTCCTTCGGGTCCCATTGCCAATATGCGCCCCAGGCCTCCGCAGCCCACAATGCGCCCAAAATGGTGGCCACTGTGAAAAATGCAAAACCCACGGCAATCGACTTGTACATTACGTCGTCAAGTACTTCCAACGGGGGCAGGGCATCTGCAATGCGCTTGCGCGCCAGCAAAATCGCACCCACCACGGCGCAACCAATGCCCAGGTACAGTGCCCAGTAAATCGATATCCCTTCGGTGCGAAATACCATGGGCTCCAGGAACATCAACACACCCAAAATACCCGTGGGAATTAATGCCTTGATACTGGGCGCATGGGCATACACCTTCAACAGGTAAGCGAACGCCACCATCGCCGCGATCGAGAAAGTGCCATAACCAATGAAATTGGCTGGTACGTGAATTTTCATCCACCAGCTTTGCAGGGCAGGCACCAAGGGCTGGATTGCATAGGCCTGGCGCTCCACGCCGTACCAGGCGAGAAAGCCCACCGCGGCCACCACCACCAACATGACAAAAGCACCCAACTGCCGGGTTTTATACACCTGCTCGTAAAACAGGTAGTAGATCGCCGTAATCAGGGCAAACAGCACAAACACTTCATACAGGTTTGACACCGGGATATGGCCCACGTCCGGTCCAATCAGATAACTCTCATACCAGCGAATGAACATGCCGGCAAAACCCATCACCACCGCGCCCCAAGTCAACGCCGTGCCTACAAAACCCGCTGTGGGTGAACGTCCCACCAAACCAATCCAGTAGGACACAGTGGCTACCACAAACATCACACCCATCCACAAGATGGCGGATTGACTTGAAAGCAGATACTTCAGGAAAAACTTCTGCTCAGCGGCTGCCAAATCACCGCCATAACTTGAAATCGCCAGCAAGCTCAAGCCCGCTACGGTCAAAATCAACCATTTCAGTGATCCCCAGCGATAAGCCATGTAGGCAGTCACTGGCACACAACTCCACAAAATGGTGATCTCGTAAATATCCATGAAGCTGTGGTATTGCTGCGAGGCATAACCCGCAGCAGCCACCAACAAAGCGGCAAACGCAAAGTCGCTCCAGTGAAATGATTTTGAAAACCAACCCGCCTTTTTCGTGGGCAAGCCTGGCTTATCGCCCGCTGGGGTTTGATTGATCCAGGTCGAACTCATACCGCATCTCCTGCCGAGGCTGCTTTAGGCGCAGCCCTGCTGTTCAATTCATTTACAAACTGCTCGTACTCTTTTTCAAAATCCATGGTCTTTCGAGTGGTGGACATGCCCATCATCACTTTAGAACCGTCCTCATCCTGCGTGACCCAGAAAAATGCCCTGCGCTCACGGATGTAGAACATCGAAAATACCCCGATGCACAAAAACAAACAACCCAGATAGACGATCCATTGCCCCGGGGCTTTGGCCAACTGAAACACACTGGCCTTCACCTCGTCGAACTGGTCAAGCTGAAACATTACTGGCGCGCCATACAACGACAAATCAGACAGGGCAATTTGCGAATCCTGTACAAACCGTCCATGCACCTCATCAGGCACCGCCGCAGGCAAGTTGGCGGTGGTGCGTGAAAGTTGATAAACCTCCCACATCGCACCTTGTAACAAACGAATAATCACGTCACTGGCTTTCTCGCGCTCGCCCTCTGGCACGGTGCTTTCGATGAACTGGGCAATCGCAGGCAAACCAGACAGATCGCCATTCACACCTGCAAACCGCTCGAGCGCACGCTGAGCGCTGTCAGCCACACTGGCCACCAATTGGGCTGAATCCGGGCGATCGCCAAAGGCCTGCTGCGCAAATCGCTGGGCAGCAAGCTTTCGTATTTCGTCATTTTGAACTGCAGCGCGAAACCGCATAAAACCCTCCAGCTGACCATTGTCATCCACTGGGATTCGCAAATACTTGAAACCATCCGCAGGGGTTTCACGAACACCCGCCAGATAATAACGTCCGCCGTCCAGGTTTATCGGCAACATGTAATTGTGAAACTCCCTGGCCTGCCCCGCCTGGTCACGCAGCTTGTAAGTAATGCTGGGGCCAATATTTGTGAATTTGGTCTTGGCATCTTCTTTCACACCCGGACCCAAGACGCTGGCCAGGTTGGTCTCGAAAGGCGACAGCGCGTCGGCATTGCCCAAAGCCAGATCATCCACACTGACCTGCTCCGAATTGTCCACCGGCAATGCCTCAACATTAATTGATTTGAACGCAGTAAACTCCACTTTCAAATCCTGTCTCAGATCACCTTGCAACTGGCTGAGATCTCGGCCACCGCCCACCACTCCATCGAGGTCAAAGCGATAATCACGCTCACCCGTCAGCGGAATGCCTTTGAGCTGAACTTTGGTGCCACCATCATCAAAGCTGGACTGATACACCGTCACACCCTTGTAGATCAAAGGTTTATTCACCTCAATGGTGGCCTCGAACCGCTCCTGAGTGTCTGGGTCAAAAACCTCAACATCGCTGGCAAACAGTTTGGGCATGCCCGTGCTGTAAAAATCAATCCGGAATTCTTTCAGGGTCAGCTCAAACGGCAGGTCTTGCACCAGCAAACCATCATCGGTGTTCAACACAGCCACTCGGCTGGTTTCACCCTCTGGCAAGAGCAAATTGGCCCGGTAACTTGGGTTCGATTCAGCCAGGCGCGCTTTTTCCGGTATCCCCGCGGTGATTTCAGCGCCAGTCACAGGCGTTTTGCCAGTTGCCCACACTGCAATCTGCAAAGGTACGCCACTGTCCAATAGCCCACCGATGCAAATGACAATAATCGACAAATGTGCCGCAATGTAGCCAAACCGATTTGCACTGCCGGCCTTGGCGGCCACCATGGTGCCGTTCTCACGCACCGACTGCTTCACTTTGAAACCTTTGTGCTCCAGCCACTCGGTGATGATGCCCGGGAGTGCATCAGGTCTTTCGCGGAAATGACCCTCCCACCGGTGGGCAAATGCCCTCAGGCTGTTCTCGCGAATGTTCTCGCGATACACCCGCATTTCCTTGATCATCTTCGGCGTATTGCGGTACACACAGAGGGAAGTAGACACCACCAAAAACGCCATCACAGCGATAAACCATGGCGCGTTGTAAATTCGGAACAAACCCATGGGCTCAAAAAAAGACGCCCAGAAAGGCCCAAACTGGTTCACGTAGTTCACCCAGGGATCAGCCTGACCAACCACCGTACCAATCGCGGAGGCGATACAAATCAGCGTCAGCAGGCTGATTGCAAAACGCATGGAGCCCAGCAACTCCATCAAACTGACCCAAAATGACTGTCTGCCCATTCTTTGTGGGTTCAAACTGTTCGCGATGTCCCCTGAACTACTCACACGCTTCCCCGCTGTTAACTCTGTGTACTTTTCTGACTTTTGCCCATGTCGAAAAAAAAGGGGCTATTCTCTAGCCCCTTTTTGACCGGCAATTGCGTCAAATGTTCAACGCAAACCTGCGATGTAATCGGACACCGCTTTCATTTCCTTGTCCGACATCTTGTTTGCAATCACCGTCATTTGTTCACTGTTGTTGCGCACGCCGTCACGGAATGCGATCAACTGGCTTTCTGTGTACTGGGCGTGCTGGCCGCCCAAACGTGGGTATTGGGCCGGAATGCCTGCGCCATTCGGGCTGTGGCAACCTGCACAGGCCGGAATCTTCTTGTCTGCAATACCGCCACGGTAAATCTTTTCACCCAAGGCCAAAGTGTCTTTGTTCTTGGCAGAACCCAAGGTCTGCTTCTGGGCAGCCAGGTAAGCGGAGACGTTCTTCATGTCTTCATCAGACAAAGCAGCCGCGAAGCCTGCCATGATCGCATTATCGCGTAGCGGCTTTTCACCATCCTTGCCTGGCTTGAAATTTACCAGTTGCTTGTACAGGTATTCCGCATGCTGACCCGCAATTTTGGGGTAAATAGAGGCAGAGGCGTTACCATCGGCACCGTGGCAAGCCACACACTGCTGCATGATTTCCTTGCCTTTGGCCAAGTCGGGCTTGAACACTTCAACGGGGCCGGCAGCCTGGGCCACAGACATTGAAAACATCAAAGCGGCAAACAGAGAACTCAGTTTAAGCGTCGTCAGCTTGTTCAGCATGGTCAAACCCATCAAAAAGTGCATCAAAAAATAGTGCGGCGATCCAAAAAACCCTGTCAACTCCGGCCCAATCAGAGCACAAGCACGTCAAACAAAGGCGCAACCGCGGCAAAGTTTTCACAAACCCTAGATTATAACCACTCAAGCGGCTGTCTTGCATCTAAAATGTGCGCATGACAATCAATTTCCACAACACGCATTTCGAGATCTCTGCGTCTCGCATGGTCGAATGCCCGGGCGCCAGCGTCCCCGAGATCGTATTTGCCGGGCGCTCCAACGCCGGCAAGTCCACGGCCATTAACACCCTGTGCAAACAGCGGCAATTGGCCTACGCCAGTAAAATGCCCGGCCGCACCCAGCTTCTCAACTTTTTTCATGTCATTGAGCAGGCTGAGCCAATTGCGCGCCTGGTCGATCTTCCCGGCTACGGCTTTGCCCAATTGGCGCAAACCAGCCAAAGCGTGTGGGACAAAGAGCTGGGTAGCTACTTGGCTGAACGCCCCAGCCTGGTGGGTACGGTGCTCATTGTAGATTGCCGTCGCGGTCTGCTTGAACTTGATTATGCTTTGATCAAATGGGTGGGGCATCGCCAGTTGCCGGTGCATATCCTGCTTTCCAAGGCCGACAAATTCAACCGTCAAGAGCAGGTACTTGCCTTGCGTTCCACACAAAAAGCCCTCGATCCGTATCGGGTGAATGGCCATGAAATCACGGTTCAACTTTGGTCCGCATTGAAAAAGATCGGTATGACCGAGCTGGAAACCCAGCTGTCGAACTGGGTTCGCCCCCCCGCACCCACCTCCGAAACACCCGCAATTGAGCCACCGACATCATGACCCAACACCTTTATCATCGCCCACGTCGCTTGCGCCGAACCGATGCACTGCGTCGCCTCGTGTCTGAGCACACTTTGAGTGCAGCCGACTTCATTTATCCGGTGTTTGTCGTACCCGGCAGCAACAAACGTGAATCCGTAGCCTCCATGCCCGGCGTAGAACGCCTGTCCCTCGACCTGTTGTTTGCCAAGGCCGAACAATGCCTCGAATTGGGCGTGCCGGTTATGGCCTTGTTCCCGGTCATCGAAACCGACAAAAAAACCGCTGACGGCCAGGAAGCCACCAACCCCGAGGGTCTGGTGCCGCATGCAGTGAGAGAACTGAAAAAGCGTTTTCCCGAATTGATGCTGCTGACCGACGTCGCGCTCGACCCATTCACCAGCCACGGCCAGGACGGCCTGATTGACGAACACGGGTATGTTCTGAACGACGAAACCGTCGAAGTGCTGCAAATGCAGGCTTTGGTTCAAGCGCAGGCAGGTGTCGACATTGTCGCGCCCAGCGACATGATGGATGGTCGAATTGGCGCCATTCGCGAAACCCTCGAAGCCAACCGCTGCATTCACACCAGCATCATGGCCTACTCCGCGAAATACGCCTCGGCTTTCTACGGTCCCTTCCGAGACGCTGTGGGATCAAGCGGCAACTTGGGCAAGAGCAACAAAAAGGTGTATCAAATGAACCCAGCCAACAGCAACGAGGCGCTGCTGGAAGTCGGCATGGACCTGGATGAAGGCGCAGACATGGTCATGGTCAAACCAGGCATGCCCTATCTGGACATTTTATGGCGCGTGAAAGAGAAATTCGCCCGCCCCACCTTCGCTTATCAGGTCAGCGGTGAATACGCCATGATCAAGGCGGCCGCACAAAATGGCTGGCTGGATGAAAACGCCGTCATGCTTGAATCCTTGCTGGCCTTCAAACGTGCGGGGGCAGACGGCATTCTCACTTACTTCGCACTCGACGCGGCAAAACTTCTGAAACAGGGTTAATTCGAATGGGAATCTGGACGCATCTGACTCAAGACAAGATCAAGAAGTTAAGTGATGCGCCCAGCCAACTGCCCGAGAACGGGTTTCTGTGGCTCGACACACAACTCGATGAAGAGCTGTCCTGGCTGCCGGCGGTTGAATCCCTGCTTGGCTTCAAATTGGACGAACTGCACCTGGAGGACCTTGCCAACACCTTTCATCCCAGTCACTTCGACATTGGTGATGGTTACAACATTCTGATTATCCGGTCTCTGTCCAGCAAACCTCTGTTTGACGAAAACAACCGACTCAGCATCAAGACACGCCCGGTGTTCTTTGTCATCACTCCAAAACTGCTGGTCACCTTCCGCCCCAAAGACAGCCGCACATTCGCAATGGCCCGCAAGTTCGTGGACAGTACGCCTGAAAAATCGCTCAATGAAATTGAGAATTTCCTGAAGTTCAAACGTGCCCCAGCAGGTACAGATGAACTCATGATCCAGCTGGTCAGCAATTTGGTGGACCGCTTCATGGAAACCCGGGTCGAAATTTCCGAACAACTGGATCGCTGGCAACGTGATTTGCTCAATCCGCGTAAACGCTTTCAAGACTGGAATGCCTTGCTCGCCGCTCGCAATGAAATGAATCGACTGGAATCAGTCGCTCAAGACCAGCGCGATGCGCTCACTGACTGGCAAGACGACCAAGAACGTGAAGGCCGCATGGCCGCCGCCCTGCAAGTGAACGCACGCGACACGCTTGAACACCTGGAACGAGTCGTCAGTCTCACGCGCCGCTTGGGTGCAAATACAGAAACTGCGGTGCAACTTCACTTCTCCGCCACGGCCCACAAAACCAATGAAATCGTGACAGTTTTGACGATGCTGACCGCCTTGTTCATGCCGCTTACGCTCATCAGCGGCATTTTTGGCATGAACTTCGAAGAAATACCTTTCTTGAATAATCCGAATGGGTTCTGGATCAGCCTGGGTCTCATGGGCCTGTCCAGCATCGTTTCAATCGGATTGATCTTCTGGATCAAAGGCCGTAATCACCTCGGCAAACCCTGAATCGTGTCCCGGCTTACAAACCAAGGCTGGGACGGATCTGGCTCAAGGTCTGCTCAAAACGCTTTGCATTCTGAAAGCCGATCACCTGATGAATAGACTCTGTTTGCCCAGCCGGAAAAAACAAAATTGCCGGTGGTCCAAACAGGCTGAATTGTTTTAGCAAAGCCTGATCACCCGCGGTGTTGTCAGTCACATCTACCTGCACCAAACGAATACCTTCCAGCTTCTTTTTAACCGCGTCATCAGTCAATGTGAACAGCTCAAACTCTTTGCAACTCACACACCAGTCTGCGTAAAAGTCGAGCATGACAGGCTGCTGGCTCGAGTCAATCAAACTCACAACCTCCTCACTGCGCACCTTCTCGAACGCAGGCTTGCCTGTCGCAAGTTGTTGAGACACTCCGTTGGCACCCATTGGCTGCCCATTCAAGCCAGCCAATGGCTGAAGCAGGCTGCCTGAGCCGGAAAAAAGGCCCATCAGGTAAATCAAAGCCAAGAGCGTAAACAACAAACCAAATGTCTTGCTGATCACCTTGCCTCGTGAGCCCATGGTCGCCATGCTACTTGCGCCATGAAACAAGGCCGCTGCAGTCATACACGCCAGCAAAGCCCACATCGCCATAATGAGCCACACCGGCGTCACTGGCGTAATTGTCCACACCGCCACAGCCAACAACACAAAACCGAATGCGGCCGACACCCAACTCATCCAGGCACCGGCTTTTGGCAAGGCTGCACCTGCGCCAGCGGCAAACAGCACCAGCGGTAAGCCCATGCCCAAGGCCAGCAAAAACAATGCTGCTCCACCTAAAACTGCGTCACCAGTTTGTCCGATATACAACAACGCACCAGCCAAGGGCGGCGCCACACACGGACCCAACAACAGAGCCGACAACACGCCCATGACCAACACAGGAATGAATTGCCCGCCTTTCAGACGACCGGTTTTCTCTTGCAGCCAACCCTGAAAGCTTGCCGGCAATTGCAGCGAATAACCCATCAAGAGAGCAACCCCCAGCAAAGCCAACACACCGCCAAAAGCCCACAACACGGGAGGCTGTTGCATGGCCATGACCAGGCTTTGACCTGTCAGTCCGGCCAGCACGCCCAACAAAGCGTATGTCAGGGCCATACCCAACACATACACCAATGCCAAAGCCATGGGCCTTGCCTTGCCCACTGCCCCTTGACCACCAGCCTGTTGCCCTACTACGAGACTGCTGACAATCGGCAACATCGGCAAAGTACAAGGCGTAAAAGCCAACAGCAAACCCAATCCAAAAAACACCGGCAGAACCACCAGCCACGATTGGGCTGCCAACCTGCTTGCCAGGTCGCCCGCCTCATCTGCAGGCAAACCAGCGCTGGATCGCTGGCTGTTCGTGGAAGGCAAATCCGGTTTCTTCCCGAAGAACGTGCTGACTCCTCCACCTAACACACCACCCAACAAACCACTGTCCTTGAATGCCACCGGCGTGGTCATGGGCGGGTAACACAAACCTGCGTCTGCGCAACCTTGGGAAATCAATACGGCCTTGGCCACATCCACTGGGTTATCACCCAAACCATAACGAATTTGAAACGTCATTTCTCCCCGAAGCGCTTCAATTTCCTGGTTCAGAAATTCATCAAACTTGCGGTCGCCCCGCGGCAAGTCAACAAACTCAAACACCGGCAAACTCATCGGGTTCTCAAGCGCAAAACGCTCACGGTACAAGTAATACTCCGGCGCAACCTTGGCACGCACATCGATCAGGCAGTTCTCAACACAAGCCGGGTCTTGCACGCTCAACGTAAACTGAAACGCCTCTTCGGGCGGTAAAAAATCATTGGCACGGGCCTGGCTTACACTTATCCACAAACTGACCAGCAGCAACAACGCTGGCCACATCCAGCGCGCGGTTCGCTCACTCATGCCCCAACTCCCTTGCCGCTTGCAGCAATCCAGTCAAGGTAAGGCGCATGTCCATCGGCAATTGGCAGCAGGATCAACTCTGGCACCTCATAGCCATGCAAACCCGGCAACGCCCTCTTCAATTCCTCGCATTGCGATTCGGAACACTTCATCATCAACATCCATTCCTTGGTCTGCTCGACCTTTCCCTGCCAGCGATACACCGACTCCACCGGGCCCACAATATTCACACAGGCCACCAACTGCTCATCCACCAAACGATGTGCCAACGCCGTGGCACGCACATGTGAGTCGACTGTGGAATAAGCCACCCAACAGCGTTCCGCATTATTCTTCATGCGCCTTTCCGTTTAAACCTGCGTTCGGTCAAGAATATCGCCAACCCGATTCCCACTGTCGCATAGACAGCCATTTGAACCAAAAGTGCCGGCAACATGCTGAAATCGCGAGCATAAATACCTCTGAGTGCATCGACCACCACCGAAAGTGGCATGTAGTCAGCCACCATCCTCAACCATTCCGGCAACTGCTCCCTCGGGAAAAATGCACCCGACAGGAATGTCATGGGCGTTACCACCAAAGTGAAATAAAACATGAAGAAATCGTAGCTGGGCGCCCTGGCATTGATACACAGACCAAACCCGGCAAACATCAAACAAGCAAGAATCAGCACAAACCAGGATAAAACCCAGAATTGAACGTCACCAATACCCAAAAGCGCCACGATCAATAACATGGCCCCCGTACTGATTAAACCTTTGCTGGCAGCCCAACTGCATTCACCCAACACCACCTCGCGCAAGCGAACCGGCGTGTTCATGATCACCTGCCATGTTTTCTGGGTGTGCATGCGTGAAAACGCAGAATACAAGGCTTCAAAAGTGGGCGCATTCATGGCGCTAATGCATACAGCCCCCACGGCCAGGTAGTTCAGGTACGGCATGCCACCCACATTCGGCAACATCGACCCTAGCCCCAGGCCAAAGGCCATCAAGGCCATTACGGGGTCAACCACATTGCCGAGTAACGATGGAAGCGCCAGCTTTCGCCACACCAAAAAGTTTCGGCGCCACACCTGAAATACCGCATGAAAATTAATCATCGCGCAAAGCCCTGCCAGTTAAACTGAAAAACACATCTTCCAGATTTCCCGGGCGATAAATATAGTCCACATCGGATTGGGGCGAACGTTTCAATGCCTCCAACATCTCGTCGGCTTTTCCATTCCTGAAATAAAAAGTCTCGCCTCGCTGCTCGATCGGCTCACCCTTGGAACTCACATGCTGCGACACGCAACGCGCCGCACCCGCGCCCCACAACTCCAGTACTGCGTGGCCAACCACATTGCGGATCAGCGTGAGGGGTTTGTCACAAGCCACAATATCGCCATGATCAAGCACAGCCACTCGGTCCGCCAGGCGCTGTGCCTCATCCATGTAGTGCGTCGTTAAAAACATCGCCATACCCTGTCGCTTCAGGTCAACCAACCGATCCCAAATCACATGTTTCGCTTGCGGATCCAAGCCTGTAGTTGGCTCATCAAGAAACAAAACCTTTGGCTGATTGATCAGGGCGCGAGCCAACATCAAACGCCTGCGCATGCCGCCAGACAATGTGGCTACTGAATCATTTCTGCGATTGACCAACTGAGAGAAACTGAGCAGTAATTCTGCACGCTCACGCAATGGTTTGCCGTGCAGACCGAAATAGCGACCAAACACCATCAAGTTCTCGAATACCGTGAAATCGGGGTCCAAAGCGTCGTATTGGGGCACAACGCCCACATCCTGCCTGGCAATGTGCCCTGCGTCGGGAAGTCTATTCCCAAGCAGTTCCACCAGGCCTGTGTCCGCTTGAGCCAAGCCCAAAGCCAAAGCAATCGTAGTGGACTTTCCAGCACCGTTCGGTCCCAGTAAAGCAACACACTCGCCCGCATTCAGCGAAAAGTTCAAACCCGTCAGTACCGCGCGTCCACCGTAGGTTTTGCGTACATCATTCAAGTTCAAAACGGTAGAACCAGCCACTTACTAAAATCCCCAGCAATTTTCGACACAAAACAAACCCGTCAACGACAATAAAAAAGCCGCGCTAGCATAAGCTAACACGGCTTTCTTAAAACTGATTCCGCGGCACTCAAATTCAGCATCACTTGAAGTGGCAACACAGCCACGACAAAAAGCAATGCCGAATGGTTTTAGGCCTGCTCTTCAGCGATTTCTACAATCTCAGCAGTTTCGGGACGATCCACCAACTCTACCAAAGCCATTGGTGCATTGTCGCCTTTGCGGAAACCAAACTTCAAAACGCGCATGTAACCACCTGGTCGAGCCGCGTAACGAGGACCGATCTCGTCAAACAACTTCACAACCATTTCACGGTCACGCAAGCGGCTAAATGCCAGGCGCTTGTTGGCCAGTGTGGGGGACTTGCCCATGGTGATAATGGGTTCTGCAATCTTGCGCAGTTCCTTGGCCTTTGGCAGCGTTGTTTTGATCACTTCGTGACGCAACAAAGCGTTGGTCATGTTTCTAAACATTGCGAGGCGGTGGCTGCTGGTGCGATTTAGTTTACGCAATCCATGACGGTGACGCATTTTAAATATCCTTCAATCTAACAAACGCTAAGCTCAGGGCTTATCGAGACCGGCGGGTGGCCAGTTTTCCAATTTCATACCGAGTGTCAAACCGCGTGCGGCCAACACCTCCTTGATTTCGTTCAACGACTTGCGACCCAGGTTCGGAGTCTTCAACAACTCGTTTTCCGTGCGCTGAATCAGATCGCCGATGTAATAAATGTTTTCGGCTTTCAAACAGTTCGCTGAGCGCACCGTCAGTTCCAGATCATCTACCGGACGCAACAGGATTGGATCAACCTGTGGAGCACGCTGAGAAACTTCAGGTTCAGCCGTATTCTCCAGTGCAGCAAACACAGAAAGTTGCTCAACCAGAATACGTGCGGCCAGACGAATCGACTCCTCAGGTGATAGCACACCATTGGTTTCAATCGACATCACCAAACGGTCCAAGTCTGTACGCTGTTCTACACGCGCACTTTCCACGGCGTAAGAAACTCGTTTAACCGGGCTGAATGATGCATCCAGTACGATGCGGCCAATCGCCTTGCTCGGCTCGTCAGGGAAACGACGAACTGAACCTGGAACATAACCACGTCCTTTCTCAACCTTGATTTGCATGTCCAACTTGCCGCCTTGAGACAAGTGGGCAATCACGTGATCCGGATTGATAATCTCCACATCATGGGGAAGCTCAATGTCGCCCGCCGTCACTACACCTTCAACCTCGCGCTTCAGAGTCACAGTCACCACATCGCGTGACTCCAACTTAAAGACGATTCCTTTCAGGTTCAACAACAGGTCTACAACGTCTTCCTGCACTCCATCCAGTGTCGAGTATTCATGCACAACACCGGCGATCGACACCTCAGTGGGTGCATAACCAATCATGGATGACAACAACACGCGACGCAGAGCGTTACCCAGAGTGTGGCCATAACCACGCTCAAAGGGCTCCATGACTACTTTTGCACTGTTGGGGGCGACTGTCTCGACCTCAACAATACGTGGCTTCAGCAAGCTAGCATTAAACATTCAAAATCCTTTTCAATACCCTCGGCTCGTTACACCGATAAGGCTGGGGATCCCTTGGATCAGTTAATCAAATTAACGTGAGTACAATTCAACGATCAAACTTTCGTTGATCTCTTGAGAAAGGTCAGCGCGCTCAGGAATGCTCTTGAAAGAACCTTCCATTTTCTTCGCGTCGACATTTACCCACAGCGGGAAACCCATCTGTTCTGCCAAAGTTACAGACTCAACAATACGCGCCTGAGTCTTCGACTTTTCGCGAATGGAAATCACGTCATTCAACTTCACGGAGTAGGAAGGAATGTTAACGGCCTTGCCATTCACCAAAATCGCCTTGTGGCTTACCAGCTGACGTGCTTCGGCGCGAGTGGAACCGAAACCCATGCGATAAACCACGTTGTCCAGACGGGATTCCAACAATTGCAACAAGGTTTCACCGGTGTTGCCTTTGCGGCGTGACGCTTCAGCGAAGTAGCGACGGAACTGCTTTTCCAGCACACCATACATACGCTTCACTTTTTGCTTTTCACGCAATTGTTGACCGTAGTCAGAGGTACGAGCACCTGAGGTGCGACCATGCTGACCTGGCTTTGAATCCAGCTTGCACTTGGAATCGAGACTACGGCGTGCGCTTTTCAGACTTAAATCTGTGCCTTCACGACGTGACAACTTACACTTTGGACCTGTATATCTAGCCACTTGAAACCTCTTTCATTACGCGATTTGACTCGCTTCAGTCCGCCAAACGATCTGGCGAACAATGGTCTTAAAAAAATTAGATGCGACGACGCTTGGGAGGACGACATCCGTTGTGTGGGATCGGAGTGATGTCAGAAATACTGGTCACTTTGATACCCAATGCATTCAAAGCACGTACGCTGGACTCACGGCCTGGGCCTGGTCCTTTGATGAGCACTTCAACTGTCTTGATACCGCATTCTTGCGCGGCCTTGCCTGCCACTTCAGCAGCCACCTGAGCAGCAAAAGGAGTCGACTTGCGTGAACCCTTGAAGCCCTGAGCACCCGATGTAGACCAAGCCAAGGCATTGCCTTGACGATCTGTGATCGTGATGATGGTGTTGTTGAATGAGGCGTGCACGTGCGCAATACCGTCAGAAATATTCTTTTTGACTTTCTTGCGTGCGCGGTTATTCGCTGTTCCTTTGGCCATTTGGCTAACCTTCCTATGATTACCTGATTATTTCTTCAGTGCGATACCAGCACGCTTCGGACCCTTGCGAGTGCGAGAGTTTGTGCGAGTACGCTGACCACGTACAGGCAGACCCTTGCGGTGACGAAAACCACGATAGCAACCCAAATCCATCAAGCGCTTGATGTTCATGGTTACCTCACGGCGCAGATCACCTTCAGTCAGGTACTTGCCCACTTCGTCACGCAGCTTTTCCAAATCTGCGTCGTCGAGGTCTTTAACCTTTTTGGACTCAGGAATTGAGGTCACTGCACAAATCTTCTTGGCGGTGGAACGACCAATGCCGAAAATAGCAGTCAGACCGATAACGGTATGCTGGTGGCTTGGAATGTTAATGCCGGCAATACGAGCCATTTAAATCCCCTTTTATTAACCTTGACGCTGCTTGTGGCGCGGCTCAGAACAAATCACGCGAACAACGCCCTTGCGCTTGATCACTTTGCATTTTCTACAAATCTTTTTTACAGATGCCTGAACTTTCATGGCGAAACTCCAAAAAGAACCAATTCATTTGGCTCGAAAAACAATTCGTGCTCTGGACAAGTCGTACGGCGTCAACTCAACCGTCACCTTGTCACCAGGAAGAATACGAATGTAGTTCATCCGCATCTTGCCTGATATGTGACCGAGCACCACGTGACCATTTTCCAATTTCACTCGAAAAGTGGCGTTAGGGAGGTTTTCAACTACCTCTCCCTGCATTTGGATAACGTCGTCTTTAGACAATCACTACCTCGTTAATCCAGAACCCTTGAAGCTTGATTTCTTCAACAGGCTGTCGTATTGCTGGGACATCACGTAGGCCTGAACCTGTGCCATGAAATCCATCGCAACCACTACAATAATCAACAGAGATGTACCGCCAAAATAGAACGGAACACTCAATCCCAAAACCAGGAACTCCGGCAACAAACACACCAAGGTGATGTATGCCGCACCGATCAGAGTAAGACGAGTCAACACCTTATCGATGTAACGGGATGTCTGCTCACCGGGGCGAATTCCAGGCAAAAATGCACCACTTTTTTTCAAGTTGTCTGCTGTCTCTCTGCTGTTAAACACCAATGCAGTGTAAAAGAAACAGAAGAATACAATCGCAGCTGCGTACAGCAACATGTACAGGGGGTGTCCGGGAGAGAGAGTCTGTGAAACCTCTTTCAAGAAACCCACCACAGCACCGTCTCCGGACCCGAACCAACTTGTCAAAGTCGCGGGCAGCAAAATGATGCTTGACGCGAAAATCGGAGGAATCACACCGGCCATATTCAACTTCAATGGCAAATGTGAAGTCTGTCCCTGATAAATCTTGTTGCCGACTTGTCTCTTTGCGTAGTTGACAGTGATCTTGCGCTGACCGCGCTCTACAAACACCACCAAATAAGTCACCGCCACGGCAAGAACCACAATCATCAGAGCAACGAGAGAGTTCATTGCACCGGTTCTAACCAGCTCAAACAACCCACCAATCGCCCCAGGCAAGCCCGCCGCAATTCCCGCGAAAATCAGGATCGAAATACCATTCCCTAAGCCTCGCTCGGTAATCTGCTCGCCCAGCCACATCAGGAACATGGTACCGGTGACCAGCGAAACGGCGGTGGTGAAGCGAAATGCCATTCCTGGGTCAATTACCAAACCAGCTTGTGACTCCAGAGCGACCGAAATACCAATCGCTTGGAAGGTGGCCAAAAAGAAAGTGCCGTAGCGAGTGTACTGGGTAATCTTTCGACGACCCGCTTCACCTTCCTTCTTCAAGGCCTCCAGCTGCGGTACAACCACACTGGCCAATTGCATAACAATCGACGCAGAAATGTAGGGCATGATACCCAACGCAAAGACGGTAAAACGGGACAAAGCCCCGCCCGAGAACATGTTGAACATGCCCAAAATACCGCCTTGCTGGCTGTCAAACAGCTGCTTAAGCTGCGTAGGATCGATTCCAGGTACCGGAATATGTGCGCCAATACGATACACAATCAGAGCCAGCAACAAAAACACCAGACGCTTACGCAGGTCAGTGAATTTGTTGGATGACGCCAATGTAGATGGATTAAAGGCCACGCGATGCTCTCTTAAGCGTTAATGGAGCCACCAGCTGCCGCGATGGCCTCTGCTGCGCCTTTCGTTGCCTTAATGCCGTTCAATACCACAGCACGCTTGATCTCGCCAGCCAGAATGACCTTCACGGACAAGGTTTGAGCAGGAACCAAACCAGCCTGCTTCAAAGTCAGGATGTCAATGGTGTCTACGGCCAATGTGTCCAAATCTGTCAAACGGATCTGGGCGTTAAAGGCAGCAGTGCGTGAGGAGAAACCACGCTTTGGCAAACGGCGGTGCATCGGCATTTGACCGCCTTCAAAACCAACCTTGTGAAAACCACCACTGCGTGACTTCTGACCCTTGTGACCACGGCCAGCAGTTTTACCCCAGCCAGAGCCAATACCACGACCCACGCGCTTTCGGTTGAACTTACTGCCTGGTGCAGGTGCAAGTGTATTCAATTCCATTATGCAGCCTCAACTTTCAACAGGTAGGACACCTTGTTAATCATTCCACGCACCTCGGGTGTATCAACCAGCACTCGGCTGTGATTCATACGACGCAGACCCAAACCACGCACGGTAGCGCGATGAGTTTCTTTGGTTCCGATGATGCTCTTAACCAACGTAACTTTTACAGATCCGCTCATGATTAAGCCTCAAATAACTTTTCAACTGACAAGCCACGCTTGGCGGCAATCTCAGCTGGGGTTTGCAACTTGCCCAAGGCATCCAAAGTTGCGCGAACCAGATTATACGGATTCGAAGAACCGTGGCTTTTAGCCACGATATTGCGAACACCCACAACTTCCAGAACAGCTCGCATTGGACCACCTGCGATAATACCGGTACCCTCTTGCGCTGGTGCCAGGAAAACCTTGGAGGCGCCGTGCTGTCCGTAAACGATGTGATGAATAGAGCCATCGCGCAGCGATACTTTTTCCATCTGGCGACGAGCCTGCTCCATGGCCTTCTGAACTGCCACCGGCACTTCACGGGATTTGCCTTTGCCCATACCCACGCTGCCGTCGCCGTCACCTACGACAGTCAATGCGGCGAAGCCCAGAATACGACCTCCCTTAACAACCTTAGTCACGCGGTTAACCGCGATCATTTTTTCCTTAAGGCCGTCATCACGCGCTTCAGGCGCGGCATTTTTACCTTGCATTCTTGCCATGATCACTCCTTAGAATTTCAAGCCAGCTTCACGCGCAGCGTCAGCCAGTTCTTTAACGCGACCATGGTAGGCAAAGCCTGAGCGGTCGAAAGCAACTTCGCTGATGCCGGCAGCCAAAGCACGCTTGGCGATTGCGGCTCCGACCAGCGCTGCTGCAGCTTTATTTGAACCAGACTTTCCATCCAGCTGGGCACGCAACTCTTTATCGTTCGTAGACGCAGCCGCCAATACCTGACCGCCGTCTGCAGAATGAACAGCAGCGTAGATGTGAGAATTGGTCCGGAACACACACAGACGTGTCGCGCGGGCAAGCGCAATGCGACGTCTGGTTTGTTTTGCACGACGGACACGTGCTTCTTGTTTAGTTTCCATGATTTACCTCTTGGTGCCTTATTTCTTCTTGGTCTCTTTGATAACCACACGCTCATCGGAATAACGCACACCCTTGCCTTTGTATGGCTCTGGCGGACGGTACGCGCGAATTTCTGCTGCGGTTTGACCAATCACTTGTTTATCGGCACCCTTCAGAATGATCTCTGTAGGTGTTGGCGTTTCGGCCTTCACGCCGGCTGGCAACTTGTGAATGACAGGATGAGAGAAGCCTAGCGCCAGGTTGATGGAATCACCCTGAACTGCTGCTTTATAACCCACACCAACCAACTGCAACTTGCGCTCGAAACCCTTGCTCACACCATTAACCATATTGGCCAACAATGCCCTGGCTGTACCAGCCTGTGCGTTCGCATCAGTCGTATCAACAATCGGCTTAACCGACAGAACGCCATTTTCAAACACCGGCATCACCAATGAATTCACATTCAGCTTCAATTCAGCGTTGCCGCCCTTCACTGAAACCACCTGTCCATTCACGGTAACCTGCACGCTCGAAGGCACAGAAATGGGAGCTTTCGCTACTCTTGACATTTCATTACCCCTTTAAGCCACATAGCAGATAACTTCGCCGCCGATACCAGTGGTACGGGCCTTGCGATCAGTCATCACGCCTTTGGAAGTTGAAACAATTGCCACACCCAAGCCGTTCATCACCTGAGGAATGTCGTCTTTACCTTTGTAAATGCGCAAGCCTGGCTTTGACACACGCTCGATCTTCTCGATCACAGGGCGGCCAGCGTAATACTTCAACTCAATTTTCAATACAGGCTTTGCAGACTCACCCACAATTGAGAAACTCTCAATGTAACCTTCATCTTTCAAAACTTGCGCAATAGCTACCTTCACTTTTGAGGAAGGCATCTCAACCGAAACCTTGTCAACACCTTGAGCATTGCGAATGCGGGTCAACATGTCGGCGATTGGATCACTCATACTCATAATTAGAACCCCTTACCAACTTGCCTTAGTGATTCCAGGAATCTCACCACGCATGGCAATTTCACGGATCTTGTTACGGGCCAAACCGAACAAACGGAATGTGCCGCGGGGACGACCAGTCAATTCGCAGCGGTTACGCTGACGAGTTGGGTTCGCATTTCTTGGCATCGCCTGCAACTTAAGACGTGCCTCATAGCGGTCTGCTTCACTGACCGACTGATCTTTCACAATCTTGTTCAAAGCTTCGCGCTTGGCTGCGTATTTCTTAACCAATGCTGCGCGCTTTTTCTCACGATTAATCAAAGCTAGTTTTGCCACGTCACACCTCAGTTACGGAACGGGAACTTGAAAGCGGTCAACAAAGCCTTGGCTTCATCGTTGGTACGCGCTGTCGTAGTTACACTGATGTTGAGACCCCGAAGTGCGTCGATCTTGTCGTACTCAATCTCAGGGAAAATAATCTGTTCTTTGATGCCGATGTTGTAATTGCCACGACCATCGAAGGACTTGCCAGATACGCCACGGAAATCGCGCACACGAGGAAACGCGATAGTTACCAAACGATCCAGGAATTCATACATGCGATCTCCACGCAGAGTCACCATGCAACCCACAGGATAACCTTCGCGAATCTTGAAACCGGCGATCGCCTTCTTGGCCTTGGTAACCACAGGCTTCTGACCCGCGATTTTTGTCAAATCGCCCACAGCATGCTCAATGATCTTCTTGTCGTTGACAGCCTCACCCACACCCATATTCAGGGTGATTTTGGTAATGCGAGGCACTTCCATCACAGACTTGTAACCAAACTGCTTGGTCAACTGACCAACCACTTCGTTTCTATAAAACTCTTGAAAACGTGACACGACGGCCCCCTTAGTTTGCCAACTGAGCGCCGGTTTTCACCAGGACTCGCACGGACTTCCCATCAACTTCCTTGATGGCTACACGAGATGGCTTACCTGTCTCTTTGTCAAACAAACTGACATTGGACTGGTGGATGGGCATTGTCTTGTCAACAACACCACCAACATCTCCCTTCATAGGATTTGGCTTTTGATGCTTCTTAACGATGTTGACACCCTCTACCAAGAGGTACTCATCATTCACGCGGGAAAGTACAACGCCTTTCTTTCCCTTGAACTTGCCGTTAAGAACCAGCACTTCATCGCCTTTGCGAATTTTGTTCATATTTACCTCACAGAACTTCTGGTGCCAACGACACGATTTTCATGAACTTTTCATTACGAAGCTCACGTGTCACTGGGCCAAAAATACGGGTACCGATGGGTTCGAGTTTTGCATTCAACAAAACCGCTGCGTTGCTATCGAATTTGATCAACGCGCCATCTGGACGGCGAACGCCCTTGGCAGTGCGAACCACTACTGCGTTGTAAATTTCGCCTTTCTTGACACGACCGCGTGGGGCCGCATCTTTAATGGAGACCTTGATGATGTCACCAATGCCCGCGTAACGGCGCTTGGAACCACCAAGAACCTTGATGCACATTACAGAACGCGCACCCGTGTTGTCGGCCACATCTAGCCGTGATTGCATTTGTATCATGGATTGTCAAACCAACTTAATTGCTTTCGCAACCAGTTTTGGTCCCGCAAGGGTTGAAAAGATAGCCTGCTATGGTAGCAGGCTTGAATTACTTGAGCAAGACAAAAATCAAATGATTTTTGCTTTCTCCAACACTTTGGTCACACTCCAAGATTTTGTCTTGGAAATCGGACGACCTTCGCAGATCTCGACCAGATCACCCTCACCGACTTCATTGCTTTCGTCGTGGGCTGTGTACTTGTGAGACTTTACGATGTACTTGCCATAAATCGGGTGCTTGATACGGTTCTCGACCATCACGACCACCGATTTGGTCATTTTGTCACTTACCACGCGACCCACCAGGGTTCGCTTCAAACTTACTTTCGCTTCGGTGCTCATGCGGACCTCTTCGATTGAGTCATCACTGTTTTTACACGAGCGATGTCTTTACGTACTTTTGCCAACTGGGAGTTGTTGGTCAACTGCTGCGTGGCAGCCTGCATACGCAAAGAAAACTGCGCACGCAACAACTCTTCCAACTCTTTTGTCAATTCTGCAGCGCTTTTGCCGCGCAATTCAGAAGCTTTCATTGCTTAACTCCCAATCTGACGTGTCACGAACACGCAAGGAAGAGGCAACTTGGCTGCCGCCAAGCGGAACGCCTCACGCGCCAACTCTTCACTTACACCGTCCATTTCGTAGAGAACCTTACCAGGCTGAATTTCAGCCACGTAGAACTCAACGCTACCCTTACCGTTACCCATACGAACTTCGGCAGGTTTATTGGTAATTGGTTTGTCCGGAAACACGCGAATCCAAATCTTACCGCCACGTTTGATGTGGCGAACCATGGCTCGACGGGCCGATTCAATCTGACGCGCAGTCAAACGACCGCGGCCAGTAGACTTCAGACCGTAAACACCAAAAGAAACACTTGCACCACGCGTGGCCAGACCGGTGTTGCGGCCTTTGTGTTCTTTTCTATATTTGCGACGTGATGGCTGTAACATCATGCGCTCCTAGATTACTGTTCTGAGGAAGTGCTGGCAGCGCCTTCCTCTTTGTTTGAACCACTAGCTGCTGCGCTAGCACCTTCGGGTTTACGCGCCTTGCGTGCACCGGCTCCGGCTGGGCGAGTAGAAGGACGACGCGGGCGACGCTCTTCCTTTTCTGCCTCAACTGGCGCTGCCGCAACATCTCCACGACCCAATGTGTCACCTTTGTACACCCAAACCTTGATACCGATAATGCCGTAGGTGGTTGCCGCTTCACTTGTTGCGTAGTCAATGTCGGCGCGCAGAGTGTGCAAAGGCACACGGCCTTCACGGTACCACTCGGTCCGAGCAATCTCGATACCGTTCAAACGACCAGACGACATGATCTTGATGCCCTGGGCACCCATGCGCATGGCGTTTTGCATCGCGCGTTTCATAGCACGACGGAACATAATGCGACGCTCGAGCTGCTGGGAAATGCCGTCTGCAATCAACTGCGCATCAATTTCGGGCTTGCGAACTTCTTCGATGTTCACATGAACAGGCACACCGACCAATTTTTGCAAGCTGGACTTCAACAACTCAATGTCTTCACCCTTCTTGCCAATCACTACGCCTGGACGTGCAGAATAAATCGTTACGCGAGCGTTTTTGGCAGGGCGCTCAATCAGCACTCGACCGACTGACGCGTTTTTCAACTTCTTCTTCAGGAAATCACGAACCTGGATATCTTCAAGAAGCATCTTGGAGAAATCACGATTCGATGCGTACCAGCGAGAAGCCCAATTGCGTGATACCGCGAGGCGAAAGCCCGTAGGGTTAATCTTCTGACCCATGTAACCCCCTTAGTTTCCAACCGTCACATAAATGTGACTGGTCTTCTTAGTGATACGATTGCCACGGCCCTTGGCTCGCGCTGTGATGCGCTTCAACACTGGCCCCTCTTCCACGTAAATGGTTTTTACTTTCAATTCATCCACATCAGCGCCATCATTGTGCTCAGCGTTGGCGATCGCACTTTCCAACACTTTTTTCACAATCAAAGCCGCCTTCTGCGGAGAGAAAGCAAGAATGTTCAAGGCTTGATCAACCTTTTTACCGCGAATCAGATCAGCGACCATACGGCCACGCTGAGGCGACAAGCGAACACCCTTCAAAATTGCACGAGTTTCCATTTCTTACCCCTTATCGCTTGGCCTTCTTGTCAGCCGCGTGACCCTTGAAAGTGCGTGTCAACGCAAATTCGCCGAGTTTGTGACCAACCATGTTTTCGTTGATGTACACCGGCACATGCTGCTTGCCATTGTGTACAGCGATTGTCAGACCGATGAACTCAGGGAGCACAGTCGAGCGACGGGACCAGGTTTTAATTGGACGCTTGTCCTTGGATGCTGCAGCAGCCTCTACTTTTCTGATCAAGTGGGCGTCGCAGAAAGGACCTTTTTTTAATGAACGAGACATATCTGTTTACCCCACTTAACGCTTGTGACGACGCTGAACAATCATCGAATTGGTACGCTTGTTGTTGCGAGTGCGGTAGCCCTTGGCCGGCTGACCCCATGGGCTCACTGGCACGCGACCCTCACCGGTCTTACCCTCACCACCACCGTGCGGGTGGTCAACCGGGTTCATCGCCGTACCACGCACTGTTGGACGAATGCCCTTCCAGCGAGTTGCACCAGCCTTACCAACCTTCTTCAAGCTGTTTTCTTCGTTGCTCACCTCACCAATGGTGGCGCGACACTCGATGTGAACTCGACGAATTTCGCCAGAGCGCAAACGCATTTGAGCGTAAGTACCATCACGGGCCAGCAACATTGCAGAACCACCAGCCGAACGCGCAATTTGCGCCCCCTTACCTGGCAACATCTCTACGCAGTGGACAGTTGTTCCCACTGGAATGTTGCGGATCGGCAAAGTGTTGCCAATCTTGATCGGCGCTTCTGAACCGTTCAGAACCGTTTGGCCTAGTTGCAAACCACGAGGCGCAATGATGTAGGCACGCTCGCCGTCTGCGTAACAGATCAAAGCAATGTGAGCTGTGCGGTTTGGATCGTATTCGATCGTTTCCACTTTCGCTGGCACACCATCCTTGTTGCGCTTGAAGTCAACCATGCGGTAATGCTGCTTGTGACCACCACCCATATGACGGGTTGTGATGCGGCCATTGTTGTTACGACCCGCAGTCTTTGACTTCTTTTCAAGCAGAGGCGCGTAAGGCTCACCCTTGTGCAGATGCGGATGAACCACTTTCACCATGGCACGACGGCCTGGCGACGTTGGCTTTAATTTAACTAATGGCATGTTACGCAGCCTCCGAGAAATTAATTTCCTGACCAGCTTTCAGCGCAACATAGGCTTTGCGCACATCGGACCGACGTCCCATGGTGCGGCCAAAGCGCTTCTGCTTGCCAGCGATGTTAACCACACGCACAGCATCAACCTCGACCTTAAACAGCAGCTCTACAGCGGCCTTGATCTCTTGTTTGGTTGCAGTGGTGCAAACCTTGAAAGCAATTTGTTCATGTTTGTCGGCTAGCATGGTGCTCTTTTCAGAGACGATGGGTGCCAACAAAATTTTCATTAAGCGCTGAGTGTTCATGCGTACATCTCCTGCAGTTTGTCGATTGCAGCACGAGTCGCAACCACCTTCTTGAAGTAAATCAAAGAAAGAGGGTCAGCGTAGCGTGGCTCAACCACTGCCACATTGGGCAAATTTCTAGACGCCAGGTACAGATTTTCATCCACTGAATCAACAATCATCAGAACAGAATCCAAACCCATACCTTTCAATTTCTGATCGAGCAACTTGGTCTTCGGGGCTTCCAAGTCCAAGGACTCAACCACCACCAATCGACCTTCGCGACTCAATTGAGACAGGATGGAGCACACACCAGCACGGAACATCTTTTTGTTCAGCTTCTGCGTGAAATTCTCATCTGGAGAGTTCGGGAAAGTTTTACCGCCTCCGCGCCACAATGGGCTAGACACAGCACCGGCACGCGCACGACCAGTACCCTTCTGCTTCCAGGGCTTGCGCGTGGAAGCACGCACTTCAGAACGATCTTTTTGTTGACGTGTACCCTGACGCGCATTGGCCTGGTATGCAACAACCAACTGATGGATCAGCGGCTCATTGTACTCACGACCGAACACAACATCGGAAACCTGAACAGTTTGAGAGGCCTGCCCAGAATCACTAATGACTTTCAATTCCATCTGGTTCCCCTTACGCCTTTGCCTTGACAGCTGGCTTAACCAACAATTGGCCACCTTTGGATCCGGGCACCGCGCCCTTGATCAACAGCAGACCACGTTCGGCGTCAACACGAACCACTTCCAGATTCTGAGTGGTACGGTTTACGTTACCCAATTGACCCGCCATGCGCTTACCAGGAAACACTCGGCCTGGATCTTGAGCCATACCGATTGAGCCGGGCGCATTGTGCGAGATTGAGTTACCGTGAGAAGCACGCTGCGAGCTAAAGTGGTGACGCTTGATGGCACCGCTGAAACCCTTACCTTGAGTCACGCCACTCACGTCAACTTTTTGACCAGGCGCGAAAATCTCCGCGGAAACGGCTGCACCAACCTGCAACTCTGCAAGTTTGGCCGTGTCAACACGGAATTCAACAAGGGATGATGCTGCCTCGATAGAAGCTGCAGCGAAGTGGCCAGCCTGCGCCTTGACAACGCGAGAGGCTCGCTTTGACCCGTAGGCCAACTGAACGGCTGTGTAGCCATCTTGTTCGAGTGTTTTGAGCTGCGCAACACGGTTAGAAGACACATCCACAACAGTCACGGGAATAGAAACACCCGCTTCCGTAAAGATGCGCATCATGCCGATCTTGCGACCAATAAGGCCTAGACTCATGATTTCTCCAATTTCGGCTACGATTGGCCGAATGATTAAATTCTATCTAAAGCTAACCTTTTGAAAAGGTTAGCCAAAGATTATATGCGTTAATTAAATTTATTGCAACTTGATTTCAACATCCACACCAGCCGGCAGATCCAGTTTCATCAAAGCATCCACAGTTTTGTCTGTTGGGTCTACGATGTCCATCAAACGCTGGTGAGTGCGGATCTCAAACTGATCACGCGAAGACTTGTTCACGTGGGGAGAACGCAAAATGTCGAAACGCTTGATTCGAGTTGGCAACGGAACCGGACCTTTCACTACTGCACCGGTGCGCTTGGCTGTTTCTACGATTTCGAGAGCCGATTGATCAATCAGCTTGTAGTCGAAAGCTTTCAAGCGAATGCGAATTTTCTGATTATTCATGTTTATTCCTAAAGAGCTGAAAGAGTGTGACCAAACTTGACTTTTGGCTCACCTCAAAATTACCCGCATCAATAAATTGATGCGGGCTCATTCCAAGTATTACTTGGTGATTTTGGCAACTACGCCGGCACCTACCGTACGGCCACCTTCGCGAATCGCGAATCGCAGACCTTCTTCCATCGCGATCGGTGCAATCAGTTCAACATTGATTGACACGTTGTCGCCTGGCAACACCATCTCCTTGTCCGCGGGCAAGCTGATTGAGCCTGTCACGTCGGTAGTACGGAAATAGAACTGTGGACGATAGTTGTTGAAGAATGGCGTGTGACGACCACCTTCCTCTTTGCTCAGCACATACACCTCGGCGCTGAAACCTGTGTGCGGCTTGATCGTGCCTGGCTTGGCCAACACCTGACCACGCTCCACGTCTTCACGCTTGGTACCACGCAGCAACACACCTACGTTGTCGCCAGCCTGACCCTGATCCAACAGCTTGCGGAACATCTCCACGCCTGTACAGGTGGTCTTCTGCGTATCGCGGATACCCACGATTTCAATTTCTTCGCCCACCTTCACAATACCGCGCTCGATACGGCCTGTTACTACGGTACCGCGACCAGAAATGGAGAACACGTCTTCGATTGGCATCAGGAAAGTACCATCCACTGCGCGCTCGGGCGTAGGAATGTACGTGTCCAGCGCTTCAGCCAATTGCTTGATTGCGCCTTCGCCCAACTCGCCCGCGTCGCCTTCCAGCGCCAGCTTGGCTGAACCCTTAATAATGGGCACATCATCACCCGGGAAGTCGTAGGAAGACAGAAGTTCGCGAACTTCCATTTCCACCAACTCCAGCAGCTCTTCGTCATCAACCATGTCGCACTTGTTCAGGAACACGATGATGTAGGGCACGCCAACCTGACGGGCCAACAAAATGTGCTCGCGTGTCTGAGGCATGGGACCATCAGCGGCCGAACACACCAGAATCGCGCCGTCCATCTGCGCCGCACCTGTAATCATGTTCTTTACATAGTCAGCATGACCTGGACAGTCTACGTGCGCGTAGTGACGGGTCTGGGTTTCGTACTCAACGTGGGCTGTGTTAATCGTAATGCCGCGCGCCTTTTCTTCAGGTGCCGCATCAATCTGGTCATAGCCCTTGGCCTCACCACCAATCAAACGCGCCAACACCGTGGTGATCGCCGCTGTCAATGTTGTCTTGCCATGGTCCACGTGACCAATCGTTCCAACGTTTACGTGTGGCTTCTTACGCTCAAACTTTTCTTTTGCCATTGCAAATACCTCTTCAGTTCTTTAATTTCAATTATTTGGCACGGGCGCTGATAACAGCATCCGCAACGTTTTTCGGGGCTTCACTGTAGTGCTTGAATTCCATTGTGTAAGTCGCGCGGCCCTGTGTCAGAGAGCGCAACGTTGTGGAATAACCAAACATTTCAGCCAAAGGAACTTCCGCTTTGATCGCTTTGCCACCGCCTGGAATGTCGTCCATACCCTGAACAACACCACGGCGAGACGACAGGTCACCCATGACCGTACCAGCATAGTCTTCTGGAGACTCTACTTCGACAGCCATCATTGGCTCGAGCAGCACAGGGCTTGCGCGGCGCATACCTTCCTTGAAACCCATAGAAGCAGCGATCTTGAACGCTGTTTCGTTGGAGTCAACGTCGTGGTACGAACCAAAGTGCAAAGCGACTTTCACGTCAACTACCGGGTAGCCAGCCAATACGCCATTGCTCAAGGATTCTTCAATACCTTTTTGCACCGCAGGAATGTATTCACGGGGAACCACACCACCTTTGATTTCGTCGAGGAATTCAAAACCCTTGCCGGCTTCATTGGGCTCAACGCGGAGTACCACGTGACCATACTGACCACGACCACCTGACTGACGTACAAATTTGCCTTCAACTTCCTTGACGGTGTTACGGATGGTTTCGCGATAGGCCACCTGTGGTTTACCCACGTTGGCTTCTACCCCGAACTCACGCTTCATGCGGTCCACGATAATCTCGAGGTGCAATTCACCCATACCGGCAATAATTGTCTGACCGGACTCTTCGTCAGTGCGAACGCGGAAAGACGGATCTTCTGCTGCCAGACGACCCAAGGCGATGCCCATTTTTTCCTGGTCAGTCTTCGTCTTTGGTTCTACAGCCTGAGCAATCACAGGCTCGGGGAACACCATGCGCTCCAGCGTAATAATCGCTGAGGGATCACATAACGTTTCACCGGTAGTCACTTCCTTCAAACCCACGCAAGCGGCGATGTCGCCGGCGCGAATCTCTTCAACTTCCTGACGGTTATTGGCGTGCATTTGAACGATACGACCAATACGCTCTTTCTTGCCACGAACAGGGTTGTAAACTGAATCACCCTTGTTCAGAACTCCAGAGTACACACGCACGAATGTGAGCTGACCAACGAACGGGTCGGTCATCAGCTTGAATGCCAAGGCAGACAGCTTTTCCTCGTCACTTGCATGACGGACCACATCCTTCTCGTCCTCGTCAGTACCCGCTACTGGAGGGATATCAACAGGGGAAGGCAAAAAGTCAATCACAGCGTCCAACATGCGCTGAACGCCCTTGTTCTTAAAGGCTGTACCGCACAACATGGGTTGAATTTCGGTAGAGATGGTGCGCGTGCGCAGACCAAGCTTGATCTCAGCCTCAGACAACTCACCTTCTTCAAGATACTTGTTCATAAGATCTTCAGAGGCTTCGGCAGCTGCCTCAACCATTTGCTCACGCCACTTGTCAGCTTCAGCCTGCAGTTCAGCGGGGATCTCACGGTAGTCGAACTTCATACCCTGTGACGCTTCATCCCAATAGATGGCCTTCATCTTGATCAGATCAACAACACCGAGAAATTTTTCTTCGGCGCCGATGGGAATCACGATAGGCACAGGATTGGCTCGCAAGCGAGTCTTCATCTGGTCAACAACTTTGAAGAAGTTGGCACCGGTACGGTCCATCTTGTTTACAAATGCCAAACGGGGCACTTTGTACTTGTTGGCTTGACGCCATACTGTTTCGGACTGAGGCTGAACGCCACCCACCGCACAGTAGACCATGCAAGCACCATCCAATACACGCATGGAACGCTCAACTTCAATCGTGAAGTCTACGTGTCCGGGTGTATCAATGATATTGAAACGGTGTTCTGGGTAGGAATTGTCCATACCCTTCCAGAAACAGGTAGTGGCAGCAGAGGTGATGGTAATACCACGCTCTTGCTCCTGCTCCATCCAGTCCATGGTGGCCGCGCCATCATGCACTTCACCAATTTTGTGACTAACGCCCGTGTAAAACAGGATACGTTCAGTCGTTGTGGTTTTCCCCGCATCAATGTGCGCAGAAATACCAATGTTGCGATATCGCTCAATGGGCGTCTTACGAGCCATTTGCTACTCCAGTTAAATTTAGAATCGGAAATGCGAGAAGGCCTTGTTGGCTTCAGCCATACGGTGAACTTCATCACGCTTCTTCATCGCACCACCGCGACCTTCAGCCGCCTCTAGCAGCTCACCTGCCAGGCGAAGGTCCATGGACTTTTCACTACGCTTCTTGGCTGCTTCACGCACCCAACGCATGGCCAGAGCCAGACGACGTGAGGGACGAACTTCCACCGGAACTTGGTAGTTCGCACCACCGACGCGGCGAGACTTCACTTCAACAACAGGCTTTACGTTGTTGATCGCGGCGTTAAACACCTCGAGTGGGTCTTTACCAGCTTTCGTTGAGATGCTGTCAAAAGCACCGTAAATAATGCGTTCTGCAACAGCTTTTTTGCCAGACAACATGATGACGTTCATGAATTTGGCTACTTCTGTGCTTTGAAACTTTGGATCTGGCAGCACTTCTCTGCGCTGCACTTCGCGACGACGTGGCATCTTGACTATTCCTTTATCTTCAGCGTGGGCAATCCCACTTATGCATCTGCTTACTCGACACACCAAACGTGTGCCGCACGGAATGCGGTTTTAAATTGGCTCATTAGCCCTTGGCAGCTTTTGGACGCTTCGAACCATACTTGGAACGAGCCTGCTTGCGGTCCTTAACGCCTTGCAAGTCAAGTGAACCACGCACGATGTGATAGCGCACACCAGGCAAGTCTTTCACACGACCGCCGCGGATCAACACCACGGAGTGTTCCTGCAAGTTGTGGCCTTCACCACCAATGTAGGAAATCACTTCAAAGCCGTTGGTCAGGCGAACTTTGGCTACTTTACGCAGCGCAGAGTTTGGTTTTTTTGGAGTTGTGGTGTAAACACGAGTGCACACGCCACGCTTTTGAGGGCAATCCTCGAGCGCGGGGCTTTTGCTCTTCATGGTCACACTGGTGCGTGGTTTACGCACTAGCTGATTAATGGTTGGCATAGTTCCAGTTCCGGTTAAAAAAAACAAAAGGGCTACGGGCGTGCCCGCAGCCAATTTAGCCCGCGATTGTATTCCAAAACACAAGCGCGGGTCAATGATTAAGGTGATGTTTTACCATCACCTTTTATATTTCCGTCAACCACTTAGGCTTCGTCAGAACCCTCAGAGGCTGGGATATTGAACAAGGCCTCAGCCTGCGCACGAGGATCATGTTCAGCTTCCATCAGACGCAACTCTTCTGCTTCGCGTCCTTCCTTGTCCTTGCGGGCCTTGTGGAAAGCCATACCCGTACCTGCCGGGATCAAACGACCCACGATCACGTTTTCTTTCAAACCACGCAATTCATCGCACTTGCCCATGATTGCGGCTTCGGTCAATACGCGGGTTGTTTCCTGGAAGGAAGCAGCTGAAATAAACGAGTCGGTTGAAAGTGACGCTTTCGTAATACCCAACAAGATGTTTTGGTAAGTTGCCTCACGCTTGTTCTCGTTGCGCATTTTGTCGTTCGCATCCAACAGTTCAGAGCGCTCGATTTGTTCGCCCGGGATGAAACCAGTCTCGCCAGGGTCATCCACGATCACGCGGCGCAACATTTGACGAACAATCACTTCAATGTGTTTGTCGTTGATCTTCACGCCCTGCAAGCGGTAAACATCTTGCACCTCATCCACAATGTAGCGTGCCAGCGCCTCTATTCCCAACAGACGCAAAATGTCGTGCGGATCAGCCGGACCATCCACAATGGACTCGCCCTTGTTAACGACCTGGCCATCATGCACCAGCACGTGCTTGTCCTTGGGGATCAAGAACTCATGAGAAACACCATCCAGGTCGGTAATCACCAGACGCTGCTTGCCCTTGGTGTCTTTACCAAAGGAAACCGTGCCGGTGACTTCGGCCAACATACCTGCATCCTTGGGTGAACGAGCTTCGAACAATTCGGCCACACGGGGCAAACCACCAGTAATGTCACGGGTTTTCTGGCTTTCCTGAGGAATACGCGCCAACACCTCACCCACAGAGACATCCTGATTGTCACGCACTGTAATGAGCGCTCCGACCGGGAAGCTGATGTTTACCGAGTGATCGGAACCAGCAATTTTCACCTCATTGCCTTGCGGGTCAATCAACTTAACCTGCGGGCGCTCACCCTTGCTACCGGCAGTTCGACGCTTCGCATCAATAACCACCAAAGTTGACAGGCCTGTGACGTCGTCGATCTGCTTGGCCACAGTTGCACCCTCTTCGATATTCTCGAAGCGAATCTTGCCGGCGTATTCAGTCACAATCGGGCGGGTCAAGGGATCCCAGGTAGCGAGCATCGCACCAGCCTTCACCTGATTGCCGTCGAGGACAGCCAGTGTGGCGCCGTAGGGCACCTTGTGGCGCTCACGCTCACGTCCAAAATCATCAGTAATCAAGACTTCCCCCGAGCGGGAAATCACAATTTGCTCGCCCTTGCCGTTGGTCACATAGCGCATGGTGGCAGTGAAACGGATTACGCCATTTGACTTGGCCTCAATGCTCGAGACAACCGCCGCGCGGGAAGCTGCACCACCAATGTGGAAAGTGCGCATGGTCAACTGTGTGCCTGGCTCACCAATCGATTGCGCAGCAATCACGCCGACTGCCTCACCGTTATTGACAAGGTAGCCACGACCCAGGTCGCGCCCATAGCATTTGGCACACAGACCATAACGTGTTTCGCAAGACAACGGCGTGCGAACACGAACTTCGTCGATTCCCAAATGATCAATTAACTCTACCGCATCTTCGTCAAGCAGCTTGCCCACTTCAAACACGGTTTCCTGAGTTTCAGGATTAACCACATCAGCCACAACCACTCGACCCAGTATACGGTCGCGCAAGGCTTCGATCACCTCACCACCTTCAACCAAAGCCTTCATGGCCACGCCGTTGGAAGTACCGCAGTCGTCTTCGACCACGACCAAGTCTTGAGTGACGTCGACAAGACGACGCGTCAAATAACCGGAGTTAGCAGTTTTCAACGCTGTATCAGCCAAGCCTTTACGCGCACCGTGTGTTGAAATGAAGTACTGCAACACGTTGAGACCTTCGCGGAAGTTCGCGATGATCGGTGTTTCAATAATGGAGCCATCGGGCTTCGCCATCAAACCACGCATACCCGCCAACTGACGAATCTGCGCAGCAGAACCGCGAGCACCAGAGTCAGCCATCATGTAAATCGCGTTAAAAGACTCTTGGCGAACTTCGTTACCGTTGCGATCAACGACTGGCTCGGTTGCCAACTGTTCCATCATGGCCTTGCCCACTTGGTCACCAGCACGGCCCCAAATGTCCACAACCTTGTTGTAACGCTCGCCTTGAGTTACCAAGCCTGACGTGTATTGGGCCTGAATTTCTTTCACCTCTGCCTCTGCAGCGGCGATGATGACTTGCTTCTGGGCTGGAACAACCATGTCGCCCATCGCAATAGAAATGCCGCCACGGGTCGCCATACGGAAACCAAACTGCATCAGTTTGTCAGCAAAAATCACTGTTTCGCGCAGGCCACAACGACGGAAAGACGCGTTAATCAGGCGAGAAATCTCTTTCTTCTTCAAAGGACGATCGATGAAAGAGAAAGGCAGGCCCGGAGGCAGAATTTCCGACAACAAGGCACGACCTACGGTCGTTTCGTAACGCGTGCGCTTGGATGTTTTTTCTCCGGTTTCCTTGTTCACATCATATTCAGTGATACGAACAGTGACGCGAGTGGCCAGTTCAACTTCTTTGTTGTCATAGGCGCGGTTTACTTCACCGACGTCGGAGAACATGATGCCCTCGTTCTTGCCGTTGACTTTGTCTCGGGTCGTGTAATACAGACCCAACACGATGTCTTGCGAAGGAACGATAGAGGGATCACCGTTGGCCGGGAACAATACGTTGTTGGAGGCCAGCATCAGGGTACGCGCTTCGATCTGGGCTTCCAGAGACAAAGGCACGTGAACCGCCATTTGGTCACCGTCAAAGTCAGCGTTGAACGCCGCACAGACCAATGGGTGCAATTGAATGGCCTTGCCTTCAATCAACACAGGCTCGAAAGCCTGGATGCCCAAACGGTGCAGCGTTGGTGCACGGTTCAGCATCACCGGATGCTCGCGAATCACTTCTTCCAGAATGTCCCAAACGATGGGCTCTTGGTTTTCAACAAATTTTTTGGCTTGCTTGATGGTAGTTGCAATACCCATCACTTCCAAACGATTGAAAATGAAAGGCTTGAACAATTCGAGCGCCATGAGTTTGGGCAAACCACACTGGTGCAGTTTTAGCTGTGGACCCACCACGATCACGGAACGACCAGAGTAGTCCACGCGCTTGCCAAGCAAGTTTTGACGGAAACGACCGCCCTTGCCCTTGATCATGTCAGCCAGCGACTTCAATGGGCGCTTGTTGGCACCAGTCATCGCCTTACCGCGACGACCGTTGTCGAGCAGCGAATCAACAGCTTCCTGTAACATGCGCTTTTCGTTGCGCACGATGATATCCGGTGCGTTCAATTCGAGCAGACGCTTCAGACGGTTGTTGCGGTTGATCACGCGGCGATACAAATCATTCAAATCAGATGTCGCAAAGCGACCGCCATCCAGAGGAACCAATGGACGCAGCTCTGGTGGTAGCACGGGCAGTACTTCCAGAATCATCCACTCAGGTTTGATACCTGATTTCTGGAAACCTTCCAGCACTTTCAGGCGCTTGGCGATTTTCTTGATTTTCGCTTCAGAATTGGTGGTACCCAACTCATCACGCAATGTAGTAACCTCGCGGTCAATATCGATGGACTTCAGCAGTTCCTTGATGCCTTCAGCACCCATGAACGCCACGAAGTCATCGCCATACTCTTCCTGTTTGGCGAGGTAATCTTCCTCTGTCAACAACTGGCCACGCTTCAACGGTGTCATGCCAGGCTCAACAACGACGAAACCTTCAAAATACAGAACGCGCTCGATGTCCCGCAGAGTCATATCCAACACCATGCCCAGACGGGACGGCAGGGATTTCAAGAACCAGATGTGGGCAACAGGCGAAGCCAAATCAATGTGACCCATGCGCTCGCGACGCACTTTGGCCAGCGTAACTTCAACACCACACTTCTCGCAGATGACACCACGGTGCTTCAGGCGTTTGTACTTGCCGCACAAGCACTCATAATCTTTAATGGGGCCAAAAATCTTGGCACAAAACAAACCATCACGCTCCGGCTTGAAAGTTCGGTAGTTGATGGTTTCTGGCTTCTTGACCTCACCGAAAGACCACGAACGGATTTTGTCGGGCGATGCGATCGCAATCTTGATTGCGTCGAATTGCTCGTCTTGCTGGACCTGTTTAAACAGATCTAATAAAGCTTTCATTTAAATACCTCCGTCGCGACCGATCAATTACGGTCCAGATCAATATCAATACCAAGTGAGCGGATTTCTTTCACGAGTACGTTGAAAGACTCCGGCATACCGGCATCGATCGTGTGATCACCTTTGACCAAATTCTCATACACTTTCGTACGACCATTCACGTCGTCCGACTTCACTGTCAGCATTTCCTGCAACACGTATGATGCGCCATAAGCTTCCAAAGCCCACACTTCCATCTCACCAAAACGTTGACCACCAAACTGGGCTTTACCACCCAATGGTTGCTGTGTCACCAACGAGTAAGGTCCGGTTGAACGGGCGTGCATCTTATCGTCCACCAAGTGGTGCAGTTTCAGCACATGCTTGTAACCGACAGTAACCTTGCGATCGAATGCATCACCGGTGCGACCGTCGTACAAGGTCACCTGGGTTTTCGATTCATTCAAGCCAAGAGCCTGCACGCGTGGGTCCTCGTCGGGGTAAGCCAAGCGAAGCATCTCGAGAATGTCTTCTTCGTTCGCACCGTCAAATACCGGCGTGGCGAAAGGCATACCCTTGGTCAGGTTTTTACCCATGTTGATAATTTCCTGGTCAGTCAGGGAATCGAGGTCAACCGTGGTGCCTGTGCCGTTGTACACCTTGTGCAAGTATTCACGAAGGCGGGCTACCGCATTTTGTTCGCGCAACATTTCATTGATACGATCGCCGATGCCCTTGGCAGCCCAACCCAAGTGGGTTTCCAGAATTTGGCCCACGTTCATACGCGAGGGAACACCCAAGGGGTTCAACACGATGTCCACGGGACGACCATCGGCCATATGCGGCAGATCCTCCACAGGAACGATCTTGGAAACCACACCCTTGTTACCGTGACGACCGGCCATTTTGTCACCGGGCTGCAAGCGACGCTTCACTGCCAGATACACCTTGACCATTTTCAGAACTCCCGGGGGCAGTTCATCACCTTGCGTCAACTTTTTGCGCTTTTCCTCAAAGGCCAGATCAAACTGATGGCGCTTGTCCTCGATTGACTTCTTCAGTGTTTCGAGTTGACCAGCAGCTTCCTCTTCGGCCAGACGAATGTCGAACCAATGGTGATGATCGACTTCTTTCAGGTACTCAGCGGTAATCTTGCTGCCCTTGGCCAACTTGGCGGGTCCACCATTGGCAACTTTACCAATCAAGAAACGCTCAATACGACTGAAGGCGTCAGCCTCAACAATACGCATCTGGTCATTCAAATCGAGGCGATAGCGCTTGAGTTCATCATCAATAATGGACTGCGCACGCTTGTCGCGAACGATGCCTTCGCGGGTGAACACCTGAACGTCGATCACCGTGCCTGTCATGCCAGAAGGCACGCGCAACGACGTGTCTTTCACATCAGATGCTTTCTCACCGAAAATTGCGCGAAGCAGTTTTTCTTCAGGAGTCAACTGGGTTTCGCCTTTTGGCGTGACCTTGCCAACCATCACATCACCAGCCTGAACTTCTGCGCCGATGTACACGATGCCGGATTCATCCAGACGTGACAACTGCGCTTCGGAAAGATTGGAAATGTCGCGGGTAATTTCTTCGGAACCCAACTTGGTGTCGCGGGCAACCACTGACAGTTCTTCAATGTGAATTGAAGTGTAGCGATCCTCGGCAACTACGCGCTCGGAGATCAAAATTGAGTCTTCGAAGTTGTAGCCGTTCCAGGGCATAAACGCGACCAGCATGTTCTGGCCCAAGGCCAATTCACCGAGGTCGGTGGATGCACCGTCAGCGATTACATCACCTTTTGCAATAATGTCACCCTTGTTGACAATCGGACGCTGGTTGATGTTGGTGTTCTGGTTAGAACGTGTGTACTTGGTCAGGTTGTAGATGTCTACGCCCACAGAACCGGGCTCCACCTCGTTGTCATTGACTCGAATCACGATGCGGTTTGCATCCACGTAATCAACGACACCGCCATGATCAGCAACGATCACGGTGCCTGAGTCAACAGCCACAGTGCGTTCAATGCCTGTGCCCGCGAAAGGCTTTTCAGGACGCAGACAAGGAACGGCCTGGCGCTGCATGTTTGCACCCATCAAGGCACGGTTCGCATCGTCGTGTTCCAGGAATGGGATGAGAGATGCCGCAACAGAAACAATCTGGCCCGGCGCCACGTCCATCAGCTCAACGCCTGACGGATCCATCAATTCGAATTCACCAGCTACACGACAGGACACCAAATCGCCGACCAGTCGCTTCTTGTCGTCGATCTCCGCGTTCGCCTGAGCGATTACGAAACGGCCTTCTTCAATCGCAGACAGGTAAACGATTTCATCCGACACCACACCGCCTTCCACTTTGCGGTAAGGCGTCTCCAGGAACCCGTACTCGTTCAAACGAGCAAACATCGCCATGGAGTTGATCAAACCGATGTTTGGACCTTCCGGTGTTTCGATCGGGCACACCCGACCGTAGTGAGTGGTGTGTACGTCACGAACCTCAAAGCCAGCGCGCTCACGAGTCAAACCACCAGGACCCAACGCGGATACGCGACGCTTGTGAGTGATTTCAGACAAGGGGTTGGTTTGATCCATGAACTGAGACAGCTGGGATGAACCAAAAAACTCCTTGATTGCTGCGGAGATCGGCTTGGAGTTGATTAGATCGTGGGGCATCAGGTTCTCGGCTTCAGCCTGACCCAAACGCTCTTTCACTGCACGCTCCACACGCACCAGACCGGCCCGGAACTGGTTTTCAGCCAATTCGCCTACGCATCGCACACGACGGTTACCCAGGTGATCGATATCGTCGATTTCGCCATTGCCGTTGCGCAAGTCGACCAGAATCTTGATCACGGCAAGAATATCGTCGTCTTGCAAAACCATCGCGCCTTCCACTTCTGGACGGCCAACACGACGGTTGAATTTCATGCGACCCACACGCGACAAGTCGTAGGAATCTTCACTGTAGAACAGACGGTTGAACAACATTTCAACTGCCTCTTCCGTGGGCGGTTCGCCTGGGCGCATCATGCGATAGATGGCTACACGGGCAGCAGTTTGATCCGCTGTTTCGTCAGTACGCAGGGTTTGAGAAATGTAAGCACCATGATCCAGCTCGTTCGTGAAAATTGTCTCAACAACTTTCACGCCTGCATCACGGATTTTGCCCATGATTTCTTCGGTGATTTCATCATTTGCCGAGGCCACGACCTCGCCAGTGCTTGCATCTACGATGTTCTTGGCCAATGTTCGGCCGATCAGGAAGTCTTCAGGAACCGAAATCTTCTTCAAGCCAGCAGCTTCGATGTCGCGAATGTGCTTGGCGTTAATACGCTTGTCTTTCTGAACCAGAACCTTGCCCGCTTTGTCCACGATATCAAACTTGGCAACTTCACCTTTCAAACGCGAAGTGACCAGATCCATGGATGCGCCCTCGGATTTGATTTCGAACTGATCGAACTCAAAGAAGGTGGACAAGATCTGCTCATTGTTCATGCCAATGGCTTTGAGCAATATTGTCACCGGCATCTTGCGACGACGGTCTACGCGGAAATACAAGATGTCTTTTGGATCGAATTCGAAATCGAGCCAAGAGCCGCGATAAGGAATGATACGGGCCGAGAACAGCAACTTGCCAGAACTGTGGGTTTTACCACGGTCGTGTTCGAAAAAGACGCCAGGCGAACGATGCAACTGAGACACGATAACGCGTTCAGTGCCGTTGATCACGAATGAACCGTTTTGTGTCATGAGTGGTAATTCACCCATGTACACTTCTTGCTCCTTCACTTCTTTCACAGTGGGCTTGCTGGCTTCACGATCCAGAAGTACCAGGCGCACACGGGCACGCAAAGGAGAGCAGAAAGTCAGGCCACGCTGTTGACATTCTTTGACGTCAAAAGCGGGTTCGCCCAATGCGTACTGTACGAATTCCAAACGAGCGTAACCGTTGTGCGAAACAATTGGAAATACAGACTGAAATGCTGCCTGTAACCCTTGTTCTGCGCGTTTTTCAACGGGAACACCCAATTGAAGAAAGTCAGTGTAAGAGTCAAGTTGAGTGGTGAGAAGATACGGAACATCCAAAACTGGAGGCCGTTTCGCAAAGCTTTTGCGTATGCGTTTTTTCTCGGTGGCAGAGTAAGACATATTTTCTGTCCTGATGTCGAGCGGATTAAGCGATATGCATGTGTTCTACACATGGCTTAACACACTCTAGTTTGTAATCGCTCTTTCAAGCGCAAAAAGCCCGGAGGCAAAAACCCCCGGGCATTTCAAAAACCGACATTACTTAACGTCGACTTTTGCACCAGCTTCTTCAAGTTGCTTCTTGACGTCATCAGCTTCAGCTTTAGAAACGCCTTCCTTAACAGCTTTAGGTGCGCCGTCAACCAGGTCTTTCGCTTCTTTCAGGCCAAGACCTGTCAGAGCACGAACAACCTTAATTACGTTCACTTTGCTTTCGCCAGCTGCGGTCAGAATTACGTCGAATTCTGTCTTCTCTTCTGCGGCGGCAGCACCACCAGCAGCAGGAGCAGCAGCAACTGCAACAGCAGCAGCAGCGGCAGAAACGCCAAACTTCTCTTCCATTTCTTTGATCAGTTCGGACAGTTCGAGTACGGTCATGCCAGCGATGGCGTCGAGGATTTCGGCTTTAGTTGCCATTTGAGTATTCTCCAGTTAAAAGTTTGATTCGGCTATCTTGAAAAAAGTTAAGCAGCTTGCGATTCTTTCTGATCACGAACGGCAGCAACACCGCGAACAAACTTCGTAGGTACTTCGTTAAGCGTACGTACGAATGTCGCGATAGGTGCTTGCATCGTGCCCAGCAATTTCGACAGAAGCTCTTCACGACTAGGCATGGTGGCCAGGGCCTTCACACCGTCCGCACCCATTACCTGACCGGGCAGCGCACCGCCGGTTAGAACGAGTTTGTCGTTAGTCTTCGCAAAATTGACCAACACTTTGGCTGCTGCAACGGGATCAGCACTGATACCGTAAATCAGCGGGCCAGCCATTTTGCTGGACAAACCTTCAAAGGCTGTACCGGCAATGGCTCGCTTTGCCAACGTGTTCTTCAGAACACGCAAATAAACACCTGCTGCACGAGCATCCTTGCGGAGCTGCGTCACACTTTCTACAGACAGACCACGATATTCAGCAACAACCACTGCCTGAGCACTGGCCAATTGACCCGTGATCTCTTCAATGACTGCTGCTTTCTCTTGGCGATTCAATGCCACGGTCTTTCTCCAAAAAGAAGCGCTTATTGCACTGTTTAAAACAGGCGACCGAAATCAAGCTTTGAACATACATTCATTACTTTTACTCGGGACCGCCATCTAGGTTGGATGGTTTTTTAAAAAATCGGACCGAAACTACTAGCCCTCAATTTCCAACGGTCTTTGACAACCTGTAATCCCCGACTAGTCAGGGATCACAGCCCAAAGTTCTTTATTGACCCAATACCGAAGTTTGGTCAATGCGTACACCACCACCCATGGTGCTGGATACGGCAATCTTTCTCAGGTATACACCCTTGGACGATGCTGGCTTGGATTTGTTCAACGCGTCCAGCAAAGCGGACAGATTGGACTTCAACTTTTCAACATCGAAGGAGGCGCGACCGATAGTGCAGTGGATAATACCGGCCTTGTCGGTACGGAACTGCACTTGACCGGCCTTGGCGTTTTTAACCGCTGTAGCAACGTCAGGCGTTACAGTACCAACCTTTGGGTTTGGCATCAGACCACGTGGGCCCAAAATTTGACCCAAAGTGCCCACGATACGCATGGTATCGGGAGAGGCAATCACGACATCGAAGTTCATGTTGCCAGCCTTAACTTCTGCGGCCAGATCATCCATACCTACGATGTCCGCGCCAGCAGCTTTAGCCTCTTCGGCCTTGGCGCCCTGCGCAAATACAGCCACACGAACCGTTTTGCCCGTGCCAGCAGGCAGAACTACCGAGCCACGAACCACTTGATCCGATTTACGTGCATCAACACCCAATTGGATGGCAGCATCAACAGATTCATCAAACTTGGCAGTCGCAGTTTCCTTGATCAGACCCAAGGCTTGATCCACTGGGTATACGGCGTTGCGATCGATTTTTGCGCGCAATGCCTGAGTACGTTTAGACAACTTAGCCATTTATAGACCCTCCACCACGATGCCCATACTGCGAGCAGAGCCAGCGATGGTGCGCACGGCAGCATCCATGTCAGCAGCCGTCAGATCAGGCATTTTTGTTTTTGCGATTTCTTCAGCTTGTTCACGAGTGATCTTGCCAACCTTGTCCAAATGAGGACGTGGTGAACCCTTCGTGATTTTTGCTGCCTTCTTGATCAGCACGGTCGCAGGTGGAGTCTTCATGATGAACGTGAAAGACTTGTCCGCGAAAGCAGTGATCACCACTGGAATTGGCAAACCAGGCTCCATGCCCTGAGTTTGGGCATTGAATGCTTTACAGAATTCCATGATGTTCAAACCACGCTGACCCAATGCAGGGCCAATGGGTGGGGATGGGTTCGCCTTACCAGCCGGTACTTGCAGCTTGATAAAGCCAATAATTTTCTTGGCCATTGAAATTTCTCCGTGAGTTCAAACGCAGCCAGAGGCCGCTCCTCTCATTGCTTGAATTACCGTAAGCCCTGTCAGCAATCAAATACAGGCGGCAGGAAAACCAAATGTCCTCAGATCAAACTTTTTCGACCTGATGAAAGTCCAACTCAACGGGCGTCGCTCGACCAAAAATGGTGACTGACACACGCAGCTTGCTTTTCTCGTAATTAATTTCTTCAACATTGCCATTGAAGTCTGCGAACGGACCCTCTTTGACCCGAACCATTTCACCCACTTCATACAGCACCTTCGGACGCGGCTTTTCAGCACCCTCTTGCATTTGCTGCATGATTTTGTCGACTTCCTTCTGGGAAATCGGAGTTGGGCGATTGCCAGTGCCACCCACAAAACCGGTAACCTTGGGCGTGTTCTTGACCAAATGCCAAGAATCATCGGTCATTTCCATCTCAACGAGCACGTAACCAGGAAAGAAACGACGCTCGGAAATCGATTTTTGACCACCCTTGATTTCAACCACTTCTTCAGAAGGAACGAGAATTTGGCCAAACAAGTCCGAAAACTCGGAACGGTCAATGCGCTCCTGCAGTGCTCGCTGCACACTCTTCTCAAGTCCTGAGTAGGCGTGCACCACGTACCAGCGTTTTGACATTATATTGTCCACCCTAAAATCAGATCGTAGAACACCCACTCAAGCGTTTTGTCCACCAAAAGAAGATAGATCGACATGATCAAGACAAACACAAAGACCACACCGGTCATTTGCATACCTTCTTTTCGGGTGGGCCAAACAACGCGCTTGGCTTCATTCACGGAATCTTTGGCGAAGCCCACAAACCGCTTGCCGGTTTGGGAGAGCAGAAAACTACCAATCGCCAGAACAACACCCAACAAGACAACGCCAAGGCGAATGAAGAAATCTTCTGCTGACAAAACCTGGTAAGCCACCGCGCCGCCGATTGCAAAGGCAACCGCCAGCACAAGCATCAGCTTGTCCTGCCCTGTAGATACTGTTTGAATGTCGTTTTGTGCCATATTCTTAAAATGTAAGCCGCCGCTGAATCGCTTCAGCGGCGACGGTCCTACCAAATTTGGCAGGGCAAGAGGGAATCGAACCCACAACCTTCGGTTTTGGAGACCGACGCTCTGCCAATTGAGCTATTGCCCTAAAAAACTCGAATATTACTTGGTGATTTTGGCAACTACGCCGGCGCCTACCGTACGGCCACCTTCGCGAATCGCGAATCGCAGACCTTCTTCCATCGCGATCGGTGCAATCAGTTCAACATTGATTGACACGTTGTCGCCTGGCAACACCATCTCCTTGTCCGCGGGCAAGCTGATTGAGCCTGTCACGTCGGTAGTACGGAAATAGAACTGTGGACGATAGTTGTTGAAGAATGGCGTGTGACGACCACCTTCCTCTTTGCTCAGCACATACACCTCGGCGCTGAAACCTGTGTGCGGCTTGATCGTGCCTGGCTTGGCCAACACCTGACCACGCTCCACGTCTTCACGCTTGGTACCACGCAGCAACACACCTACGTTGTCGCCAGCCTGACCCTGATCCAACAGCTTGCGGAACATCTCCACGCCTGTACAGGTGGTCTTCTGCGTATCGCGGATACCCACGATTTCAATTTCTTCGCCCACCTTCACAATACCGCGCTCGATACGGCCTGTTACTACGGTACCGCGACCAGAAATGGAGAACACGTCTTCGATTGGCATCAGGAAAGTACCATCCACTGCGCGCTCGGGCGTAGGAATGTACGTGTCCAGCGCTTCAGCCAATTGCTTGATTGCGCCTTCGCCCAACTCGCCCGCGTCGCCTTCCAGCGCCAGCTTGGCTGAACCCTTAATAATGGGCACATCATCACCCGGGAAGTCGTAGGAAGACAGAAGTTCGCGAACTTCCATTTCCACCAACTCCAGCAGCTCTTCGTCATCAACCATGTCGCACTTGTTCAGGAACACGATGATGTAGGGCACGCCAACCTGACGGGCCAACAAAATGTGCTCGCGTGTCTGAGGCATGGGACCATCAGCGGCCGAACACACCAGAATCGCGCCGTCCATCTGCGCCGCACCTGTAATCATGTTCTTTACATAGTCAGCATGACCTGGACAGTCTACGTGCGCGTAGTGACGGGTCTGGGTTTCGTACTCAACGTGGGCTGTGTTAATCGTAATGCCGCGCGCCTTTTCTTCAGGTGCCGCATCAATCTGGTCATAGCCCTTGGCCTCACCACCAATCAAACGCGCCAACACCGTGGTGATCGCCGCTGTCAATGTTGTCTTGCCATGGTCCACGTGACCAATCGTTCCAACGTTTACGTGTGGCTTCTTACGCTCAAACTTTTCTTTTGCCATGACGACCTCGATGCGGGCACCCAACAATGGAGTGCAGTTATAACGGTATGGTGCTCATGGGCAGGATCGAACTGCCGACCTCTCCCTTACCAAGGGAGTGCTCTACCACT